>Ga0160459_100689_pt1 | contig 11703 bp, 9 predicted proteins | sample HID1973K_E6MG_FD_108208 | JGI IMG/M metagenome (GOLD analysis project Ga0160459, IMG submission 108208) | Enriched mosquito-associated microbial communities from UW Madison campus, WI, USA - HID1973K_E6 MG | ecosystem: Host-associated > Arthropoda: Insects > Digestive system > Unclassified ... | reverse complement strand
TCAGCAGGTCCTGGCCGTCGAAGGTCATCTCGTCGGCAGTGACGGTGGCGGTGTCGGGCAACAGGCCCATCGCCGCCAGCATCGAGACCGACTTGCCCGAGCCGGATTCGCCGACGATCGCCAGCACCTCGCCCTTGTCGACGCGAACGTCGATGCCGTCGACGGCCTTGAAGCCGCCGGTCGAGGTCGCGAAGCTGACGGTCAGGTTGCGGATGTTCAGCAATGCCATGGCTCAGCTCCGCTTCAGTTTCGGGTCGAGCGCGTCGCGCAGCCCGTCGCCCATCAGGTTGATCGCGAGGACCGAGACCAGAATGGCAAGGCCCGGCAGGGTCACGACCCACCACGCGCGCAGGATGAACTCGCGCGCCTCGGCAAGCATGGTGCCCCATTCCGAGGCCGGAGGCTGCGCCCCCATGCCGAGGAAGCCGAGCGCCGCCGAGTCGAGCACGGCCGAGGAGAAGCTCAGCGTCGCCTGCACGATCAGCGGAGCAAGGCAGTTCGGCAGTATGGTCTTGAACATCAGCCGCAGGTTGCCGGCTCCGGCGACCTTGGCGGCGGTGACATATTCGCGGCCCTTCTCGCTCATCACGGCGGCGCGGGTCAGGCGGGCGAAATGCGGCTGGTAGACGATGGCGATGGCGATCATCGCGTTTGTCAGGCCCGGCCCCAGGATCGCGACCAGCACCAGCGCCAGAAGCAGCGACGGAAAGGCCAGCACCACGTCCATGACGCGCATGATGACGGTATCGACCCAGCCGCCGAAGAAACCGGCGACCAGCCCGATGATGATGCCGCCGGTCAGTGCGATGGCGACAACGACGATGCCAATGAACAGCGAATATTGCGAGCCATAGATCAGCCGCGACAGCATGTCCCTGCCGACGGCGTCGGTTCCGAGCAGGAACCGCGTGCTGCCGCCCTCCTGCCAGAATGGCGGGACAAGCAGCGCGTCGCGGAATTGCTGGGTCGGGTCATAGGGGGCCAGCAGCGGCGCAAAAAGCGCCGTCAGCACCAGCAGAGCAAAGACGAACAGCCCGATGACCGCGCCGCGGTTCTGGCTGAAGTAGAACCAGAACTCCTTGAGCATCCGGCGACGGATGGCCGAATCCGAAATGGTGACGGTGGGTGCGGTCATTTGTGGCGGATCCTCGGGTTGATGAGACCATAGGTCAGGTCCACAAGCAGGTTCACGATCATCACGATGCCCGCGATCAGCAGCAGGCCCGATTGCACGACCGGATAGTCGCGGCGCGAGATCGAGTCGATCATCCACTTGCCGATCCCCGGCCACGAGAAGATCGTCTCGGTCAGGATGGCGCCGGCCATCAGCACGCCGATCTGCAGGCCGATCGTGGTGATGACGGGGATCATGGCGTTGCGCAGGGCGTGAACGCCGATCACCCGGCGGGTGGGCAGGCCCTTGGCCTTTGCGGTGCGCACGTAGTCTTCGCCCATTACTTCAAGCATGGCCGAGCGGGTCTGACGCGCGATCACCGCAAGCGGGATGGTCGCCAGCACGATCGAAGGCAGGATGAGGTGGCTGACCGCCGAGGTGAAGGCACCCTTCTGCCCCGAGATCAGGCTGTCGATCAGCATGAAGCCCGTCACCTGCGGGAAGAAATACATCAGCGAGATGCGGCCCGAAACCGGCGTCCATTGCAGGATGCCCGAGAACATGATGATGAGGAGAAGCCCCCACCAGAAGATCGGCATCGAGAAGCCGACCAGCGCGCCCGTCATCGAGATCTGGTCGAACCACGAGCCGCGCTTGATCGCCGCGATAACGCCGACCGGCACGCCGATCACCGTCGCGATGATGATGGCCACGACCGCAAGCTCGACCGTCGCTGGGAACAGCGACAGGAACTCGGCCAGGACCGGCTTCTTGGTGACGATCGAATTGCCGAGGTCGCCCTGCAGCAGATCGCCGAGATAGGTGAAATATTGCTGCCAGATCGGCTTATCATAGCCGAGCTGCGCCGAAATCTGGGCATAACGTTCGGGCGAGACGCCACGTTCGCCCGCCATCAGCAGAACCGGATCGCCGGGCAACAGGCGGATGAAACCAAACGCCACCAGCGTGATCCCGAGCATGGTCGGGATGAGATAGAGAAGTTTCGAGAGGATGAATCTGAGCATCGAACCCTAACCTAAGGGCCGTGCAAGGGAGGAACCCCTGCACGGCCGCATCACTTTCAAACCGATGGCGCCTTACTCGGCGAGGTCCACCGTATCGAAGACATAGTCACCCAGCGGCGATTGCACGAAGCCGCTCACCTTGCTCGACATCGGCACATATTGCGTCGAGTGAGCCAGCGTCGCCCAGGGCGCCTGATCCTTGAAGATGACCTGAGCCTCTTCATAGAGCTTGGTGCGCTCGGCCTGATCCGAACTCACCTTGGCCTTGGCGAGGAGGTCCGAGAACTCCTTGTTGCACCAGAAGGCACGGTTCGCACCGCCCGGAGTCGCGGCGGCGCAGCTCAGCAGCACCGAGAGGAAGTTGTCGGGATCGCCGTTGTCGCCGGTCCAGCCGAGGATGACGGCGCCCTTGCGGCCCTCTTCCATCGACTTCTTCAGATACTCGCCCCATTCGTAGCTGACGATATCGACCTTGACGCCGATCTTGGCGAAGTCGTTCTGGATCAGTTCGGCGGTGCGGCGGGCGTTGGGCATGTAGGGACGCTGCACCGGCATCGCCCAGACTTCCATGCTGAGGCCCGAGACGCCGGCATCTTCCAGCATCTTCTTGGCGGCTTCGGGATCGTATTTGTCGTCCTCGACCGCGTTGTTATAGGACCACATGGTCGGCGGGATCGGGTTCTTCGCGACTTCGGCGCTGCCCTGATAGACCGCGTCCACGATCGCCTTCTTGTCGATCGCCATGTTCAGGGCCTTGCGGACCTCGGGCTTGTCGAAGGGGGCGACGGTGGTGTTATAGGCCAGATAGCCCACGTTCAGGCCGGCCTGCTCGTCCACCTTCAGGTTCGGATCGGCCTTGATCGCGGCCAGATCGGCGGGTGCCGGATAGGGCATCAGGTGGCATTCGCCGGCCTTCAGCTTCTGCAGGCGGACCGAGGCGTCGGGCGTGATCGCAAAGACCAGATCGTCGATCTTGGGCGCGTCGCCCCAGAAGTCGGGGTTCTTCTGGTAGCGGATCACCGCGTCCTTCTGATAGGCCACGAACTTGAACGGGCCGGTGCCGATCGGCGCGTTGTTCAGGTCCTCTTTGGTGCCGGCCGCGTCGAGGGCGTCGGCATATTCCTTGGACATGATCGACACGAAAGGCATGGCGAGGTTTGCCGCGAAGGGCGCTTCCGGCTGGTTCAGCGTGAACTTGACGGTATAGTCATCGACCTTCTCGATCGACTTGATCAGCTTGTCCATCTCCATCGAGCTGAAATACTCGTAGGTGATGCCCGAGATATAGGCGTGCCACGGATCATCGGCATTGGCCTGGCGGTTGAACGAGAAGATCACGTCATCGGCGTTGAAATCACGCGTGGGGGTGAACTTGTCGTTCGAGTGGAACTTGACGCCCTTGCGCAGATGGAAGGTGTATTCCAGCCCGTCCTCGGACACGTCCCAGCTTTCGGCCAGGGCCGGCTCAACCTCGGTCGTGCCCGGCTTGAATTGCAGCAGCGGGTTGTAGATCGTGTGCGCCGAGGCGTCGAAGGTGGTGCCGGCGGTATAGGGCGCGGGGTCGAAACCCTCGGGCGAACCTTCCGAGCAATAGACGAAGGTTTTCGCGTGCAGCGGCGCCGCAGCCATAAAAGCCAGCGCTGAAGCAGCGAGGACGCGAGTGGTGAAGATGGACATTTGGCCTCCCATGTCGGCATTTATTCTTCGCGTCCGATGCAAACGAAAGCAGGCCAGACGTCAAGTGGCAGCTTTCCGCCTCCGGGCGATTCTCTCGAAGTGACGCTAGGACATGGTGAAAAAAGACAAGCCATTCGTCAATTCGCCACAGCGTTTTCCCCTAGGCTGAAACGCTTAAATAAAAGCTCGCAAGAGGCCGCGCGATCCCGCAAGAAGGCTGTCGGAGAGAGGGGAAATATCCGTGACACCTGCCGAAGACATCAATTCCGCCAGCGCGCCGCGCATTCTGATCGTCGCCGACCTGCATCTCGACCAATGGAAACATGCCGGGCTCGATCCGCTCGACCATCTCGACGCCGGGGCCTGGGGGGCGCTTGACGGGATGATCATCGCGGGCGATCTCTCGAACTCGGCCCTGCGGAAATGGCCGCGCTTTCTGGATCGGCTGGGGGCGAAGCTTTCGCCCGACCGGATCCATGTCTTTCCCGGCAACCACGATTTCTTCGACCTCGCCATCGACGCCGAGGACAGGCTCGCGGATCTCTGCCGCCAGCACGGGTTGAACTATGCCCAGCAGTCCGAGCCGGTGATCGGCGGGCGGCGGTTTCTCTGCACCACGCTCTGGACCGATTTCTCGCTGCCCGCCGATCCTGCGGCGATGGATGATTTCCGGCGCATCCAGGGTCCGGGCGGCGGCGTGCTGCGGGTCGATGACCTCAGGGAATTGCACCGCCATCAGGTCGCATGGCTCGACGCGCGGCTTGAGGCCTGCGGGGGCGAAGCGACCATCGTGACCCACCATGTCCCGCATCCGTCGCTGGTTCCGCCAGACTATAGCCAGCCCGGCGGCTTTGCCTCCGACCTTGGCTGGCTGATGCGCAAGCACCGCCCGCAGGGCTGGCTGTTCGGCCATGCCCATGGCGCGCCCGATGGCGTGATCGAGGGCGTGGCCTGCCGCAATGTCGGGCTGGGTCCGCCCTGCTTTCGCGGGACGGATGCCTCGGCGCGCCTGCGCGAGTTGATCATCTGACCCGGTCCTGAAGCATCCCGCGCAGGATGCGGGCGCTGGCGGCGGCGCCGTCAAGGTCCAGTGCCGGTCGCGGCCGGCCGATGCGGCCAAGCGCGGTGCCGATCGCCTCGGCCATTGCGGCGGCGGTCAGCCCGGCTTCCGGCAGGATCAGCGCCAGATCGCGCGCGGCCAGTTTTTCGGCGCGCAGGCTCTGTTCGGTCTCGCCACCCGAGGCGAAGGGCACCAGAACCGCCTCGCATCCGGCCCGCAGAACGTCGCCGACGGTATTGTAGCCCGCCTGCGAGACCGAGACCCGCGCGCTTGCCATCAGCCCCGCCAGATCGTTGCGGAAACGCTGAACCGAGAGCCGCGGCGAGGCCATGGCCGCGAAGCCATCGAACTCGGCCTGCGGCAGGTTCGGGCCGGTCAGCACGCACCAGTCGAGTTCGGGCGCAAGCATCGCCCGTGCCCCCATGGCGGTGCGGATCAGATCAGCCCCGACCGCGCCCCCACCGGCCGAGACGATGATGTCATGCCTCTCGGCCGAGGGAACCGGCGGGGGCGGCGCGACAAGTCCGGTATAGCGCAGCTTCCCGGCAATCCGGTCCGCCAGCGGAAAGCTTTCCTCGATGCGCGAGAAGGCCGGATCACCATGGACCAGCACCGCGTCGAAACCGGCAAGCGCCGCCACCGTCTCCTCGTCGCGGCCGGGCTTGCGGTTGGCCTGAAGGATGTCCCGCACCGAACTGACGATCAGGGGCGGGGTGGGACGCGCCCGCGCAGCCTCCAGCAAAGGCAGCAACTCGAAGCGCACCTGACGGCGACCGAAGGGGAAGGCCTCGATCAGCAGCACATCGGGATCGAGCGCCCGGAATGCGTCGAGAAGCTGGTCCCGGCGCCGCGCGCGGAAGGCGTCATCGACCGGCCGGCCCGCGCCATCGACAAGATCGGCAAAGCCCTCCTGCCCGACCGCCATCGGCGCAAGGGCAAGATGCCCGATCCCCTGTGCCGGAAAGCCCGGCACCGGCAATCCGCCCGTCACCATGGTGATTTCCGCGCCGCTCTGCGCGAGCGCCTCGGCGATCCGGCTGGCCCGCGCCAGATGGCCGATGCCCAGCAGGTGCTGGACATAGAACATCACCCGCATGAGCAGCCCCCCCGCGCCGCACCGAACAGCGCCTTCAGGTCGCCAACGCTGGTTGCGGCGTCGAAGTCGGCCCGCACCCGCGCCTCGGCGGCCGAACCGAGCCTTGCGCGCAGCACGGGATCGCGCATCGCGCGTTCCAGCGCCTCGGAGAGCGCGCCCGCATCCTCGGGCGGCACCAGCAACCCGTTTTCGCCGTCGCTGAACAGTTCAGGAATGCCCGAGATGGCGCTGGCGATGCAGCAGAGCCTCTGGCTCGCGGCCTCGACCAGCACATTGGGCAGCCCGTCACGGTCGCCATCCGCCGCGATCCGGCAGGGCAGCACGAACAGGTCGCTGTCGCGGTAAAGCTCCAGCACCTCGCGTTGCGGCAGCGCGCCGCGCCAGATGATCCGGTCCCCGATCCCCAGTTCCCGCGCCAGCGGTTTCAACCGCTCGGCCTCGGGCCCGCCGCCGATATGCTCGAAGCGCCAGGCAAAGTCGGGGGGCAGCGCGGCCAGCGCCTGCAACAGGACGTCATAGCCCTTCTTCGGGACCAGCCGCCCGACGCTGACCAGCCGGACCGGGTCGGCGGGGTCGCCGCCGTCGCGATCCGAATGTGGCCGGTCGGTTGGCCCGAAGCGGCCGAGGTCGAGGCCGTGATAGCTCAGATGCACGCGGCCGGGATCGGGGGCAAGGTTGCGCAGATGCGCCCACCCCGAACGGGTGCAGGTCACGCACCATTCGGCATGGCCCAGCTTTTGCGTCAGGTCCCAGTCGGGCGAGGTCCAGATGTCCTTGGCATGGGCCGAGACCGTCCAGCCGGTCCCGATCATGCGGCTGGCATAGCTTCCGACCGAGGCCGGGGTATGCAGGAAATGGACATGCAGCCAATCCGCGTCCTTCGGCCATTCGGCGGCCAGAACCGCCGCCTGCCCGAAACGGCGGATCCGGTTCGGGGTCGGGTCGCGGACCAGATCGGCCAGAAAGCGCCGCGCCGCCTGCCAGAAGCCGCGCCGCCCCGCCACCTTGGCCAGACTGCGCAGGACGCGCAGCGGTTCCTGATACAGATATTCGGGCAGGTAGCCGACCGGAGCCTCGATCTCGTCATGGACGGGATGGCGGCGAGTGTCGGTCGGATGGCGCATCGAGACGAGATGCAGGCGCAGCCCGGCCTTTTCCAGCCCCCGCAATTCCTGCGCGATGAAGGTTTCCGAAAGGCGCGGATAGCCCTTCAGCAGCACGACGATCTTGGGCCGGGTCATCAGCTGGCGACTGCCCCGGAGACCTGTTTCGGGCGCAGCCATTCGCCGACGATGCGGATGATGTTCGGCAATCCGTCCAGATCGGGATGCGGATAGCCGACCGAGGGGGGCAGTTGCGTGGCCAGCGCCCGGATCTTACCGGCCATCAGGTCGCAGTCGCGCGCCTCCTCGGGCAGCAGCATGGTGGCGGCATTCAGCTCGCTCGCGCGCATGGCTCGGATCAATTGTTCCTCGCGCGGCTCGGTCCGGGGCAGCATCAGGGCGGGCTTGTCGAAGGACAGGACCTCGCACCAGGTGTTGTAGCCGCTCATGCAGATCACCGCCTCTGCCTGCCCCATCAGGTCTTCCATCCGGGGGGTGAAGTCGATCATCCGCAGCGCCGGGATGGCCTCGGCCTCGGCGCGGAAGATGGCCCGTTCCTCGGCCGGCATGTAGGGCCCGCAGACGATCAGCGCCCGCGGCAGGTCAGGATGTTCGCGATAGGCCGCGATGACGTCGCGCACCAGATCGGCGCCGTCACCGCCCCCGCCCGGCGTGACAAGGACGAAAGGCCCGTCCGCCGGGCGCGGCGCGGTCGCGCGGCATTTCCGCTTGAGGAAACCCACATATCGCATCCGCTCGCGCAGCGCCGCCGGCACGACGACCCCGGCAAGCGGGTCGTGAAACCCGCGCGGGCCATAGACCCAGATGTCGTCGAAATACTTGCAGATGCGCGGGACAAGCTTCTTGCGCCGCCATTCGGCGGCCAGAAGCGCCGGCGCATCCATGACATCGCGCAGGCCAAGGACCAGCCGCGTCCCCTGCCCCTTCAGCCAGTCCAGCGTATCCTCGACCTCGCCATGCAGGCCCATCGGCTCCTTGTCGACGATGAACACATCGGGCTGGAAGCTGCGCGCCGTCTCAAGGATCATGGCGCGGCGCATCTTCAGCGTGTCGGACAGGTCCACATGCTCGGCCAGCGAGGTATATTCCCCGTTCCGAAGCTTGATGACGCTGGGGATCTTCACGAAATCGACGCGGGCGCGATAATCGAAAGCCCCCGCGATCGGCGCGCCCGAGATGATCAGCACCTGCAAGCCGCCATAGGCCTCGACCAGCGCATTGGCGATGGCGCGGCAGCGGCGCAGATGGCCCAGGCCGAATGTGTCGTGGCTGTAGAGAAGGACGCGCGCGTCGCTGAGGCGAATGGTCATCTGGCTCTCTTATCTCAGGGGATCGGCGGCGTCGCGGAGGCCGTCACCCAAAAAGTTGAAGGCGAGGATTACGAGCATCACTGGCACGACCGGGAACAGCAGCCAGGGATATAGCGCCAGCGTGTTGACGCTGCGCGCCTCGGTCAGAAGGATGCCCCAGCTTGTCACCGGCGGACGCAGCCCGAGGCCGAGGAAGCTTAGCGCCGTCTCGCCCAGGATCATCCCCGGAATGGTCAGCGTCGCCGAGGCGACCAGATGCGACATGAAGCCGGGCACCAGATGGCGGCCGATGATGCGCCCCGGACTGGCGCCGAGGATCTGCGCGGCCTGGACATAGTCCTCCTCGCGCAGCGCCAGCAGCTTCGATCGCACCGCGCGGGCCAGCCCGGTCCAGTCCAGCATGCCAAGGATGATGGTGATCCCGGCATAGACCAGCAGCGGACTCCATGTCACCGGCATGATCGCGGCCAGCGCCATCCAGAGCGGGATCGACGGTATGGATTGCAGCACCTCGATCATGCGCTGGACCACCGCGTCGATCCAGCCGCCGTAATATCCGGCCAACCCGCCAAGGACGATCCCGAGAACGAAGCTCATCGTGACGCCAAGAATGCCGATTGTCAGCGAGATGCGCGCACCATGGATGATCCTCGACAGGATGTCGCGCCCCAGCCGGTCGGTGCCCAGCAGGAAGACCGTCCCGCCCTCCGGCGGGCAGAACAGGTGGCGGTCCCCCGGAATCAGCCCCATGAACATGTATCCGTCGCCCTGGCAGAAGAAGCGCAGCTTCATCGGCGTCGAGCGGTCCTCGGTATAGACCCGGCGCAGGTTTTCCATGTCGAGCGTCATGGTGCGGCCATAGACGAAGGGGCCGATCAGCTCGCCCTCGTGGAACAGATGAACACGCTGGGGCGGCGCAAAGATATTGGCCGTGTCGCGGCTGTGCAGGTCATAGGGCGCGAGGAACTCGGCAAAGGTCGCGGTGAGATAAACGAGAGTCAGGAAGACCGCTGACCAGAGCGCGAGGCGATGGCGGCGGAACTTCCCCCACGTCACCCGCAATTGCGACGCCCCGGCCAGCTTGCCGCCATCGGCCTCCTGATCCGCGACCGGATCGAAGGGCGCCTCCGAGACGCTGTGCGGCAGGGGCGCGCCGGGCGGGGGAAGCGGGATCACTTCGTCGCCCCTCCGGCCAGCCGGATGCGCGGATCAAGGATAGCCAGCGCGATATCCGAGATCAGGACGCCGATCACCGTCAGGAAAGCCAGGAACATCAGGAACGACCCCGCCAGATACATGTCCTGCGATTGCAGCGCCCGGATCAGCAGTGGGCCGGTGGTTTCAAGCGAGAGGACGATGGCCGTGATCTCGGCCCCCGAGACGATGGCGGGCAAGAGCGAGCCGATATCCGCGATGAAGAAGTTCAGCGCCATGCGCAGGGGGTATTTGGTCAGCACCCGGAACGGATGCAGCCCCTTGGCCCGCGCGGTCACCACATATTGCTTGCCCAGCTCGTCCAGCAGGTTCGCCCTGAGCCGCCGCGCCATGCCGGCGGTGCCGGCGGTGGCGATGATCAGGACCGGGATCCAGATATGGGACAGGATCGAGCGCGCCTTGTCCCAACTCATCGGCTGGCCCAGATACTCGCGGTCCATCAGGTGCCCGATCGAGACCCCGAACCAGACATTGGCAAAATACATCAGCACCAGCGCCAGCATGAAATTCGGGATGGCGATACCCAGAAGCCCGAGGAAGGTCAGCCCGTAATCGCCCCAGCTATACTGATGGGTCGCGGAATAGATGCCGATCGGGAAGGCGATGAGCCAGGTGACGATGATCGTCGCCATCGAGACGAGGACGGTCAGCCACATCCGGCTTGAAACCACCTCGTTGACCGGCATCCGGTATTCGAAGGAATAGCCGAAATCGCCGTGCAGCATCCCCGTCACCCAATGCAGGTAGCGGATCGGCAGCGGCTGGTCGAAACCATAACGGGCCTTCAGGTCCTCGATCTCCTGCAGGTCGGCGGTCTCGCCTATTGCGCGAAGCTCCTGCACATAGCTTTCGAAATAGTCGCCCGGAGGCAGTTCGATGATGGCGAAGACCAGCATCGAGATCAGGATCAGCGTCGGCACCATCACCGCGACGCGCCAGATCAGGTATCGGATCATGCCCCGTTCCCCCCGCCGCTTTTGTCGAACCAGAAGGTGTCAGGCATGTAAATGCCCAGATAGGCGGTCGGGTCATAGCCGAACAGCGCCTCTTTCGGCACATTGCGCAGGTCGGCATGGCGCACCACGGGTTGCAGGGTCTGGTTGACCGTGCCGATGGTAAAGACCTCATTACCCCAGACCGTCAGGATCTGCTGCCAGATCTCCTCGCGCCGGAAAACCTGCGGGGTCCGCATCCACTGCTTGTAGAGGTCCAGCAGTTCCACCGCCGCGGGCAGATCGGGCGCCTCGCCCGCCGTGCCGCCGGAAAGGTGATGGACACCCCAGAGCGGCCATTGCAGCCGGTCATCCGTGACCGGCGCGAATTCCGTCGGCGGCGTGTCGGCATTGGGAATGCCATTGTCTAGCCCCTCCCACGCGGCCATCACCACCAGCCCGGCCATGACCCGGCTTCGGAACAGGTCGCGCTGGCTGACGCGGGGGATGATCTGGATCCCGATCTTGCGCCAATGGCCGTCGATCAGTTGCAGAAGGTCGGTCTGGAGCGTGCTTTCCCCCGTCGTCTCGACGATCACCTGCATCCGGCGCCCGTCCGGCAACAGCCGGAGGCCCCTGCCCTCGCGCAGGAGTCCCGCCTCGTCCAGCAGCCGGTTGGCCTGATCGGGGTCATACGTCGCCCAGAGCGTCGCAAGCTCGGGCCGGTAGAACGGGCTTTCGGGCAGGACGGTATTCGCGCCCTCGACGCCGAGGCCGAAGAACACCGCCATGTTGATCTCGTGCCGGTCGACGCCCAGCGACATCGCGCGGCGGACCCGCACGTCGCGTAGCGCCGCGCGCCAGACCTTGTCGCCGCAATTCAGGTTCGGGACCAGCGCCATGCGGGAACCCTGAATGCGCTTCCACAGGTCCAGCCGGATCGGAAAGCGACGCTCGGCCTGTTTCAGATAGGTATAATCGCTGAAATCCAGCCCGATCATCTGCAGATCCGAATCTCCGGCGCCGGTCTTGGCCGGGATCAGGTCGGCCGAACTCACGTTCAGTTCCAGCCGGTCGACATAGGGAAGCTGCTGCCCGGTCTGGTCGACGCGGTGGAAATAGGGATTGCGCTCGAACACGAATTGCTCGG
>Ga0160459_100685_pt1 | contig 11750 bp, 9 predicted proteins | sample HID1973K_E6MG_FD_108208 | JGI IMG/M metagenome (GOLD analysis project Ga0160459, IMG submission 108208) | Enriched mosquito-associated microbial communities from UW Madison campus, WI, USA - HID1973K_E6 MG | ecosystem: Host-associated > Arthropoda: Insects > Digestive system > Unclassified ... | reverse complement strand
ACGCCGAAGACCTCGTGGGATTACATCTACGAGCCGGACGCGCAAACCGTGGTGGACGAGTTGCTCGTGCGCTACGTCGAAGCGCTCGTCTATCAGGCAGTCGCGGAAAACATGGCGTCGGAGCAATCGGCGCGGATGGTCGCGATGAAGGCCGCTTCGGACAATGCGAAGACCGTGATCAACGAACTGCAGCTCGTCTACAACAAGAGCCGCCAGGCCGCGATTACGAAAGAACTGTCGGAAATCGTCGGCGGCGCCGCAGCGGTCTGATTTTGCTGACCGCGTGAAAGAACATAGTATCTAAAGGAAATGCGATGAGTACTACTGCTTTGGTAGAAGGCAAGATCGTACAGTGCATCGGCGCCGTTATCGACGTGGAATTCCCCCGTGCGCACATGCCGAAGATCTACGACGCGCTCATTCTGGAAGGCACCGAACTGACGCTCGAAGTCCAGCAGCAGCTGGGCGACGGCGTGGTGCGCACCATCTGTCTGGGTGCATCCGACGGTCTGCGCCGCGGCACGATGGTCAAGAACACGGGCAAGCCCATCAGCGTGCCGGTCGGCAAGCCGACGCTGGGCCGCATCATGGACGTGCTTGGCCGTCCGATCGACGAAGCGGGCCCGATCGATTCGACCACGGTGCGCTCGATTCACCAGCAAGCCCCGAAGTTCGACGAGCTGTCGCCGTCGACGGAACTGCTCGAAACCGGCATCAAGGTTATCGACCTGATCTGCCCGTTCGCGAAGGGCGGCAAGGTCGGTCTGTTCGGCGGTGCGGGCGTGGGCAAGACCGTGAACATGATGGAACTCATCAACAACATCGCGAAGGAACACGGCGGTTATTCCGTGTTCGCGGGTGTGGGTGAGCGTACCCGTGAAGGGAACGACTTCTATCACGAAATGAAGGACTCGAACGTTCTGGACAAAGTGGCGCTGGTGTACGGCCAGATGAACGAGCCGCCGGGCAACCGTCTGCGCGTCGCGCTGACCGGTCTGACGATGGCCGAGCACTTCCGTGACGAAGGTCTCGACGTTCTCTTCTTCGTCGACAACATCTACCGTTTCACGCTGGCGGGTACGGAAGTGTCCGCACTGCTCGGCCGTATGCCTTCGGCAGTGGGCTATCAGCCGACGCTGGCTGAAGAAATGGGCAAGCTGCAAGAGCGCATCACGTCGACCAAGACCGGCTCGATCACGTCGGTTCAGGCCGTGTACGTTCCTGCGGATGACTTGACCGACCCGTCGCCGGCTACGACTTTCGGCCACCTGGACGCAACTGTCGTGTTGTCGCGTGACATCGCTTCGCTGGGTATCTATCCGGCAGTGGACCCGCTCGATTCGACCTCGCGTCAGATCGACCCGAACGTGATCGGCGAAGAGCACTACTCGATCACGCGCGGCGTGCAGCAAACGCTGCAGCGCTACAAGGAACTGCGCGACATCATCGCGATTCTGGGCATGGACGAACTGTCGCCGGAAGACAAGCTGTCGGTCGCGCGAGCGCGGAAGATCCAGCGTTTCCTGTCGCAGCCGTTCCACGTCGCGGAAGTGTTCACGGGTTCGCCGGGCAAGTACGTGCCGCTGAAGGAAACCATCCGCGGCTTCAAGATGATCGTCGAAGGTGAATGCGATCATCTGCCGGAGCAAGCGTTCTACATGGTCGGCACGATCGACGAAGCCTTCGAAAAGGCCAAGAAGATCCAGTAAAGATTGGGTGTCTACAAGGGCGTCAGTCTGACGGTTGACGCCCGCGAACTACACTCAATCCAGGAGTCGACATAAATGGCAACCATCAAGGTAGACGTCGTCAGCGCGGAAGAGCAGATCTTCTCGGGCCAGGCGAAGTTCGTCGCGCTGCCGGGCGAAGCGGGTGAACTGGGCATTCTGCCCGGCCACACGCCGCTCATCACGCGTATTCGTCCGGGCGCGGTGCGCATCGAGGCGGAAGACGGCTCGGAAGAGTTCGTGTTCGTTGCAGGCGGGATTCTCGAAATCCAGCCGGGCATCGTGACCGTGCTCGCCGATACCGCCATCCGCGGCGCCGATCTCGACGAAGCGAAAGCGGAGCAGGCGAAGAAGCGTGCCGAGGAAGCGATTCAGAACAACACCTCGGAACTCGAGTACGCGACCGCGCAAGCGGAACTCGCCTACGCGACGGCTCAGCTCGCAGCGATCCAACGTCTGCGCAAGGCACACGCGAAGCACTGAGCGTGACGCGCCGCGCGGCGTTCAGCAGAACAGAAAAGCAGCCTTCGGGCTGCTTTTTTTATGCTCCAAATCGGCAAATCGCGCGCGCAAAACTGCATATCGGTTATGTAGACCGCGTTTGATTCGTCGATAAGTGTCTGATTCAGCGAGATTTTTGTTGCCGGCGGCAAATCGGCATTGCGGGGAAACACTCAATGCCCGCACGCGTCTTTGCGATGCACAATGGCCTCCATTTAGCCTTCATCGGGCGGCGACTCACCATGGCGGAGACCATCGATGGCAATTGAACCGACGCAAGCCGGCGCGCAGATCGAACCGCGCGGCGGCATTTCCCACGTTCGCGGCGCGACCGACATCCCGTTGACGAACGCAACCGTTTCGCGCTTTTTTCTCGAAACAGTGAGCCGGTTTCCCGACCGCCCGGCCGTCGTGTTCCGCGAGCAGAACATCCGCTGGACTTGGCGCGAGTTCGCCAATGAAGTCGATGTGCTGGCGAGCGGGCTGCTCGCCCTCGGCATCCAGGCGGGCGACCGCGTCGGCATCTGGTCGCCGAATCGCGCGGAATGGCTGCTGACGCAATTCGCCACCGCGCGCATGGGCGCGGTGTTGGTGAACATCAATCCGGCGTATCGGCTGGCCGAGCTCGAATATGCGCTGAACAAGGTCGGGTGCAAGGCGATCATCGCGGCCGAGCAGTTCAAGTCATCGAAATATCTGGAGATGCTCCAGGCGCTCGCACCCGAGCTCGCCGACGCCGCGCTCAACGCACTGAACGCCGCGAAGCTGCCGGAATTGCGCGCCGTGATCCGCATGGGCGAGGGCAAGACGCCCGGCATGCTCAACTTCAATGACGTGATGCACACGGGCCGCGCGCAGGCCGATGCCGCGAAACTGGATGCGCTCGAAGCGCAGTTCGGCTCGGACGAGGCGATCAACATCCAGTTCACGAGCGGCACGACCGGCAATCCGAAGGGCGCGACGCTGACGCATCGGAACATCGTCAATAACGCACGCTACATCGCGATGGCGATGCGGCTCACGGAGCAGGATTCGCTCTGCATTCCCGTGCCGCTGTACCACTGCTTCGGCATGGTGCTGGCCGTGCTGGCGTGCGTCTCGACCGGCTGCGCGATGGTCTTTCCTGGTGAAGCCTTCGACCCGGGCGCGACGCTCACCGCGGTCCACGAGGAGAAGTGCACCGCGCTGCACGGCGTGCCGACGATGTTCATTGCCGAACTCGATCACCCCGACTTCTCGAAGTACGACCTGAGCCGCTTGCGCACCGGCATCATGGCGGGCTCGCCATGTCCGATCGAGACGATGAAGCGTGTCGTTTCAACGATGCACCTGAGCGAGATCACGATCGCGTACGGGATGACGGAGACCAGTCCGGTATCGTTCCAGAGCTCGACGACCGATCCCCTCGACAAGCGCACGACGACCGTCGGACGCATTCAGCCGCATCTGGAGGTGAAGATCGTCGATCCGCTGGGGAATATCGTGCCGGTCGGCGAGACCGGCGAGCTGTGCACGCGCGGCTACTCGGTGATGAAGGGCTACTGGAACGACGACGCGAAGACGCGCGAGGCCATCGTCGACGGCTGGATGCACACCGGCGACCTCGCGACCCTCGACGCAGAAGGTTACTGCAACATCGTCGGGCGGCTGAAGGACATGCTGATCCGCGGCGGCGAGAACATCTATCCGCGCGAAATCGAAGAATTCCTCTTCCGTCATCCGAAGGTGCAATCCGTGCAGGTGTTCGGCGTGCCGGATCAGAAGTACGGCGAGGAAGTGTGCGCGTGGATCGTCGTGCGTCCGGGCGAACAGGCGAGCGAAGAGGATATCCGCGAGTTTTGCCAGGGGCAGATCGCGCACTACAAGATCCCGCGCTATATCCGCTTCGTCGACGAACTGCCAATGACCGTCACCGGCAAGGCGCAAAAGTTCGTGATGCGCGCCCGCATGATCGACGAGTTGAAGCTGGCCGAAGCGAAAACCGCGTAAGCCGCACGCTACGCGGGGCATGAAATGACAAAGGGAGCGCCGTGGCGCTCCCTTTGTCGTGGAACCAAACGCCCATGTCCTTGAACCTTCAGACATGGCAAACGTTTGTCCAGGCGAAAAAAAAGCGGGCCTGGAGCCCGCTAAAAACCACACGCTACGGGGTTAGCGCGAGGAGACCAAACGTGGGATGTTTCGAATGCTTGTGCACTCGAAGAACGATCCCAACACGGATGCCCCCAACTAGAGAGCTTCGACCAAAAGTCTGCCACCGGATCACGCGGCTTTTGCACAGCGCGCCCGAATACATCCGTGTTGAAACCGTTTCAACAGATTGTGGGCGAATTGATTCCGGGTCGCCGTAACAAAGTGTTTCAGATTGTAACCCCCGTGGAATAAGGCTCACGGGCAATTTTCTCGCGCGATTCTTCTGATTTGCGCGGATATATTGTCCGTTATTCGGAGGATTTACGCGTTCGGTCCCCGTCGACCGATAAATGCCGCTTTAAGGACTAGTGCGATTATTCTAGCTTTCCGCGAAAATCGAACGCGCGGACGCATGAAATCGATGCGCAAAACCCCGTTCCCAACGATATTTCACTGACAAAAAGCTATGGAGACACGCATGACCATCGATGCAGCCTTGCTTCGCTACTACCGCGCAAGTGCCGAAGCCTTTCCTCCTTTGGGGGCGGATGCGGACGCGCAAACGGTGCGCAAGCGCTTTAGCGACATTGCCAAAGCTTACGCCCGCGAACGTGGCAGCGACGTGATTGCCGAAGACATCGAGATTCCGCTGAAAGGCCGCACGCTTGCCGCCCGCGTCTACAAGGCGAAAGCGGCCCGCGGCCCGTTGCCGCTCATTGTCTACTTCCATGGCGGCGGCTGGGTGATCGGTGATCTGGACACGCACGACGGTCTCGTCGAACAACTCGCACTGGATTCACAGTGCGCTGTCGTGAGCGTCGACTATCGGCTTGCGCCCGAATACCCGTTTCCCGCGCCGTGCGACGACGCGCTCGACGCCCTGATCTGGCTCGCGGAGCATCGCTCGCGTCTCGGCTTCGCGACCGACCGGCTCGCCGTCGGCGGCGACAGCGCGGGCGCGCATCTGGCCGTCGTCGCGGCGCGCGGCGCGAACCAGCGCGTGGCGGGCCTCGTCGGCTTGCAATTGCTGCTCTATCCGGCGCTGCGGCGGCAGTTCGAAAGCCCCAGTTGCATCGCCAATGCGAACGGCCCCGGCCTCACCAACGACGAAATGAAGTGGTACTGGACCCAGTTTCTGTCGGGCGAAGCGCCGCACGAACACGATGTGCGCGCGTTTCCGCTGTCCGAACCGTACGAGCGCACGCCGGCGCCCGCGATCGTCGTCGCGGCGGGCTACGATCCGCTCTACGACGACGCCTGCGAGCTCAAGCGCTTTCTGGAAGCCAACGGCGGCCGCGTCGAGATGATCGATGCGCGCGACATGACGCACGGCTTTGCGCGCATCCATTCGCAATCCGACGCGGCACTCGGCTGGCTGCGCCGGCTCGGCGAACGCGCGGGCGAACTCGCGCGCGCCGCGCGCTGAGCGTTACTTCAGCCACTTGTCGTACACGCCCTGAAACTCGCCCGACGACCGGGCGAGATGCAGCCACTGATCGACATACTGCTGAAACGGCACGTCGCCGCGCGGCAGCAGATACGCCTTCTCGCCGAACTGGAACGGCTTGTCCGGATGCACCGAGCACAAGCCGGGATTGAGCTTTTGCTGAAGCAGGGTTTCGGATGCGTCCGTGACCATCACGTCGGCCTTGCCTTCGAGGATCTGCTTGAAGATGGTCACGTTGTCCGGATACTCGATCAACTGCGAGTGCGGAAAGAACTGCTTCGCGAAGCGCTCGTTGGTGCCGCCCGGATTGACGATGGTCCGCACGTTCGGCTGATCGATCTGCGCGACGGTCTGATACTTGTCGACATCGTCGCAGCGCACGATGGGCGTTTTGCCGTCTTCCATGTACGGCGCGGTGAAGAACGCGCGCTTTTGTCGCTCCAGCGTGGTCGAGATGCCGCCCACGGCGATGTCGCACTTGGAGACGAAATCGTTCATCAGGGTCGACCACGACGTTTTCACGTACTCCGCCTTCGCGCCGAGCGACTTCGCGAGGCTGTCCGCGAGATCGATGTCGATCCCCTCGAACTGTCCGTCCGGGCGCAGGAACGAGTAAGGCTTGTAGTCGCCCGTCGTGCAGATGCGCAGCGTGTGGCGCGCGAGGATATCGTCGAGCCGCGAGGGCGCGACGGCTGCGGGCGCCGATGCCGCAGGCTTTGCGCCGGCGACGGCGCCAGCCTGAATCGTTTGAGCCTGCGCGACGCCCGTGAGCGCGAGCGACATGACAAGGGCGGAAGCAGCGAGACTGACAGACGTGCGTTGCATCGATTCTCCTGGTTTTAGTTGTAGAGGCGTGTCGATGATAACTAGGCCTTTGGGTCTCTGAACACCCGGCTGAATGGCATAGGCCGCGCTGCATGAGCCTCCCCGAATTGCCGGGCTCAGTCAACGAAAACGCCGGGCCGCTCCGGTAGAATGGACGATTCTCTGCCTTCAGCATCGAGCGACGTGGCACACACTCTTCTGAACGACACCTTCCTGCGCGCGCTCCTGCGCCAGCCGACCGACTACACGCCGATCTGGCTGATGCGCCAGGCAGGACGCTATCTGCCCGAGTACAACGCGACGCGCGGCCGCGCGGGAAGTTTTCTCGGCCTCGCGAAGAATCCGGACTACGCGACCGAAGTCACGCTCCAGCCGCTCGAACGCTTTCCGCTCGACGCCGCGATTCTCTTCTCCGACATCCTCACCGTGCCCGACGCGATGGGCCTCGGCCTGAACTTCGTCCAGGGCGAAGGTCCGCGTTTCGAGCGCACCGTGCGTACGGAAGACGACGTGAAGCGCCTCGCCGTGCCGGACATCGGCGCCACGCTGTCCTACGTCACCGACGCCGTGAGCCAGATCCGCCGCGCGCTCACCGACGCGCAAGGCCGCCAGAAAGTGCCGCTGATCGGCTTTTCGGGCAGTCCGTGGACGCTCGCGTGCTACATGGTCGAAGGCGGCGGCTCGGACGATCATCGCACCGTCAAGTCGATGGCGTATTCGCGCCCCGACCTGATGCACCGCATTCTCGACATCAACGCGCAAGCCGTGACCGCGTACCTGAACGCGCAGATCGAAGCCGGCGCGCAGGCCGTGATGATCTTCGACACCTGGGGCGGCGCACTCGCCGATGGCGCGTATCAGCGCTTCTCGCTCGAATACATCGCGAAGGTGGTCGCGGGCCTCAAGCGCGAGCACGATGGCGAGCGCGTGCCGGTCATCACCTTTACGAAGGGCGGCGGTTTGTGGATCGAGGAAATCGCCGCGACGGGCGTCGATGCGGTCGGTCTCGACTGGACCATGAACCTGAATACCGCGCGGCAGAAAGTCGGGTCGCGCGTGGCGCTGCAAGGGAATATCGACCCGAGCGTGCTGTTCGCGCCGCCTGCGGCGATCCGCACCGAAGCGCGCGCCGTGCTGAATAGCTTCGGGAATTTTCCGGGCCACGTCTTCAATCTGGGCCACGGCATTTCGCAGTTCACGCCGCCCGAGCATGTGGCGGAACTCGTCGACGAAGTTCATCGTCACAGCCGTGCGATGCGCGCAGGTTCGTCGGCAAGTTGATTCCTTCGCGGGCCGTATGCTGCAGTGCAGCGTCGATGCACCACGACGGGTTGTCAGGGGCTGGATCATTCCGTCCGGATCGCCCGGCTCACGCGACCTTCCCCGATGTCAAGACTGAACTTATGCACATTTTGTTCGCTGCGGCGCGCCATCAGACGTATGGGTCCGAGCAGCCAATAAAGTGTCGCTATATGTGCTTCAAGTCAATGATATTTAACGATTTTTCAAAGCTTTGCCCGAAATGTGGGCTAACGCACATAGAGCTTTCGCGGCGCACTTTGCGGTCTTCGCAAACGCACTTCTCAACAAAGTTATCCACAGGCCTGTGGAAAGCGACGGAAATCCAAAAATAATCGGCGGTTTACAGGCGATTCTGATGTTTCACTTTAACTTCGTCGGCTACAGCCTCGCCCGTGTGCCACAACGCTGCGCGCGAGGCCGCGCACGGTGAGCGACCTATTCGTCCGCGTGGCCGTCGATCAGCCCATGCCGGTGCTGTTCGACTATCGCTACACGCTGGAGCAGACACCGGCCATCGGCATGCTGGTGCGGGTGCCGTTCGGGCGGCGGGAAATCGTCGGACTGATCTGCGAAATCACCCCTACAAGTGACGTGCCTGCCGACAAACTGCGCGCCGTCACGGGGATCTGCGAGCGTTGCGCGCCGTTATCCGAAGCGTGGATCGCGCTTGCCAGCTTTGCCGCCGATTACTACCAGCGCGGTCTGGGCGAAGTCGCGTTGCCGGCGCTGCCTCAAGCGCTGCGCGATGCCTCGCGCTGGGATCGTCTTTTCGCCGTCGAGCCGCGTTATCGGCTATTGCCGGAAGGGCGCGCGCATCTGCCGGACGCGTTGCCCGCGCGCGCAAACGCCCTGCGCCGTCTCGCCGATGCGCTCGCCGGGCAACCGTGGCTCGCGTTGTCCGATGCGCGCGCGCTGCATCCTAAAGCGAGCGCGACGTTCGACGACTGGCTCGCGCGCGGCTGGATCGAAGCAGTAACGGAAAACGTCATCGAGCCCGATGCTATTTCTCCGACCGGCGCCGCGCCTTTGCCGATGCTGACCGACGAACAGCGCGACGCCGTCGAGGCCATCTCCGGCGCGCAAGGTTTCGCGCCGTTCCTGCTCCACGGCGTGACGGGCAGCGGCAAGACCGAGGTCTATCTGCACGCGCTCGCCGCGCTGCTCGCCGCCCGCCCGGATGCGCAAGCGCTCGTGCTCGTTCCCGAAATCAACCTGACGCCGCAGTTCGAAGCCGCGTTCCGCGCGCGTTTCGCGGCGCTCGCGGAAGGCTCGATCGTCACGATGCACAGCGGCCTGGCCGAAGGCGAGCGCGCGCGCAACTGGCTCGCGGCGCATACCGGCAGCGCGCGCATCGTGCTCGGCACGCGCCTCGCGATTCTCGCGTCGATGCCGAAGCTCGCGATCATCGTCGTCGATGAAGAACACGATCCCGCCTACAAGCAGCAGGAAGGCTTGCGCTACTCCGCGCGCGATCTGGCGATCTATCGCGCGAAGCAACTGGACATTCCGGTCGTGCTCGGATCGGCGACGCCGTCGCTCGAAACCTGGTGGCAGGCGGAGCAGGGCCGCTACACGCGGCTGACGCTCTCGCGCCGCGCCGTCGCCGAAGCGGCGCTGCCGAGCGTGAAGCTCATCGATCTGGAAGAGGAAAGACAACGCGGCCGCGCGTCGGTGGACGGACTGGCGGGACCGCTCATCGCCGCGTTGAAGACGCGCCTCGAGCGCGGCGAGCAGAGTCTCGTGTTTCTGAACCGGCGCGGCTATGCGCCGATCCTCTCCTGCGACGCCTGCGGCTGGGTCGCGGGCTGCCCGCGCTGCAGCGCCTATGCCGTGCTGCACAAGCCGGAGCGCGCGCTGCGCTGTCATCACTGCGGATGGGAGTCGCGCATTCCGAAGTCGTGCCCGGACTGCGGCAACATCGATATCGCGCCGATGGGTCGCGGTACGCAACGTGTCGAAGAGACGCTCGCGAGCGTCGTGCCGGGCGCGCGCGTGCTGCGCATCGACGCCGACAGCACGCGCCGCAAGGGCAGCGCGCAGGCGCTCTTCTCGGACGTGCACGCGGGCGAAGTCGACATTCTCGTCGGTACGCAGATGATCGCGAAAGGCCACGACTTCCGGCGCGTGACGCTCGTGGGCGTGCTGAACGCCGACACCGCGCTGTTCTCGCACGACTTCCGCGCGAGCGAGCGGCTGTTCGCGCAACTGACGCAGGTGAGCGGACGCGCGGGGCGGGCGGGTTTGCCCGGCGAAGTGATGATCCAGACGCGTTATGCGCGCCACGCGCTGTATCAGGCGCTGTCGCGGCAAGACTACGTGGGTTTCGCCAACTCGACGCTCGCCGAGCGGCGCGACGCGCGCCTGCCGCCGTTCGTCTATCAGGCGATGCTGCGCGCCGAAGGCCGCACGCTGGAGGCCGCGCTCGGGTTCCTGGAGCAAGCGGCGGCGGCATTCGCGCCGCTACCGGGCGCGGACCGCGTGACGGTCTACGATGCGGTGCCGCTCACCATCGTGAAAGTGTTCAATGTCCACCGCGCGCAATTGCTGCTCGAAAGCGCGTCGCGTGCGGCGCTACAGGCGTCGCTGCGCGCGTGGCAACCGGTGCTGCGCTCGCTCAAGGGCGTCCTGCGCTGGAACGTCGAAGTCGATCCGCTGGACGTCTGATCGCGCGGCTCAAACCTTGGCGCGGGAAACATCGCCGGCGGGCCGGTCGGGTTCATCGGCGATCTTGTCGGACCGCTGGACGTGTGGCGACGCGCCTCGCACGAACAACACGACGCAGACTGCGAACATCGCCCAAACGCTGGCTATCACCATCCAAGTGCTCATGCTCGTCGTTCTCCCGATATCGCGGCGAATCGGCCGCGCATGCCGCACCATGCGGCGCATTGCGTTTATATCGGCGCAGGCAGGGCATTGATTTAGGGGATGTCTCGAAAATATCGGATTAGGGAAAATACTAGGACGAACGCGTCAACGGCCGACCGGAGGTGCACCGCTCAAGCCCTTGTGGCGTAAGGGTTTCATCATGGTGCAACCTTAGCGAAAATCTCGGTTGCACCTTTTATATCAGCGGAGTACGATTCGCCAACTTTTCAGGTCTCTGGCCGGCTGAGCACGACCGGCAAACGAAGGAAATATGGCGAGCACAACCCTTGGCGTCAAAGTCGACGATCTCCTGCGTTCCCGGCTGAAAGATGCCGCGACGCGTCTCGAGCGCACTCCCCACTGGCTGATCAAGCAGGCGATCTTCGCCTACCTCGAGCGCATCGAGCACGGCCAGCTTCCGCCCGAGCTGTCGGGCGCGAACGGCTCGTCCGAAATGTCCGACGCCGCGCCCGTCGACGGCGATGAAGACGGCGCGCTGCATCCGTTCCTCGATTTCGCGCAGAACGTGCAGCCGCAGTCCGTGCTGCGCGCGGCGATCACGGCGGCGTATCGCCGGCCGGAGCCGGAGTGCGTGCCGTTCCTGATCGGTCAGGCGCGTCTGCCTGCGACCGTCTCCGCCGAAACCGAAAAGCTCGCGACGAGGCTCGTCGAAGCGCTGCGCGCGAAGAGTTCGGGCGGCGGCGTCGAAGGGCTGATCCACGAGTTCTCGCTGTCGAGCCAGGAAGGCGTCGCGCTGATGTGTCTCGCCGAAGCGCTGCTGCGCATTCCCGACCGCGCCACGCGCGACGCGCTGATCCGCGACAAGATCAGCAAGGGCGACTGGAAATCGCACATGGGCCAGGCGCCGTCGCTGTTCGTGAACGCGGCGACGTGGGGCCTGATGATCACCGGCAAGCTCGTGACGACGAACAGCGAGACGGGTCTGT
>Ga0160459_100683_pt1 | contig 11774 bp, 8 predicted proteins | sample HID1973K_E6MG_FD_108208 | JGI IMG/M metagenome (GOLD analysis project Ga0160459, IMG submission 108208) | Enriched mosquito-associated microbial communities from UW Madison campus, WI, USA - HID1973K_E6 MG | ecosystem: Host-associated > Arthropoda: Insects > Digestive system > Unclassified ... | reverse complement strand
CTCGATCAGGGCATTGCGTTGAAGCGCCGCATCATCGAGGACATGCGCCCGACCGTGCTCGCCAACTTCGGCCTCGTGACGGCGCTACGCTCACTCGCCGATGAAGCCGCGCAACGCAACGGCTGGAATGTGGAATCCGATCTGCCGGGCGAGGACGTGAAGCTCGGCGAGGCGATCGAGATCGCGCTCTTTCGCGTTGCGCAGGAGACGCTCACGAACGCGGCGAAATACGCGCATGCGAGCCGCATCCGGATTGCGCTCGATATCGATGAAGAGAACGTGTCGCTTTCGATCACCGACGACGGCATCGGCATCCGGCCGCAGGATCTGAAGCGCACGCAGACGCATGGGCTCGTCGGCATGCGGCAGCGTGTGTCGGCGCGCGGCGGGCGCTTCGGGATCGAGCGCGCGTCGCCGCACGGCACGGCGATCAGCGTGTCGATGCCGCGCGAGCGCAGCGTCGATGCGCCGCTCGCCGCGCCCACCGCGTAGGACGATGCCGACACCAAATGCGGACGCCGCCGACAGGAAAATCGCAGGCGAGCCTACAGCGTACGGCCATGCGCTTTTTTTATGATTGTTCACATCGGTAAGGCGGGCGACGACAAGGCGTCCGTCACCACAGACACGGTGCGCGAACCGATTCCTGTCACGCATTTCAACTCCAAGGGGATAAACATGTCTCGACTCATCGCTCTACTGCTGATTGCAGGCACGGCGGCTCTCGCGGGCTGCAACACCGTCTCGGGTGCGGGCCAGGATATTTCGAAGGGCGGTCAGGCCATTTCGAATTCCGCCGAGGAACACAAGTAAGCGGCGACTCAGGCTCAGGCGTTCCTTAGCGTTGATGTAGTGCCCTGTCTTCCCGCCACGTTCGCGTGGCGGGAATTTTTTTGCGTTGTGATTGCGCGCGACGGGCGATAAAAAACCCGGCCGATGAGCGCGCCGGGTTTTGCTTTCTCAGGCGTGAAGCGTCATTGCGTGTCGGGCAATTCCAGCGCCGGCTGCTGCGTGTTGCCGCCCTGCGCGACCAGCACGCGAATCTTCTCCGGCACCAGTTGCGAGAGCGCGTTGCCCGACGGCAGCGTCGTCACGAGCCAGTCCGCGTTCTTGGCGAGGTCGAACGAAGCCGATGTGTAGACCGGCGTCTTCGAGCCCGGCGTGGTCGCGATCAGTTGATACGTGCCGCCGGAGACGTAGAGGGAATCCTGCGTCGTCGCGGGTACGGCGTTCTTGTAGGCTACGCCCGCCATCGTCGGGCTGACGCTCGCGATGCTCGTCCCCGGCGCGACCAGATAGATATCGAGGTTCGGCGCGTTCGTCGACGCGTTGAAGGCGCGCACGCGTGCGCTGCTCGACAGCAGTCCCTTGTCGAACGGATCGTCGATCACCGCGATCGACGGCAGGAAGCCCGCGTCCGGCAGCGCGATCACTGTGTACTCATGCCCTTTCGCCGCGTTCGAGATGCTCGTGTCGGTGGCGAGTTGCGTCGTCGTGTTCACGGCCGCGTAGGAGAAATTGTGCTGGCCGGTGTCGATGTTCGCGAAGTTGGTCACCGTCTTGTAGGCGAGATTCGGTTGCAGGACCTTGCTGTTGTCGTAGAAGTCGACGTTCGGGCCGCTCGGGATCGCGTGAATGAAATGGACCTGCGCCGGCGTGACGCCGATTTCCTTGCCGACATCGTCGGAGCTTCCGCCGCAAGCGGAGAGCAAAGCGGCGACGGCGGCAAGCGCGGCAGCGGTGCGGATGAGCTTCATGGTTCCACCTTCCTTTGTTTTGATCGTTTTTTGAGTCGGCGGCGTGTGTACGTTTTTGACGCCGCGCGACTTTCCCTTGTTGACCTTCCTCGGCCGCCGGCAGCGATGTCGAGTTTTGATGACAGCGCCGTGACGGGTGTCGGCCTCGAGCAATCGATGTGCCCCTGATCGGTGCTTGGAGGTGTGGGTGTGCCGTGGAGCCTTGTGGGACAAGGGTTTGCTTTTGTTAGAGGATTGCTTCGGGAGATGGAAACGCGGGGGCGGTGGTAATGGGGCAAGCGCCACATGCACACTCAATTTTGCAATCGATAAGCGCAGTCAATCGTTAGAATCGCAAGCGCAATCTGTACAACCTTCGGAGTCTTTTTCAGGATGAAGGATGATCCGCAGTCTTTCTATCAGCAGGCGGCCGGATGCTATAACACCGGCGATTTGAAAGAAGCCCTGCTTTGGATCGAGCGATGTCTGGGCATCGAATCGGAGAACGCGGACGTGCTGCACTTGCGTGGCACCATCGCGCTTGCGCTTGGCGATGCAAAAGATGCGCAACACTGGGTTGCGAAGGCAGTCGAGCGCTCGCGGAACCCGGTCTTTCTCAATACGCTCAGCGTGATTCAGGTGTGCACAGGCGAATTCGCCCGCGCCGCCGAAAGCGCGAGAACCGCCCTCGCAATCGCAGCGCAAGGGCATCCCGATGTCGACAGGAGCGTCTTGCTCTATAACCTCGGTCGCGCGCTGCATATGGAACTGCGCTTCGAGGAGGCGGCTGCGCTATATCGGAAAGTGATCGACCTCAACCCCGGTCATTTCCAGGCGCATTGCAATCTTGGTGCGGCCTTGAAGTCGCTTGGCCATCTCGACGCAGCAGTCGAACAACTCAGGCGTGCCCTGTCGATCCAGCCGGCGAATCTGGTAGCGCACGGCAACCTCGGTCATGCGTTGCTCACCTTGGGTCGATACAGGGAAGCGTGGCCGCATTTCGAACATCGGTGGGCCACGTCTACGGATGAGAACGGCAATGCGAACATGGAGCCCCCAAATCTGCCTTTGCCTCAGTGGAAAGGCGAAAGCACGCGGGCAAATCGGGATCGTCTGCTGATACTGCGCGAGCAAGGGCTCGGCGACATGCTGCAATTCTGTCGGTATATCCCGATGGCGATGGAGCGTTTCTCGCAGGTCGGCTTTGTCGGCCCCGAACCGCTTCGGCGCCTGTTGAGTCGCGCGTTCGGTTCAAAGTCATCGAAGTTCGTGTACCTCGATGAAACGCGCGTCGATTTGCGACAGTGGGACATGTACAGCTCGCTTCTGTCACTGCCCCTGGCGTTCGACACGGAAGTCGACACCATCCCGGTCGCCATCCCGTATCTGCACGCCGAGCCGCACGCAGCGCAACGCTGGTCGAAACGCCTCGCCGGACTGCAAAACCCGGCACTGCCGCGTATCGGTCTGGCGTGGGCCGGCAGCAAGGGGATGCCGGTCATCGATGCGAGACGAAGCATGCCGGTCGAGAAAATCGACGCGCTCATCTCGTGGCCGCATGCGCGCTGGATCAGTTTGCAGAAGCCGGCGAGCGACGCGAAGACACTGCAACCCCGCCAGCGCGCGCATATCGTCGACTGGATGAACGAGATGGACGATTTCGCCGATACCGCCGCGCTCGTCGCATCGCTGGATCTCGTGATCTGTGTCGACACATCCATCGCCCATCTCGCTGGCGCACTGGGCAAGCGGGTGTGGCTGCTCAACCGGCATCTAGGCTGCTGGCGGTGGATACACGATCGCGAAGACACGCCGTGGTATCCGACCATGCGGATCTTCAACCAGAAAGAAAGCGGCAACTGGGACGAAGCGCTGGCGCGCGTGCTCGCGGCGCTCGAACAGGGTGCGTGGCGGTCGTAGTCACAAAACGGCGAATCCGGGCCACACCGCTATCGATATGCCCGGATTCGAATGTCGTCGGATGGAACTGGCGGAACGCTGCCAGCTCCATCGACGTGTGCTTACCAGCGGTAGCCTGCCTGCGCCTTGAGGGCGGTCGAACCACCATTTGCCGACGAGACGCCGACGCCCAGGTTCAGGTTCATCGACACCTGATAGGCCGCGGCGACGCCGACAGCGGTCGCGCTGCCGTAGTTGCCGACCGCCACGCCGGCCCACTTCTCACCCGAGTTGAGCACCGGAATGCTCGGGATCGCCAGGGTCGATGCCGCTGCGCGATCGGCGTAGCGTTCCATGTCGTGTCGCGTGCTGGCGATGGCCTGATCCGTGTAGGCGTTCGCGCCTGCGACGGCTTGGTCGGTGTAGGCGTTCGCTTGCGAGATCTTGTCGTTCAACTGATTGACGTTGACCGCGTCCGTGCCTTGCGTGCCAGCCGCGACATTCGTGATCTGGCGTTCGCTGCCTGCCGCGCCAACGGACAGCGTGTTCGCGCGATCCGCGACGGAGTTGGCGCCGAGAGCGACGGAGTTATCTGCGCTGGCGACGGAATTCGCGCCCATGGCGGTGGCGTGGACGCCCGATGCCGTGGCGGTTTCACCGGCGTTGCCGCTTGCTGCGAAGAGCGAGTCGGAGACGGCGGGCGCGGCTGCGCCGACGAGTGCCGGAGCTGCGGCGCGCACGGTCGAGCGGAGCATCGCGCCTTGGACAAGCCCGTCGCCGCCTTGGAGAGCGAGGATGTCGGCAGTGTTCTGCGCAACCAGGTCGCTCACGGCGTTCAATTGGTTCATGTTCACCGCGTCGGTGCCGTCGATGCCGTTTGCGACATTCGTCAAACGACGCTTGTTCCACCCATAACCAAAGCTGACCACCATTGCCTGACCTTCGTCGCTACTATATCTGCCAATCGCGACAGAGTTTTCGCCTGACGCACTGGCACCGCCAATGGCGATAGAGCCGCGACCCGATGCACCGGCATTGGCGCCCAAAGCAGTCGAGCCGTCGCCGCCCGTTGCATTAGCACCTGCTCCGACCGCGAGTGAGTTGCCGCCCGCGGCGTGCGCGCCCAAGCCGATTGCAATGCCGGCCCAATCCTCGGCTGTCGTGTCAACTCCCAAGGCAGTGCTTCCGTAGCCCTCCGCGCGTGCTCCCGCGCCGATGGCTGTACCCACGGTTCCTGCAAACGATTCGTTACCGAAAGCGGCTCCGCGTACGTTGACCGCCGTTGCCGACTCACCAACTGCCGTTCCCCACATATCAGCTCGCGCGCCGACGCCAAGTGCCAAGCTGTCACCTCCCGACCACGCGTTTTCTCCCAATGCAATGCCGTTACCGCCGCTATGAGAACTATTTCCGATTGCTAGGCCTTGATCTGCCAATGTGTCGCTGCCGATTGCAACCCCGTGGTAATCGGCACGCGAGTTCGCTCCTATGGCGACACCCCTTTCTCCGGCAGAGCTACTACGTCCAACCGCAATGGCTGAATCATCGGCCTCTGCATCAGCGCCTACAGAGACGGCGTAATCTGATGCACGCGCTCCCTCACCAACACCGACGCCTCGCGGGCCTGACGCGGCGTTATATCCAATAGCGACAGCCGGACCCGCGTCGACTTTAAAAGTAAACATTCTATCGGGGTCATCAAAGGAAATGGGGGCCATCGTTCTTGCGTTATTGCCAATCACGACGCTGTTGTTCAGACTGTTCCACTGTCCGTCTCCGATCATTACTCCATTCGCAGCCGTGGAATTGTTATCGCCAAAGATATTAAGACCGTCGCGCTTGACGGACGAGTCCACGTCGTTACTAAATCCAACAGTCGTGCCAGCAGAGACATTCGCCGTAGCGAGCACCGCCATGCAGCCGAAAATCGCCATCACCATCGGTTTGAACCGAATCCCATCATGCTTCATATATAATTCCTCGATAAAAATACTTTTCTGTAAATCTTGGCTGCGTTCGACACCGTCCAAGGTTCACCGGACGCAGCCTTATTTTTCGCTCACGCGAAAACCTATCCCCCACCTCGTTATTTCGACGGTGCGAGCCATGAATTGATATCCTGCCGCTTTACGATGGTATTGCAACGTCGGAGTGATTACCGATGGTTGTACTTTGGCTTTTTGGCTAAAAGTCGACCCTCGCCGTGAAACGGCGCAATCGGCGCCGCTACTGGATTCAGACTCGGTCCGTCTGAATCAGAAAAATCATTTCCTGCAGAGGACGATTCTTAGTTTTGATTTCAGATAATCATCGCAACCGGCAGCCGTCACAAAACGGACCCTTGATCGGACGATCAGCGTCGGAAATTAAATCTCAAATAATCAGTGTGACTGTTGCTCTAGTCCGCATTATAGTCAGACAATTGACAGGAAAATCTGACTGTCTCGCTTTTTGAATGATTTGCGTAGATTTGAGGCATGAGTACGTCGCGTCGGACGCGACGCCGCCGACGGCTCCCACTCACGCTCTATTATTCAAGAGCCCGCAATCTCAGAGACGGTTCGCGTCGAGTTCACAACTGACCTGGTCGCCATGATGCATCACGAGCGCGCGAAGGACTGCCCACATGCCCATGTAATGGACCATGAAGCTCGCATGCGTCTGAAGCTGGTACGGTGTGTTCAGCGTCGTGCAATCGAGTAGTTCATCATCGGCGGCCATGCCGTGACGCATCATGACCTTGATGAAAACGTCCTGATCGCCGCCGCTCGAGTGTACGGACGACTTATTCGCGATATCGCCCACAGCCTGCTCGATTTCCGTCAGAACATGTAGATTCTTTTGCGTGTTGCGAAATCCCATGACGCCCGAATTCAAATGCCAGCTAATGTCCGTCGCGATCACGCGATCGCGGTTCTGCAACAAGGGCTCCAGCGGCTTTGACTGATCGATGACAAGCACGTCAGCGTCGATCCAGAAAAGCCATTCGTGCTGCGGCAGATGCCGGCGCAAAACCCATGGCTTGAACCAGTTTCCGGTGGCGTCCGAGCTGGCGTCCTCGGGCACGTCGCGATAGACATGCAGCGCATATCCGTGCCGCACGCAATAGCGCCGCAAGTTGCGCTCCGCGATTTCTCCGTATTCGCGGATGTTCGGCGTATAAAGCATCGCGAGCGCGATGGGCGCGTGAGAATTCATCACGTCGTAATCCCCAACCGACTGGCCAGCAGTTGATGACGGCAGTGTGAGATACGGCAGCCCCTTCGCCTGACAATCGTTGATGTGTTCAGCGAATAGATCACGCAGCGTCGAAAAAACGGGATAGTTCGTCGGCGCCTCGGGCAGATCGACGAGTGCGACGGCTAGGATCGGATACTCGACCCACGACAGCGACGCGTGCAGCCCTGCAGGCGCGACAGCAAGGCGTCCGCCGTATGCCATGTTGAACGGCTCAGGCTCCAGCAGACGCAGCAAATCGGATTCGCTCACAGGCGCGCGACCCAGCTTCGGGCCTTCGCAAAGGCGTTTAACGCGATCGCGCGCGGCCGAAGTGTTGCGCCAGAGCTGGAACGACGCGATCACGTAATCAGAATTGCCCGGTGAGTCCAGTGCGACTATCCAGTCCGCAGCACGACCCTGCATCAGTGTTTCGCATCGGATATCGCTCAACAGCAGGGCGTCCTGAGTCAGTAGCAGTACGAAATCGCCTTCAGCGCAGGCGCGTAGCGTTCGCAACAGCACCTGGTATTTCAGGATCATGCGCAATTGCGGCCAGCCTATCGCGCTCGCGTCGACGTATTCGTGCGTGTACCCCTGCCGCGCGCAATAGCGGCGATGATTCTCCAGCGATGCGTAAGCGTGGCTGTCGGCGAAAAAACTGATGACGTGGGTGGCCATGACTTTATCCATTACTCGGCATGGCCGAGTCGGCGACCACGCATGCTTTGCCGCGGAATCTGCCGCGCCGGCAGTTCAGACGCCGCTCGTATCCAGTTCCCGACTGAGCAGTTCGCCATGACGCATCGCAAGCGCGCGAAAGGCCGGCTGCATACCCATGTAATGCACCATGAAGCTATCGCGCGTTTGAAGCTGGAAAGGCGTATTGAGCGTTGTGCAGTCGATCAGCTCGTCATCAGTGGCTTTTCCATGACGCTCCATGACCTTGATAAAGAGGTCCTGGTCGCCGCCATTCGCGTAGACAGTCGACTTGTCCGCCATTTCGCTGACCGTCTGCGCGACTTCTTCCAGTAACCGGGCATTCTCCTGCGTATTACGAAATCCCATGACGCCCGAGTTGAAATGCCAGCTGATATCTGCTGCCAATACCCGGTCGACGTTTTGCAACAGTGGTTCCAAAGGCTTCTTCTGATCGACGACGAGCACGTCCGCATCGATCCAGAACACCCATTGATGCTGCTGGAGATGATGGTGCAGCACCCATGGCTTGAACCAGTTGCCCGCTGCATCCCAGCCGGCCTGATCCGGAATGTCGCGATAAACATGCAAGGCATAGCCGTGACGCGCGCAATAACGCCGCAGATTGGCTTCCGCGATCTCGCCGTACTCGCTGACGTTGGGGGTGTAAAGCATGGCCAGCGCAATGGGCGCATCTGAGTTCATCGCTTCATAGCGCGCAACGGGATCAGACGTGTTTTGCCGCGGCCATGTGAAGAGAGACCGCCCTTCTGCCTGACACTCGTTGATATGCTCCGCGAGCAAATCGCGCAGCTTCGTGCAGATTGGATAGTTTCTAGGCGCCACTGGCAAGTCCACGAGCGCAAGCGCCAGGACCGGGAAGTCGACCCAGAACATCGACGTATCCAAAGCAACCGGCGAGACGGCAAGTTGCCCGGTATATCCGCGGTCGAACGGTTCCGGCTTCAACAGCGTCAACAGGTCCGATTCGCTCAGGGGCGTTTGATAGCAGAGTTTCGTACCACCGAAAAGGTGCGTAACAAGCGCACGTGACATCATCGTGTTGCGCCACAACTGGAACGACGCCATGACGTAATCGGAGTCCTGCGCAGCAATCCAGTCCGATTCACGATCTTCCATCAACGTTTCGCAGCGAATATCGCTCTTCAGCAAGCAATCCTGTGTCAGCAGCAGAACGAGATCGCCTTCCGCGCAGGTGCGCAACATTCGCAAGAGCACCTGATACTTCATGATCATGCGCAGTTGCGGCCAACCTATCGCGCTCGCATCGACGTATTCGTGCGTATATCCCTGCCGTTCGCAATAACGGCGATGATTCTCCAACGAAGCGCGAGCGCTATCGTCCGCGAAGAAACTGATGACGTGGGTGGTCAAGGCAATGCTCCGTGTTACCGCATATCGCGTCTGCGATTAGGCGTTCTCACCGCGCAGTTTCTCCTGCACTCGGCACGCCAGCAAGTGCAAGGACATTTTGTTTCATCTCGGATTGTGCGGGCTTTGATCTCCGCACTGATGGTTCCCGATTTTCAAGCCAACCCGCGCCTTCGATAATCAAACCAGAACGAAAGCCCAACCGAAAGCAGAATCACGACCGTTGCAATAACAGTCCACTGCGTGATGATTTCCCCGAGCAGCACCGCTCCCAGCATCACCGCGACGACCGGATTCACATAAAGACAACTCGTCGCGACGATCGTGCTCGTATTCCGAATCAGAAAGTTATAAGCGACATACGCCGCCATCGACCCGATCACCACGAGATACACGAACGAAAACCCCGCGCCAACGCTCACCTGCGTGAGCCTTTCGCCCGCCGCCAGCGCGATGCCCGTCGCGATCAGACCGCCCAGTCCGATCTGCAAGGCCGTCGACATCAGCAGATCGGACGGTTGCGGCAAACGGCTCGCCAGATGCGCGCCGCCCGCCCAGAAGATCGCCGCGCACAGAATCGCCAATGTGCCGACGGTGGAACTCGGCGACGGATCGCCGTGATTCAGCAACACGATGCCGATCAACCCCAGCGCCACCGCGAACCATTCGCCCTTAGCGACGCCGCGCCCGCTCAACGCGGTGAAGATCGTCGCGAAAAGTGGCACGGTGGCCACCATCACCGCGGCCGTGCCGGTTCCCACCGTACGCATGCCGTAGGCCATCATCCCGCTCGACAGACCCTCCAGCAAAGTCCCGACGATCGCCGCATTGCGCACTTCCCGCGCACTCGGCCACACCGCCTTGCGATGCACGGCGATCACGAACAGCCCGACGCCCGCACACAGATTGCGCAAACCGCCGAGCATGAGCGGCGGAAACGACTCGAGCGACAGATGGATCCCGAGATACGTCGAGCCCCACACGAGATAGACGACGGCCAGCGCAAGCGCGACCTGCCCCTTGAAGGAGCGCGGCGCACGAAACGGAAAACGGTCGGGAAAGCTGAACGGCAGACGCGGCGGCGGCAGAGCGGACATGCATTACTCCGCAACGGCTGCGCGCCGGATGACTGCAAACGAGACCGGGAAAGACGCTGCGGCAACGACCAGACTGAACGGCATGGCGGAACGAAGAAGTGCGAGTGCGCGAGGAGAGACCGCGCGATCCCCGGGAAAACCCGGAATCCGCGGCGCTCGACATTATGCAGTAAGCGCGCAACGCGGTCGCACAACTTTACGAATGGTTGCCAAGACGCCACGCCCCGGTGTAACGTGTCGGCTGCTAACGCGGGGGTCCTGCGTTGCACATCGCGGTCTTGCCGGCTTCATCGGTCTGAATCGCTTCGTGCGGCGTGGGTGAGAAATACCCTTTGAACCTGATCTGGATAATGCCAGCGCAGGGAAGCGTTCGGGTTCCAAGGCTTTCAGCATCCACGCCACTTCTTCCGGACCCGTACCTTTCCATCTCGTTCCTCCCTGTTTAGCTCCTGAATCAGCCGAGCTCGACGGCGTTCGTCCGCGTCGAGCCCGGATAAAACCGTCCCACACAGGAGAGACAGCACATGAATGCCAACCCCAAGTTCCTGTCAGAGAACGCCGTCGTCGATGCCGCCGCCATCGCGCCGCTGCCGAACTCGCGCAAGGTCTATGTCGAAGGTTCGACGCCCGACATTCGCGTGCCGATGCGCGAAATCACGCAGTCCGACACCCCCGACGGCTTCGGCGGCGAGAAAAATCCGCCCGTCTATGTGTACGACACGTCCGGCCCGTACACCGATCCGGACGCGAACATCGACATCCGCTCCGGCCTGGCCGCGCTGCGCGGCAAGTGGATCGAAGCGCGCGGCGACACCGAAGCACTGAGCGGCCTGTCGAGCGAATTCGGCCGCGAGCGCGCCGCCGATCCGAAGACGGCCGAACTGCGCTTCCCGGATCTGCATCGTCATCCGCGCCGCGCGATCCCCGGCAAGAACGTTTCGCAGATGCACTACGCGCGGCAAGGCATCATCACGCCGGAGATGGAGTACATCGCGATCCGCGAGAACCAGCGGCGCGCGGAATATCTCGAAAGCCTGAGGCAGAGCGGCCCGAACGGCGAAAAGCTTGCGGCGATGATGGGCCGCCAGCATCCGGGTCAGGCCTTCGGCGCGGCGGCGTTCGGCAAGGACGCGGCAAAGGAAATCACGCCTGAATTCGTGCGCGAGGAAGTGGCGCGCGGCCGCGCGATCATTCCCGCGAACATCAATCACCCGGAAAGCGAGCCGATGATCATCGGCCGCAACTTCCTCGTGAAGATCAACGCGAACATCGGCAATTCGGCGGTGACCTCCTCGATCGGCGAGGAAGTCGACAAGATGACGTGGGCGATCCGCTGGGGCGGCGACACGGTGATGGATCTGTCGACCGGCAAGCATATCCACGAGACGCGCGAGTGGATCATCCGCAATTCGCCGGTGCCGATCGGCACGGTGCCGATCTATCAGGCGCTCGAAAAAGTCAACGGCAAAGCCGAAGACCTGACGTGGGAAATGTTCCGCGACACGCTCATCGAGCAGGCGGAGCAAGGCGTCGACTACTTCACGATCCATGCCGGCGTGCGCCTGCAATACGTGCCGCTGACCGCCAACCGGATGACCGGCATCGTGTCGCGCGGCGGCTCGATCATGGCGAAGTGGTGCCTCGCGCATCACAAGGAAAGCTTCATCTACGAGCACTTCGAAGACATCTGCGAAATCATGAAGCAATACGATGTCTCGTTCTCGCTCGGCGATGG
>Ga0160459_100682_pt1 | contig 11816 bp, 8 predicted proteins | sample HID1973K_E6MG_FD_108208 | JGI IMG/M metagenome (GOLD analysis project Ga0160459, IMG submission 108208) | Enriched mosquito-associated microbial communities from UW Madison campus, WI, USA - HID1973K_E6 MG | ecosystem: Host-associated > Arthropoda: Insects > Digestive system > Unclassified ... | reverse complement strand
GGTGGTCTTCCACCCAGCGCTGGGCCTTGCCCCATACCTCCACGTACTTTGCCAGTGCCGCTGCCTTGGCGGGGTCGGCCAGGACGCCGGCGGGGGAGTAGAGGTGGCCGGGGTCATCCCGCAGGCCGTGGCGGAGGGTGCTGGCGCCGTCGTCCTTGTATTTGGCGAGGTAGCGCTTGATCTGGACCCCGCCCAGTGGTGCGGCGTCCACCTGCTTGCTGGACAGTGCGGAGGCGTAGGCGTCGCCGGTGCTGGGCAGTTCCACGAGCTTCACGTCCTCCTGCGTGAGCCCGGCCTTGTCCAGGATGCGCAGGACCAGGGCGCCCTGTGCCTGGCCGGGGCTGTACGCCACCTTCTTGCCGCGCAGGTCCTCCAGCTTCGTGATCCCGGCCCCGGGCGCGACGCCGAGTTCGTAGATGGGGTGGTTCACGGCGTCCTGGCGGTAGACGGCGGCGATGATGCGCACGTCAAGGCCGGTCCAGGTGGCGTGGATGGGCGGGATATCGGCCACCGAGCCGACGTCCAGGGCATTGGCCCGGAACGCTTCGGTGGTTTGTGGCCCGCCGGAGAGGTTGGCGAACTCCACGTTGATGCCGGCCAGTTCCTTGTTCAGGCCGGAGAGTTCCAATGCCACGCGGATGCTGGGGTCGCCCACCGTGATGGTGGTGCCGGGCGGTACCGATGACGCCAGCGGGGCGAGGGCTTCCTGGCTGATCCGCTCGCCGCCGGCGGTGGCGGAACCGCCGCAGGCCGTAAGGACCCCGACGGCGGGAATCGCCAGGAGTGCCCCGAGCGCACGGCGCCGGGTGAAAGGGGGTGGGGAGGATGCTGCGAAGGACATGGGTGCCTTTCGGAAGGAATGCGGGCGAATCCGGGCAGGGCAGGCTAAGGCTCGTGGCCCGGAAGGCGGGAATGGAGTGAAAGGGGAGTGCCGGCGTCGGGCGAATCAGGCCCGACGCGCCGGCCCCCGCTGCAAGGAAATCTGTGGGGCTGCGGCCGAAGCTAGCGCCGTGTTGCTGCCATTCGGCGGGGCGGAGACATTCGGGAGCAACAATGCGGACCCCATGTGGTGCTGCCGTGCATTCGGCTGGATGAATCAGACATCAGGTCCTCCTGTCTTTGATGGGGCCGGGTTGGGCTGGCGCGGGTTGAAGCTGGTGGGTGCTGCAAATCGGCCTGGCCGGGACCGTGAAAACTACCTAAGCACGCATCTCAGGGGCTTGGCCAGCACTTTGCGGCGGACGCTCAACGGGACGCAACGGCGCTACATATTCGGGTGCTGCACGGTCAAAACAGGCAACGCTGCGCCACGAACCGCAACGGGGTGTCATGTGACTGGAACTGCGGGCTACTGCCGCTAGCGGGCCAAGCGCGTCCTCTCGACCAAGTTTCCGGTGACCCATGCCGGCGCCGCCGGCGTTGCCGTGGGGTCGGCGAAGAACTCTTCCACCGCTGCCACAGTGCGGTCCAGGGTGTGCACATTGCGAGCCGCCACGGAAGCTGTTCCGTTCGCGACCGGCACCTCGACGGTGCCCGTGGAGGACCCGGCGCCGGGCCCGAAGTCCTGCAGCTCCGACCACCGGTCCGCGTCCCCGCTGTGGCTGTTCCGATGGCACACAAAACCCACACTGGCAGAACCAGCGGCTTCGAACCGGGCAGTGCCGTACTCCACAACGAGCGCTCCGTGGTTCGTCCCGTCCAGGGCGCGGAGGGCGGCCAGGGCTGCATCCTTGGCATCCTCTGCCGAGCCGAACGCCGCGCCGTCAACAATCCAGTCGCTGTAGACCCGGTACCCGCGGGCCGTGGGCATGATTTGCCTCATTTCCACACCCAAAACGCGGGAAGACCATCCCATTTCGAAGTCGTATTCGCCTGGCGTGATTGAGGAGGCAATTTGGTCACGGTTCTCGAAGGACACGCCGTCGGAGTAGTGCACCGGACCGCAGTCCGATGTTTCCAGCTGAACCCCTGCGGTGGAAGCGGAGCCGCGGGTTCCGCCGGAACTGGTGCTCGGTGCGGCAAACACCACGTCACAGCGGACGGTCCGGACATCCCAGGAATCCCCGAAAATGGTTACACCATGACAAGGGCAAAGAGCAGGAAGGCGCCGCCGCACAGCCGCCAAATCCAGGGTGAGGCAGCCTTGAAGGCCCTCGCCACCGGCGAAAGCGCCCGGGGCTGGCGTTCATCACCCGCGTCCGTTACAGCCAGCCGCGTCCCACCGTTATCGTGTGTATCCCCCATGACGGCAAGCCTAGTAGGGCGGCGTCGGGGATGCGCATCGATTGAAGGCAGGCGATGATCTACCTATGACTACACGCCGGCCTGTGGTGAAAGCGCATCAACCTGTCCGGCGTGCACCGTCCGCTGCCCTGTCGGTGCGGTTCATGGTTGCCGCAGCGCTCGCCGCCACCCTGGTGGCCGTGGCAGGGTGCACGGTGGACCAGTCGCCCCCGCCTGCAACAGGAACGCCGGCTTCCCCTACTTCGTCTGCGCCGGCACCGTCCTCTCCGGCCTCCTCCACTGCGGACAGTCCATCGCCCACCGTGGCAGCCACCATCGCGGGCACCCCGCAGCCGGTGGCCACCGGCATGGAGGCTCCGTGGTCGGTGGTGTTCCGCGACGGCGTTCCGCTGGTCAGCGAACGCAACAGCGGCCGGATCCTGGAGCTTGCCGCGGACGGCTCGGCGCGGTCCATCGGCACCGTGGACGGCGTGGCCGCCCGCGGGGAAGCCGGTCTGCTCGGCCTCGCCGTGGGCAACGGCGGTGACCTCTTCGTCTACTCGACGGCGGAGGACGGCAACCGTGTTCAACGCTTCCCGGTCACCGGTACGCGTGGCTCGTTGTCCCTGGGGCAGCCGCGGACCCTCCTGGACGGTATCCCGGCGGCTGGCAACCACGACGGCGGCCGGATCGCATTCGGGCCCGACGGCATGCTGTACGTGACCACCGGGGATGCCGGGCGGCGGAATGACGCCCAGGACCGGGACGCGCTGGCCGGAAAGATCCTGCGGATGACGCCCGAGGGCACCGTTCCGGCCGGCAACCCCTTCCCCGGATCCCTCGTCTACAGCTACGGACACCGGAACCCGCAGGGAATCGCCTGGGCTGATGACGGAACCATGTTCGCCACGGAGTTCGGGCAGAACACGTGGGACGAGCTCAACATCATCACCGCCGGAGCGAACTACGGCTGGCCAACGGTGGAGGGCATCGCGGACCGGGACGGCTTCGTGGACCCGGTGCAGCAGTGGCAGCCAGGTTCGGCCAGCCCCAGCGGGATGGTGCACACCGGCGGGACCCTGTTCATCGCGAACCTGCGCGGGCAGGTGCTGCGGTCCGTTCCGGTTTCGGATCCGTCCACCTCTGGCGAGCACTTCGGACGGGAGTTCGGCCGGCTCCGCGACGTCACGGTGGCACCGGACGGCAAGCTGTGGCTGGTCACCAACAACACCGACGGGCGGGGCAGCCCACGGCAGGGCGACGACCGGATCCTCGCCGTTCCATTGGGATAGCACCTACAAGGTTGGGGCCCGTTGCGGCGGGCACCGCCGGTCCTGATGCCGGGTCAGTTCCGGGCGCCCGCGTGGGCCAGTTCCACGATGTTCTCCGTCACCGCCCAGGACGCGAGCAGCTTCAGGGCCTGGTCCGAGGCGCTGCCGGGGGTGGCCGGATAAACCGTCAGGGAATGCCCGGGGTCTTCCTCCAGCCCCAGGACCTGGTAGTTCAGTTCCAGCAGGCCCACCACGGGGTGCTGGAAAAACTTGGTCCCCGCGTAGTGGCGCCGGACGTTGTGGGCAGCCCACCGGGTGCGGAACTCGTCGCTGCGCATGGACAGCTCGCCGATGAGTTCGGCAATGCCCTTGTCGTGCGGGTTCCGCCCCGCCTCGCGCCGCAGGATGGCCACATTGGTGTTCGCTGCCCGCTCCCAATCGGTGTAGAACGTGTGGGCCCTGGGGTCCAGGAAGATGAACCGTGAATGGTTCGCAGGCCTGGCGGGAACCCGGTACATGTCCGAGTACAGCGCGTACCCCAACGTGTTCGCGGCCACGATGTCCAGCCGGTTGTTGCCGATGAACGCGGGCGCTCCGGTGATGGTGTCCAGCAGGTACTGCAGCTCCGGGCGCACCCCCGCCGCCGGAGCAGTGGCGGCACGTTTGCGCCCCGACGTGTTGGCGGTGCGGGCAAGGTCATAGAGGTGGTCGTGCTCGGCGCGGTCCAGTTCCAGCGCACCGGCGATGGCATCCAGCACGCTGTCCGAGACCCCCGTCAGGTTCCCCCGTTCCAGGCGCGTGTAGTAGTCCACGCTGACGCCGGCCAGCCTGGCCACTTCCTCCCGGCGGAGCCCTGGCACCCGCCGCCGCCCACCGTAAGGTTCAATGCCTGCCTGTTCGGGCGTGATGCGCCCGCGGCGGGTGGAAAGGAACTGCCGTACCTCGGCTCGGTTATCCATACACGACACGTTACGACGAATGCCCGGGCCCTAAGGAGGGTCTGCCATAACCCGTTACAGCAGGGCCCTCGCTACCGGCCCCAATAACAGGTGTGATGGAGAACATCCCATCCGCAGCCAAAGGTAGGACTGCCAGTACTAGGTACAACAGGGCCACCGAGGCAGGCCCGTTTTGCAGATTCCAGGCCCACAGCGCCGGTAGCATTTTAGAGATCCCCCAAGAAGCACAGGAGAACCATGACCACCGTCAAGGCATACGCATCCCCGTCCGCCACCGAGGACCTGGTTGCAACCACCATCGAACGCCGCGAAGTGGGACCCCACGATGTCCTGATCGACATCAAGTTCGCCGGCATCTGCCACTCCGACATTCACACCGTGCGCGGTGACTGGGGCCCCCAGCAGTACCCGCTGGCCCCCGGCCACGAAATCGCCGGCATCGTCACCGAAGTTGGCTCCGAGGTCACCAAGCACAAGGTCGGCGACCGCGTCGGCGTCGGCTGCATGGTGAACTCCTGCCGCGAGTGCGTGAACTGCCAGAAGGGCGAGGAGCAGTACTGCCTCAAGGGCAACGTCGGCACTTACGGCGCTGTTGACCGCGACGGCACCATCACCCAGGGCGGTTACTCCACCCACGTCGTCGTCACCGAGGACTTCGTGGTGACCATCCCCGAAGGCCTGGACCTCGACGTCGCCGCCCCGCTGCTCTGCGCCGGAATCACCACCTACTCACCGCTGCACCACTGGGGCGCAGGTCCCGGCAAGAAGGTCGCCGTCGTCGGCCTCGGCGGCCTCGGCCACATGGCCGTCAAGATCGCCCACGCCATGGGCGCTGAGGTGACGGTCCTGTCGCAGTCCCTGAAGAAGCAGGAAGACGGCCTCCGCCTGGGCGCCGACAAGTACTACGCCACCAGCGACGAGAACACGTTCTCCGAACTCGCCGGCCACTTTGACCTGATCATCAACACGGTCAGCGCCTCGATCGACATCAGCTCCTACCTGCAGCTGCTGACCCTCGACGGCGCACTGGTCAACGTGGGTGCTCCCGCCGAGCCGCTCCCGGTCAACGCCTTCGCCCTGATCGGCGGACGCCGGTCCTTCGCCGGCTCCATGATCGGCGGCATCCGCGAAACCCAGGAGATGCTCAACTTCTGCGCCGAGCACGGCATCGGCGCAGAGATCGAGGTCATCCCGGCCGAGAAGATCAATGAGGCCTACGAGCGCGTCCTGGCCTCGGACGTCCGCTACCGCTTCGTGATCGACACCGCCACGATCTAAGCCAGTAAACGTGCGACGGCGGCCCGCTCCGGAAGGAGCGTGGCCGCCGTTCGTGCGTTAAGTCCGTGCAGGACCGCCACGTAGATCCCGCCGTTACCGGGCGCAACGGTTGGGCGCCAATCGGATGCCGGCCAGTTCAAAACCGGGCGGCAGTCCCACAATTGAAGGACTTATCTTGCGAGGCCCGGGAGGGTGTCATGAAAGCGTTCCGCGGGTTGCTTCCCGTTTTGGTCCTGGCCGCGGCGGCCGTAGCGGGCTGCGGACAGCAGGCCGGCCCGCCGCAGTCCACCACCTCAGCTCCCTCCCCGCCGTCGATGCAGCCGTCCGTCCCGTCCGCTGGGACAGGTACAACGACGACCCCGGCGCCCACTCCCACCAGCACCAAGGGGACCTGGGCAACGTTTACGACGGCGGACGGGCAGCTGGCGTTCGACCACCCCGCGGGCTGGAGCGTCCGGGATCCGGCAGGGGAGCTGCCGGAAGGCGGCGGGGCCTTTGCCGAGGTCACCAACGAGGCCGGCAAGCCGCTGGCGACGCTGCGGACGAACATGGCCACCGGCTCCACCTGCACGGAGAAGTACCCGTTCACTGAACTTGAATCCCAACAGCTCCCTGCGCTGGCCCAGGCCGGAACAGTGCCGCGCTTCGTATACGAAACACGCGGCAATTCCGGCACCCCCGGGCCGGACAACACCCCGGCTGCGGCCTACGGCATAACCGTCTCCGCCGCACCCGACGGCAACCTGGCCTGCCCGATCTTCCAGTTCTTCACCTGGCCGCCCACTGCCGCCATGTTCGGTGCGTTCTATAACCCGGAGAACAACACCACACCCGGCAGCGAGTCGCTTCCGTACCTGGAACAGGCCCGAAAGTACATGGACACCACGGAATACCAGAACATCCGCCGGATGATTACCTCGCTCCGCCCGGCCGGCTGACAGTCCAGGCGTGCCCGGTTTTGAGTTCCGGTCCCGCAGCCCGGCCGCTAGGTGGGTTCCTTCCTGAGTTCGCGGAGGATTTCGAGTTGCTCACGGTTGACTGATATCAACAGTTCGATCTCCTCCTTGGCCCTGAGGTTTGTGTCGTAGTCGTGTTGGGCCATGGCCGCCGTGATGGCGTCCTGCCTCTTGGCAGCGATGAGGAGAATTGCACCCTGGAGCCCTGCCAGCATGGAGAGCAGCAGATTCAGGAGTATGTAGGGGTACGGGTCCCATGCGTTGGACGCCAGTGCCCACGTGTTGATGGCAGCCCAAATCATCATGAAACCGATGAAGCTGCCCACGAACGGCCAGCTTCCCATCCCGTTGCGCATGACGTCGGCGGCGCGCTGGCCCGGCGTCAGTGACGCAAGGTGTTTGTCGTGCCAGGTCTGTGTGTGATGGTCCATGACTCAGACTAGAGCGCGGGGCCCGGCATTGAGGGACCTGCGGTGGAACCGGAACAGGACTTCGACGGTGAGGGCGCCGAAGAGGCCGGCCAGCACAGATGCCGTGAGGTGTTCCACTGACAGCACCTCGAAATCGAAGAAGTCCCGCAGTGGGGGCAGTGTCAACAGGAGAACCAGGGCAGCGTACATGGCAACGATGATGATGGCCCGCCACCGGTTCAGCGGCCGGGAGAGAACTACCAGCACCCAGAGCGCTACGAGGGTCAGCACGATGACGGAAGCCGTCCGCATTTCCTTGGTGCCAATATTCAGCTGCAGGGAGTATGCGTTGATGGCGAGGATTGCGAGGGCCGTGATGAGCCCTGCCGGTACGGCAAATGAGAGTGAGCGTTTGAGGAAACCGGGGTGGTAGCGGCGGCTGTTGGGCATCAGGGCGAGGAAGAAGGCGGGGATTCCTATGGTGATGCCGTCGGTAGCCGAAAACTGCCGGGGAAGCAGTGGGAATGCCCAGAGCATGGCGCCGAACGTCACGGACAGAATGACGGCGTAGGCCGTCTTGGCCAGGAACAGCATCGAGACCCGCTCAATGTTGGCAATCACGCGCCTGCCCTCCGCGACCGCCGACGGCAGCCTGTCGAACCGGCCGTCCAGCAGCACCAGCCGCGACACAGCCTTGGTGGCGGCTGCGGCTGAGTCCATGGCAATGCCGATGTCGGCTTCCTTCAGGGCCAGGGCATCATTGACCCCATCGCCGGTCATGGCCACGACGTGGCCCCGCCTTTGCAGCGCCTGGACCATGGCCTTCTTTTGGGCCGGGGTTACCCGGCCAAACACGGTGTGGTCTTCCATGACACCGGCCAGGGATTCGGGGTCCTCGGGCAGCTGCCGGGCGTCAAAGCCTTTATCAGTGGCCAGTCCGACCTCCCTGGCGACAGCTGCCACCGTCCGGGGGTCATCCCCTGAAATGATCCTCAGGCCCACGCCCTGATCCCGGAAGTAGGCCAGCGTTTGTGCGGCGTCGGGCCGGACTTCTTCCCGGAAAGTGAGGAGGACGGCTGGAGCCAGCCCGGCGGGAAGAACCGGTTCATCCTGACCGGTCCAGGAACCCGTTGCCGAGTGTGCCAGGACAAGGGTCCGCAGGCCCGTGGCGGCCAGGACGGCGGCCGCCTCCAGCACGGGGACGGCGCCGGCGTCCCTGGCATCGAGGACAATCTCGGGCGCGCCCAGCACCCATGCACCGGCCGTGGATGCCTGGGCTGGGAAACTCGCCGCGCTCCATTTCCGGGCCGAGGAAAACGCGACGGACGAGTCCGGGCCGGCGCCGTCGTCGTTCGGGAAGGAGCTGGCCAGGCACTGGGCGGTGGCGTTGGCGTCAGGGTCCGCGCCGAACCAGCCCAGGACCCTCGCCCAATCTTCCGGCGGCGCGGCACCGACGTGGTGTGCGGCGTCGAAAGCGATCCTGCCGAGGGTGAGCGTCCCTGTCTTATCGAGGCACAGCACGTCCACCCGGGCAAGCCCCTCCACCGCGGCCAATTCCTGAATCAGGACCTTCTGGCGGGCGAGCCGGACGGCGCCAACGGCAAAGGCGACGCTGGTCATGAGAACCAGTCCCAGCGGAATCATGGCAATGATGCTGGCGACGGCGCCCACGGCACCGGTTTGCCACCCGCCGGTGGCGATTGCCTGCTGCCACCCGCCCTGTTGCTGCATTTGCGCGTTGGTGACGATGGCCATGATGGGCAGCAGGGCCACGGTGATCCACCGGAGGACGCGGTTGAGCCCCGCACGGATCTCCGAGTGGACCAGCGAGAAGCGCTTGGCCTCGGCCGTAAGGCGGCTTGCGAAGGACGCAGGTCCAACTCGTATGACTTTTGCCCTGCCATGGCCGCTGACCACGCTTGAACCGGATAACACCTCGGCGCCAGCCTCCTTGCCCACCGGATCCGATTCACCGGTGAGCAGCGACTCGTCAACCTCAAGCCCCTGGGCGTCCAGCACCAACGCATCGGCAGTGACCTGGTCGCCGGCGCGAAGGACCAACACGTCGTCCTCGACCACGCCTTCGACGTCGATGTCCCGGACCGCACCGTCCCGGAGCACCCGCGCCAGCGGTGAGTTCAGGACGGCAAGGTGATCAAGGGACTTCTTGGCCCGGTATTCCTGGATCACGCCTATCAGTGCGTTGCTCGCCGCCGCGAAGCCGAACAAGGCATCCCGCCATTGGCCCAGCAACAGAAGCAGGAGGAAACTGCCCGCGACGATGGCGTTGAACAGGGTCAGGACATTTGCCCTGAAAATGTCCCACAGGCTCCTGCTGGAAAAGTCCGGCATCACATTGGTGGAGCCGGCCTCGACCCGCGCTGCCACCTCACCGGCGGAAAGACCTGCTGTTCCGGTGGTCGTCGGGGGAACAACGTTGGATTCCTTGCCGGCCCTCGAAATACCCTTCTTCATCACAGCTTTCCCAGTTCCGTGGGAAACGGGGAGTCCATCGTCGTTCCTTTGATCGGCCGGGGCGCTCCAAGGCACAGGCCGCCGTTCGGCGGCACCGCTGCCCTGCACGAGTTGCGCTAAGCGTATACCTCCGGTCCGCAGCGCCATACTGCCGGATTCGGCACCGGCACTGCGGTACGGAGTCACCGCGACGCCGCCCTATATTGTGACGCATGACACGTGTTAGGTACTCGGTCTACAGTTCCTAACACGTGTTAGGAAGGAACTAGACATGACCGGAGCCATAAACGGGCAGCTGCGGCAGATCACCCGCCGCGCCGCCCTGGGTGCCCTGGGCGCGGGAATCATCGGAGCATCCGTGGCGTCGTGGCCCCGGCTCTCCGGGACGGACATCCCCGGCCGCGGGGACAACAGCCTCAGCATCGCCATCCTGGGCACTGCAGCGGACGCCGCCGCCCGCCAGCGCGCCATCGACGCCTTCAGCAGCCTCCACCCGGATATCAAGGTGAAGGTCCAGGCCATCCAGGCCGTGGACTGGAAGGACTTCTTCACCAAGATCCTCACCATGGTGGCTGCAGGCACCCCGCCGGACGTGGTCTACGTGGCCACTGAAGGTGCCCAGCTCTTCGCCGAGAAGCTGGCCCACCCGCTGGACGAATACATCCGCCGCGACGCTGCGGACATGCGGGAGTTCTTCAGCGATGTCCACCCCAGCCTGGTGGAAGCGTTCATGTACAAAGGCAGCCTCTACCAGCTCCCCATGGACTGGAACGCGGCCAACATGTACTACAACACCGCGGCGTTCGCGGAAGCGGGGCTGGACCGCCCGGCAGATGACTGGACGCATCTCGATTTCCGCAACAATCTCGCCGCCATGCGCAAGGCCCGGCCCTCGGACTTCACCCCGTACTACTGGACCAACCGGCTCTTCGGCGGCGTGGTGCCCTGGCTCTACGCCAACGACACCAGCTTCCTCAAGGAAACCCGGTCCACCGGCGGAGACTGGCTCTGGGACGGCTTCTATGCCAGCGACCCCTCCCGCAGCCTCCGTTCCGGCGGCTACCAGTGGCTGGAACCCAACGCCAACGATGACCGCGTCTTCGAATCCTTCGACTACCTCCGCGGCCTGGTCAAGGACGGGCTCGGTGTCCGCCCGGAAGAAGGCGGCGGCAACTCCCTGGTGGGCCTGTTCGCCTCCAACCGGATCGGCACCACGCCCGCCGGCGGCTACTGGGTGCAGGGCCTGCACGAGGCAGGCATGGCCGAAGACGGCTTCGACGTCCAGTTCTTCCCGCGCTGGAAAACGCAGCGGCACCAGTTCGGCACCGCCGGATACGCCATGATGAAGACCGCCAAGGACAAGGACGCCGCCTGGGAATGGATCAAGTTCAGCTCCAGCCGCCAGGCAATGGAACTGATCTTCCCCAACCCCGCCACCACGCCGGCCCGCCGCTCCATGGTCAACGAAAAGCTCTACGCCGGCAAGGGGCCCGCACACTGGAAGGTCTTCTACGACACCCTGGACAGGTTCCCCACCACCGGCCCCATCCCGGCACCGCCCCAGCAGGCCGCCGTCGAAACGGCACTGATGAAGAACGTCTCACTCGCCGTCAGCGGCGACGAACAGCAGCTCAAGCAGGCCCTTGCATCGATGCAGCGCGACCTTGAAATTGCCTTGAGGAGGCAGCCATGAGCACCACCATCCCGCCGCGGGAAAGGCCGCGGCAGGACGCCCGGCCGGACAAGCCCGCGGCCCGGGGCAGGAAAGGCGCCTCCGGCAACCGCCACAGCCAGCGCTGGCTGGCCTGGGTCTTCCTGGCCCCCACCATCCTCGGCATGGGCCTGTTCACGTTGATCCCCATCGTGGCGTCCGTGGTCCTTGCCTTCTTCCGCTGGGACATCATCTCCGCACCGTCCTTCGTGGGCTTCAACAACTTCGCCGAAGTAGTGCAGGACCCCACCGTCCGGGTGTCATTCCTGAACACGATCGTGTTCGTGGTGGTGGCGGTTGCCCTGCAACTGGGTCTGGCCCTCGCCCTGGCCATCATGGTGCAGGAGAAGATGCCGGCGTGGCTGCGGGTGTTCTTCCGCTCCGCCTTCTTCTTCCCGCTGATCCTCTCCGCAGCGTCAGTGTCCATCTTCATGCGGTACCTCTTCAACGAACAGTTCGGCGTGGTCAACTGGCTCCTGTCCCTGGTGGGCATCCCCGCGGTCCCGTGGCTGACCACCCCCGGCGGGTCCGCC
>Ga0160459_100681_pt1 | contig 11824 bp, 10 predicted proteins | sample HID1973K_E6MG_FD_108208 | JGI IMG/M metagenome (GOLD analysis project Ga0160459, IMG submission 108208) | Enriched mosquito-associated microbial communities from UW Madison campus, WI, USA - HID1973K_E6 MG | ecosystem: Host-associated > Arthropoda: Insects > Digestive system > Unclassified ... | reverse complement strand
TCGGCGTAGATCAGGACGCCGGTCTGGCATCCGATGACCACTGCCTCCCCGGCTGCCGTGGCCTCGCCGTGCACTCCCGGGCAGTCCTCATTCCGGGCGATTTCCTTGCCGTCCGCATCCAGCACCACTATTCCGGGCCGTTCCTGGTCGTTCCCGAGGGTGAGGACAAGCTCACCGTTGGCGAGTTCGACGGCGACGCCATGGTGGGCTTCTTCGGCGCGGTGGGTTTCCACCCGGGGCTGTCCGGAGGCCAGGTCCGCGGAGTTGAAGACGGTCACCTCGCCGGTCCCGTCGCTGAAGAGGATGGTCTTTCCATCGTGGCGGACCACGTGGCCGGGCTTGGTGGTGGGGAAGACGATGTCCGTCATGGCCGGGTCTTGGGCGTAGTGCCTGCCGCCGTCGGTCCACGCCCCGGTGTCCAGGACCTCGAATCCCTTGGCGGTGGAGATGACCACGTGGCGGCCGTCGCCGGCGGGGTTGATGCGGTTGAACCCCTCCATGGGAAAGTCGGCCAGCACCTCGAAGGTGTCGGGGTCGAGGACCTGGATGCCGCCGTCGTAGGTGGCGACAAGGCGCGGCGCTGCCGAGTCCACGGTGGCGGCCGGGGTTGGCGCAGGGCTGGCGGGGCTTGAGGCGGGCGTGCCGCAGCCTGAGAGCAGCAGGCCGGCGGCGGCCAGCACCGTCATCAGGCGGACGGGTGCGGTGCGGTGATACATGGTTGGTTCCTTCTTTATGGGTGGGGAGCTCCGGGAGCGGAGCCCAGGAATGTCTGGTGACGCAGGATCAGCCCAGGGCCTGGGTGATGCGTTCGGCGTTGGCGCGCATCATGCCCAGGTAGGTGCCGGCGTCGGACCCCTCAGGGCCCAGGGATTCGGTGAACAGCGGGACCACGGCGATGTCCTCGCCGGCCTCGGCGGCCAGCACCTCGGCCAGCCGTGCGGGCTGCGACGAGTCGGCGAAGATGGCCCGCACCCCGGCGGACCGGATCTTGCCGGTGAGGTCGGCCAGGTCCGTGGGGCTGGGCGAAGCGAGCGTCGTGCCACTCGGGATCACGGCACCCACCACCTCGAAACCGAAGCGGTTGGCCAGGTAGCCGAACACGTGGTGGTTGGTGATGAGTTTTCGCTGGCCGGGGCCGATGCCGGCGAACCCGGCCTCCATGGCCGCCTCCAGTTCCTGCAGTTGGCCGGTGTAGGTGGCCGCCTGCGAGCGCACGGCGCCGGCGTCGGCGCCGCCCACGTGCTCACTCACTGCCGCGGCGATGGCCTCCGCGGCCTTGGCCACGCGGGAGGGGTCGGTCCAGAAGTGCGGGTCCGGAGCACCCTGTCCGGACTGGGTGAAGGAGAGGGGCCCGACGGCGTCCAGCACCGGCAACGCCGGCACACCTTCGGCCTCGGCTGCTTTCACATGGTTGAGGACGTTCTCTTCGAGGCCGCCGCCGTTGTGGATGATGAGGGCAGCGTTTTCGATGCCGGCGGCCTGCCGGGCGGAGATGCCGAATGAGTGCGGGTCGGCGTTGGCAGCCATGAGGACCACCACATCGGCCTGCTCCCCCACCACGTTGCGGGTGATGTCGCCCAGGATGTTGGTGGTTACCACCACCGTGGGGCGGTCAGCGGCGGCGGCCGAGCATCCGCCCAGCGCAAACCCCAGGCCTAAGCCCAGCACCAGCAGCGCGCCCAGCCGGGCCGGCCAGCCTGATATTCCGGCACGATTCCGGCCTGCAACCAGGTCCCGCCGCGTGGCCAGGCCCCGCCTCACAGTCCGGTCTCCAGCACAATGTCGGCAGCAGGAACGTCGAAGCTCCGTGCCACCCGCAGCCCGTCCGCGTAGTCGACCTCATGTACCGCGGAGCCTGCGGGGTCGCTCACGTAGGCCCGGGAGGTGTCCACCAGGATCCGCGGAGCAGCGCTTCCCGGGGTGGAGGCCGCAAGCAGCGGAACCTGTGCATCAACGGCCCCGGTTGCAGGGTTCAGGGTCAACAGTGCTCCATCGGCAGCAACGGCCAGTACCCGGCGTCCGTCGCCCACCGCGGAAGCGGCAACCACCGGAGCCGGTGTGGGCAGGAACGTCCACTTCCGCTTGGCGGCATCGAGGTGCCACACCCCGGCGTCGCCGGCCGGCCCGGCCAGTTCATTGGACCCGGGGCGGTGGTCCAGGTGTGCGGCCGGCGGGCGGCCCGCGGCGCCGTCGGGATACGGAATCTTCTCCGCGCTGAAGGTGCCGGCATCCTCAGTGACCAGCAGCGCCCCGTCCGAGCATCCGAACACGATGCCCGCCCGGGTGGCGGCGTGTCCGGCCAGGCCCGGGCAGTCCTGCCGGCCGAGCACCGCCGAATCGCCGGCGTCACGCACTTCAACACCATCGGCGGCAGCGGCACCGGCTGCCACGGACGCCAGGAAGTGGCCCCGGTAAGGCACCACCACGCCGGTGTGAGGGGAGGTGGTGATCCGGGCCGACTCCGCCAGGTTGCCGGCGTCGAGATCCTTGTGGCGGTACACGGCCGCGTACCCGCCGGACTCCGAAAACACTGCAATGGACGTGCCGTCGCCGGCCACTGCGCCCGCGTCCGGAACCTGGAGCAGGCCCACGGACCCGGGCTCGGCGCTGTAGTAATGCTTGTGCTCGCCATGGTCAACGGTCCAGGCGCCGGTATCGAAAACCTCCACCCCGGCGCCCGTGCCCATCAGGGCGTACCGGCCATCGCGGTAGGCGGCGGTGACCGGACCGTCGGTGCCGGCGGCGGACGTCGCGCCGGTGAGGAGCGAAAGCAGCTGCCCCTTCCCCGTGGCTGAGTTGACGGTGAGCAGGCCGGTTTGTGGTTCGGAGTTCTCCTGCGCCCCGGCGATGTAGCCGTGCGGTTCAGCGGTTTCTGGCGCTGAGGCCGCGTCCGGGCCGGGCGCGGCGCAGGCGGACAGCAGCAGGGGCAGGCCGAGCAGGAGGGCGGCGGTTCTAGGCGTAGTGGTGCGGGGCACGGGTTTCCTTTTCCGGGAGTGGGGCGGGGACGACGACGGCGGCGGCGGCCAGCGCGCCGGGGCGCGGCTTGGTGCCGCGGGTGGCGGAGTGGCAGAGGGCTGAGGCGAAGTAGGACAGGGCGGCGACCAGGGCGATGGTTGCGCCGGCGGCAGTGGACGCGTACCAGGAGATCCAGAGTCCGGCCACCACGCTGGAGACACCGATGAGCGCACCGAGGGCCATCACCGTCCCCACCGACCGTGCCCACACCAGCGCCGCCGCGGGAGGGGCGATCAGCAGCCCGAACACCAGGAGCGTCCCCACCACCTGGAAGGAGGCAGCCACGGCAACGGTGACCATGCCCAGCAGTACGGCATGCGTGAGCCGGGGCCGCAGCCCCAGGCTTGCCGCCTTCTGCGGATGGAACGTAGCCGCCGCCAGCGCGCGGTGAAAGAAGGCGGCCACCCCCAGCACCAGGCAGCCGACGACGGCGAGCAGCACCACGTCCTCCATGCCCACCGCCAGCACGTCCCCAAAGAGCGTGCCGGTAAGGTCCACGGCGAACGAGCCGGAGGCGGACACGATGATCACGCCCAGCGAGAGCATCGCCACGAACAGTAACCCGATGGCGGTGTCCTGGGAGACGCGCCGGTTCCGGGTGATCGCGGAGACGCCGGCCGCCGTGGCCGCAGCGCTGAGCGCGGCACCCAGGAGGAGGTTGCCGCCCAGCAGGGATGCAATGGCAATTCCGGGGAGCAGCCCGTGGGACATGGCGTCGCCGAGGAAGGCCATGCCGCGCACCACCACCCACGTGCCCACCACGGCGCAGACCACAGCCACCAGGCTGCCGGCCAGGACGGCGCGCTGCACGAAGGAGGCGCCCAGGGGTTCAAGTATCCATTCCATCGCCGCCACTGTATCTTAATAAGAATCATTATCAATAAAGGAGCAGTATGGATGCCATCAGGTTCAGCAACGTGGGGTACGCCTATCCGGACCGGCCGGTGGTGTCGGGCGTCTTCCTGGCGTTCGCGCCGGGGACACATGCCGTCCTGACCGGGCGCAATGGCTCCGGAAAGTCCACACTGCTGGCCATGGCTGCCGGGATCCTGGCTCCGGACAGCGGCACCGTCACCACCCAGGCCCGGCCCGCGTACGTCATCCAGCACATCGAGGCGCCGGACACCATGCCCTGCACGGTGCGCCAGGCGGTGGAAATGGGCCGTTGGCCGCACCGCCGGGGACGCCCGCTCCGGGCCGCGGACCGCCAGGTGGTGATGGACAGCATGGAGCGGATGGGGATCGCGGAGCTTGCCGGACGGCAGTTGCGCGAGCTTTCCGGCGGGCAGCGGCAGCGCACGCTGATTGCCCAAGGGCTGGCGCAGGAATCCCCCATCCTCCTGCTCGATGAACCCACGGCGGGACTGGATGCCGAGGCGCACCGGCTGATCAGGGCCGCCGTCAGCGATGAGCTGCGGCGCGGCACCACGGTCCTGGAGGCCAGCCATGACGCGGCGGACATCAGCCGGGCCGGCCGGGTCATCCGGCTGGAGGGCGGACGGGCAACCGAAACCACTATCCTGTGAATTTTTGTCATACAGATGACAAGCCGTGATGCGTTTATGTCATAAGTGCGTAGATTTATCCTTCGGTCCTTTGTAGTCTGGTCCTGTCAGTGCTTGGGGGGCCGGCAAAATCAGGGATGAATTTGCCGGGCGGACCGGGCAGGAAACTCGGTCAAAGGCAAGGTCCCAGCGCATGAAAACTCCGTCCGCACGCGTCCGTAAACTCGTAATGTTCGCCTCCGCCCCCGTCGCCATCCTGATCGCAGGAGGCATGGTGTGGCAGGGTTCCCAGGCGGCCTTCAACGCCACCACCCGCAACGCCGGCAGCTCATGGAGCACCGGTAGCGTCACCCTCACCGACGATGACAACGGCGCCGCGGCATTCACCGTGGAAAACATCGTTCCCGGCCAGACGGGCCAGAAGTGCATCGTAGTGACTTCCCGGTCCAACGTCCCCGGCGAGGTCCGCGCCTACACGCAGAACCTGGTCACCTCCAAGGGCCTGGAAAACCGCATCTACTTCGACCTGGAGCAGGGCACCGGCGGCTCGTTCAACGACTGCACCGGTTTTACCCCCACCGCCAACCAGGTGCCGGAACTTCCGCTGTCCCAGCTGGCAACGGTGAACCGGGACTTCGCCACCGGCGGCGCCCCCTGGGACACGTCCGGAACGCCCGGCGAAAACCAGAGCTACCGCGGCACGTGGCGCTTCGACACCACCGGCATGTCCCAGGATGAGGTCAACGCCCTCCAGGGTGCCCGGGTCAGCATCGACCTGGTGTGGGAGCTGCAGTCTGACAACGCCCCCACCACCCCGTAGTCCGGGCCCGGCAACAGCATCGCGGTGAAGCGGGAGAGGCCCGGGTCTTCCCCGGGTCCCTCCCGGGCAAGTGCAGTGTTTTCGGCGGACGGCTGGGGGATCTTCCTGGCCTCAGTGGCATCCCGGCTGTATCTGGGCATCCTGCTGAGCCTTGCCCTTTTTGCGGTGCTGCCGGCCCTGTTCGGCTGGCATGGCACCGTGGTGCAAAGCGGTTCGATGGAACCGCACATCTCCCCCGGCGACGTGGTGCTCGCCTCGGACCTGGACCCGGCACAGCCGGTGCCGCTGGGCCGCGTGGTGCAGTTCCGCAGCCCGGCCTCGGCCGAACCGAGCGGCGTTGAGAAGACCCGGCTGCACCGCATCGTCACGGCAAATGACGACGGAACCTACGTCACGGCCGGCGACGCCAACGCGGATGTGGACAGCACTCCCCTGACCCGCGAACAGATCACCGGGCAGGCTCGCCTGCTGGTGCCCGGCGTCGGCCTTCCCGGCCTGTGGCTGGGCAGCGGCAATTTCCCGCCGCTGGCGCTGTGGTCCGTGATCACGCTCGCGGCCGTGGTAGCCGCGGTCTTCGGCGGCGGCACCCGCGGTCGGGATCCCGGCCCGGGCACGGGCGGACCCGCGGAACCGGGCGGGGACGGCGACGCCGGTGGCGGGCAGCCCGAAACGGACGACGACGGGCCCTCCCCCGCCGCGAAGGCCGGCACCGCCGTCGGGATCATCGCAGCCCTTTCCGTAGTGGTGGTGCTGGGCGCCAGCGTCTTCTCGTCAGCGGCGTTCACCGCCACAACGGCCAACGCTGCCAACTCGTTCGCTACCGCCGCGGACTGGTCGCCGCCCTCGGTCACCCTCGGGAACCCCGGCCCCGCTGTCCGCGGCACCGTGGTCCTCACGGCCGAGGCCGCGGACCCCGAATCCGGCATCCGCACCGTCGCCATCCAGTACGCGGCCGCCGGCAGCAGCACGTGGACCACCCTCTGCACCCCTGCCTCGGCGCCCTTCTCCTGTGCCTGGAACACGGCCACGTTGCCGGACGGCCAGTACAGCCTGCGGGCCGTGGCCACGGACAACTCCGGCCTGAGCGCTGCCACCCAACCCATCAGCACCGCCGTAGCCAACGCCTTCTCGGTGGTCCTCAACGATCCCGGCGAGGTGGTCCGCGGAACCACGCCCCTCACAGCTGCCGTCAACAACCCGGGCGCCGGCCTGTACACCGTCCGCCTTGAATACTCCGCGGCAGGGGCCAACAAGTGGAGCACCCTCTGCCTGAACCTCCTGTCCCCGTACAACTGCGCCTGGACCACCACCATGTTCGCCAACGGCTCCTACGATCTGCGCGCAGTGGCCGTCTCCGGCCTGACCACCACGTATTCCGCCACGGTGGCGGACGTCCTGGTGGACAACGCGGCGCCGTCCGTCACCCTGACGGACCCGGGTGCCACCATCCGCGGCACCGCCACCTTCGCGGCGACGGCGTCGGACGCCGATTCGGGTGTGGCGCAGGTGCAGTGGCAGTACCAGCGCGCGGGCACCAGCACGTGGGTTGCGATGTGCGCGGTGACTGACATTCCCTTCTCCTGCCGGTTCGACACCACAGCCCTGGCCAACGGCACCTACAACTTCAGGGCCGTAGCCACGGACGCCGCCGGCAACAGCACCGTCTCCGCTGTCGCCTCCAACCGGACCGTGGACAATACCGTGGCGTCCGTGTCCATGGAAGACCCCGGCGAGTACCTCACCGGGACCGTCCCCCTGACGGCATCGGCCAGCTCGCCGGCCGGCATTACCAGTGTGCGGATCCAGTCGGCGCCGGCCGGAACCGGCACCTGGACCACCCGGTGCACCGCCACCGCCAGGCCCTACACCTGCGGGTGGAACACCACCGCGGTGGCGGACGGGCTGTACGATTTCCGCGCCATCCTGCTCGAGCCCTCCGGCAGGGAGACCACCTCCGCCACCATGGCCTCCCGCCGGGTGGACAACAGCCCGCTGCGCGGCGCCGACGTCCAGGCAGTCAACGGCACGGGTACCGCGGGGCGCTTTGATGCCGGTGACGTTCTCACGTTCACGTACAGCCAGCCGGTCACCCTGGGCTCGGTCACAGCAGGTTGGAACGGCTCCACCCTCCCCGTGACCGTCCGCCTCCGCGACGGCAACCTGCTGGGGCTGGGCAACAGCGCCGACACCGTGGACATCCAGCGCACCGGCGGAACCGTGAACCTCGGGACCCTGAACACCAAGGGCAATTTCATCAAGAACCGCAAGACCGCCACGTTCAACGCCACCATGGCCGCCACAACGGTCACTGTGGGCGGTGTCCCCCGGACCGTGGTCACCGTGACGCTGGGCACGGTGGCAGGCGGCGCGTCCTCGCTGCGCACCTACGCCACGCCTGCCGCGATGGTGTGGAGCCCGACGGCGGCCGTCACCTCACCGGCCGGCGTCGCGTCCTCCACGGCGCCCGCAACAGAGACGGGCGCGCTGGACCGGGACTTCTAGCAGCCTCACGGGTTTACACGAATGCACCGGTATGCAGCGCCTGCAGGTGGTCGATGGTCCGCATCGCGCACCGGGTGACCGGCGTGTAGAAATCCACGGCCAGCTTGGGCAGCCTGGTGGTTTCCGCCTCGTAAGCAGGTCCCCGGAGTTCCTCCTCCAGGTCCAGCATCAAGGCCGCCAAACGCTCCGCGCCCACCATCTGGCTGGAGACCTTCAACGCTCCGGCCGCCTCAAGGGCGCCAGCCGGGTCTGCAGTGGACAGGGCGAGCCGGAGCCGATCCACCCTGCGCGGCAGGCCCGCAATGAAGTCGGCCACGAAGACCTGCCGGCAGCCGTCGCCCTGCTCACGCTCCAGCCCCAGTTCAAGGAGGAATGCCTTGTCCACGACAGGAGGCTCAGGGGTTGCGGGGATTCTCATGTCCGTCCTTCCGGGCTGCGGTGCCACCACTTTCCAGCAGGCTAACCACTGCTGATTGGGGTTAGCTTGGCGGCGGAACGGCCCGTCCGGTGAGCTTCAAGGAGGCCAAAGGTTCCTCCAAGGTGCCGGCCCCTTGGGCGGGAGCTGCTATGTCCGGCCGGTCAGCAGGGTGCCCTGGACGGCGGTGAGCGGCACTGCACCGTAGTCCCGGGAGTCAATGGACACGCCCCGGTTGTCACCCAGCACGAAGATGGTTCCGGCAGGAACGGTCACGGGGCCGAAGTACGTGGCGTCGATGCGGCTGTGGTCGATGAACGGTTCGTCAGCGTGCAGGCCGTCCACATAGAGTTCGGCGTCCCGGATGGCCACGCTTTGACCTGCCACGGCGATGACCCGCTTGATGGTCACATGGCCGTCCTCCGGGCTCGTGAAAGCCACCACCACGCCGCGGCCCACCGTGCCTGACGCCGCGGCCGGCTTGTACATCAGCACCACCGAACCCTGGGCGATGGTGGGTTCCATGCTGTCCGATGAAACCGTAAAGGGCTCCACCAGCCACGCCCGGGCGCCGAGCAATGCCAGCGCCGGGACCAAGGCCAGCGCAAGGCGGCGCGGAACGCGCCGGCCCGTCCCCTGCTGCCGCGACGACGTGCGGCGGCGAGGGTTTTCACCCCCGCCGCCGCCCGTCGTCGTACGTTGTGTGGTCAATCCTTTTCGTTGTCCCACTCGGCTTTTGCAGCGGTCATGGGATCGTTGACGTCCAAATCCGACTCCTTGAGGCCAACCCGGAACTGGACCATCATGTCGTGGTCCTCATGGGGCAGGTTGTGGCAGTGCATCATGTAGAGGCCCTGCTGGGGGGTGAACTTCATGAGCAGCCGGACCTTTTCGTCCTCACCCACGTAGACCACGTCCTTCGGCCCGCGTTCGTGCAGCATGGGCGCCTGGCCATTGCGGCTGAGGATCTGGAAGTCCACCAGGTGGATGTGGACCGGATGGAACCAGCCACCCGATTTGTTTTCGATCTCCCAGATCTCCACCGAGTTCAGCGCCGGATCCGCGGCCACCTTCTTGTAGCCGCTGGCAATGACGTCCTGCCAGCTGTCATCGTTGATGGTCCACATGTTGGTGGCGTCGTTCCGCTTGACCCGGAACGACCTGGTCTTCACCGACTGGCTCGCCTTCAGCGACATCGCTTCGCTCCCCGCCAAGGTGGTGGGAATCCGGTTCCAGGTGGGATCCGTGGTGTCCACGGGCTCGTCGGTGACATCGAAGGCCATGATCTTGTTGGTGTAGTCGTAGTCCACGTTGTTCTTGTTGGACAGGTTCCGGAGCTCGATCCGCTGCCCGGTCTTGTACTTCCGGAAGTCGATCAGCACCTCGTAGCGCTCCGCCCCGCCGTGCCGGTAGCTGGTCACGCTTTGCGCCAGGGGCACCAGGCCTCCGTCGGTTCCAACAACCACCAGCGAATCGCCGGTGCTGAGGGTGGGTCGGAGGGAACGTGAGATGGAGGCGTTGAGGATCCTGAACCGGTAGACGCGCTTCTGGACCTTCATCACCGGCCAGGGCTTCCCATTAACCAGGATCACGTCCCCCCACAGGCCCGAATGTGTGTTGTCGTCGTAGCCCAAAGCCCCGTTGGAGGCGAACATGACATCGTTGACGGTCAGCGCCACGTCGTAGCGGCCTTGCGGGAGCAGCTGGCGTTCGATCGGATCGTGCATGTGGTACTGCGCCGCGAGGCCCGAGTAGGCGTTCAGTGCGGTGTAGTGGACGCCGTGGTCGTGGTACCAGAGGGTGCGTGCCGGCTGGAAGTTGGGGTAGTGGTAATCCTTGTAGAAGCCCGGGTGCGTGATGTCTGACGCGTAGCCGTCGTACTGCGGCAGCGACGCCGAGCCGTGCAGGTGGGTGGATGTGGACAGGGCATGCCCGTCGAGCGCGTGCTGGGCCGGGAGCTGGTTGCGGACCCGCAGCACGGCCTTCGTGCCCTGGTCCAGGCTGATGGTGGGCCCGGGAAAGATTCCGTTGTAGCCCAGGATCGGCGTGGTGAGGCGCGGCAGGATGTTGGCTGTGGCCGCCATCTCGGTCACCTTGTAGTAGTTGACCGGCAGACCGTCAGCGGGGTCGATGCCGGTGGCGTAGGGCGCCAGGAACGGTGCCTGGACAAAGGCGGACTGGAACGGACGGGGCATCTCCCTGTCACTGAGCCGGCTGGCGGACTTCGCTTCAACCGAACCCGTAGGCAGCATGGCGGCTCCCGCTCCAAGGACTCCCAGTCCTCCGATCAACAGGACCTGGCGGCGTGAAATGGACATTGGGTGTCTCCTTTGCTCAATACCCAGACTGTGCAGGGGCCAGCTTGGGGATTCCCTGCCCGGGTTGCCTGGTTCTTGGAAAATTCATGGAAGTCCCGGAGTTGGCGGGACGGTTCACTTGGCGCCCCGGTGGTGCCCTGCACCAAGGGACAGTCCCGGGCCGCCGGGCAGCTCCAAGGTCAGGTCGATGGCGCGGTCGGGGAGCTCGAACACCAGCGTGGCGTTGATGCTTTCTCCCTGCCGGACAAGGGCCGGGGCGGGCGTGGCCCAGATCGGTTTCCAGCTGCCCGTTCCCAAAGCCGAGACGGCGTACCGGGACGGGTCGAAGGAAATGCCGTCCTTCTCCATGGCTGTCAGTTCGACGAGGATGCGGACGCGGTGCATTTCCCCGTCCGGCGGGCTGGCGAGTGTTGCCGGGGCTGATGGGGGCGTCCAGCCGTCGGCTTCGAGGGGTATGACCCCATTGATTCGTCCCAGCCCGCCGTCGAGGCTTCCTGAGGCACCCAGCATTGCCGGCGGTGTCCGCGGTGCAGCAGTCACGATGCCCGCCACGAGGGTCCCCACCAGGGTGAGGAGGATGAGCGGGACAAGGACCCTGATGCGCCTGATGGTTGCTGTTGATGCCATGCCGGACAGTGTTGCCCGGCCTTCTAGGGAAAGCCTTGGAGTCCGGCGAGGACCTGCGGCCGGACGGCGCGTCGCCAGGCATGACCTTCCATAACGGGCCGGGAAGCCAGCGTTTCCGCAAGGTCTCGTTCCTACCGTCAGGGCATGCGCGAACACCTTGCGCAAGCACCCAGGATCAGTGAGGTTCTCATGAAATCACCACAGCACGAACCGGGAGGGCCGCGGTTCCGCGTCAGTTACGGCAGGGCCGGCACCATTGCCGGCGTATCCGCCGTACTCTGCGCCACTTCCCTGTTGGCCATCCCGTCCGCCAATGCGGCCGTCCCCAGCTTTCCGGATAACCTGGTGGTTTTCCCGGACCGGGACTTCATCACCATCGAGGGCTACCAGGACCGCGTGGGCCAGACCGCGCTGGTGGAAGTCACCCGGAAGGGAGCCGGAGTCGTGGGGTCGGCCCAGGGAGTGGTCACCGCCGGGGACGTGGCGTTCGAAATCAACCACCCCGGAGGATACTGCTGGGGCGCCGGCACCGGCCTGAACGTCACCCCCGATATCCGGCCCGGCGACGTCGTCTCCATCAAATTCAACGGCGCCGAGGCAGGAGCCACCACGGTCCAGGACG
>Ga0160459_100678_pt1 | contig 11865 bp, 12 predicted proteins | sample HID1973K_E6MG_FD_108208 | JGI IMG/M metagenome (GOLD analysis project Ga0160459, IMG submission 108208) | Enriched mosquito-associated microbial communities from UW Madison campus, WI, USA - HID1973K_E6 MG | ecosystem: Host-associated > Arthropoda: Insects > Digestive system > Unclassified ... | reverse complement strand
GGACGCTACCGTGACGGCGCTGGAACCGTACTTCGCCGACTTCGGCGATGTGACGGAGATGCACGAGCTGGACAACCTGGCCAACCGCGTGCGGACCGCGCTCCAGGGCGAGCTGCACACCGCCGAATCCCGGGGACAGGCCACTGCGGAGCGGCTCACCCGCATTTTCGAGGGGTTCGTGCGGGAGTGGGGCAGCGCCATCTCCGCCGACCATGGCACCAGCATTGGGGCGGCCAGCGAATTCGAAGCCCGCTACCACGCGATCGTCAACGATGGACTGCCGGCGCAGGAAGCCGAATTCCGGCAGTTCTTCAACCAGCGCACGCATGAATCCTTCAGCACCCTGCTGCACCTCCTGGACGAGGAACGCCGCTCCATCACCAGCCGGATCCTGCCGCTGAACGGCATCCTGTCGCAGGTGAACTTCCACGAGGGCAGCTTCCTGGAACTGGACATCAAGCAGACCCTGCCGCCAACCGCGAAGCAGTTCAAGGACGCCATCCAGAACGCGCTGAAGGCCCGGCATACGCGGCCCGCCAAGGCCGAGCCGGGTGCGGAACGGGACGACGACGCCGAGCTTACGGCACGCTACAAGTCCCTGGAAACGCTGGTGAAGCGCCTGGGCTCGCAGGCTCCGGAAGACCGGCGCTGGCGGGCCGAGGTGCTCGATGTCCGCGGGCACCTGTTCATCCAGTGCAAGGAGCACCGCGAGGTCACCGCGCCCCCGGCCAAGGGAAAGAAGGCCGGCAAGAAGACCGAGGTGTTCATGCACGCGGACACCGGGTCCATGTCCGGCGGTGAGCGGCAGCGGTTCACGGCGTTCATCATGGCGGCCGCCCTCAGCTACCAGCTGGGCATCGCCGAGCAGGGCTTCACCACGTACGGCACAGTGATGATGGATGAAGCCTTCGTGCTTGCCTCGGAAGAGTTCGCCGGCGCCGGGATCAAGGCGCTGCACGAGTTCGGGTTCCAGCTGCTGCTGGCCGCGCCCGAGAACGTCATCGACCTGTCCCGGCACCTCGGCTCCGTGACCGAGATCCTCCGGGACCGGCGCACCAACCGTTCCGGCGTGCTGACCGCGCCGGTGATCCGCCCCCGGCAGGGCGAGGAAGGGGCCTGGCGGTCCGAGGCGAATCCTGTGGACATCGTGCTGCGGTGATGGCCGCCGCCGCGAACCTGAGACAGGGATAACAAACTGATGGATTTATCCGTCAGGTTCTGGTGTGCCGCGATTTGGTTGTGCCACCCTTGTGAGCAAACACCACCACGCCATCCTGATCCCTGTAGGCATTGCGGAACGCTGGGTCCCGCAGTTGCCGCCGAACAAGCTCACGGCGCCCTCGTGAAAGGCAGCCACCATGCACCCAGCCCGCCGACTCACCGGACCCCTTGCAATGGCCACCGCGGCCGCCTTCTTCCTGGCAGGCTGTACAGCCGGCGGGCCGGCAGAACCCGGCGGCGGGGTGATGTCCCCGGCCGCTACAGTCCCACCTTCAACAGGGGCGCCGGGCGCTCCAGCCCCGTCCACGGCGCCGGGCCAGCCCGCCCCGCCGGCACCGTCCAGTTCCGATCCTGCTGGGGCCGGGCTGGCGACTTTCACTTTCCCCGACGGCAGGCTCTCTTTCACGCGGCCGGCGGACTGGAAGGCCGAGGTCTTCGAGGCCTCGGCGTCCCCCTACGTGGGAACGGCCACCATCTATGACGCCAGTGACAAGCAGTTGGTCAGCATCTATTACGGACAAATCGCCGATGGCGTCGCCGGCCCGGTCACCAGGACCGTTTTCGAATCCGTTCCGGTGCCCGGGCTGCAGGGCCGGTCCACCCCGGAGGCGCATGCCTCGTTCTACGTGGACTGGGACGACGACGATGCCACCTACCACCTGCAGCTGACGGCGGGCGCACCGGCAACAGGCCCCCGGGACGCGGTCAAGGGAATCATCCTCCTGGGCGACCGCGTGCTGACGGCGGAAGTGCTGTTCGATGACCAGCAGTTCCCCGACGACAAGGCAGCCCGGGCGTGGTTCGCCGGCAGCCAGGGCCAGGCGCTGAGGGCCATCCTGGCCAGCTTCACCTACCGGTGACCGGACACAGGAAGGCCCTCCCGTGATGCGCGGGAGGGCATTCCCCAGGTGTGGCGACCGGGCGCTACTTGGACTGCACCCTGCCCAGGAACTGCGCGGTGCGGTCCTGGAGGCCCTGGATCTGGCGGACCACGACGGCGGCCGGGTCCGGGTTGATCTCATTGGCCGGGGGCTCCTTGCGGACATTGCCGGAGCACAGGAAATCTGCGCAGATCAGGGTGCCCACGGTATTGCCGTTGCGGCCGGATTGGCCGGCGCGGCGGGCCACCCAGAGCAGCACGTCCTCCTTGGAGAACACGTCACGGCACAGTTCGCACAGGACAGAGCGGTTCTTCCGGGCGCCACCTTCGGGCGCCCGGAGCAGGACTCCGGTGAGGCCCTTGGGGCCTGGAACCACGAGATAACCGCGAAGCGGCATCTTGGGGTCCCGCCAACCGAGGAAGTCCAGGCTGTCCCAGTGCAGGTTGTCAAAGTGCTGGGGCAGGTTGAGTTTGGCGGCCTCGGAACGGCTGGCGTTGACGAAGGATGAGCGGATTTGCTGGGGCGTGACTGATTGCATGGCTGAACTTTCGTGAGAAGGGGCCCGGCAGCGGGCAGCAGCCCGGGATGCGGGTTCTAAAAAGGGGAGTCAGCAGTTGTCCGCGAAGCAGGCCAAAGCGGCCACCCCGCATTCCGCGGCAGCAGCGGGGCTGAAAGCCTCCGGCGTGCGCATTGCTCCTCGATGTCCCTATCTCTTGAGGTTTTTGTCCGGCCGTTCCTTAACGGACCCGGTCCCTGCCATCCTGCCAAACCCTGGAAATCCTGTCCAAGACCACGGCGGCTGTGTCCTTCATCACCTTGGGGAATAAGATACAAAAAGCTTTCGTAATAGACGTAAGCATAGGCTAGCCTTACTTAAGTTCGCATCGCTCACTTAAGGAATTTCATGGCTTCCTCCCTGTTCACGGGCCCCAGCACCACCCGCCGCACGCTGCTTAGGTCAGCGGGGGCGTCGGCCATCCTGGCAGCCGCGGTGACGCTCTCCGCCTGCTCCACCGGCCCGGCAACGTCTACTTCCGATGCCAGCGCCTCCGCTTCCAGCAGTGCCCAGTTCCCGGTCACCATCGACCATGTGTTCGGCAAGACCATCATCGAGAAGCAGCCCACGCGGGTTGCCACGGTCTCCTGGGTCAATGACGACGTCGCCATTGCCCTGGGTGTTGTCCCGGTAGGTGTTCCTAAGAATGAATGGGGCGGGAACGGCAAGGGTTCCACTCCCTGGAAGGACGCCGCCCTTGAAGAACTCGGCGCCGGATTCGGCACCGACAAGGCTCCGGTCCAGTACTCGGAGGCGGACGGCATCAACTTCACCGAGATCGCCAAGCTCACCCCTGACGTCATCCTGGCCGCCTACTCCGGCCTGACCGAAGAGGATTACAAGAAGCTCAGCGAAATCGCCCCGGTAGTGGCGCACCCCGAGCTGGCTTACGGGACGTCCTGGCAGGACGCCACCACCATCGTGGGCAAGGCGCTGGGCAAGGACGCCGAAGCTGCCAAACTGGTCTCCGACACAGAAGCCACCGTCAAGGAAGAGGCGGCGAAGTACCCGCAGATCAAGGACAAGACCTTCATCTACGGCTACGCCCTGCCGTCCGACCGCACCCAGACCGGCATCTACACGGCCAATGACAACCGGCCCAAGTTCCTGTCCTCCATCGGCATGAAGCTTGCCCCCGTTGCGGAGCAGGCGTCGGCCGGCTCGAAGGAGTTCTTCGTGCCGTGGTCGGCAGAGAAGGTCAACGAGCTTGATTCGGACATCTTCCTCAGCTCGGTGGAAGACGCCAGCGAAGCCGACGCGATCAAGAATGACCCCCTGCTCGGACAGATCCCGGCCGTCAAGAGCGGCGCATTCGTCGCAGACGCCAACAAGAGCCTGGTCCTCGCCATCTCCGCTTCCTCGCCGCTGAGCCTTCCCTGGGCACTGGACGCGTTCCTGCCTGAGCTGGCCACCGCAGCGGATGCCGTGAAGTAGCGCCGGTTCCGTGACGCAGAGTTCGACGACGGCGGCCCGCCAGGCCGCAAGCCCCGGTACTTCGGTGCCGGGCACGGCAGCCCGTGCCCCGGGGAACGCCCGCGCGTTCCCGGGGAAGCGTGCCGCCTGGCTGCTGGCCGCCGTCGTCGTACTCGCCGTCCTGGCAGGCGCATCCCTCGGCGTCGGAGCGAGGGGCCTGCCGCTGGGCACCGTCTGGGACGCGCTCACGCTGTTCGATCCCGCCAACGGTGACCACGCAGTGGTCCACGCCCGCATTCCCCGCACAGTCCTCGGCCTGCTGGCCGGCGGTGCGCTGGGCCTGGCAGGCGCCGCCATGCAGGGCGTTGCCCGCAACCCCCTCGCCGATCCCGGAATCATGGGCGTCAACGCGGGCGCCGCCCTGGCCGTGGTGACCGGCATCTATGTCTTTGGTGTCGGCTCACTGTCCGGCTACATCTGGTTCGCGTTCATCGGCGCCGCCGTGGCCGCCGTCGTGGTCTACTGCATCGCATCCCTCGGCCGGGACGGAGCCACCCCGGTCAAGCTTGCCCTGGCGGGTGCCGCCCTCAACGCCGGCCTGTACTCGCTCATGAGCGTCATCCTGGTGTCCAGCCAGGACACCCTGGACAAGTTCCGTTTCTGGCAGGTGGGTGGCATTGCCGGCCGTGACTGGTCCGTGGTGCTGGCGGGGCTGCCTTTCCTCGCCGCGGGGGCCGTCATCGTGCTCTTGACCGGCCGCATCCTCAACAGCCTGGCGCTCGGTGATGACATTGCCCGCGGCCTGGGCCAGCGCGTGGGCCTCGCCCGGGGCATCACTGCCCTGGGCATCGTGCTGCTGTGCGGATCCGCAACGGCGATGGCTGGCCCCATCGCCTTCGTAGGCCTGGTCATCCCGCACGCTGTCCGCTTCCTGACCGGGCCGGATTACCGCTGGATACTGCCGTTCTCCCTGGTCCTGGCGCCCGTGCTGCTGCTCGGCGCGGACATCGTGGGACGGGTGGTGCTGCTTCCCGGTGAGGTGCCCGCCGGCATCATGACCGCACTCATCGGCGCCCCCGTCTTCGTGTGGCTGGTCCGCCGCGGGAAGGGAGCCGGACTGTGACCCCGAAGACAGCGGCCCCCACAACCCCGGTTGCCCTATCAGATAAGGCTGCTACAACCGCCCCTGAAGGACCCCAAGTGACAGGGCAACGCCGGGGACGGATCCTCCTGAACCGGACCGCCTTCTTGGCCACCGGCGTCGTGATCCTCTTCTTCGTTTCCGTGCTGCTGGGCAGTTACACGGTGACCATCCCTGATTTCTTCACCATCGTCTACAACCACCTGACCGGCGGTCCCAGGATCCCCGGTGCCAGCTTCATCGTCATGGAAAACAAGCTCCCGCGTGCGGTCATCGGAACCATGATCGGACTGGCCTTCGGGCTGGCCGGTGCACTCTTCCAGACGATGCTCCGCAACCCGCTGGCCAGCCCGGACATTATCGGCATCAGCTATGGCGCCAGCGCCGCCGCCGTGGTGGCCATCGTGATTTTCGGTGCGTCAGGTGCAGTGGTGTCCGGCGCCGCGCTGGTCGGGGCCCTGGCCGTAGCGGGCCTGATCTACGCGATTTCCAGCGGCGGGATCCGCGGCGGCGGCCGGGGCAATGCCGCTGGCAACCGGCTGGTACTGGCAGGCGTCGGAATCGCTGCCGCCCTGCACGCCGTGGTCAACTTCCTGATGACGCGCGCTGACATCCGCACCGCCGCCGATGCCCTGGTGTGGCTCAACGGTTCCCTGAACTCCGCTAACTGGGACCGCGCCGGGATCCTCTTCCTGGCTCTCGCCGTGCTCCTTCCCGCGGTGGGCGTCATCGCCGGGCCGCTGCGCATCCTCGAACTGGGCGACGACACCGCGGCAGGCCTGGGCATCCGGGTCAACGCCGCCCGCCTCGCCCTGGTCATCATCGCGGTCACCCTCGCGGCGGTGGCGACGGCGGCAGCCGGGCCGGTCTCGTTCGTCGCCTTCCTCGCCGGTCCCATCGCCCGGCGCTTCACCGGGAAAGCCAGCCTGCCGGCCTCGGCCCTGGTGGGGGCCGTCATCGTCCTGGCCGCGGACTTCCTCGCCGCCAACCTTGCCCCGCTGGTACTGGACGGAACCGTCCTGCCGGTGGGCGTCATCACCGGCGCGCTCGGTGCCCCGTTCCTGCTGTGGCTCCTGGTCACGAACAACCGAAAGGATGCCTGACGTGGCAGTTCTGAACGCCGAGGACCTGACGCTGAAATACGATCAGCGCTGCGTGGTGGACGGCCTCAGTGTCGAAATCCCCGAAGGCAGGGTGACCATGATCGTGGGCGCCAACGCCTGCGGAAAATCCACCCTGCTCCGCGGACTGTCCCGGCTCCTTAAGCCTGCCGGCGGCGCTGTCACGCTGGACGGCAAGGACATCCACACCCGTCCCGCCCGCGAACTGGCCCGCACCCTGGGCCTGCTGCCGCAGCATCCCACCGCACCGGACGGCATCACCGTCCGCGACCTGGTGGGCCGCGGCCGGTACCCGCACCAAGGCTTCTTCCGCAGCTGGAGCGAGAAGGATGATCTCGCGGTGCAGCGCGCGCTGGAGGCCACCGAAACGCTGGCCCTCGCGGGGCGGAACGTGGATGAACTCTCCGGCGGGCAGCGCCAGCGGGTCTGGATCGCCATGGCCCTGGCGCAGGAAACCGACATCCTGCTGCTGGACGAACCCACCACCTACCTCGACCTGGCCCACCAGGTGGAAGTCCTGGACCTGGTCACGGACCTGAACCGCAGGCGCGGCACCACCGTGGCGATCGTCCTGCACGACCTCAACCTCGCGGCACGCTACGCAGACAACGTCATTGCCATGAAGGCCGGCGCCGTGGTGGCCGAAGGTACCCCGGGCGAGGTTGTCACCGAGGACCTGGTCCGCAGCGTCTTCAACCTGGAATCCCGGGTCATCCCGGATCCCGTCTCCGGAACGCCCCTGATCATTCCCATCGGCCGCCATCATGTCCCCACCGAACTGGAGCTTGTTTCATGAAGACCCGCGACGCCGCATCCACCAAGCCGATGAACACCAAGACCCTGAACACTGAACCGATGACGCTGGCCTTCGAGGTCACCGTCTCGTCGGTGCAGGAGCTCAGCCCCAACTTCCGCCGGATCACGTTCGGCGGTTACTGCCTCCGCGATTTCGGTGTCCACGGGGACACCCTGGACCTCCGGATCAAGCTGATGATCCCGTCCGTCGCTGCCGACGGCACACAGATTCCCCTGCCGGTCTTCGAAATGAGCGAATCGGGCTGGTACCGCGAATGGCTGGCCATGGACCCTGCCGTGAAGGGCTCGATGCGCACCTACACCGTGCGTGGCGCCCGGCTGGACGAGGTGTACCCGGAAATCGACGTCGACTTCGTCATGCACTTCGACGACCACGGAAACGGCGGACCCGCCGCCAACTGGGCACTGAACGCCAAGCCCGGTGACGCCATCACCATCATCGGCCCCAACAACCGGGCCGCGCACTGCGTCACCGCCGAAATCTACTCCGGCATCGAATGGCGGCCGGGCCTGGCCCAGCGCGTCCTGCTCGCCGGTGACGAGACCGCCATCCCGGCCATCTCCGCCATCCTGGAAAGCCTCCCGTCCTACATGACCGGCCACGCCTTCCTTGAGGTCCCGGAGGCCGGCGACTTCCAGCAGCTCGGCTCGCCGGCGGACATCGAGATCACCTGGCTGGCCCGCGGTGCAGCGATCGGGCGGTCCCGCCCGCACGGCCAACTGCTGCAGGACGCCGTGCGCAAGGCTGTTCCCGTGCCCGGGTGGGTGGGCATCAAGGCGTCCGACGCCGGCGCGGGCCCCGAACCCGAAGACGTCAACGTGGACGAGGACATCCTCTGGGAGACCCCGTCCCGGATGGAAACCGCCGCGATCAGCGCCACCAAGAACCCGGACATGCCCGCCGGTGCCATGCCGTTCTACGCCTGGATCGCGGGTGAAGCGGCCGTCATCAAGGACATGCGCCGGTACCTGGTGCGGGATGTGGGCATCGACCGGAAGCAGGTTGCGTTCATGGGTTACTGGCGGCAGGGCAAAGCCGAAGGCTAAGCCCTCTGCGCTTCGCCTTGGTGCGACGGCAACGCTATTTCGCCGTCGCCACGGCAGGTCACCTGAGCTTCACCTCGGCTTTTCCTGCGCTTTCCTTGGTGGGGCTAGGTTGGGCGGGTGGTGCCCTCTGAATCTCTGCTTCCCAGTTCCGGGCGGCGGGTGTTTGTTGCCTTGGGCGATTCGTTTACGGAGGGCGTGGGGGACCGGGATGAACGGCTGCCCAACGGGGTCCGCGGCTGGGCGGACCGGGTGGCCGAGAAGCTCGCCAAGGCGCAGCCGGGCTGGAAGTACGCCAACCTCGCCATCAGGAGCAAACGGCTCCGGCACATCATCGATGAACAACTGGAACCGGCCCTGCGGATGCGGCCGGCGCTGGTCACGCTGTACGCGGGCGGCAACGACATCCTGGACCTGAAAACGGACATGTCCACGCTCATGGCGGACTACGAGCAACTGGTGGCCCGGCTCGCCGGCACCGGAGCCACACTGGTCCTCTTCACCGGCTTCGATGTGAAGGTTTCCGCCCTGCTTGAGCCGCTGAAGAAGCGGAACTCCTTCTACAACCACCAGGTGCGGGCCATCGCCAAGAAACACGGTGCGGTACTGGTGGACTACTGGTGCCTGGACGCCTTCCACGACCGGCGCATGTGGGACTCGGACCGGCTGCACATGTCCAAGGCCGGCCACAAGTACCTCGCCGGGCAGGTCCTGGACCAGCTGGGTGTGCCGCACAAAATCCGGCCCAAGGACTGGGAGCCGCCCACCCCGCTGACGCTGCGGGAATGGGAACGGCGGCAACGGCGGTGGGTCCACGACTGGGTCCTGCCCCTGTTCGGCCGCAAGCTGCGCGGCGTCACCCTGGGGGACGCGCTCACGCCCCGGTGGCCTGAGCCCGTCAAGGTGCCGCGCAAAGGCGGGCTGAAGAAGCTCGCCGCAGGGGCGTCCGACGGCGGCGCCGCCCCTTAGCGGCCAGGGGCCGCTTCAGCCGGGGGTGCAGGCGGGTTGTCCAGCAGGATCTCGTAGCCGGGGGCCACGCGTCCGGCGTGGAACTCCACCACCTCGAAGTCCGCGACACCGTTCGAATAGAAGGGGTCCTGCTGGAGGCTGGCGTCCAGGACTGACCGGTCGGCCTGGGAGAGCAGCAGCCCGCCGGTGCGGGGGACTTTGCGGCCGGCGGCAATGAAGACGCCGTCGTCGAAGGCCTTCTGCAGCCAGGCGATGTGGGCGTCGTTGTGGAAGTCCACAATGTCCTGCGGAACCCGGTAGGTCAGGGAGACAACATACATGCGCCCAGATTACCGGCTCGCCGGACCCCGGGACTGTGGACCGGCTTGCCGGGTGAGGGGCCTGTCCGTCGGTTGAAGGATCAATCGTAGAATAGGTGCATGACCGAACCGCGCTGGCTGAGTGCCGACGAACGCCGTGCCTGGCTGGCCCTGGTAAGCATCAACACCCTGCTGCCGGCCGCGCTGGACACCAAGCTTCATGCCGCAGGCAAGCTTTCCCTGTTCGACTACACCGTGCTGGCCATGCTGTCGGAATCGGACCAGCGGTTCCTGCCCATGAGTGAACTCGCGGCGCGCACCAGTGCCTCCCTGTCCCGGCTTTCGCATGTAGTGACAAAGCTGCAGAAACGCGGCTGGGTGGAACGCCGCCCGCACCCGCGCGATGCCCGGGTCACCATCGCCCACCTCACTGAGGAAGGCATGTCCACCATCGTGGGCCTCGCACCCGGCCACGTGGAAGACGTCCGGAACCTCTTCCTCGATGCCCTCACGGAAAAGGACGTCGAGGACCTGGCCCGGATCGGCGAAAAGGTGGTGGGCCGCCTGGATTCGGACCACTGGATCCTGCGCGAAACCCAGCCCTGACCCCATAACTCCGCCCGGGATTGGTTGCTTCCGGCAACGGGTGGCAAACTAACCGGATGGACTTCACTTCCCGGTTTGTTGCCCTCGGCGATTCCTTTACGGAGGGCGTGGGCGACGACGACCCGGCCCGCCCCAATGGCGTCCGCGGCTGGGCTGACCGCGTGGCCGAGCAGCTCGGCGCGGGGGACCCAGGCTTCGGCTACGCCAACCTCGCCATCCGCGGCAGGAAGCTCCGGCAAATCCTCGAAGAACAGGTGGACGCCGCCGTCGAGCTTAAGCCCACCCTGGTGAGTATCTACGCCGGCGCCAACGACATCCTGCGGCCCCGGATCGACATCGACGACCTGATGGCCGAATACGACGACGGCGTCCGCAGGCTGAGTGCCACGGGCGCTACCGTGGTGATGTTCACTGGGTTCGATGCCCGCGGCTCCAAAGTGTTCGGCACCATGCGCGGCCGCACCGCCATCTACAACGAACTGGTCCGCGGGATCGCGGGGGACCACGGCGCCCTGCTGGTGGACTACTGGCGCTTCAGTGAGTACTACGACTGGGGAATGTGGGCGCGGGACCGGATGCACATGTCCGCTGCGGGGCACGCCAACATGGCCAAACGGGTGCTGGAAGTCCTCAAGTACGACCACTCCATCGACGTCCCGCCGATGACGCCGGTGCCCCAGCTCAGCGGGACGGATGCCCTCCGCGCCAACGCCCAGTGGTTCCGCGAATACGCCGCGCCCTGGGTGGCCCGGCGGGTTACCGGTCAGTCTTCGGGCGACAACCTGGCCCCCAAGTACCCGCGGCTCACCAGGCTCCCGCAGCACATCTAGCAAGCAGATCTAGCGGCGGAACGCCGGGGTGGCCAGCAGTGAGCCGTCGGCGTGGACGGCCAGGACCGCAACATCCCACTGGTCTGTGGCGAGATTGAGCATCGGCCTCCCGCCGGAGACGATTGCCGTGGCCAGGATGTCCGCCGTCACTACGTCCGCGGCGGCGACCGTGACCTGGACGAAACCGGAACCGCCGTCCACCCGCCAGATGTGTTCTCCGCGTTCGGCCGAGCCGGACGTGGCCAGGGCTGCGTGCCCCTCGACCCCGCCCAGCGCATAGCCGCTGATCAGGGCGTGCCTGTCGGCCGGATCGACGATGCCGGCTTTCCACGGCGTGCCGGAGCCCGGAACGGGTGAGCCGCTGACCAGGATGTCGCCGCCGGCATTGAGGCACCAGTCTCGGCGCCCCAGGGCAAGCAAGGACCGCCCCGCTTCGCGGATCGCGTGGCCCTTGATGAGCCCCGAGAGGTCCAGCACGCCGTCCGGGCGCTCGGGCGAGAAGGCGCCCCCGGTCAGGAGTCGCCATTCATGCGCCTCCGCATACCGGGCGCGCATCTCCGGTGATGCGTTGCGGAGCGTCAGTTCGCCCCGGGCCAGGCGGCTGGCTTCCGACGCCGTGCGGTACAGGCTGAACGTCTCGTCCAGTTCCCGGAACAGGCGCTCGACGACGGCGGTTGCGGCTGCGAGTTCGTCCTGGGTTTCCGGGCCTGCCGCGGGGGAGTCCGCCAGGGTCAGGCTGATGACGGTTCCCATGCACTCAAAGGTCCGTGACGTGAGGCTTGTGCCCGTGTCCGGTGACCGGAGTGGATCAGAGGTTCGCGGCATCGATGGCTGCCTGGAGTGAGGTGAGGTAGGCGTCGCTGGTGACGGTGGCGCCGCTGATGGTCTGGACGTCCGCCGACTGTGCGGCCAGCACCTCGGTCCGCAGGAGCGGCGCCGCACGGTTGCTGATCTGGATCGACTTGCGG
>Ga0160459_100675_pt1 | contig 11870 bp, 12 predicted proteins | sample HID1973K_E6MG_FD_108208 | JGI IMG/M metagenome (GOLD analysis project Ga0160459, IMG submission 108208) | Enriched mosquito-associated microbial communities from UW Madison campus, WI, USA - HID1973K_E6 MG | ecosystem: Host-associated > Arthropoda: Insects > Digestive system > Unclassified ... | reverse complement strand
CGACCGCAGCCGTGGCGGCCGTGACAACCGCGATGCCGATGGCGGCCGCGACGCCGGCCAGCGCGACAACAGCCGTGACGCCGGCCAGCGCGATAACAGCCGTGACGCCGGGCAGCGCGATAACAGCCGTGACAACCGCGACGGAGATGACACCGACGGCAGCAGCCGCCGGAACCGCCGCAACCGGCGCGACCGCAACGACCGGAACGACCGCTCCGGTGGCCAGGACCGGGACAACAGCTCCCGCAACGACCGCTTCCGCGACCGCAACGACCGCCGCCGCGGACGCAACCAGGGCCCGGACGTCGACGACGTCGAGGTCACCGAGGACGACGTTCTCCTGCCCGTCGCGGGCATCCTGGACGTCCTGGAGAACTACGCGTTCATCCGCACCTCCGGCTACCTGCCTGGCCCCAACGACGTTTACGTTTCGCTGGCACAGGTCAAGAAGTACAACCTGCGCAAGGGTGACGCCGTCGTCGGCGCCATCCGTGCACCGCGCGATGGCGAAGACCGCAACCAGCAGTCCACCCGCCAGAAGTTCAACGCCCTGGTCCGCGTCACGTCCGTTAACGGCAAGACCGCCGAAGAGCTCAAGGACCGCGTCGAATTCGCCAAGCTGGTCCCGCTTTACCCGTCAGAGCGCCTGCGCCTCGAAACGGACCCCAAGAAGATCGGTCCCCGGGTCATCGACCTCGTGGCTCCCATCGGCAAGGGCCAGCGTGGCCTGATCGTCTCACCGCCGAAGGCCGGCAAGACGCTCATCCTGCAGTCCATCGCCAACGCGATCACCACCAACAACCCTGAGGTCCACCTCATGATGGTGTTGGTTGACGAACGTCCCGAAGAAGTCACGGATATGCAGCGCACCGTCAAGGGAGAGGTCATTGCCTCCACCTTCGACCGTCCCGCAGACGATCACACCACCGTGGCCGAACTCTCCATCGAACGCGCCAAGCGCCTCGTTGAAATGGGCATGGACGTGGTGGTCCTCCTGGACTCCATGACCCGCCTGGGCCGTGCCTACAACCTGGCAGCACCGGCCTCCGGCCGCATCCTGTCCGGTGGTGTCGACTCCGCCGCGCTGTACCCGCCGAAGCGCTTCTTCGGTGCAGCCCGCAACATCGAAAACGGCGGCTCGCTCACCATCCTGGCCACCGCCCTCGTCGAGACCGGCTCCAAGATGGACGAAGTCATCTTCGAAGAGTTCAAGGGCACCGGCAACATGGAACTGCGCCTGTCCCGCCAGCTGGCAGACAAGCGCATCTTCCCCGCCGTGGACGTCAACGCATCGGGCACCCGCCGCGAAGAGAACCTGCTCTCGCCCGAGGAAGTCAAGATCATGTGGAAGCTGCGCCGCGTCCTCTCCGGACTCGAAACGCAGCAGAGCCTTGAGCTGCTGACCAACAAGATCCGGGAAACCGGGAGCAACGTCGAGTTCCTCATGCAGGTACAGAAGACGACGCTTGGCGCTAAGTCGGATAACGACAAGTAGCTGCGTTACAGGGGTGGGGCCGTCGCATATTTTGCCGGCCCCGCCCCTTCGCGTTGCGGCTGACATACTGCGTACGTCAGCCGCAACGCTCCGATAGGCCCGATGCCACTCCCTGGCCGGCAAAATATGCGACGGCGGTCGCACGTCACCTGCCGCTGTATGCGTCATTAGACTTGTACAAGTCGAAAGAGGTTTATAAATGTTTGAGTCCGTACAGGGCCTGCTTGATGAGCATGACTCCATTCAGGCGCAGCTGGGGGATCCTGCTGTTTATGCTGACCAGCGGCTTGCCCGGAAGCTGGGGCGGCGGTCGGCTCAGCTCAATGGCATTGTGGAGGCCTACCACCGCTGGGAGGCGCTGCGGGACGATCTTTCCGCTGCCAAGGAGATGGCAGCTGAGGATCCCGAGTTTGCTGCAGAGGTTCCCGAGCTGGAGGCATCCCTTGAGACCGCTGCGGCGAAGCTTCGGCGACTGCTGATCCCGCGCGATCCGGACGACGCCCGCAACGTGATCCTCGAGGTCAAGGGCGGCGAAGGCGGCGATGAAGCCGCGCTGTTCGCCGGCGACCTCCTGCGCATGTACACCCGATACGCGGAGTCCCGTGGCTGGAAGACCGAAATCATCTCCTCCACGGAGTCTGACCTGGGCGGATACAAGGACGTCCAGGTGGCCGTCAAGGGCAGCTCCAATGACCCCGCTGAGGGCGTCTACGCACGGCTCAAGTTCGAAGGCGGCGTGCACCGCGTCCAGCGCGTCCCGGTGACCGAGTCCCAGGGCCGAATCCACACCTCTGCCGCCGGCGTGCTGGTCCTCCCCGAGGTGGACGAGCCCGAAGAGCTCGAAATCAACCAGAACGACCTCAAGATCGACGTGTACCGGTCCTCCGGCCCGGGTGGCCAGTCGGTCAACACCACGGACTCCGCCGTCCGCATCACGCACCTTCCCACGGGCATCGTGGTGGCCATGCAGAACGAAAAGTCGCAGCTGCAGAACCGTGAAGCAGGCATGCGCGTGCTGCGTGCACGCATCCTCGCACACCAGCAGGAGCAGATTGACGCCGCCAACTCCGAGCAGCGGAAATCCCAGATCCGCACCATGGACCGCTCCGAGCGGATCCGCACTTACAACTACCCGGAGAACCGGATCGCGGACCACCGCACGGGCTACAAGGCGTACAACCTGGACCAGGTCATGAATGGGGACCTGGAACCGGTCATCCAGTCTGCCATCGAGATGGACGAACAGGCACGCCTGGACGCCATCGGCGACTAGTCCTCAGTATGAGTGCAGGCCAGTCCCTCGCTGACGCCGTCAGTGCGGCTACCGCCGTCCTCAGCGAGGCCGGTGTGCCCAGCCCCCGCGTCGACGCCGAACTCCTCGCCGACCACCTGCTCCAGGTCGGCCTGGGCCGGCTCCGCGCCCTGATGCTCGGTGACACCCCGGCGCCCGAGGGGTACGACGAACTTGTCGCCGAGCGGGCCGGCCGTGTACCCCTCCAGCACATCACCGGGGTGGCCCACTTCAGGTATCTGGAACTTGCGGTAGGCCCGGGTGTCTTCATTCCCCGTCCAGAGACTGAATCTGTGGTCCAGCTGGTGATCGACCATGTGGCGGGAATGGACTCGCCACGGATCGTGGACCTCGGGACAGGGTCCGGCGCAATCGCAGGCTCCATCGCGCATGAAGTTCCCGGCGCCGAAGTCCACGCCGTCGAATTCAGTCCGCTGGCCCACGCGTGGGCGTCCCGGAACCTCGAACCCCTCGGCGTCCACCTCGTTCTGGGGGACCTGCGGACCGCACTTCCGGAGCTGAACGGAACCTTCGACGTCGTCATTTCCAACCCGCCCTACATCCCGGCCGAAGCCATCCCCAACGAACCCGAAGTGGCACTGCACGACCCGCCGGAGGCTTTGTACGGCGGGGGAGCGGACGGTATGGAGCTCCCGACGGCGGCCGCTGCCTCCGCTGCCCGGCTCCTTCGGCCCGGCGGCTACTTCGTGATGGAGCACGCCGAAGTCCAGGCGGGCTGGATCACCGCCATGCTCGGCAGGCAGGGGGCCTGGACCGGAATCAGCACGCATGTGGACCTGAACGGCAAAGAGCGCGCCACCAGCGCCTTCCTTGCCGCACCTGGCCACACGGAATGAAAGAATAGGCCTGTGACCACAACCTACGACTGCAGCACCGACGACCAGCGCGCCGAGGCCCTTGAACACGCCCAGCGGGCCATCAGCGAGAAGAAATGCGTGGTCCTGCCCACGGACACCGTGTACGGAATCGCCGCGGACGCATTCTCCCCGCAGGCCGTCACCATGCTCCTGGTGTCCAAGGGACGCAGCCGCACCATGCCGCCGCCCGTGCTGATTCCCCGCATCAACGCCCTGGACGGGCTGGCCACGGATATTTCCGCGGATGCCCGGAAGCTGGCGGAGGCCTTCTGGCCCGGCGGCCTGACGCTCATTTTCCACGCCCAGCCGTCACTGGACTGGGATCTTGGCGAGACCAAGGGGACTGTGGCGCTGCGGATGCCTGCCGATGAGATTGCGCAGGAGCTGCTGACCCTCACCGGGCCTTTGGCCGTATCCTCCGCGAACCGGACCGGACACGCCCCGGCACAGACCGCCGCCGCGGCGCGCGAGCAGCTGGCGGACTCCGTGGAGGTCTACCTGGAAGGCGGCTTCCGCCCGGCCGAGGGTGCAGACGCTGTTCCTTCCACCATTGTTGATGCCACCGGACCCCGCCTCCGCGTTGTCCGCAACGGCGCGGTCAGCCTCGACCAGCTCCGCGAGCACGTTCCAGGTGTCCTGGGCCTCGGCGAAATTCCGATGGCCGAGGAGGACGCGGCCGAGCCGGCCGTGGCAGCGGAGTCGGCAGGTGCGGAGAACGCGGGGAACGATGCGGGCAAGGGTGAATCTGCCGGTGTGGAGTCCTTTGGCGCAGAGCCCGTTGCTGCGGAGTCCGCCACCGCTGATGCTGCCGGGAAGCCCGAGCCGGCGGATGCCGCCACACCGGCCAGGGAACAGCAGCCTTGATGGCACTGGACCGCCAGCAGATTCCTGTCCTGGACGTCCACGCCACGCCGCTGCGGGTTCCCGAGCTGGTTGAGGAGCTCAGCCGCTTCATCGAGGACGGTTCCACCCGGACGGTGCTGGGACACAACCTCCACAGCGTCACGCTCACCCTCTCCGATGACGGTTTTCGCCGCCTCTACGAGGCCAGTGACATTGTGCTCCTGGACGGGGCGCCGGTGCTGTGGCTGTGGGGGAGGACCGGCAACGCGGCGGCCCCCGTCATGGACTACCGGCTCGGCTCCACCGACTGGCTGCCCGCCCTTGACCAGGTGCGCGGCCTTGAGCGGATTGCCGTGGTTGGCGCCGGCAATGCAGCCAATTCCGGTGCGGTCTCCCGGCTGAGGACCATCGTTCCCGGTGCGCGCGTGGAAGGCTTTCCGGGCGAGGACTGGAACCCTGAACTGGAGGACGCCGCCGTCGCCTGGCTGCACCGCGAAAAGCCGCAGCTGGTGTTGTTGGGCCTGGGCATGCCCCTGCAGGAGGAGGTGCTGCAGCGTCGGCTCGACGTCCTGCCGCCGGCCATCTATTGCGCCGTGGGTGGTGCCATCGAACAACTGGCCGGGATCCAGAAGCTGGCGCCCCGCTGGCTGGGCCGGCTGGGCCTTGAATGGGCCTGGCGGCTGCTGCTGCACCCGCGCCGCGTTGCCTACCGTGTTTTCGGCGAGCCATGGGTCCTGCTGTGGCTTCTGGCAACGCGCCGGTTGTCCCGCAAGGACTAGCGGGCTCCTCCGGCAGCCCCCACGTGGGGAGTGCCGCTAGAACTTCTGGTCCTCCAGCGGTCCGAATCCTTTGCCGCGCAGGCCGGCGCTGAACGTCCTGGCCCAGCCCAGCAGCCCGGAAAGGTCACGGCGCTGCAGGAAGTAGCCCAGGTAGCCGCCTACGTCAGCAACGAACGAGCGGACCCGGAAATACCGGCGGATGAGGTACCCGCGGTTGCGGTAGTAGTAATAGCGCTTGAAGGCCGATTCCGGAACGATGACGTGCCATCCGGCGCCGTACACGTGCTGGGTTTCGGAAAACGCGTGCGGGTGCGTAATGGCCGTGGTGGTGACTGTGCCGAACCTGATCCCTGCCTGGCGGAGGCGGATGGTGAAGTCCACTTCGTCGCCCCGGATAAACAGGCGCATGTCGGGCAGGCCTACCTTGAAGAACACGTCGGACCGGATGAGCGCTCCATTGAAGAAGTGCCCGTCGTTGGGAAGGAACCCCAATTTCTCCACCTCGGCGCGGTCGTGGGTGACCTTGCCATCGAGCCGGAAAAAGAAGGAGAGCCTGTCGGGTTGTCCTGGCGCCGTCACGAGCGGAACCACAGCCTCCAGGTCGCGGGCTTCGGCCTCCCGCACCAGGGTGGCGAGGCATTCAGGATCGGCCGGCACGGCGTCGTCATCCATCATCCAGATCCACCTGGCACCGCTGGCCACCGCTTTGAGGGCTGCGAGGGCGAACCCGCCAGCGCCGCCAAGGTTGGCTTCTGACCTGACATAGTCCACGTTGGAATGCTGTTCCGCTATGCTGCGCGCGGGGGTTGTGCCACTGTCCACGAGGCAAATGGTGTCCACTGAGGCCGTCTGGGCTTTGATCGAATCCAGCAGCACCGAGAGCTCCTTCGGACGGTCGAAGGTCACGGCTGCAACTGCAATGCGGGCGGTCATGGGGGTCCTTTCAGCATGGCTGTCAGGGGTTTCCCTGCTCCTTCTGCGCGAGTGTGGCGCGGAGCCATGAAGCCGTTGGCGCTAGTATCTTTGACTAGAGTCCACTGTAATACAGCCCTGCAAGGCACTGCGTAAGGCTATCTGCGTACTGTCTGCTGCGCGCTCGGCGACGGAGAAGTTTCATTTATCGGAGAACAGATTCCCGGCCAGTGAGCCCACCTGGCCCGGACCTGCCGCCGGCGCGGCGGTCCATTCCCGGCCCCCTCAACTCTGAAACGGCCATCACCCCATGATCATGTACCTGCTCATGGGCCTGATTGCCGCCGTCGTGTCCTACGCCGCAACCTGGGGTGCCCGGGTGGTGGGCCACAGGCTCGAACTGCACCAGCCCATCCGCAGCCGCGATATGCATTCCACACCCGTTTCCAGGCTTGGCGGCGTTGCCATCTTCCTGGGTGTGATGGTGGCACTGATCGTCGCGAGCCAGTCCTTCTTCGTGAAGGACATCTACCGGAACAATTTCTCGCCGTGGGGAGTGCTGGCCGGGGCCGCGGTGATTGTCCTGGTGGGCGTGGCCGATGACCTCCTGGACATCCGCTGGTGGGTGAAACTCATCGGCCAGAGCGTGGCTGCCCTTACCGTGGCCACCTGGGGCGTACAGATGACAATCGTTCCCTGGGTTCCGGAACCCATCTACCTGGAGAACGGAACGCTCCGGGTGGTGCTGACCGCAGGGCTCATCGTCACCACCATGAACGCTTTCAACTTCATCGACGGCCTGGACGGTCTTGCGGCAGGAGTGGCCGTCATCGGCGGAACGGCGTTCTTCGTCACCGCCTACTGGGTGCACCGCAATGCAGTCCTGCTGGATTACTCGGATCTTGCCACGCTGATTACGGCGGTCCTCGTAGGCGGCTGCCTCGGGTTCCTGCCGCACAACTGGTTCCCCTCAAAGATCTTCATGGGGGACTCCGGGGCCATGCTGATCGGGCTGCTGATGGCCTCGGCAGGTGTGGTGTCCACGGGGCAAATCACCTCGGGCCTGTATGACCGCGCCAACGGTATTTCCACGGTCATCCCCATCCTGCTTCCCTTCGCTGTGCTCTTCCTGCCTCTGCTGGACCTGGGGCTCGCCGTGGTCCGCCGGACCGCACGCGGACGTTCGCCGTGGTCTGCGGACCGCGGACACCTGCACCACAAACTCCTCGACATCGGCTATTCGCACCGCACGGCCGTGATCCTCATGTACCTCTGGACAGTGGTGCTGTCCTTCGGCGGGCTCGCCTTTGCAATTTTTCCCTGGCAGATTGTCCTCGCCGTCGACCTGTTCGCCACCCTGGTCATGGGCCTCGTCACGGCGTGGCCGTACCTGTCCCGCAGCGGCGAGGAACCCGCCACGTGACGCCGTGCGGAAACATTTTCTATCTCGTGTAGAATTTAGGGGCAGCACAAGCTGCCACTCCACCCTGCTGGCTCCCCGCCAAATGCCCCCGACGATTGGGATCGAATGACCTCCAACGCCGAGCCCGGACCTGCGTCCGGCAAAGGACATGTTGGTGCTTCCGGTCCCACCGCATCGCTGTGGCTGCACCTGCTAAAGATCAGCGCCGCTGCCGCGGCAGTTGGCCTGGTCCTCTGCGGTGCAACAGCGATGTTCCTCAATGGTGGCGCCGCCGTACTTTCGAGTGCCTTGGGCGGTTTGCTGGTGATGCTGTTCTTTGGAATCAGCCTCCTGGTTGGCCACTTTGTTGGACGAAGCAACCCCTCCGGGGCCATCGGCGTCTTCGTGGCCACCTACTTCATCAAAGTCGTGGGATTCGCCATTGTGATGTTCGTACTGGGGGCGCCCCAATGGTTGCAAGGCCGCTGGTTCGTCGCCGGAGCCGTAGTGGCTGTCGTCCTGTGGCAGGCGGCCGAAATCTATGGTTTCAGCAAAGTCCGCCTTCAGATCTACAACGATCCAGAGGACAAAGGGGAGCCCCGTGCGTAACTCAAGGAAACGTGACGCTGCCGGCAACGGCAACCGTGCGCAGGGCAGTTCTGCCGCGGGCGTCTCCAGCGAGAACACCGACGGCGGATACAACGCCGGGATGGCCGTCTTCAGCTACATCATTGGCGGAATCATCGTCTGGAGTTTGATAGGGTGGGGATTGGATTTTCTGTGGGGAACGCGCTGGATTGTGCTCGCAGGCGCTCTGCTTGGAGCCGTCGGAGGTTTTTACCTTTCCCACATGCATGGCCTCACCAGTTCCCGCAAAAACACTGGTGATCGTCCTGCTGCCAGCGGTCCGTCCCAGGACGGCGGCACGAATGCCAAATAATTTCACAGGGGGAGCGTTAGGCCGCAAGGCCCCGGCTCCCCGCCCAACGCCCAATGATGGACACTGCAGAGAGGAAACGCGTTGATCGCGCTTGCGCTCCCGGCCCAAGATTCAGGAGAGTTTACACCTCCTGGTATTAACGAAATGCATTTGCCGGCAATCCTGCCGTGGGGTGCCGCAGAAGGATTCTCCAAGCAGATGCTGCTGGTCCTCCTCTCTGTCGTCTTTATCGCCGTCTTCTTCGTGCTGGCTGCACGCAAGCAGCAGCTGGTACCCGGCAAGCTCCAGTTCGCCGGCGAGGCCGCATACGGCTTCGTCCGCAACGGCATCGCCAAGGACATCATCGGCGGCCGCGACTTCATCAAGTACGTGCCCCTGCTGTTCAGCCTGTTCTTCTTCATCCTGGTGAACAACATCTACGGCGCCATCCCGGTCATCCAGCTCCCCACGTTCTCGCACGTCGGCGGAGCCTACGTCCTGGCCGGCATCGTCTACTTCACCTGGATCGCCATCGGCGTCAAGAAGAACGGCCTGCGCTACTTCAAGCTGGCCACCGTTCCGTCGGGTGTTCCGTGGTTCATCCTGCCGATCGTTATCCCGATCGAGATCATCTCGAACTTCGTCGTCCGGCCCGTAACGCACAGCCTCCGTCTGTTCGCCACCATGCTCGCCGGCCACCTCATCGTGATGATCGCCGGTTCCGGCATCGAATACCTGGTCATGCAGGAAAGCATCCTCCTGAAGGGCACCTCGGTCCTGGTGCTCGCGGGTGCGATCGCCATGTACATGCTTGAGGCCCTGATCATGGTCCTGCAGGCGTACGTCTTTACACTGCTGACGGCGATCTACATCGAAGGCGCCCTGCACGCCGACAGCCACTAGGCGCCCTGCCGACAGGCACACACAAATCTTCCCCTCGCGGGGATGAAGCAACCCAAACAACCTGCCACATGGGTGGCATCTTGAAAGGAAGAAAAATGGAAGGCACAATCAACGGCTCCCTCAACCTCATCGGCTACGGTCTCTCGGCCATCGGCGGTGGTATCGGTGTGGGTCTCGTGTTCGCCGCTTACATCAACGGTGTTGCACGTCAGCCGGAGGCTCAGCGCGTGCTGCAGCCGATCGCATTCCTTGGTCTGGCACTGACCGAAGCCCTCGCCATCCTTGGTCTCGTCTTCGCCTTCGTCCTTTCCTAGTCCTGGCGCGAAGCGAACATTCAGAACCGAGTAGATAAGGACGGGTGAAATATGAATCAGCTGATCATCTCAGCCGCCACTGAAGGCGAAAAGGTTAACCCCCTCGTTCCCAACCTTTGGGAAATGGGCGTTGTCCTGGTTGGCTTCGCGATTCTCATGTTCATCGTGGTCAAGTTTGTTGTCCCGATGTTCGAGAAGACCTTTGCCGAGCGAGCCGAAGCCATCGAAGGCGGCATTGCCAAGGCTGAAAAAGCCCAGGCTGAGGCGTCTGCTGCACTCGAAGAGTACAAGCAGCAGCTGACCGACGCCCGCACCGAAGCAAACCGCATCCGTGAGGAAGCACGCGCCGAAGGTGCGCAGATCCTCGCGGACCTCAAGGAGAAGGCTGCTGCCGAGTCTGCGCGCATCACTGCGCAGGCACACGCACAGATCGAATCCGAGCGCCAGGCGGCCGTTGTGTCCCTGCGCTCCGAGGTTGGCACCCTGGCCACCACTCTTGCCGGCCGCATCGTGGGCGAATCGCTCAACGACGACGACCGCGCAGCACGGGTCGTGGACCGGTTCCTGGCAGATCTGGAGACCCAGAGCGCAGGTGCAGCTAAGTAATGGCAGGCGTATCGAGCGAATCGCTGGCAACAGCGCTGACCGCGCTGGAAGTAAAGCTTCCCACCGCGTCGCTGCAGCTGGCAAAGGAACTCTTCGGAATTCTGGGAATGGTGGACAGCTCGGCTGGCTTGCGCCGCGCCCTGACTGACCCGTCCCGTAACGGTGACGAAAAGTCGGCGCTGGTCAGGCAGCTGGTTGGCGGAAAAGTCTCCGCTGATGCTGCAGAGGTCGCGGGCGGATTGGCCGGTTCACGCTGGGCATCTGCGCGGGACATCGGCGATGCACTCGAGACTCTTGCCGCAACGGTGGTCATTTCCGTTGCTGAAAACAAGTCGGCCGTTTCTGCCTCCGGCATCACTGGCCTGGAAGAACTGGAGAACGACCTGTTCTCCTTCAACCAGACCGTGGCGTCCAGCCACGAGGTACAACGTGCTCTGTCCGAACCACAGGCCAGCGGGGCCGCCAAGGCTGCCCTTGCCGAAAAGCTGGTGCCCGGTGTCAGTGAGGAAGCAAAAGTCCTCATTACCCAGGCAGTCACCCAGCCCCGCGGCATCAAGGCGACGCGCCTGGTGGAACGGTTCGCCGAGTTGGCGGCCAAGCGGCAGCAGCGCTGGATTGCAACGGTCAGCGTGACCCGTCCCCTGACGTCGACGCAGTTGTCCCGCCTCCAGGCGGGCCTGAACGCGCTGTACGGACGGGAACTGAAGGTCAACATCAACGTTGATCCGGCACTCATTGGCGGCATCCGCGTCCAGGTGGGTGACGAAGTGCTCGACGCTTCGGTCATCAGCCGCCTGGGCGAGCTGCAACGCCAGCTGGCCGGCTAGCCGGACAAGCACAACCAAACTGATAGAAACCCCGGTCACCTGACGGTGATCACAAAACAGGAGAGCAGGGACTGCAGATGGCCGAATTGACCATCAACGCCGACGACGTCCGTAATGCGCTGAACGAGTTCGCGGCGTCCTACGAACCCGGAAACGCAGAACGCGTAGAGGTCGGCCGCGTAACCACCGCTAGTGACGGCATCGCCCGTGTTGAGGGCCTTCCCTCGGTCATGGCGAACGAGCTGCTGCGCTTCGAGGACGGCACCCTGGGCCTCGCCCAGAACCTTGACGTCCGCGAAATCGGCGTCATCATCCTCGGCGACTTCACCGGCATCGAAGAAGGCCAGGAAGTCCACCGCACCGGACAGGTCCTGTCCGTGCCCGTGGGCGACGCCTTCCTCGGCCGCGTTGTCGACCCGCTGGGCGTGCCCATCGACGACCTCGGCGAGATCAAGGCTGAAACCACCCGTGCCCTGGAGCTCCAGGCTCCCGGCGTGACGCAGCGCAAGTCGGTGCACGAGCCGATGCAGACCGGTCTCAAGGCCATCGACGCCATGATCCCGATCGGCCGCGGCCAGCGTCAGCTGATCATTGGTGACCGCCAGACCGGCAAGTCGGCAATCGCGATTGACACCATCATCAACCAGAAGGCCAACTGGGCTTCCGGCGATGTGACCAAGCAGGTCCGCTGCATCTACGTG
>Ga0160459_100674_pt1 | contig 11883 bp, 10 predicted proteins | sample HID1973K_E6MG_FD_108208 | JGI IMG/M metagenome (GOLD analysis project Ga0160459, IMG submission 108208) | Enriched mosquito-associated microbial communities from UW Madison campus, WI, USA - HID1973K_E6 MG | ecosystem: Host-associated > Arthropoda: Insects > Digestive system > Unclassified ... | reverse complement strand
GTGCGGGGCGGCAGTCACTTTCTTTGCTGCTGCAAAGAAAGTAACCAAAGAAAGCAGCTCGAGACGCCCGCGGTCACACGCAATTTGGGTGTTCTTCTCGTCGCTCGCGGCCTCTGTAGCGAGTGGCCTCGTAGGCCTAACCGGGCTTGGACCGCGCACGGTCTGACTAGCTAGTCGTTTAAGCGCGCTGGTTCAGCACGAAAGAGGTCCGGCACAGCGCTACGCGCTGCCGCTGGGTATGCAAGGGAAACCGACGAGAAAAGAGAAACGCGGAAGCCCACGCAGACCCGATTGACCCATCGGCCGCGAAGCGGGCCGGAGCCAATTCGTGCTGAACCAGACGCGCGTGTGGTGCGATGTGACGGACCGTGCGCGGTCCAAGCCCGATGGGGCCTACGAGAGCACTCGCTACTGAGCCCACGATCGATGAGAAGAACACCCAAATTGCGTGTGACCGCGGGCGGCTCGCGCTGCTTCCTTTGGTTACTTTCTTTGCAGCAGCAAAGAAAGTGACTGCCGCCCCGCACAGGGGCAGTGCTAATAAACCGACGCGAATACGGGATCCGGCGACCAAACCAAAAGCAAAAAAAACCGCAACGGACCCTTTCGGCCCGAGCCGAAATCAAACAACAACAAACCCGAGCATCTTCGACACCCGTCCCGCGCAATCGCGCAATGCCCTCGCGATATCACCACTCCATGCCCCATCAAACGAACCACTCGGTCCAATCGCCGTGATCGCAAGCACGATACTGCGCGAGTGATCGAACACCGGCGCGCTCATCGCGCTAATCCCCGCGACGGGTTCGTCGATCGCCCTCGCGATGCCATGCTCGCGCACTTCGGCAAGCATTGCGTCGATCTGCCCACGCGTGTAATCGCGGCGTTGCGCGCCGATCTGCAACGCGCCCGCGCGCTCGATCGCGACGAGCGCATCGACCGTCATCGGCGGCAGATACGCGGCGAATGCGCGGCCCGTCGCGGTCTGCAACAGCGACATCACCGTGCCCGTACGCATCGTCACGTGAATGGGCACGCTGGCCTGCTGAATATGCACGATGGTCGGTCCATAACTGCCCGCGCTCGCGAGCGCAACCGTATGCTCGACCCGCGGCGTCATGTTCGCCACTTCCGCAATCGCAAGACGCACCGGATCGACGCGTTGCAGGCTGATCAGACCCATCTGCAAGGCGAACGGTCCGAGCTCGTAACGCCCCGTCGCAGCGTCCTGCTGAATCAGGCCGAGGTTGCCGTACGACACGAGATAAGGATGCGCCTTCGCCGAAGGCATGCCCGCCTTCTTCGCGAGATCGCCGAGCAGCATCGGGCCGCCATGATCCACCAGCGCGCGCAACAGCGCCCCACCCACTTCGATCGATTGAATCCCGCGGCGCACTACGCTCATGCCTGACCTTCCGTTGTTGTCGATGGTGCGCGCGATGATAACCGCACTCGCGTGGTCACGGATTCGAACCTAGCCGCGCGATCAGCTCGCGATGCTTCGGATAGCGCGTTTCGAGCGCGCCCGGCGCGGCAAGTTCGAACTCGCTGAATTCGAAGCCCGGCGCGACGGTGCAGCCGACCAGCGCCGCGCCATCCGCATCGTGACACTCGGCGGCAAACCAGTCGCCTGCCTCGACGACGGCCTGAAACACGGCACCCGCATGCTCGAGCGCGTTCCCCAGACGATGCGTGACGAGCGTGCCGTTCTCATCGAGCACATGCACATCGATAGGATCGCCCGCATAGAAATGCCAGACCTCGTCGGAGCGAATGCGATGCCACGCGGAATGCGCGCCATCGCATAGCAGGAAATAAATCGCGGTCGACGCCGAACGGGATTCGCCGCCGTTTTCGCGTGTGACACGGCCACTCGCGCGATACGTCTCACGAAAGAAGCCACCTTCAGGATGCGGTTCGAGCCCGAGGCGCTCGATCAATGCACTGCTATCGATACGTTCGCGTTGCATGCCGTTCCTTTGCAATAGCGGTTGCGGTTCGCGTATTCTGCATCGGATTGCCCGCATCGCCATCCCTCCTCACTCATCGACGAATGCCATGACTCTTTCCGCTTCCTTGCGTAATGCCCTCGCACCCACTGGCACGCTGCGCGCCTCGCTCAACCTCGGCAACCCGGTCCTCGTGAATCGCACCGACAGCGGCAAGCCGGGCGGCGTATCGGTCGATCTCGCGCGCGAGCTTGCGTCGCGGCTCGGCGTGCCGGTCGCCTTCACGGAATTCGATCGCGCCCCGGAGTCGGTCGAAACCGTCACGAACGAAGGCGCCGACGTCGGTTTCTTCGCGATCGATCCGCTGCGCGGCGCGGGCATCGCGTTCAGCGCGCCGTATGTGCTGATCGAAGGCTGCTATCTCGTGCGCGATGCCTCGCCGCTTGCGCGCAACGAAGACGTCGATCGCGAAGGCAACCGCATTCTGGTCGGCAAGGGCAGCGCGTACGACCTCTTTCTGACGCGCGAAATCAGGCGCGCGCAGATCGTACGCACGGCGTTGTCGCAGACCGTCGTCGATGAGTTTCTGCGCGATGACCTCGAAGTCGCGGCGGGCGTCAGGCAGCAGCTCGAAGCCGATGCGGCGCGCACGCCCGGACTGCGCCTGCTCGACGGACGATTCATGGTGATCGAGCAGGCGATGGGTTTGTCGAAACGACGCGGCGACGAGGCCGCGAATTATCTGCGCGAGTTCGTGGAGGATGCGAAGCGCTCGGGCTTCGTCGCGGATGCGCTCGCGCGGCACGGCATCCAGGGCGCGTCGGTCGCGCCCGCGGCGCAGGCCTGAGAATCCGGATGAGCGCGGACGTCACGCTGGCGGTCACCGACTGGATCGACGCGAGTTTCGAGCGCGACGTCGCGGGCGGGCTCGCCGCGTTCAACCGCGCGCAACTCGGCCCGAGCCATCTGCGCGATCTGGCGGTGTCGCTCTATCGCGATGACGATTTTCTCGGCGGCCTCGCGGGCTATACCGCGTGGGACTGGCTCTTCGTGAAATGGCTGTGGATACGCGAGGATGCGCGCGGCCTCGGACTCGGCGCGCGCGCCCTGCAAGCCGCGGAAACCGAAGCGAAGAAGCGGGGCTGCCGCGCGGCCTGGCTCGATACGGTCAATCCCGCAGCGCACGCGCTTTACGCGCGCTGCGGGTATGAGACCTTCGGCGAACTCGCCGATTTCCACGGCGGCAAGCCACGCTATTTCATGCAAAAGCGGTTCTAGCGCTTTGGCGTTTTGCATTACGCATGCATTCGACCATCCTGCATTTTGCGTTTTGCATTACGCATTCAGTTTCAGCCGTTCCGCGACACGCGCCGTGATCGCGCCGCGCGCCGCAAGTGACGGCGCGGAACGTTCACGCACGTCGCTGACGACCGCCGCCGGCGCGCGCGCCGGATCGCCCGCGTCGAACGGCGGCGCGGGCGCGTATTCCATTTGCAGTTGGATCGCCTGCGCCTCGTGTTCGCCGACGAGTTCCGCCACGAGCGTCAACGCGAAGTCGATCCCCGCCGTGATGCCGCCACCCGTGAACAGATTGCCGTCCCGCACGACGCGCTCATGCACCGGAATCGCGCCCAGTTCCGCGAGCAGCCCGTGAAACGCCCAGTGCGTCGTCGCGCGCTTGCCGCGCAGCAGGCCCGCCGCGCCGAGCACGAGCGAACCCGTGCAAACCGACGTCACATAGCGTGCACCCGCCGCCTGCGCGCGGATGAACGCGAGCGTCTCCTCGTCCTCCATCAGATCGCCGACGCCCGAGCCGCCCGGCACGCACAGCACGTCGAGCGCGGGGCAATCGGCGTAGGTCGCATCGGGCGTCAGGATCATGCCGGCGCTCGATTTGACCGGTTCGCGCGTCTTCCAGATCAGATGCACCTGAGTGTCGGCCATGTGCGCGAACGCGTCGTAAGGGCCGGTCATGTCGAGTTGCTGCACGCGCGGGAACACCAGCAGGCCGATGTGTAAGGTCATCGTCTTCTCCTTGATCGATGGTTTTTCGCAGTAGACGAACCGATGCTACGCCGCTACGCTATGGCGAACTCGACACACAACCCACGTTTTCCGCCAAATGTTGTCCTTCGGGAAACCGCCATGCAAACCGACGCCCCACGCATCATCGACGTGCTCGCCTTCCCCGACGTCCAGTTGCTCGACGTCGCCGGCCCCTTGCAGGTGTTCGCGTCAGCGAACGATCTGGCGACGGCGGCGGGCTTGCCGCGGCCGTATCGTCCGCGCGTCGTGGCGCGGGGCGGCACGACGAACGCTTCGGCGGGGCTGGGACTCGTCGGCGAGGCCTTGCCGGATGCGGCCGACGCCTGCGACACGCTGATCGTCGCCGGCGGCTGGGGCGTGCACGCAGCGGTGCGTGACCGCGAACTGGTCGACTGGGTGCGCGCGCATTCCGCGCATGCGCGGCGCACCGCGTCGGTCTGCACCGGCGCGTTCCTGCTCGCAGCCGCGGGCCTGCTGAACGAGCGCCGCGCCGTCACGCACTGGACGCGCTGCGCCGAACTCGCCACGCGCTTTCCGGCGGTCCATGTCGAGCCCGATCCGATCTTCATCCGCGATGGCGACGTGTGGACCTCGGCGGGCGTCACCGCGGGCATCGACCTGTCTCTCGCGCTCGTCGAAGAAGATCTCGGGCGCACGCTCGCGCTCGATGTCGCGCGCCATCTCGTCGTGTTTCTGAAGCGCCCCGGCGGGCAGGCCCAGTTCAGCGCGGCGCTGTCGCTGCAGAAATCGGGCGAGCGGTTCGGCGAGTTGCACGCGTGGATCGCGGAAAATCTCGCGGCGGATCTGTCGGTCGGCGTGCTGGCCACGCGCGTCGGCATGAGCGAGCGCAGTTTCGTGCGCCATTACCGCGCGCAGACCGGCACGACGCCCGCGCGTTCGATCGAGCGCATGCGGCTCGAAGCGGCGCGGCGACTGCTCGGCGATACAGCGTTGCCGGTGAAGCGCGTCGCGGCGCGCTGCGGCTTCGGCACCGAGGAAACGATGCGGCGCGGCTTTCTGCGCTCGCTCGGCGTATCGCCGCAGGCGTATCGCGAGAGATTTACCGGACACGATCACGCCGGCGCCGCGCATCCGGCATGAATGCCCGCACGCGCGGCGGTGCCGACGCTTTTTTTGTCCTGCGTACTCAAGCCTGTATGCTCGCTGCCGTTACCCCTATAAGACCGTTTGCTAAAGACACGCGCCCCGGGCTGCGTGCGAGCGCAGTCGCTTGAACGAGACCCGCCCGAGGGGGCGGCAAATATGGCCTGGAGCGCCGATGAGTGTGTTTCCCGCGTTCGACGCGCAGGTTGCCCGCGTAACCGCGGCCGACCCTGCAACCGTGACGGCGACCGACGAAAAGGTCTTCGCCGGCGTCGCGTCATCGATCGACGCCTTGCTGCGCGAGGCCGCCGCGATGGGCTGTCCGCGGCAGTGGGCCTGGTATCGCGCGGGCGAGCAGTTGCATCTGGAGCGACGCGGCGATGCGCCATTGCCCGACGCGCAAGCCTGGCCGCACAGCATCGCGGAGGAACGGCTCGCGGAGACCTGCGCCACGCAGGGCTGGCACTGCTGGCCGACCGGACACGGCGAAAGCGTGCTCGGCTGGCTGCTCGCGCCCGTCGGGCATCGCGACGACATGCATCTCACCGAACTTGCGCGCACGCTCGGCGAGCGCGTACAGGCCGATGCACTCGCGCGCGCGCAGCTCACGCAGCGCGTGCTCTATGAAATCGCGTATCTCGCGAGTTCGGTGCCCGAGCGCGCCGATTTTCTGCGCGGCGTGCACGAACGTCTCGGCACGCTGATCGATGCGGAGAACTTCTATCTCGCGCTCTACGATCGCAAGACGGGCAAGATCACCTATCCGTATTACGTCGATGTGATCGACACCGATGTCGTCGCCGCCGAGAACTACGACATTCTGAATCCGGCGCGCCTGTCGATGACGGGCCAGGTGCTCACGAGCGGGCAGCCGCTCTTCATCACCGCCGCCGATATCTGCGCGGCCGAACGCGCGGGCCGCTTCTATTGCATCGGCGATCGTCCCGAGTTCTGGATGGGCGCGCCGCTCAAGAACGCGAGCGACGAAGTGTTCGGCATGCTCGCGATGCAGGTGTATGACGTCTCGCGCATCTATACCGCTGAAGATCGCGCGCTCTTTCTCGTCGTCGCGCGCCATGTGGCAATGGCGCTCGATCGTATCCTGCACCGCGCCGACCTCGAAGAGCAGGTCGCGCGGCGCACGTCCGAATTGTCGAAGCTCAACGCGGCGCTGCGTCACGGCATTGCCGAGCGCGAACGTTCCGAGCACTTGCAGGCGGCGCTGTATCAGATCGCCGAACTGTCGAGCCGTCCGGGCGACACGATGGAGTTCTTTCGCAGCCTGCATGGCATCGTCGGCGAACTGCTCTATGCGCGCAACTTCTATATCGCGCTATTCGAAACGGAAACCGACGAAGTGTCGTTTCCCTATTACGTCGACGAGATCGTGCAGGAACGCCCCGCGCCGCGACGCGGACAACGCGGCCTTACCGAATACGTGATCCGCGAGCGGCGCGCGCGGCTCATCGACCATTCCGAGGCGCTGCGTCTGATCGAAGAAGGCGCGTTCGAGATCGAGCATCGCGAAGTGCGCCTGCGTTCGTGGCTCGGCATTCCGCTCTTCGATGGCGATGTCGTGCGCGGCGTGCTCGCGGTGCAAAGTTATTCGCCGCTCGTGCGCTATTCGCTGCGCGATCAGGAGTTGCTGACCTTCGTGTCGCGCCATATCGACACCGCACTTTCACGCCGTCGCGATGCCGAAGCGCTGCACGCCGCGAACCTCGAACTCGAAGCGCGCGTGCAGGCCCGCACGCGCGAACTCGACGACGTGAACGCACGCCTGCTCTACGAGAACTCGCACGATGCATTGACGGGTCTGCCCAATCGCAGCCATCTGATGCAGCGGCTGCGCTGCGCGTGGCGGGACTATCAAACGCGCGGCGACGAACTGTCGGTGATGTTCATCGACCTCGATCGCTTCAAGGTCGTGAACGACAGCCTCGGTCATCACTTCGGCGACATGCTGCTCGTGCAGGCCGCGGCGCGTCTGCGCGACTGCCTGCGCTCGACGGATCTGCTCGCACGTCTGGGCGGCGATGAGTTCGCCGTGCTCTCGCCGAATGCGCCCGTGCGCGACGCGGTGTCAATCGCGAAGCGCATCCTCGCCGCGTTCGATTTGCCGTTTCATATCGAAGAGCACGTCGTGTTTTCGTCGTGCAGCATCGGCATCGTGAGTGCGGACAGTCAGTTCCATACGGAACCCGCCGATCTTCTGCGCGATGCCGATACTGCGATGTATCGCGTGAAGAACGCGGGCCGCGACAGCTTTGTCGTGTTCAATCAGGAACTGCGACGCGAAGTGTCGGACCAGGTGGAACGCGAGGGCGCGCTGCGCAATGCGATCAAGCGCGACGATGAATTGCTGCCCTACTTCCAGCCGATCGTCGATGTGAAGAGCGGCGAAATCGTCGCGCTCGAAGCGTTGATTCGCTGGCGTCAACCGGATGGCCGAGTCGTCGGGCCGGGTGAGTTTCTGCCTTCTGTCGAAGGCCTGAGGCTCATCGGCAGGCTCGATCTTTATATGCTCGAACGCGTTGCCGCGATTCTCGCCAATGCACATTTCGCGCACTGGCCGCCGGTGCATGTGAATTGTTCGAGCTACAGCATGACGCGCCCCGAATTCGCCGACGACGTGCTCGCGTTGTTGCGGCGCTATCGCGTATCGCCATCGCGCGTCTGTCTGGAGTTGACCGAGGGCGCGCTCGTCGCCGAGCCGGATCTCGCGCGCCGCACGATGCAGCGTCTTGCGGACAACGGCATGTCCGTCGTGCTCGACGATTTCGGCGCGGGCTTCTCGTCGCTCAGCTATGTGCATCAGTATCAGTTCACCGGCCTGAAAATCGACAAGTCGTTCATTCTCGAATTGACCGAGAGTCCGCGCAGCCGCGCGATCGTTCGCGCCATCGTACGCATGGCCGAGTCGCTCGATCTGACGCTCGTCGCGGAAGGCGTGGAGGATGCTGCGACGCTCGCCGTATTGCGCGACATGGGCGCGGCGCAGGCGCAAGGCTATTTCTTCGACAAGCCGCTGCCGCTCGAAGCACTCACGCGCGCATCGCTCGCGCCGCGTTCGACCACGACGAGTGCAGCGTTTTGAATCTGCTTTGCCGTAACGGCAATGATCTGAGCAATATCGATGCAGGGTAAACGCTCCCTGACAATAAGCGCACATCACCTGACATTCATAAAATCGTCAAAGATCGCTATAAATAAATTAAATGAACGCCGGTGTAATTTCCAATCGTGCGGACCGCGAACTCGCGTAGGATGAAGAGAGCGTCGATTCATGTGCGCGGATTTGCACGGCGCCTGCAGTAGAACAACCGCGCAATGGTCCGACATCCGTCTGGCCAATCATGCACAAGGAGGCTCTATGAAGTGGGAAACCCCGAGTTTCACCGACATGCGCTTCGGATTTGAAATTACGATGTATATCGCGACGCGTTAATCGGGCATGAATGACGAAACGGCCACGTTAAGTGGCCGTTTTGCTTTTTGGCCCCGTGGCGCGGGCCTAATCGAAAGCTCAGATCGCCTGCGTCGCGAGCGCCGAACCGATGACTTCGTTCGCGACCGCATCCACCGCCTGCTTGGCGATACCGACGATCTCATCCACTTCGGCGCGCGTCGTGACGAGCGGCGGCGCAAAGCCGAGAATATCGCCATGCGGCATCGCACGCGCGATCACGCCACGCTCGAGCGCTGCCGCCGAGACTTTCGGCCCAACCTTCAGTGCCGCATCGAACGGCTTGCGCGCGTCCTTGTCGGCCATGAATTCGAGCGCCGCCAGCATGCCCGCACCGCGCACTTCGCCGACGAGCGGATGCGCGTCGAACGCCGTATGCAATTGCTGCTGCAAGTACGCGCCGACATCGGCGGCATTTTGCGTGAGGTTCTCGCGCTCCAGGATATCGAGATTGGCGATTGCCGCGGCCGCGCAAATCGGATGTCCCGAATACGTCCAGCCGTGACCCATCGGGCCGAATTCCTGCGAGCCTTTCTCGATCACGTCCCACACCTTCTCGCCGACGATCACGCCCGACAGCGGCGTATATGCGCTCGTCAAACCCTTCGCCACCGTGATGAGATCCGGCTTGATGCCGAAGTGCTGCGCGCCCATCTTCGAGCCGAGACGGCCGAAGCCGCACACGACTTCATCGGAGATCAAAAGGATGTCGTGCTTCCTGAGCACGTCCTGGATCGCTTCCCAGTAGCCTTGCGGCGGCGCGATGATACCGCCCGTGCCCATCACCGGTTCGGCGATGAATGCGGCGATGGTATCGGCGCCTTCCTTTGCGATCAGCTTTTCGAGTTCGTCAACGCAATACGCGGTGAATTGCGCTTCGCTCATGCCGGCGGGCGCCTTGCGATACCAGTGCGGACAAACGGTGTGCTTCACGCGATCGATCGGCAGATCGAAGTTTTGATGAAAGCTCGGCAGGCCGGTCAGGCTACCGGTCACGATGCCCGATCCGTGATAGCCGCGTTCGCGCGAAATGATCTTCTTCTTGTTCGGGCGGCCCAGTACGTTGTTGTAATACCAGACGATCTTGATCTGCGTTTCGTTCGCATCCGATCCCGACATGCCGTAGTACACCTTCTTCATGCCTTCGGGCGACCAGTCGATGATGCGCGACGACAACTCGATGATCGTATCCGTCGAGTGTCCGACATAGGTGTGGTAATACGCGAGCTTTTTCGCTTGCTCGTAGATCGCATCGGCCACTTCGGTGCGGCCATAACCGATGTTCACGCAATACAGTCCCGCGAATGCATCGATATAACTTTTGCCCTGATGATCCTGAATGCGGATGCCCTTCGCGCCCGTGACGATCTTGCCGGGCAGCGCGCCGCTCGCGTGATCGTGCGCGTGCGTGGACGGGTGCATGAAGTGCGCGCGGTCTTCGGCGAAGAGTTGTTCGAGCGATTGATTCTGCTGGGTCATGTGCTTCTCCTTGAATTCCTGATGCGTCTCTTTGAGGATAGTTCGTTCAGGCTGCGCTCGTGAGCGGCAGGCCCAGATTGCCGAGGCAAAAGTATTTCGTTTCGACGAAAGGCTCGAAGCCTTCCGCGCCGCCTTCGCGGCCGAGACCCGACGCTTTCATGCCGCCGAATGGAATCGGCGCGCCGGTGAATTTCACGCCATTGACCGACACCATCGCGAAATCGAGTCGACGCACGAGCTGAAAGATCGTGTCGATGCGCGTCGCGCAGACGTAGGCGGCGAGGCCGTATTCCGTGTCGTTGGCGCGCGCGACGGCTTCGTCGAGCGTATCGAACGGCGAAATCGCGGAGATCGGCGCGAAGTTCTCTTCGTCATAGACGCGCATGCCGGGTTTGGCATCGGCGACGACGGTCGGTTCATAAAACCAGCCGCCGAGCGCATGTGCGTTGCCGCCGACGGTGATGCGCGCACCCTGCGCTCTCGCGTCCTCAATGCGTACGACGGTTGCGTCGAAGGCGGCCTGATGCATGAGCGGGCCGATATCGACATTCGACTCGAATGCATTGCCCACGTTCAGCGCTTTCACGGCTTCCGTATAGCGTTCGACGAATTGCTCATAGAGCGGACGCGCGACCAGAATGCGGTTCGCGGCGCAGCAATCCTGTCCGGACGTCTGAAACTTCGCACCCACTGCGATGCGCACGGCTTGTTCCAGGTCAGCGTCTTCCGTCACGATGAACGGCGCATTGCCGCCCAATTCCAGTGCAAGCTTCTTGATGCCCGATCGCGCGGCCGCTTTCGCAACCAGACCGCCGACACGGGTCGATCCCGTGAAGCTGACGGCGCGCACGCGCGTATCGCTGACGAGCGTTTCCATCGCCATCTGCGGCTCGCCGATCACGACGTTGAATACGCCTGGCGGGAAGCCGGCTTCTTCCGCGAGTTGTGCGAGTGCGATCGCCGAGAAAGGCGTTTCGTGCGCGGGTTTCACGACGACCGTGCAGCCTGCGGCGATCGCGGCGGCGGCTTTACGCGTGATCATCGCGACGGGGAAATTCCACGGCGTGATCAGTGCAGCGACGCCAACCGGCTCCATCACGGTGCCGAGATGCGCGCCATCGATATGAGTGGGAATCGTGCGGCCCGTGAGGCGCTTTGCTTCGTTCGCGAACCATTCGATGAAACTCGCGGCATAGGCGATCTCGCCTTTGGATTCGGCGAGTGGCTTTCCCTGTTCCAGCGACAGGATGCCCGCGAGGTCCGATTGATGACGCATGATCAGTTCATGCCAGCGCAACAGCAGTGCGCTGCGTTTTTGCTGCGGCATCCAGCGCCAGGACTGGAATGCGCGATCGGCAGCGTCGATCGAACCGACGATTTGCGACTTGTCGAGCATGGGTACGTGACCGATCACCTTTTGATCCGCAGGATTCGTCACCGCGATCGATGCGGCGTCGTTGCTGTGGACCCAACGGCCGTCGATATAGCACAGCGATTTGAATAGAACGGGATGGCCTAGCAGCACAGGAGTCTCCTTTCGCATGTGGACTTTGCCCTCGCGGGCGTGCGATTTAACGTTTGATCCGATGCGTTCTACTTTACGGTTCTTATCGTTCTCGTTGTTTTCGTTATCGCGTTGCGGGGTTGGTGTTTTTTCTGTTTCTTGGGCGTTGGTTTGGGTGTTTTTTTTGGGCTTCTATGGAAGCCTGATTTCGCGTCGGTCTATTAGCGTTGCCCCTGTGCGGGGCGGCACCTACTTTCTTTGCTGCTGCAAAGAAAGTAGGCAAAGAAAGCAGCTCGAGACGCCCGCGGTCATACGCAATTTGGCCACTATTCTCG
>Ga0160459_100673_pt1 | contig 11895 bp, 11 predicted proteins | sample HID1973K_E6MG_FD_108208 | JGI IMG/M metagenome (GOLD analysis project Ga0160459, IMG submission 108208) | Enriched mosquito-associated microbial communities from UW Madison campus, WI, USA - HID1973K_E6 MG | ecosystem: Host-associated > Arthropoda: Insects > Digestive system > Unclassified ... | reverse complement strand
CGTTCAGCGTCCAGATCACGGGCTTGAAGATCCGTGCCACGACTACCAGCGGCGGTGCCAGGATCAGCGCAGCGCGTGTGGGGACCGAGAACGAAATGTTCTTGGGCACCATCTCGCCCAGCACCACGTGCAGGAAGGTCACCAGCAGCAGCGCCACGATGAATGCGATGATGCTGATGGCCTCGTAGGACAGGGACGTCAGGCCCAGCGGGATTTCCAGGAGGTGGTGGATGGCCGGCTCGGAGACGTTCAGGATAATCAGCGAACAGACGGTGATGCCCAGCTGGCTGGTGGCCAGCATCAGCGTTGCGTGCTCCATGGCCCACAGCGTGGTTTTGGCCGCCTTGCTGCCCGCTTCCGCCTTGGGTTCGATCTGCGACCTGCGGGCCGAGATCACCGCGAACTCGGCGCCCACGAAGAAGCCGTTGACCACCAGGAGCACGGCCAGCCAGATGATGCCGGGAAGATATTCACTCATGGGTCAGCTCCCGGGTGATGTTGTCCACGATCCTGTCGTGCGGGCTTTGCGGTGCTTCACCGGATTCGGCGGGCGTGAAGCGGAGCCGCTCCACGCGGGTCTCCAGCGCGCGCTCCACACGGAGCGTGCCGCCGTCGACCTCCACTTCGTCTCCGAGCTCGGGCAGCCGGTCCAGCTGGTCCGTCACGAAGCCGGCAACGGTGTCGTACTCGCCGTCCGGCACGCGGATGCCGGTGCGGTCCAGGAGTTCGTCCGGGCGCAGCGCGGCGTCGAAGGTGATGGAGCGCCCGGTGCGGACCACGCCCACGCGGGCGCGGTCATGCTCGTCCTCCAGTTCACCCACGATCTCTTCCACCAGGTCCTCCAGCGTGACGATCCCGGCGGTGCCGCCGTGCTCGTCGGAGACGATGGCCACCTGCAGCCCCTGCTTGCGGAGCAGGTTCAGGAGGGTGTCAACGCCCATGGATTCGGGAACGCGCAAAGGTTCGATCATGAGATCGCCGGCGGTGGTGCCGGCGCGGTCGGACAGGGCGACGGCGAACGCCTGCTTGACGTGCAGCACACCCACCACGTCATCACGGTCCCGGCCGATCACCGGGAAGCGGGAGTAGCCGGTGGACTTGGCCAGGCTGACGATGTCCTCCGCGGTGTCCGCGGTACCCACCGCGGTCATCCGGACGCGCGGCGTCATGACTTCCACCGCGCTGTGTTCGGTGAAGCGGAGGGTCCGGTGCAGCAGCGTGGCATGGTCGAGGTCAAGGACGCCTTCGACGGCGGAGCGGCGCACCAGGGAGCTCAGCTCCTCCGCGCTCCGGGCTCCGGACAGTTCTTCCTTGGGTTCGATGCCGAAGCCGCGGATGATCTTGTTGGCGGTGTTGTTGAAGAGCAGGATCACGGGCTTGAAGACCGTGGTGAACAGCGTCTGGAACGGCACTACCACCTTGGCGGTGGCCAGCGGCAGGGCAAGGGCGAAGTTCTTGGGAACCAGTTCGCCGATCACCATGGAGAAGATGGTGGCCAGGAAAATACCGGCCACGGACCCGATGGCCGGCACCAGTGTTTCCGGCAGGCCCGCGGACGTCAGCGGGCCGTTGAGCATCCGGCTGATGGCCGGCTCGAACGTGTAACCGGTGAGGAGCGTGGTGAGGGTGATACCCAGCTGTGCACCCGAAAGGTGGGTGGACGTGATCTTGAGGGCTTTGATGGTGGGCGCGAGGCGTTTCTCGCCGCGGGCCTGGCGGGCTTCGAGGTCGTGCCGGTCAAGGTTCACCAGGGCGAACTCGGAGGCGACGAAGAAGCCGGTGCCGACGGTCAGGACCAGGCCGATGCCCAGCATGATCCATTCATACATTGGGGCGCCCCTCTCCTGTGGTGGCCGGTGATCCGGTCAGAAGGCAGAGGGGCCAGGGCATATGTGAAGGAGGGTCGTCCATAATGCATTCAACTTTACGGGACGGCCGGAAGTTCCCGCAGCGTCATCCACGCATTTCCAGCGCCCGCTTCTGGCGGCCCGAGATGGACGAGACGTAGCCGCAGTTGGTGCAGGTGATGCGGAATTTCCGGGACGTGGTGAACACCGGGATGAAGAACAGCGTGAACTTGGTGGCCCGCTCAACCAGGGCGTGGTGTACGTGGGCACGGCAGTGCTGGCACGTTCCGGGCCTGCCCGGGAGGGCTTTGTCGACCGTCTTGAAGCCAAAGAGAAGGAGCATGGCGGGCCTTTCTGGTGGCTCATGCCGGTGATCCGGCAGCATCTTCCACCCTAGGCGGTCCGAACACGTTCGTCATGGCGTTGCGGGTGGGTGCGGCCCCGTCGGGGCGGTGCGATACTTGGGGGCAGTTAGGGTTTCGGCGTTTGGGGGACTTTCGGAGACATGGTTCTGGATACGACGACCCTTCGGATCGCCTTCGGCCTCATGGCCCTGGTCCTGGTGGTGCTGTTCTACTTCTCGGCGTACCGGGTAACGCGCTCGCCGTACAGCGGCTGGTGGTGCGTGGCCCTGATCTTCTTCCTGGGCGGCTCCGGCTGCTTCCTGCTGGACGGGACGCCGCACCAGATCTGGGCCAACCCCGTGGGCAACGTGCTGCTGGTAAACGGCGGCGTGGCCGTCTGGGCAGGCGCCCGGTCCCTGCGTACCGTCCGGCCGCGCATCTGGGCCTTCGCGGGCCTTCCCCTGGCCACCCTGGTGGCGTCGGCCCTGGACAGCCCGGCCACCAACACCTGGTCCGGCGGGACCGTTTTCCTTGCCGCCATGAGCATCAGCATCGGGTTGGCCTCACGCGAACTCTGGCGCCTGGAGCCTGGGTACTCCCGGGTCCGTATCCCCATGGCGGTCTCCGCCGGTGGCCTGGCCGTCTACTATTTCTTCCGCTGGCTGGCCTTCGTCCTGGAAGGCCAGGACGGGCGCACGTTCGTCACAGTGTTCGGGTCCGCCGTCACCACGCTGGTGACCATGGTGCTCCTTGTGGTGGTGTCCTTCAGCATGGCGGCCCTCAGCAGCGAGCAGCAGACGCGGGCCCTGCGCGTGGTGGCCTCGCGAGATGACCTCACCGGGCTCCTGAACCGGAAAGCCTTCCTGGACCTGGCCGCCGAGCAGCTGGCGGACCGGGCCATCACCGGTGCCTCCGGGGCCCTCATCCTGGCTGACCTGGACCACTTCAAATCCGTCAACGACACCTACGGCCACGCGGCCGGGGACGTGGCACTGCGCCGGTTCGCGGATGCCTGCACCGCCACCGTACGGACCACCGACCTGGTGGGCCGTTACGGCGGCGAGGAATTCGTCCTCCTGATGCCCGGGGCCAGCCCCGAGCGGGCAGAGCTGGTGGCCTCCGAGATCAGCCGCCGCCTCGCCGCGGACGCCCGCCTGGACGGGGTGGAGATGCCCACGGCAAGTTACGGGATTTCCACGTACGACGCCGGGACCTCCCAGGTGGACGATCTCATCGCGGCAGCGGACACGGCTTTGTACACGGCCAAGTCCCTGGGCCGGAACCGGAGCGCCCGCAGCGACGGGCGCGTTTAGGCGCGGGGCAGGCGGCCGTCCGGGCCGTCCTCCGGCCGGGCGGGAGTCAGCGGGACCGGTGCTGGCCTGGCCGCGGTGCTCCGCACCTCTGTGGCGGCGCCGGTCCGTGCAGCCTCCAGCAGCGATTCCATGACATCCAGGACGTGGAACGCCAGCTCGCCCCCGGCCCGCGGCTCGCTGCCGGGAGCGGTGGCCGCCAGGTCCGCGATCCCGAAACCGCGGCCCGCGCCCACATAGCCGGCCGAAACCGGCAGCACCTCCCAGTCCGCTGCACCGGGCGTGAAAAGCTCCACGTCGCCGTCGAACCTGTTGGGGTCCGGAACCACCAGCGAGCCGCGCTCGCCGTGGATCTCCAGGTTGGGACTCTTGGTGCGAACGGAGTCGAAGCTCATCACCAGCGTGGAGATGGCGCCGCCGGCATGCGTCAGTGTCCCGGTCACGTGCGAGTCCACGTGGACGGGTACGGTTTCGCCGGCGCGGGGGCCGGAGCCGATGGTGCGCTGATCCCTGGTGTGGCTGGCGGCGCCGGTCACGGAAACCACAGGACCCAGCAGGGTTACCAGCGCGGTGACGTAGTACGGGCCCATGTCCAGCAGCGGGCCGCCGCCTGGCTGGTAGTAGAAGTCCGGATTGGGGTGCCAGCGCTCGTGTCCCGGGGTGGCCATGACGGCGGTGGCGGCGATGGGGGTGCCGATCAGGCCGTCGTCGATCGCCTTCCGCGCGGTCTGGATTCCAGTGCCCAGGACCGTGTCCGGAGCGCATCCCACGGCAACGCCGGCCGCCTTCGCAGCGTCCAGAACCTCCCGGGCCTCCTTGGTGCTCGCCGCCAGCGGCTTTTCGCCGTACACGGCCTTCCCGGCGGCTATGGCCTGGAGCGCGATGTCCGCGTGGGCGGCAGGAATGGTGAGGTTCAGGACGAGGCCGACGGCGGGATCAGCCAGCAGTTCGTCCACCGTCACGGCGCGCACGCCATCGCAGGAGTCCGCGACAGCCTGCGCGCGGGACAGGTCCAGGTCCGCGACGGCCGTGAGCCGGACGTTCGGCAGGCGGCGAAAGCTCGCCAGGTACTGGGCACTGATGGCGCCGCAGCCGATGATGCCGACCGTGGTGGCGGTGCCCGCGGTCAGCGGCTGGCCCACAGCAGCCCCCTCTCGATGACGGTGCGGACGCTGGTGTCCTGAAGGATTTCCACGCGGTGGCCGGGCGTGCAGACGAAGATCTTTCCCGCGCCCCACTGGCGGGTCCAGATGGCCGGTGACGTGACCTCGCGGTGCCACGGATCCCAGGACCGTACTTTCTGGGTGGTGGTGGCCAGGACGTCGATGTAGTCATCGGCCAGCACCCAGTACTGCTCGGTGACCAGGTCGAAGTCGGGAATGCCGCGGGTGATGGGGTGGTCTGCTGCGGCGGGAAGCATGTTCACCGTGTAGGGAACGTAGTTGTCCGCCTGTTCCCCGTGGCGCTCGTCCGGATGTTTGCCCGGGTGGCAGGCGAACTGCCCGCCGATCAGGTGCAGGTAGTCGGAGGTATTGCGGTACGAATCTGCGATGCCGCCGTGCCAGCCCGCCAGGCCGGTCCCGTTTTCGACGGCGGCCCGCAGGCCTGCGAACTCGTCCTTTTCGATGGTGCTCATGGTCATGCACTGGACGATGAGGTCCACGCCGGCCATGTAGTCCGCATCGGCATAGACCTTGGGGGACTCCTCGATCCGGACGTCATACCCGTGGTCCTTGAGGAAGGGGATGAACAGGTCTGTTGCTTCGACGGGCTGGTGCCCGTCCCACCCGCCGCGGACCACCAGGGCGTTCTTCGTGCCGGTCATAGGGATATTCCTTCATGTGCATAGGAGCTGGATGCTGGGTCTGGTTGGCGGATCTCTTGCCAGCGGGAGGCATTGCCCGCACTCGTCTCCACCGCTGCGAGGACGCGCTGCACCTGCAGGGCGTCATCGAAGGACGGTTCAGGCTGGCGGCCGGCCGCGAGGGCGGTCACCAGGTCCACCACCTGGTGGGTGAAGCCGTGCTCGTAGCCGAGGCCGTGGCCGGTGGGCCACCAGTTCCCCACGTAGGGGTGCTCGGGCTCGGTGACGATGATCCTGCGGAAGCCGGCGTCGGGCCCTTCGGCGGCGTCATAGAAGGACAGGACGTTGTTGTCCTCAAAGTCGAAGGCGAGGGAGCCCTCGCTGCCGTTGATCTCCAGCCGCATGGCGTTCCGCCGTCCCAGCGCATAGCGCGTGGCCTCGAAAACCCCCACCGGGCCGCCGTCGAACCTTGCCGTGAAGATCGCCGTGTCGTCGACCGTTACCGCTCCCCGGGGCGAGCCGGCGTCGAGGTTTCCATGGCCGCCGAGGCCCACGAGGTCGCCCGCCAGGGGCCGTTCCCGGACGAACGTCTCCATCAGCGCCGACACCCCGGAGATCTGCTGGCCGGTGATCCACTGGGCGGCGTCGATGATGTGGGCGCCGATGTCGCCCAGCGCGCCGGAGCCGGACCTGGACCTGTCCAGGCGCCAGGTCATGGGGGCATTTGCGTCGCTGAGCCAATCCTGGAGGTATTGTGCGCGCACGTGGCGGATGGTCCCCAGCCTGCCGCTGTCCACCATCCGCTTGGCCAACGCCAGGGCCGGGGTGCGGCGGTAGCTGTAGCCGCACATGGCGTAGACACCGCGCGTGGCGGCGGACCGTGCCGCGGCGGCCATGCGTTCGGCCTCCTCCACCGTGTTGGCCAGGGGTTTTTCGCAGAGGACGTGCTTGCCGGCTTCCAGCGCGGCAATGGCAATCTGGGCGTGCGTATCGCCGGGAGTGCAGATGTCAATGAGGTCGATGTCATCCCGCTCGATGAGTCGGCGCGAGTCCGTTTCGGTGGAACTCCAACCCAGCTTGGCGGCCGCTGCTGCAGCGGCGTCGGCGTTCCTGCCGGCCAGGGCGGTCAGTTCCGGAACCAGCGGGAGGTCGAAGAACCGCGGGGCCGTTCGCCAGGCGTGCGAATGTGCGGCGCCCATGAAGGCGTAGCCCGCCATGCCTATGCGCAGCGGGGTGGGGTTTGCCATAGGTGCCTCTTTGCAGCCGTTCGAAAGTTTTCGGTACTATTTCGGGATAACTTGACGCTAATTTGGGTTGTGTTTCCGCGTCAAGCCTTTCACCCACCGAAAACTTTCGACGACGGGATGGGAAGCGCGGATGGCCAATCGCAGCAGGATGACACTCTCGGCGGTGGCGCGGCAGGCCGGCGTCTCAGTTCCCACCGTCTCCAAGGTGATCAACGGCCGGCCGGACGTTGCCGCTGAAACCCGGAAGCGGGTCCTCGCCATCCTGGAGGAGTCGGGTTACAGGTCGCCGGTGCAGCACCGCCGCTCCGTCGCTGCAGTCCCGGTGGTGGAGGTGGTGGTCGACTCCCTGAACTCCGGCTACACGGCGGAGGTGCTGGCCGGAATTATGGATTCGGCCGCGGCTGGCGGCGTGGAGGTGGTGCTGAGCAGCACGGGTTCGCGCGGGGGAGCGCCCAACCCGGAGCAACGTGCCCAGCGCATCGTGGACCAGGGGCGGTGCGGAATGATCGTGGTGACCTCGGCCTTCGGCGATGCGCCGCTGGACGCCTTTCACCGCCGCGGCGTTCCCGTGGTGGTCATCGATCCGCTGAATCCGCCGTCGGAGCAGGCGGTAAGCGTCGGCTGCACCGACTGGGCCGGCGCCAAGGACGCCACGGCGCATCTCCTGTCACTGGGACACCGGCGCATAGCGTTCCTTGGCGGTCCTGAGACGGTGGAGTGCAGCCAGGCCAGGCTGCACGGCTATCTTGCGGCGTTGCGCTCGCAGGGAATCGCTGCGGAGGACCGGTACGTCCTGGCCGGAGAGTTCAGGTCCGACGACGGCGCGCGGCGGCTCCGCGACCTGCTGTTGCTCGAGCCCCGGCCCACAGCGGTGGTTGCCGCCAGTGACACCATCGCCTTGGGCGTTATCGCCGAGGCCCTCCGTCAACAGGTCAGGATCCCGCAGGAGCTCAGCGTGGTGGGATTCGATGGCATCCGGCAGGCGGAGGAGTCCGTTCCGGCCCTGACCACCGTGGCGCAGCCGCTGCGGGACATCGGCCGGGCGGCCCTCCGGATTATCCTGCGCCAGGTCCAGGGGGAGGTGCCGGATTCCCGACGGGTCGAACTGGCCACGAAGCTGGTGGTCCGGGAATCGACAGCCGCCCCTCACGGGGAATAGTCCTGCCCTTGGTCATTCAATTTCCTGGAGCACGAAAGGGCACCCATTGCCAATTCCGGTAATGGGTGCCCATGTTCGCGTACTGCCTTACCCGTAAATCACACGGCACGAAACTCCAGTGGGGAAGAATGCCGTCCCACGCTCGGTGCCGGTATGAAAACCGAAAAGGTTGTAACGGTCAACATTGTAAAAAACGAATGTTCCAGATGGGCGTGCGATGTAAAGCTGGTTATAGCCCAGGACCGGCGACGTGCAGGAGACAGTATCGGAGACGGATACCGAATAGCTGAGTCCCGCTTGTGCGCTGACGGCGCCCGCCGACAATCCGAACCCACCCGACACTGTGGCTGACATGGTCACTGCACGGGACAGGCTGCAGGTTGCGCCGGGATTCCTGCAGCTTGTCAGAATGTCCGGAGATTCGGTTCCGTACTGCTGGCCGGTGATGGTGACGCGGTAGGTGTCCCCTACGGCATCCGTGCCGGCCATCTCTCCCTTGGAAGGCATGACAGGCGCATTAAGGTTCGCAAAGTGGTGGTCTACTGCGGCCTGGACATTGTCACTGGAAGGCGCCGCCGGCGGCGTTTCGGATGCGTGGGCAGGCCCAGCGAGGCCGAGGCTTAGGCCTGCGGAGATTGTTGCTGCCAAAAGAATTTTTCTGATATCCATTTTCCCCCATTTGTAAATCCATGCGATTTCGATGGCGGATAGAGCGTAGCAGGGATATCTGGCGCAATTTCCCTTGTTTATGAATTGACGGCCACGATGCGTGCTGGTAAATGGTTCGATCCATCGATTTTCATAACATCGAATTGCTGCATGGATCAAGTCAAGTCGCTTTTGCGGAACGTGTTCCCCGGCAATATCGTTGCTAAGTAGATATTTTCTTTTGAGGTGGGGGAATCGTGCCGGTCCGAGGCTCTGTAGTGACGTCCGCAGTTGCAGCCGTGGGGATGCTGGCGATGGTGTCATGCAGCCCGGAGCCGCAGCAGCCGGGCATGGCAATTCTTGACCGGGCAGCTTCAGCCGAAGATGAGGTCCCCGTGTTCGTGGACCTCAAGGGCACTGACCCCTCCACTGTCAGGCTCGCTGCCGATCACGGAGGCTTCCGGTTCTACCTTGCCCGCCCCGACCAGAAGGCGGGATTCTGCCTGATCCAGGTTGCGGACGAAGGCAAGGACTGGTGGGGTTCGGCGTGCGCAACGGACGGCGGGCCGGTGCTGACCACCAATCTTCTGGGGTACGGAAGCGAGGCGGCCGTGGTGGCCGACGGCGGGGATACCGGGGACCTGGTGGGCCAGGGTTATGCCCTGATCCAGGACAACATCCTCGTCCGGCGCTGACCCTGCGCGCTGGTCCGGCCTCAACTGACCGGAAGCGTCAGGAACCGAGATGCCCGCTGAGGCGGCGGTGGAATCCGGTGCTGCGTTCATCGAGGCCCTCAATGGCCACCTTTGCCCCGTGGTCGCCGTATTTCGTTTCGATGGAGTCGAGGGCGGCGACGGTGGAGGCGTCCCAAATCTGGGCACGGCTGAGGTTGATGGTCACTGACGCCGGGTCGTCGGCGTACGCAAAGTGTTCCACGAGGTCGTTGCTGCTGCCGAAGAAGAGCGGCCCCACCACGTCGTAGCGGACGCTTTGACCGTCATCCGCCAGTTTCCGGTCCACGCTGATGACGTGGGCCACCCGGCGTGCGAACAGCACCATGGCGAGGACCACGCCCACCAGGACGCCGTAGGCGAGGTTCCCGGTGAACACCACGACGGCGACCGTCGCGCCCATGACGAGCGTCTCCGGCAGGGGCATGCGCTTCAGGGTGGACGGCTTGACGCTGCGCCAGTCGACAGTGGTAACGGCCACCACCATCATCACCGCGGCCAGGGCCACCATGGGAATCTGGCCCATGATCGAGCTGAGCCCCGTTACCAGTGCGAGCAGGAACACCCCGGCCACCACCGTCGAGATGCGGGTGCGGGCCTGCCCGGTCTTTACGTTCAGCACGGTCTGCCCGATCATCGCGCACCCGGCGATGCCGCCATAGAAACCGGCAAGGATGTTCGAGACGCCCAGTGCCCAGGACTCGCGGCCTTTGTGCGACGGGGTGTCGGTGATGTCGTCCACGAGTTTTGCAGTGAGGAGCGTTTCCATGAGCCCCACGAAGGCCACGCTCAGCGCGGTGGGCAGGATCAGCTGGAAGGTCTCAACACTCACCGGGAAGAGGAACGGCGTAAACCCGGGCAGCTTGCCCGTCAGGGGCCCCTCGTCAGAGACGTTTGGAACCGCGAGGCCGGCAATAATCGCGATTGCGGTCACCACGACGATCGCCACCAGCGGCGACGGGACCACCTTCGTGAACCGCGGAAGGATGAAAATAATCGCGAAAGTCAGGGCGAACAGGGCATAGGCGAGCCACGGGACGTTGAGGACGTGCGGAACCTGCGCCATGAAGATCAGCACACCCAGGGCATTGACGAACCCGATCATCACCGAGCGGGGAATGAACCGCATCAGGCGGGCGAGGCCGGCCAGGCCAAAGACCACCTGGATGACGCCGGCGAGGAGCACCGCCGGCAGGACGTACTGCACGCCGTGCTCGTGCACCAGTGGGGCAATGACCAGGGCCACGGAACCGGCTGCGGCTGTGACCACTCCCGGCCGGCCGCCAAGGATGGACATCGCCAAGGCCAGCACGATGGAGGCGACAAGGCTCACCATCGGATCGACTCCCGCGACAATCGAGAAGGAGATGACCTCCGGGACCAGGGCGAGTGTTGTGACCATCCCGGCGAGGACCTCGCGGGACAGTTGCCGCGGAGAGCGGAGGGCGGTCATGACGGTGATGGGTTGCCGGAGAAGGCGGGGGCGGTCGGCGACGGCCAAGGAGCGGCTCCAGGGACTCGGCTCTGTTGGGGAAGAGCGGTGGGGAACGTTTCTGCGCCACGCTGCGCACGGGTCCAGCCCGGTCATGGAAGACAATGGGTGGAGAAGGAATGCACCGGCAACGTCCGGATGCGTGTGCAACACTACCCTAACGTGAGGGTTGACCAGGGTTGGTGACGTGATGGTGAAGGAAATGACCGCCGAAGAAGTGGTGGCGACGATGCACATCGGCGAGCTCGCGGACCGGTCGCAGATGTCGTTGCGGACCATCCGGCACTACGACGAGGTGGGCCTGCTCAAGCCGTCAGGCCGGACCGAGGGCGGCTTCCGCCTGTACACCGAACGCGACTTCACCCGCCTGCTGGTGATCCGCCGGATGAAGCCACTGGGATTCACCCTCGAGGCCATGGCCGGGCTCCTGCGGGTCATTGACGCGCTGGAGGCCTCCGAGCCCGGCCAGGATGAAACCGCTATCAGAGCGGAGCTGAACACCTTCATCGAGGAGGCCGCGCGGCGCCGTGCCAAGCTGGAGGAACAACTCGGCATGGCAGATGAGTTCCTGGCGCTACTCCACGCGCAGTAAGGCTTCACGAAACTGTGGGGCGTCTCCCGGCCGCGGACCGGAGCAGCAGCAAAGCCGGCTGATAAAATGGGCGGGTTGCAGGGCGGCCTATTCTTGCTGGTCCAGCCAGCGCCGCAACCAGGTAGGGGACCAGACACAATCATGACGGCAGGCGGGTCACACCTCCGGACTTCGGACAGCCGGCCGGGCACACCGGCAACGGCGTCCGCGCCGGCCAAAGGACGTGCCTACCTCGCCACCATCGAAGGCTTTATCGGCTCCCTGATGATGTTCGTAGGCTCCATCGGTACCGGGTGGATCGCCAACGGCTCGCCCATGATCCGCCAGCCAGTGGTCATCGCCCTGCGCACCGAAGGATGGGGCGTCACGGTCTCCACCTTCCTCCTCACCCTCGGCGCCATGCTGCTCATGCGCTCCTGGCTGCGGCTGGGGCAACGGCTCGCGGACTGGGGCAGCAAATCCCTGCGGTCCGTGGTCATTGCCGTGTCCGCGTGGTCGCTGCCGCTGATCTTCTGCGTCCCCGTGTTTTCCCGCGACGTCTACGCGTACACAGGCCAGGGACGGCTGGTCCAGGAAGGCCAAAACCCGTACGAGGTGGGAATTTCCACCCTTAACAACTGGTTCGCGCTCGGCGCCGATCCCGCCTGGGCGGAAAACCGGACACCCTACGGACCGTACTTCCTCTGGCTCGCGCGGGATCGGCGCCGAGCGCGAACCAGTT
>Ga0160459_100670_pt1 | contig 11905 bp, 10 predicted proteins | sample HID1973K_E6MG_FD_108208 | JGI IMG/M metagenome (GOLD analysis project Ga0160459, IMG submission 108208) | Enriched mosquito-associated microbial communities from UW Madison campus, WI, USA - HID1973K_E6 MG | ecosystem: Host-associated > Arthropoda: Insects > Digestive system > Unclassified ... | reverse complement strand
TCGAACGAAGCGACGCCGCTCGCGAACGCGCTCGCGCCGCTCGAGCAGCGGCATCCCGATCAGTCCGCCGTGCGCCTGCTGCCGACCGGCACCGACGCGCTGCAGGCGCGCATCGCCCTCGCGCGCGCGGCGACGAAGACGCTCGACATGCAGTACTACATCGCCGAGGAAGACAACACCGGCAAGCTGCTGCTGGGCGCGGCGCTCTATGCGGCGGATCGCGGCGTGCGCGTACGCATGCTGGTCGACGATCTGAACTTCAAGGACATCGACCAGATCATGGCGGCGCTCAACACGCACGACAAGATCGAGATCCGCGTGTTCAACCCGTACGGCAGTGCGCAGCGCAGCTTCTCCGAGCGCACGCAGAACTTCTTCACGAATCTCGGCCACTTCACGCGCCGCATGCACAACAAGGCGATGATCGCGGACAACCAGATCGCGATCGTCGGCGGGCGCAATCTTGGCGACGAATACTTCAGCGCGAGCCCAACGCTGCAGTTTCGCGATCTCGACGTCTTCGCCGCCGGCCCGGTGACGCCGCAGATTTCCGCGAGCTTCGACGACTACTGGAACAGCTCGCTCTCGTACCCGCTGCGCGTGCTGAACAAGCAGAAATTCGATCCCGCCGAACTCGACAAGACCCGCGACGACCTGCGCGCGCACTGGCGCAAACAGGCCGAGCCGCTGAACGCGAAGCCGCTCAACGCGACGCCGCTCGCGCAGCAGATTTCACGCGAGGAAATGGGCCTCGTCTGGGCGCCGACGGAATTCTGGGTCGATTCGCCGTCGAAGATCGAGCATCCGAGCGACGACTACAAGAGCCCGCCGATGCAGCGTCTGGTCGATCTGCTCAAGGATGCGCAGAGCGAATTCCTGATCCTCTCGCCGTACTTCGTGCCGCACGACACAGGCGTGAAAACGCTCGGCGCGGCGACCCGACGCGGCGTGCGCGTCGCGGTGCTGACCAACTCGCTCGCCGCGACCGACGCCGTCGCCGTGCAGGCCGGCTACGCGCCGTATCGCGTTCCGTTGCTGCAAAACGGCGTCGAACTGTACGAATTCAAACCGATCCAGCTCGAAGGCGAACGCAGCCCGCGCGCCGGCCTGTTCGGCTCGCAATCGCGCGCGAGCCTGCATGCGAAGGCCTATGTGATCGATCGGAGTATCCTCGTGATCGGCTCGATGAATCTCGATCCGCGCTCGGCGAAGCTGAACACCGAGCTCGCGCTCGTGATCCACAGCAAGCCGATCGCCGAGGAAGCTGCCAGGCTTTTCGTCAACGGGACCTCGCCGAAGGTGAGTTGGCAGGTCCAACTGGCGAGCGCGGCGGTCACCGAGGAACTGCGGCGCACCGGCGCGCCGCAGTCGGGCCTCGTCTGGATCACCGAGTACAACAACAGCCTCGTCACCTGGAATTTCGATCCCGAGGCAGGTTTTTATCGCAACGCGATGACGGGCCTGTTCATGCTGCTGCCCGTCGACAAGCAGCTTTGATCCAACTTCACAAGGGAACTCACGCCATGACACAGAACGCGAAGGGCGACGTGCGGATGGAGAAGGACACGTTCGGCGAAATCGCCGTGCCCAACGACAAGCTTTGGGGCGCGCAGACGCAGCGCTCGCTCCAGAACTTCAAGATTTCGACGGAAAAGCAGTCGCCCGAACTGATCACCGCGCTCGCGATCATCAAGCACGCCGCCGCCGAAGTGAACGAAGGCCTGAAGGTGCTCGACTCGAAGAAAGCGAAGGCGATCATGCAGGCGGCCGAGGAAATCATCGACGGCAGGCATCCCGATGAATTTCCGCTCGCCGTGTGGCAGACCGGCTCGGGCACGCAGACCAACATGAACCTGAACGAGGTGATCGCCAATCGCGCGAGCGAGATCATGGGCGGACCGCGCGGCGAGGAGCGCCTCGTGCATCCGAACGACGACGTGAACCGCGGACAGTCGTCCAACGACGTGTTCCCGACCGCGATGCACGTCGCGGTCGCGCATGCGATCGTCAAGCATCTGGTGCCGTCGCTGAAAACGTTGCGCGACACGCTGGAGAAGAAATCGAAGGCGTTCGACAAGATCGTGAAGATCGGCCGCACGCACTTGCAGGATGCCACGCCGCTCACGCTCGGCCAGGAATTTTCGGGTTACGTCGCGCAGCTCGATCAGGGCGTGAAGCATGTCGAGGCGACGCTGCCGCATCTGTATCAGCTCGCGCAGGGCGGCACGGCAGTCGGCACGGGACTGAACGCGCACCCGGAATTCGCGGCGAAGGTCGCGGGCGCGATCGGCAAGCTCACCGGCCTGCCCTTCGAAACCGCGCCGAACAAGTTCGAGGTGATGGCCGCAGCGGACGCGCTCGTCGCCGCGCACGGCGCGCTGAAGACGGTTGCGGCGGGCCTGATGAAGATCGCCAACGACATCCGCTGGCTCGCGAGCGGGCCGCGCTGCGGACTCGGCGAACTGTCGATTCCGGAGAACGAGCCGGGCAGCTCGATCATGCCGGGCAAGGTCAATCCCACGCAATCCGAAGCCGTCACGATGCTCTGCTGCCAGGTGTTCGGCAACGATGTCGCCGTGAATTTCGGCGGCGCGAGCGGCAACTTCGAGTTGAACGTGTTCCGGCCGATGATCGCGCATAACGTGCTGCAATCGATCCGCCTGCTCGCGGACGGCGCGCAGAGCTTCAACGACAACTGCGCGGTGGGCATCGAACCGAACGAAACGCGCATCGAGAGTCTGCTCAACGAATCGCTGATGCTCGTGACGGCGCTCAATCCGCATATTGGCTATGACAAGGCCGCGCAGATCGCGAAGAAAGCGCACAAGGAAGGCACGACGCTCAAGGCCGCCGCGCTCGCGCTCGGTCACGTGAGCGCGCAGCAGTTCGATGAGTGGGTCAAGCCAGGGGAGATGGTCGGGAAGTAAGCGCGCGCTGGATGGGAGGTCTCAGGAAGAGATCTCCCACGGGTTGATCACATTGACGCCGCACGGAGCAAAATCGGCTACGTTTCGCGTGACGACGGTCATGCCGTGCACGAGCGCCGTGGCAGCGATATAGGCGTCGCGCTCAGGACGAGGGTCCGGGACATGCAGCTTGGCGCAACGCTGCGCCACGCTGGAGTCGAGCGGCAAGGTCCTGTCCGCGAACTCGGGGACGACGCGGGTGTGCATCCAGGTGCGCAGCCGCGCTCCTTGCTCCGCATCGCGCCGCTCCATGCGGAGAATGCCGAGTTCGAGTTCGAAGAGCGTCACAGCCGAGATGTAGAAGCTCGCCGCGTCTTCGCCGGAGAGCCAGCGCGTGACATTGATATCGGCTTTGCCGTCGCCAACCTTGCGTAGTTCGGAAATGACGTTCGTATCGAGCAGAAACATCATTCGAAATCAGCCGCTCGTGGAAGCGCGCGTGAAGGCGGAAAGTCGACGTCGATGTCGGCAAGGCCCGGCATGGAAAGCACGTCGACGAGATTGCGCTTCTTTCCCGTAAGGCGCTGATACTCCTCGATGCTCAAGAGCACATGAGCAGGCCTGCCACGGTCTGTAATGAAGACAGGGCCGTCCTTGGCTGCTTTCTTGGCCCGAGTCACGTCCTGATTCAGTTCTCGGCTGGATAGCGTGGTGATGGTCACGATGGAATCTCCTTCCAATGTAGATATGTTACTACATCGCGAGGAAATTCGCTGATCAGACTCCCTTCACACCTTCCCCGCCGCAACTTCCTCTGGCTTCAGTTCGACGATCGCATCCAGCGCGTCCTTCACGTCCATCGCGTATTTCGCGAGACGCTTCTCCTCTTCCGTCTCCGGCACGAACGACGGCACCGGCGTCGGCTGGCCTTTTTCATCGACGGCGACGAAGACCATCAGGCAATCGGTCGTCTGCTGCAACTCGCCGACTTTCGGATCGCCCGCGTGCACGGAGATGTGAATGTGCATGCTGGTGCGCCCCGTCGTGACCACGCGCGCGCGCAATTCCACCAGATTGCCGACGAGAATCGGCCGTCGAAAGCGGATATTGCCGACGCTCACCGTAACCGCGTAGCGTCCGGACCACATCGCGGCGCAGGCGTAGGCGGTTTCGTCGATCCATTTCATCAGAGCGCCGCCGTGCACCTTGCCGCCGAAATTCACTGAAGTCGGCTCGGCGAGAAAGCGGAAGGTGGTTTCGGCGCGGCTCTTCGGGACCGCGGGAATGGGGGATGAAGTCGGCATATTCATGGTGGCATCATGTTCGAGTCATATGACGCCGATTATACGAAGCGAAAAAGGCGCTAGTCGTGAACCGTGATGCCCTGATCGATCGTGCCGTACATCGTGATGCTGCCGCCACCGCCCGCCGATGACGACGGACCGCCCGCGCAGCCCGCACACAGCGTCAGCACACAGAGCACGCCGGCGAGAATGAATCTGGACATGGAAATTCTCCTGCTGGCTCGAATGCCAGCGTTCATTCTAGCGCCGCGCGTCGCGCATCGACGTTTCGGTGTGCAGTGAAACATCGGATGCGAAGCCGCGCTAGAGTGATTATGTCGATCACTTCGCCCGTCAGGGACATCGCCATGAACTCCGTTTTCGACGACACCGATTCGCGCGCGCGCCATTTCCCCGGACTGTCGCGCATCGGCGCGCTGATCGCCGATCCGGGCCGCGCCGCGATGCTCTGGTCGCTGATGGACGGCACCGCGCGTCCCGCCGGCGAACTGACGATGATCGCGGGGCTGTCGCCGTCGGCGGCGAGCGGGCATCTCGCGCGCCTCACCGAAGGCGGGCTGCTCGCGCTCGAAGTCAGCGGGCGGCATCGCTATTACCGCATCGCGACGCCGGATATCGCCGCGGCCATCGAAGCGCTCGCCAATCTTGCACGGGCCAGCGCGCCGCAACGCGCGCCCGAGCGGCCGCCTTCGGCCGTGCCCGTCGACATGCGTTTTGCGCGCACCTGCTACGACCATCTCGCGGGCGAACTCGCCGTGCAGATCTTCGACCGGATGATCGCCCGCAACTGGCTCGCCGCCGCCGACGACCACGAACAGGCGCACGGCCCCGCCGCCCTCGATGCGACGCCGGAAGGCGCGCAGGCGTTCGCCGAACTCGGCATCGACCTGAAGACGCAGCGCGCGCGGCGACGCCGCTTCGCGTGCACGTGCATCGACTGGAGCGAGCGCAGGCCGCATCTGGGCGGCGCGCTCGGCGCGGCGTTCCTCGAAGCGTGCGAATCGCATGGCTGGATCGAGCACACCGCGAAGCGTCGCGTGCTGCGCGTGACGCCGGCGGGGCATCGGCATTTCGAGGGCTTCCTGTCCGCGCGATAAAGCTTTGTTACGCCCACCCGCGCGCCGTTACAAACGGCATCGTACGGATACACGCGCGGGCGATACATTGATCCGGTAGGCCTCGCGGACCGTCGCGTCCGACAGGACGCACGCGCGGCCGCCGGAGAACACGATGAAAAACAGGGCCATCGCCGCCGCGACGCTGGGCGCGCTCTTATCGATATCGGCGCTCGGCGCGCTCGCGCAAGCGCCGCAAGCCGACCCGCCCGGGCGCATCGCGCGCCTGAACTACATGGCGGGCACCGTGACGACCGAGCCAGCGGGCGCATCCGACTGGTCCTACGCGCAGATCAACCGCCCGCTCACGACGGGCGATCAGCTCTGGAACGACGAAAACGCGCGCTCGGAACTGCATATCGGTTCGACGGCGCTGCGGCTCGGTTCATCGACCGCGTTGTCGATCCTCGCGCTCGACGACAACACCGCGCAGCTCAAGATCGCGCAGGGCACGCTGTCGACGCGCGTGCGCGAACTTCCGCCCGGCACGCGCTATGAGATCGACACGCCCAACGCCGCGCTCGCGATCACGACGCCCGGCGACGTGCGCGTGGACGTCGCGCCCGATGGCCGCGCCACCACCGTCACGGTGCGAAGCGGCGGCGTCACCGCATATGGCGACGGCGCATCGGTGCAGCTGGCTGGCGGGCAGCAGATGACGTTCGAGGGAACGAATCTTCAGCAGACGGCGGCGAATGCAGCGCCCGCGCCGGATGCGTTCGATCAATGGGCCGCGAGCCGCGACGCATCCGAGGACCGCTCGGTGTCGGCGCGTTACGTGTCGCGCGACATTCCCGGCTATCAGGATCTCGATGCCAACGGCACGTGGCGCAACGATCCGTCGTACGGGCCGGTGTGGGTGCCGAATGCCGTCTCCGCCGACTGGGCGCCGTATCGGCAGGGACATTGGGCGTGGCAGGACCCGTGGGGCTGGACCTGGATCGACGACGCGCCCTGGGGTTTCGCGCCCTATCACTACGGGCGCTGGGCGTATGTCGGATCGCAATGGGCCTGGGTGCCGGGACCGATGTCCGTGAGCGCGCCGCCCGCGTATGCGCCCGCGCTCGTCGCGTTCGTCGGCGACGGCGCCAGCGGTGTCGACTGGAACGTCGCGCTGACGGTCGGCGGCGTCGCGGCGGCGGGCGTCGCGTGGTTCCCGCTCGGGCCCGGCGAGGCATGGCGTCCGCATCGGGACGGCTGGAGTCCGCGTTATTACGAGCGCGTGAACCGTAACGTCTACGTGAACAATACGTACGTCAACTATCGCGCGCCGCGTGGGCTCACGGCTGTGCCCGCGAACGCCTTCATGCATGGTCAGCCGGTCGGACGGCAGCCGTATGCGGTCGATCCGTCGCGCTGGCGCAATCCGCATTTCTTCGCGGGCGCGCCGGGCATCGCGCCGACCCGCGACAGTTTCGCGCCCGGTGCGCGGCGCGCCGATTACCGGCCGCCGCAGGGCGGCTTCGGGCGTCCAGTGGTGGCGACGCGCGCGCCGGTCGGAATGCCGGATATTCATGACCATCGCGACGCGCGTAACGATCAGGTGCATCTCGTCGCGACGCATGGACCGGCGCGTTCGGTGATCGCAAGCGAAGCGCCGCGCGGTAACGGCGTCCCGCATCCGCCTGAGCGTGGGCCATCAGAAGGCGATCCGCGCTTCTCGCATGGCGATGCATCGCACGGGCGCGCTGTGCCCAACGAATCGCGCGTGCCGCCGCAACAGGGCCAGCCGCCGCAGCACGCGGGCGACGCGCCGCACTTCGAGCACCGCGCGCCCAATCCGCCGATGCAGGCGATGCAACCGCCGCCGGAAGCCCATCGTCAGCCGCGCGCCGAACAGCCGCATCGAGAGATGCCGCCGCCGCGACCGCAGCAGCAGGCACAGCAACAGGCGCAGCGGCCGCAGTATCATCCCGAGCCGCCACGTCAGCCGATGCATCAGGAAGCGCATCAGGCGCCGCCGCAGATGCCGCATCAGGATGCCCATCAACGGCCACAGCAGGCGCAGCAACCACAGCAGCCGCAGCAGCCGCAGCAGCCGCAGCATGGCGGCGGCGGCAACGAGCATCATCGCGGCTAAGGGCCGTAAACGACAAACGCGCGGCCCGAAGCCGCGCGTTCGCATTTACCGCTGAAGCGTTTGCTCAGACCGCCATCGGCGCGGTGAGCGGCTCGTGATGCTTGTATCCTTCCAGCGCGAAATCCTTCGGCTCGATCTTTTCCAGCCATTCCGGCTCGTAGCGCTTCGTGACCGCGTAATCAGGCACGCGGTCCGAGATGATGAGCTGCGGCGGCGGCAACGGTTCGCGCTTCAACTGTTCGTTGAGCATGTCGAGCTGATTCTCGTAGATATGCGCGTCGCCGATGAAGTACGTGAACCAGCGCGGCTTGTACCCCGTCAGGCGGCCGACGAGATGCAGCAGCGCCGCGCCTTCGGTCAGGTTGAACGGCGTGCCGAGCCCGACATCGTTGCTGCGGATATACAGACACAGCGAGATTTCGCGCGTCACCGCGTTCGGGATGAACTGATACAGCAGATGGCATGCGGGCAGCGCGATCTCGTCGAGCTTCGCCGGATTCCACGCATGAAACAGAATGCGCCGGTCGGTCGGGCGCTCGATGATCGTGTCGAGACACTGGCGCAACTGATCGATCGCCTTGTACAGCAGCACCTGTTCGCGCCCGTTCTCGACGAAGCTCGTCACGACCTCGAAGCCGCGATTGGTGGCGTCGGCGATCTGATCGCCCGCATCGGCATCGACCAGCTTGTACGCGGGCCATTTACGCCACTGCACGCCGTAGACATCGCCGAGATCGTCCGGACCCTGCCGGTACGGGTTTTCGAGCCACTGCGGGTTCTCGTTCGCGTTGGCGTCCCAGACCTTACAGCCGAGCGCGCGGAAATCCGCCGCGCTCTTCGACGCGCGCAGGAAGCCCACCAGCTCGCCGATCGCCGACTTGAACGCGAGCTTCTTGGTCGTCACGGCCGGGAAGCCTTGCTGCAGGTCGAAACGCAGCATCGCGCCGGGAATGCCGATCGTGCGGATGCCCGTGCGGTTCTCCTGCCAAGTGCCGGTATCGAGAATCGTCTGGACGAGCTCGAGGTACTGTTTCATTCGATGTTCCCTGGGATATGCGGCGCGCCCTCGCGAACGGAAGGCGTAAACACGAGATTTTACCAAGCGGCGAGAACCGGCGCTCTAGTGCATCGGCACGAAAAAAACGGGCGCCCTGCGAGCGCCCGTCCGGAGTAAGTCGGTGAAATGCGGTCAGCCGCGCGTGGCGTGCTCCGAGGGCGCATCGACCTCGATATGACGCATTCCGTGCGCGCTCAGCAGGCGATACAGCGTCACGCGCGAGATGCCCAGTTCGTGCGCCGCGTCGCCCAGACGCCCGCGATGCCGCAAGAGCGCCAGTTCGATCGCCTGCCGCTCGGCCGCCTCGCGCGCCTGCGCGAGCGACACCGGCGCGACTTCGACGTACTCGCCCAGTTCGAGATCGCGCGCGGTGATCTGCCGCCCTTCGGACATCACGATCGCGCGCCGCACGCGGTTGATGAGCTCGCGCACGTTGCCCGGCCAGCCGTAGTTGTGGATCGCGGCGATCGCATCGGGGGAGAAGCCGCGCAGACGCCGGCTCGCATCCTTCTTGAAGCGGTCGAGCATGTGCTTCGCGAGCAGCTCGATGTCCTTGCCGCGCGCGCGCAGCGGCGGTTCGTCGATCTGCAGCACGCACAGACGGTGATACAGGTCCGCGCGAAAGCGGCCTTCGATCATCGCGGTCTGCATGTCGACGTGGGTCGCCGAGATGATCCGCACGTCGACCGGCGTCGAACCGTGGCCGCCCAGACGCTCCACTTTGCGTTCCTGCAGGAAACGCAGCAGGCTCGCCTGGCTTTCGAGCGGAAGATCGCCGATTTCGTCGAGAAACAGCGTGCCGCCATTGGCCGCTTCGACGCGGCCGATCTTGCGCTGGTTCGCACCCGTGAATGCGCCGCGTTCATAGCCGAAGAGCTCGGATTGCAGCAGATGCGCGGGAATCGCGCCGCAGTTGATTGCGACGAACGGCTGATCGCGGCGCGCGGAACGCTCGTGAATGGCGACGGCCGTCAGTTCCTTGCCCGTGCCGGACTCACCGGAAATGAACACCGGCGCGTCGGTCATCGCGACCTTGCGGATCGAGCGGAACAGCGCGAGCATCGCGTCGCACGAGCCGACCATTTCGCCTTCGGCGCGGCCTTCGCTGCGCGCATCGTTCGACGCGGCGTCGTGCAGCGCGACCATGCCGTACGCATGGCCGACGGAATCGACGATGCGGTCATTCGACGTCGGCAGCGTAACGTAATCGAAGCAATAGTCGCGAATCAGGCGCCGCACGGCGGCGTCTTCGAGTTGTCCGGCGACGGTGGCCGCGACCCAGCCGACGTTGGTCATCGTCAGCGACGATTCGAACGCCGCCAGTTCATGAGATTCGAAGCGGCTCGACAGATCCAGCAGCCCGCCGGTCGCCAGATCGCTACGCAAGGCCTTACGCGTGTCGCGCGCGCTCGCGACGATTTCGATGTGCCACCCGCGCTCCTCGAATCGCGCGCACAGCGTCTCGCTTGGATCGCGAGTCACATAGATGAGTTGCCGCCGAGCGACGTCCATTATTCAGATCCTTTGTTCAACATTTGTTGAAAAGGTCACGTAGTTCAGGCACGCGCTACATCGCAGACTTCGTTGCCCTCGCACGTTTTGCGGAAAACGCAAGGAGAGGGACTTGCCATTTCGATACATCGCCCCCGGAACAAGGCGCGAGACACCTCGCACCCTCCACGAAACCCTTTATGTCTGATTCTGTGCCGTTTTTGAGAGACTACTATAACCCAGAAACCCCGGAAACAAATATCGCGAGAGCCGCCGGATTAGCCACAAAACCTTGATGGGACGGGCCGGGCAAGAATTTCTCACACGATTATTAAAAACTTTCCGCACAATTTAATAAGACAAAATCTTATACCGATTTCGCGGGAACTTCATGTTTTTCTGCCTTCATGTTTCAACGGTGAAACGTTTACAGCCTGTTCTTGACTCGACGACTTGGATCGGTATTCGTGAATCGTTGTGCAGCAACGCTTACCGGGCGATGGCACGCAATTCGCTAAATTTACAGCGTGCGGAAGGCAAGAAATTCTACTAAAAGAACGCACGTTCATTTTTCACTCGACATTCATTCTTCACATAATCGTCCATACCGACCGGACGATTACTTTATTTCCGGTTTCTTCATACCCGGGAATAGTTACCTTGGATTATGTCGTCAAGATGGCTCGCGATAGTTCTTTCAGGCGCACGGACCCTTCCGATGCGCAATCAACCGGCGACGACGCCGACGAACAGGCGTGGATGCACCCGGCCGCCACGCGTCCGGCAGGCTCAGGTATCAGCGTGAGACTATGGGACGAGATCGCCCCGGCTCCGCCACACACCGAGCCTCCCCTCGCGGACGACTCGCCCGAGGGCTGAACCCGCGCGGACGTGTCGGTTAGAATCGAAGCCCCGGCGGCGCGGCCTGCGCACGCCAGTTTGCTTCAAATCCTCTTACATGACGACGCTGACCCTGATCGTCGCCCGCGCACGCAATGGCGTGATCGGACGCGACAACCAATTGCCCTGGCGGCTGCCCGAAGACCTCGCGTTCTTCAAGCGCACGACGATGGGCGCGCCCATCATCATGGGGCGCAAGACGCATGAATCGATCGGCCGGCCGCTGCCGGGACGGCGCAATATCGTCGTGTCGCGCGACGGCGCGCGGCGTTATGAAGGCTGCGACGTCGTGACGAGCCTGGAAGCGGCGCTCGCCCTGGAGCCGGCGAAAGAGGCGTTTCTGATCGGCGGCGCGCAGTTGTATCGCGATGCCATCGCGCGCGCCGACCGCATGATCGTCACCGAGATCGATGCCGATTTCGAAGGCGATACGCGCTTTCCCGCGCCCGATCCCGAGCTATGGCGCGAAGTGTCGCGCGAGGCGCATCGCGCGGCGGCGCCGAATGATTTCCCGTTTGCGTTCGTGACCTACGAGCGCATTGCGGCGTCGGAATGAAAAAAGGCTCCGGATACGCTCCGGAGCCTTCGTCCTTCAACGCCGACGATCACTGACCCGCGACGGTCATCCGCTCGATCAGCACCGAACCGATTTCCTTCGTGCCGCGCACGACGGTATCCGCGCCGATCGCCTCGATGTGGCGGAACATTTCCTGCAAGGTGCTCGCCACCGTGATTTCCTCCACGGCGTGCACGATCTTGCCGTTCTCGACCCAGAAGCCCGACGCGCCGCGCGAGTAATCGCCCGTCACGTAGTTCACGCCCTGCCCCATCAGTTCGGTGAGCAGCAGGCCCGTGTCGAGTTTCTTCAACATCGCTTCGAAGTCGTCGCCGGGCTTCGTGTGCTTGCTCTTCATCGTGAGATTGTGCGAGCCGCCCGCATTGCCGGTCGTGCGCATGCCGAGCTTGCGCGCCGAGTACGTCGACAGGAAATAGCCCTGCACGACGCCATCCTCGACCACGCTGCGCCGCTGCGTACGCACGCCTTCCTCGTC
>Ga0160459_100668_pt1 | contig 11935 bp, 12 predicted proteins | sample HID1973K_E6MG_FD_108208 | JGI IMG/M metagenome (GOLD analysis project Ga0160459, IMG submission 108208) | Enriched mosquito-associated microbial communities from UW Madison campus, WI, USA - HID1973K_E6 MG | ecosystem: Host-associated > Arthropoda: Insects > Digestive system > Unclassified ... | reverse complement strand
TGAATGATTGGATGAGGGTTTAGAGCGCCACGCCGCCGAGCAGGCTGCCGACCGAAGCGAGCGACTTGGTGATGTTCTTCACGTCGACGTCGGTGTGTTGCGAAGCATCGACTTGCGTCACCGGAGCGACGTTGGTTTGCGGGCTGGCGAACGAGAAGCCGCCGTTGTAGTTGGAGTTGATGCCGTTGTTCTGGAAGATGCTCGCGCCGCCGACGATGGCGCCCATTTCAGCGCGGCCGAGTTCTTTGCTGACTGCGAGGTTGTCGATCTTCAACATGATGTAGCTCCTGGGATATCTGGTTTGGTGGTTGGTTGAGCACCAATCGTTGCGCTCGCAGCTACATATGCGAGGGGCGTGCCAGACAGGGCTAGAAGATCTGTTCGGTTAATCTAGTGCATTGATTGCAAGAGAGAATATCTGCGCTTGGCGCAGTTTTGAGTCGATACGCGGGTGCTTGACGGGCGTCGATGTGTCGGATGACGGGAGACAGGATACGGAGGGCTGTCGGCTTAAGACAGACAGGGTCGATTTGCGGGATCAGAAAAAACAAACGGACTGCTTGCTCGCGCAAGCAGTCCGTCACACACCCCACCCCACACCTTCACAACTGCTGCGAAACCCCGAGCGGTGAAACAGGCTCCATCACCGTCACGCTCTTCGGTTGCAGATCGTTGATGAACGTCGCCGACAGCGCAATCACGCTGGCGAATGCGCGCGTATCGTAGAGCGCGTGATCGACGTCCTTACACACCGCGGCCTTGACTCTCGTCATCCGCGACAGTTTCTTTCCGTGCCTGCCGAAGTGCGCGTTGAGCTGATCGAGACCCTCGTCACCCGCGCCATACACGAGCAGCGTGCGTACGCCCTTGCGTTCGAGCGCGTGAACCACACTGTGCGGGTCAGTGAGCGACGTTTCGCCGGTATGCACGACTTTTTTGGCCTTGACGCTGAACAACTGCGAATGCAGCCGCGCCGCCGCATTCGAGGCGAACGCCTTGATGATCGGCCTGAGGCCGCGCTTGCCGCTTAAAACCAGCCACCATTTAGCTGGCTTCAGGAGCGCGGGTCCGAGCCGCGCCATCGTGTTGCGCCGCTGGTTTCGCAACTCTTGCAGCGTCATCCTTTCGGGAATATAGAAGCGCTGCAGATTCACGGCGATGACAGCCGCGATAGCCGGTTCGACGAGCGATGCCCGCAGCGCGCTATACGCACCCGAGCAGATGCCGAACATGACGACAGTATCGTAGCCTTTGCGCTTGAGCCATGCGGCCGCGGTCCCGACATCTTCGATCGTGCTTTCCGCGTGAATCGTCGCCGTTGTATCGAGCGTGCCGTCAGGCGATCGCGCCGGACTGTCGCCAATGCCACGCGCGTCGAAGCGCAGCGACGCGATGCCGCGCCGCGCCATTTCACGCGCGATCCGCACGGACAGCCGACTGTCGCCATGATGCACGCTGCCCGCCGTATTCGTGATGACGATCACCGTGCCGCCCGCGAGCCGGTCGCGCGGCTCGCACAGGATGCCGAAGAGCCCCGCAGCGCCGAAGATCACGGGGCGCTCGATCGCTTCCGGGGTTTCGATGATCGCATCGTCGCACATGCCCGGCCGCGCGGCCTTTCTCGCGCGCAGCGATGCGAGATCGTCGGCGCGGCTTTCCTTCATGCTGTCCGCTATCCATTGGGCGGTTCGCTTGAGCGTCGTTTCCGGCAACGTGGACGATGCGGTTTCCTGCATGAAATCGAAGTAGTCGTCGAAGGTTTCCGTTTCGACCTCGACGCCTCGATCGCGCAGTGCGACGCATAGCGACTGGCTCGCGCCGCGCCGCATATCGGCGACGAATACGCGCTTGGGCATGGCAGGCTGACGGCTCATGGCCTTGCCGAGATCGAGTCCGCTCAGGCGGTTGCGAAACGCTTCACTATAGACCTGCCCTAGTACGTGAAAGGGCGAATCGATCTGCCCCTCACGCACGACGACGGGAAGATTCTCGACCCACGTCTTGCGCAACGCCGTCAGCTCGCGCAGATAGTGACGGCCGTTGAGGACGGGAGCCAGCAACGCCAGCGAATCCACGAGCGGATGGTGCGATGCAAGCGCAGCCAGAGTCCCGCCGAGACGCAAGCCGCACAACGTCACCTTCGTTACGCCCGTTTCCTTGCGCAAGCGATCGACAGCCGCGCCGATATCCGCGACGAAGTCATCGAGCCGATCGCCTTCGTGATCGATGCCGACCGAATCGCCCGTGGCCAGATAGTCGAAGCGCAGGACCGGGATATCGCGTCGCGACAGCTCTTCGGCCAGAAAGCGCATGGCCTTGTGCCCCCACGCTTCTTCATGCCCGAACGGGTTGCACAGCACGACCCCTTGCTTGCCCTGGCCGACATGAAGCCAACCGAAGCGCCCCCCAAAGACGATGGGCGTCATGAGTTGCCTCCTCGCTCGAAATTACCGATACGCACGCCTGAGCTTCGGTAAAACGCGATTCGGGCAACATTGCCGTTCCCTGAGCCGCTGAGATTTGTTTTAGTGTCGCGCATTTTCTTGAGCTTCTGGTTGCACGTTTGCCAAGATTAAACATCCTTTTGATTTTCCCCTTCGGTGCGTTGGCGAACAAAGCTTTAGCCCCGTGCCTCAAGGGGTAAATGACAAGCATTCTTAGCGAATTTCTTAGTCGCTGTCCTTAGGCGCGTCTCTTGAGCGCTAAGTCTTTTTTAGCGGCCCTTTATGCGGGGTGGCGCACTTATGGACGCAAATGCCCCAAGGGATTTGTGCGCTGGAGCACTTAGCGGGGACGGCATCGCGTCAGGCCGTTTTGCGCTGTATCCACGTCGCGTCGGGTTTTTGTCTAGCCTTTTGCGCTCTCGCTGAGCGCGTTCCGCCGATCCGAGCGCGCTGGCCACGGCGGCGGAGACGGCCAACGCCCGCGCGTAATTGGCAACTAAGTCTGCAAGGGAAGAATTCGTGGCGCAGGACCACGCGCGAGTTTTTCGATGCCGGCCGGAAATGCCGGTCACTTCCAGCAAATATGCTTCGATATCCTATGAAAATGTTTTCGCCTCTCTCTGGTTCGTCCACGATCGGACGGTTTGTCGTCATCGGCGCTCTGGCGAGCCTTCTGGGCGCGTGCGGAGGCGGCGGCGGGAGTTCGTCGTCGTCGTCGAATCCGCCGCCTCCGCCGCCCGCCACGCAGCCGGCCGTCAGCGTGTATGCGGGCGTCGTCGACGCCACGGGCTCGACCGATGGAGCCGCGGCCTCCGCGCAATTCAACATTCCGCAAGGCCTCGCGTCGGACGCAGCGGGCGATATTTTCGTCGCTGATACCGGCAACTTCACGATCCGCAAGATCAGCAACGGCGTGGTATCGACGTTCGCGGGAACGCCTGGGCAGGCGGGTTCAGCGGATGGCGCCGGCGGCGGCGCGCTCTTCGCCGGGCCCTGGATGATGGCATCGGACAGCGCCGGTAATCTCTACGTGACCGATCAGGGCGCCAACGCCACGGCCGCCGTCATCCGCAAGATCACGCCTGCCGGACAGGTGACGACGCTGACGAACGCCGCCACGAATCTCGCCGTTCAGACGGACGGCGGCGGCGCCATCGCCGTGGACGGCAATTCGAACGTGTACGCGTTCACGTCGACGCCGACACAGCCGAGCGTGCTCGCCCGGATCACGCCGGCGGGCCAGGTGAACCTGATCTCGCTCGCCAGCAATTCGGGCGGCGCACCGATGGCGCTGGTGAATCCGCAGGGCATCGCGATCGATTCGGCCAACAACATCTACGTCTCGGACGACGATCTGAACGCCAGCGCCGGCGTGCTCTACAAGATCGGGCTGAACGGGACCAGCGGCGTCGTGACGACGCTCGCGGGTTCGACGTCCGTTTCAGGCTCGACGGACGGTCCCGGCACTGCCGCGACCTTCAACGGACTCGACGCGCTCGCGCTCGATCCGGCCGGCAACATCTACGCAAGCGACTTCAACAACAGTACGATCCGGGAGATTTCGCCCGCGGGCGTCGTGAGCACCGTCGCGGGCGTGGTGGGTCAGACACAACTGGCGACAGGATCGCTTCCGGTTCGCTGCCGGATATCGGCGCGCTGCTGTGGAACGGACAGACGCTGTACGCGAGCGATGTGGACGACAACGTGATCATCGCCATTCATCCCTTGCAATGAGATTCGCTGCGAGCCGCACCGGTCATCGGGAAAACCATGAGTTCGTGCAGGTTCGCACGATCCGCGCTTCGTAATGGAGCGTCTTCGATCACGCGACATGCATTAGCCCGAAAGCGACAGGAGAGACTGAACGTTCGATCAGATCTCCGGCGTCGCCCGACGACTTGCATCGCATAGTCGGGCTCGCTTTTGCAATTGACGAAAATATGCCGAAATCGTCGCTTTCGCGGGGATAAAACGACAAGACGGTACCACTTCCCCTTCCTAACATAGCGACCACTTGAATGACTGGTATTCAAGTGGACATATGGAACGAAGTCCAGTTGCCAGTCCGTTCGCGCGACGACAAGACATCGATCACGCAGTGCATCATCGCGGATATATGCTCGCGCGCCATTGCCTCCCAGCGCTCGGAGGGCAACCCGGCTCATTGCTCTTCGAGCGCGATCCCAGCATCGCTTTCAGGGCAATGAGCATTCATATGAATCCGCGAGACTTTGCAGCCATTCTTCCCTTCTCCAATTGCGTGCGCGCGGCGGGCACGGACGATTTCGGCGACAACCTGATTGCGGCGCTGGCCGGTCTCGTCGAGATCGAGCATTGCGTGCTCGTCAACGTGAAGCCGCGCGACGCGCACATTTCCGCGCTCGCGAGCCGGCGCGCGCGCGGTGTCGCTACACGGCTGACTGAAGCGTATGTGGGCGGTTGTTATCGCGACGACCCGCTGGTGCGCGAGTTTGCCCACATCGGTGTGACCGAAACGACCGAAACGACCGAAACGATAAAGCCGCTCATGCCCGCGGTCCGCCCGCTGATGATGGATCGCGCATCGAACGCCGAATATTTCGAGCGCTTCTTCATCGAGCCGGGCATCGCGGACAAGCTGTCGATCATCGCGCCCGGCACGGAACACACGGCCTTTCTCAGCCTCTACCGCTCCACCGCGATGGGGCGCTTCAGCGAACGCGACAAAGCCTGCATCGCCGCCTTCGCCGATTTTCTCGCCGCGCTCGCTTCGACGCATTCGAGGTTGCGCTCGACGCCAAGCGTGCCACGCGAGATCTCGATCAAATGGCACACCGCGCTGTCCGAGCGCGAACGTTCCGTTGCGAAGCTTCTGGGGCAGGGCGAGACCGCGAAGACAGTCGGCGCGATGCTCGCACTATCGCCTGCGAGCGTCGTCACCTACAAGCAGCGCGCGCTGGCGAAACTCGGCATCGGCACGCAGCGCGAACTCGTTGCGCTGACGGCACTGCTCGGCTGACATCGAATGGTTCTGTCCTGTTTCGTGAGGACAGACAACATCTCGACACGAATCTAAACTGCTCACGCTCGACTGATTTTCGATGATCGCGGCGTCGGGCAATTCGCTGGAACATCATCCCGTTCGATTCGGTATCCGTAATAAAGGAATCTTCGATGGTGTGCCTGCCATTTCAATGAACTGCGACGAACGCTTGCGAAAAAAGAAGGAAGATCATGCGCGTGTTACTGGTTGAAGACGATCTGCAAATGGGGCAGGCCCTGTTCCGGGCCTTGAAAGATGGCGGCTACCAGGTCGACTGGGTCCGCGATGCGAGAGCCGGGCGCCTGGCCATCGATGCGGCTTACTACGCGGTCGTGCTGCTCGACCTCGGCCTGCTGTGCGGCGGTGGTCTCCAGTTGCTGAGAGCCTCGCGCGAATCGGGCAACAAGGTGCCGATGTTGACGTTCACCGCAAGCAGCGATCCGGAAACACGCGTGCGCAGTCTCGATGTCGGCGCGGACGATTGCGTGCTCAAGCCCTTCGACGTGCGCGAGGTGCTGGCGCGCATCCGCGCGGTGTTGCGCCGCCAGGCTGGTTATGCGACCTCCTGCATCGGCGACGACTCGATGAGCCTCGATCTGGACCGTCGCACGCTGTTGCGCGAGGGCGTGGCGTCGCCCTTGTCCGCGCGCGAATTCGCGCTGATGCATGCGCTGCTCGAACGACCCGAGGCGATTCTGTCGCGCGCGCAGCTCGAAGAACGCATCTACGGCTGGGGCAACGAAGTGGAGAGCAATGCGCTCGACGTGCTCATCCACTCGATGCGCAAGCGCTTCGGTCGCGCGCTGATCCGCAACGTGCGCGGCATCGGCTGGACGCTGATGCATGCCGGGCAGGCGCAGCCAGCGTGATTAATTCTGCGCTAACTCTGCCTCTCTACGATACGCCTGCAGTCTGCTGATTCACCATTCAACGAAACCAAGGAGTGTTATATGAAGCCCGCAAAAATCCTGTTGGCCCTGATGTGCGTCTTCGCTGTTCAAGCCGCCAGCGCGAAGGAAATGAAAGTCGCCCCGGCAAAGATGTCGTGCGCGGACTTCGTGCAGGTCGACGAAGCGTATCAACCCGCGCTCGTCTACTACGTCGCCGGCGTCGACAAGCTCGGCGTGAAGGGCACGGAGACGACGGTCATCGATACGGCTCAGCCCGTCGCCGCAACCGTGGTGGAAGCGTGCAAGAAAGATCCCGACATGAAGTTCAAAGCGAAAGTGCACGCGATGGTGAAGGCCAATCAGATCGCGCTATTCGATCACCACTGAGAACGCGTGCCGACGAGTGCGAGGTGAATAGATGAGCGCATCGAAGTTCGAAATCGAAGTCGGCGAGGAAATGGTCGCCGGTTTCGCGAAGAAAGGTCTTGCGCAGGTCCGGCCATCGACGACGCGAGACCGGGGCGAAGGCCCCTTCGGCCGCCTCGTGTTGCGCGGCGCGACGGTGATCGATGGCACGGGCGCGCCGCCGTTCGGCCCCGCTGATATCGTCATCGAGGACGGCAGGATCGCCGAGCTTGCCGTGGTCGGCGTGCCGCACAAGCCGGTGAATCCGGACCGCCGTCCGGCACGCGGCGACCGGGAGATCGATTGCCACGGGAAGTATGTGTCGCCGGGCTTCATTGACAGTCACGCGCATATCGGCACGCCGTTTCATGCGGAGAACGGCGAGATGCTGCCCGCCGATTACATCTACAAGCTCTGGCTCGCGCACGGCGTCACGTCGGTGCGCGAAACGGGCTGCATGAACGGACTCGCATGGACATGCGAGCAGAAGGCGGCAACGGAGGCGAATCGCATCGCGGCGCCGCATCTCTATCCCTATGTTTATTTTCCCGCCGTCAATGATTATCTGAAGACCATCTATCGTCCCGACGATGGACGCGAGTGGCTTCGACAGGCGCGCGACAAAGGCGCGGAAGGCGTGAAGTTCTTCGGCGCGCCGCCCGCGATCATGCAGGCCGCGCTCGACGAATGCGCGAAGCTCGGCCTGCGCACGTGTTGTCATCACGCGCAATTGACGGTGATGCGCGCGCGCCGCGCAGAATGGCACGACAGCTACACGGACAGCACGACATGGAAGTACTTTCAGCCGCAGCGCGGCGGACATGGCGCGTACTTCTATCGATGGTCGGTGAAGAACGAGGTCGAATGGCGCGAGACCTACCGAATCTTCATGCACTTCCTCAACGACTACAAGAATCTCGGCGGACGCGTGTGCCCCGGAAGCGATTCGGGCTTCATGTATCAGATCTACGGCTTGGCTATGTGCGCGAGCTCGAACTGCTTCAGGAAGCGGGCTTTCTGCCGATGGAAGTCCTGCGCGCGGGAACTTCGCACGCGGCGGATCTGCTCGGCATCGGTGAAGAGGCGGGCGTGCTCGAAGTCGGGCGTCGCGCGGATGTGCTCGTGCATCGCGAGAATCCGCTGGCGGACTTCAAGCTTCTCCACGGCACGGGCGCGACGCGCCTGAACGACGAACTCGGCGTGGTCGAACAGAAGCGCGCGCTCGAATACACGATTCGCTCGGGCGTCGTATTCGATGTCGACGAACTGCTCGGCGATGTTCGCGCGATGGTCGCAGCCACATGGAAGAACGGCGAGACGCCGTATGCGCGCGCAACGGAGCCATCGAAATGAAGGCGCCCGCAACGCAATTCATGATGCTCGCGGGCATGCTCGGCAGCGGCAAGACCTCGCTGCTCGAAGCGCTGTTGAGCGACAGCGCCGCGCAGACATCGACGGCGATCATCGTCAACGAGGTCGGCGCGATCAATATCGATGGCGCCGTTCTCTCCGAATCCGCGCGCGGCACCGCGATGGCGACGCTCAGCAACGGCTGCGTGTGCTGTTCGCTGAACAACGATCTGGTGATGACCATCGAGGATCTGGTGGCGTCGCGCATCGAAGCGGGATTGCCCGCATTCGAGCGCATCGTGCTCGAATGCAGCGGCCTGTCGCGTCCGGACGAAGTGATGCGCTCGCTGAATCCACTCGCCGCGATGGGACTGCGCGTTCATATCGCGGTCACCTACGATTGCAGCCGCCCGCCGCTCGACGGCGATTCATTCGACGATGTCGCCGCGCAACTCGGCGCGGCGCACACGATCGTGCTGACCAAGACCGATCTTGTCGGCGATGAACAACGCTGCCTCGAACGCGCGCGTATCGCACGGATCAATCCGCTCGCACATCTCGTCGATGAAGACAGCCTGCGTGAACGCGCGCGCGCGGCTTTCCGCGATTTCGAGAGTGGTCAGGCGCTCATCGCGCACGAAGCGGACGAAGCGGACGAAGGCAGGCGTTCGTCCCGCGTGCTGCTGCATCCGCGCTTGCGCGTCTTTTGTGCGCGCTTCCACGGCACGCCCGAATGGGAACAGACGCTCGAATGGATGGAGAACATCTCGGGCGCGCTGGGCGGCCGGCTTCTTAGAATGAAAGCGATCGTCGCAGGCCCGGCTCCCGGCGATCGCATTCTTCTGCAAAGCGTCGGCACAACGTTCGCCGCGCCGCGCCGGCTGTCCTTGGCGAACGCGCCCGACATGGCCGCCGTTTTCATCGTCAGGGACTGCGGCATGCAGGAGCTGGAAGAAGCCGGCATGAGCGGCCTCGTGCGCTGGGCTTCGTTGCAGGGCTAGTGCGCGATGATCCACGAGTTCTTCAAGACCGTTCTTCTGATCGTGACGCCGCTGTTCCCGATCATCAATCCGCCTGCGGTTGCATTGATCATCCTCGGGATGGTGCGCGGCGCGAGCGACGCGGACCTTGCGGAGCTGGCGCGGCGCATCGCGATCAACGGCTTTGTGATCCTGCTCGTGTCGTTGTCGGTCGGCGCTTATGTGCTGTCGTTCTTCGGCATATCCGAGGCGGTGCTGCGCGTCGGAGGCGGCCTGGTGATCGCGATGGCGGGCTGGGGTCTGCTGCAATCGCCCTCGGACGAAAGCGCCGCGCCGATCGAGGATGCCGGGCGCGCCGCTTCCTTGCGTGCGAGAGCTTTTTATCCGCTGACGCTGCCCATCACGGTCGGGCCGGGATCGATCGCGGTCGCCATCGCGTTGGGCACGGGCACGCCGCACGCGGGGCTCTCGCCGGTGCATCTGGCCGGCGTCGTCGTGGCGCTGCTGTTGCTGTGCGGTTGCATTTTCCTCTGCGTGCGCTTCGCGGGACGTCTCGCGAAGCTGCTCGGCAAGACCGGAACCCAGATTGCGATGCGGCTTTTCGCATTCGTGCTGTTCTGTATCGGTCTGCAACTGGCATGGCTCGGTATCTCCGAGCTTGTTGGCACGTTGCAATTGCATTGACGATAGAACTCGCGTCCGTCATGGCAACCGAATTCGCCATGACCGATTGCAACGGCTATCTCCTCGCGTTTCAGCAACTGCATTAGCCTCCATTTCGAGCCGCTTTATTCGCGCTCGCCTATCGCAAGTTTCTCCACTCTTCCGCACGCTTTCCATTTGTCATGCAAATGCATGCATTTATGTTTGCAATGCTCAGAGGTGTGGCATCATGGCCTTACATTACAAGTTGTAAGGTGGGCGGTGAACGATTTCATCGCGGAGATGTCTCCGTCTAGGGCTTCCGCAACTACATCGACGGAGCAAATTACCGAATCAGACGAGTGAGCATTTCCTCGCTCTATTTATGACCGATCATCAGCAACATAAAGGAGCCTCCATGACAACTCCCGTTTTCGAGTCCGTGCGTCTCGACGATGTACAACTCGAGCCGGCGCCGATCGACCCGGCATGGATCCTCGAAGGCAATCCTGTCGCACGCGGCGGCCGCTGGTCGCAAAGTCTCGATACGACCACGTCGTCGTGGGTCTGGGACTGCACTGCCGGCCGTTTCAACTGGTATTTCGACGAGGATGAAACGATCTACGTCATCGAAGGCGAAGTCATCATCACCGCCGATGGTCAGGAGCCGCGCACGCTGCGAGCGGGGCACGCCGCGCTGTTCTACGCTGGCACGCGCTCCGAGTGGTACGTGCCCAAATACGTTCGCAAGCACGCGATCCTTCGTCCGCATATCACGAAGCCGGTGCTGCTCGCGCTCAAGGTGAGCCGCAAGCTCAGAAGCAAACCGACCGGTTATCTCGCCCGTTCGTCGTTCTGAATCGTGCGTCGCGGTGGAATGCCGCGCCACGTGGCGACCACGGCAAGAAAGAAGGCCACGTAGGCGAGCGTGAAGACCCAGGCGGGAAAATCGAAATACAGGAACGCGCCGACCCAGCGCTGTATGAAGCCTTGCGTGCCGGACTGCCCGGTGCGCAATCGATCTTCCAGAACGGTGAGCGGACACGGAAGATCGACGACAGCCAGCGTCGCGACGATACCGATGGCGACGATGTGCGCGATCCGAAACACGCGATTGCGCGCCCAGGCGCATCCGAATGCGGCGCCCGTCCAGATCGCGATCAGTCCGCCGACGATGAACAGCACGATCAACGCGTGCAGCACGAGAATCGTATTGGCGAGCGAGTTCATGTCCCAGGGCCGGAAGGTGCCGCGCGTTGCAATCGGTCAGTTCACTTCGCCGACAGTTCCGGTTCGCACTTCACCGTCACGGGTGTAACGCGTAATGATTACGCCGCCGGACGTGGTGGCCGAGTGCGTCAGCGTGAAGGCGGACGCTTTTGCGTCATCGCCGAACAGGCGCTTGCCGCGACCCAGTACGACGGGATAGATCAGAAGCCTTAACTCGTCGACCAGGCCGGCTGCAAGTAGCTGACGCACCATGTTGCCGCTTCCGAACGTCAACAGATCGGCGCCCTCCTGATGTGTGAGCGCGCGTATCGCGTCGGCGAGTTCGCCGTCCAGCGCATGACTGTTTTGCCAGTCGAGATCGGCGGATCGATGCGTCGCCACATGCTTCGGTACGCGGTCGAACAGGTCGGCGATGTCGCGGTTGCGCGCATCGGCCGGCACGTGTGGCCAGTACGACGCGAAGATATCGTATGTGCAACGTCCCAGCAGCAACTCGAACGGTTGCGAAAGCAGTTCCTGCAAGTACTGGCCGATGGCTTCCTCGGAATAGGGTGCAATCCAGCCGCCCAGGACGAAGCTGCCGCTGCGATCTTCCTCCGGTCCGCCGGGTGCCTGAATGACGCCATCCAGACTGATGAACGTCGAAACGATGAGCTTGCGCATGATGTTCTCCGAGTGGCAGTTCCAGCTACTTCATGAACACGACGAGCGATCTCCCTGCAAATCGACACAGACGGAGACGCTATGATGCCGGAGGTTCATCACTCTTTCCGCTCAGACTTCCGATGTCATCCGCCGCTGCGCGTTCGAAAGCAAAGCATGCGAATCCCGGCATGCACGATTTGCGTGTCATGCGGATCGGCTTTCTGCTTCTCGAGAATTTCTCGCTGATCGCGCTCGGCACGGCGGTCGATCCGTTGCGTATCGCCAATATGCTCGTCGAGCGTACGGTCTACGAATACACGCTGATCG
>Ga0160459_100667_pt1 | contig 11968 bp, 10 predicted proteins | sample HID1973K_E6MG_FD_108208 | JGI IMG/M metagenome (GOLD analysis project Ga0160459, IMG submission 108208) | Enriched mosquito-associated microbial communities from UW Madison campus, WI, USA - HID1973K_E6 MG | ecosystem: Host-associated > Arthropoda: Insects > Digestive system > Unclassified ... | reverse complement strand
GACCAGTCTCTCCGCCATGCAGCGACCATATCCCCCACCGCACTCCGGTACCAGCCTCAGCCGCGAGTCTGCCGGGGCAGACACCGATCGGATGGGTCGTGTGGGCGCTGTGGAGTACGCGGTAGCAGTCGACCGCCACCGCGATCGCGTCAGAGCCGGGGCGGGAGCGTCGGTACTGCAGCGGCTCAGTCGCGCGACGTCGCGTTCACGCTGCCGGAGCGGTCCTGTCCGCTAAGGAGTGCGATGGCGGTCATCATGCGCTCGGTGATCTCGCGACGAGCCTTGCCGTCCGGCACGCCCTCGAGATCGGCCAGGTCGAGCGGCTCACCGAAGCGCACCTCCAGGCGCGGCCTCCCCGGCAGCAGATGGCTCAGCGGCTTGGCGGTACCGGTCCCGATCAGCCCCACGGGCACGACCGCGGCGCCCGTGTCGCGCGCCATCCACGCCGCACCACCGTGACCCTCGTGCAGCTTCCCGTCGCGTGAGCGGGTCCCCTCGGGGAACACCGCGAACACGCTCCCGGCCCGCAGGATGCTGCTGCCCGCGTCGAGCGCGGCGCGTGCACCGCGACCGGCCGCACGATGCACCGGGACGCCGCCGATCGAGCTGAAGAACCAGCGCTTGACGCGGCCGAGCATCCCGGAGCCCGTGAAGTACGACGACTTGATGAGGAACTGCACCGGGCGGGCCGCGGAAGTCGGGATGATGACCGTGTCGAGCGACGCGAGGTGGTTGCTCGCCAGTAGCACCGGCCCACGCTCGGGCACGTTCCCGCGACCGACGATGCGCGGTCGGTACATCAGCCAGAACAGCGGCCGCAGGATCACGCGTCCGACGAAGTAGACGGCGCCCGGCCGCGGTGCGGGCACGGGGCTCGGCGGAGCAGGCGCTATCACCTCGCCACCCTATCCGGCATCAGCCCTGGCGTGACCGCCGCCTCGTGGCGACGGAGATACACACAGAAGAAGACCGGATGGCTCCCCCCGAGGCATCCGGTCTTCTCAGCTCATTCGATTCAGAACGGGTTGGGCGTCAGCGTGTACTTGGTCTGCAGGTACTCGTGGATGCCCTCGGCGCCGCCCTCGCGACCGAGGCCCGACATCTTCCAGCCGCCGAACGGGGCGGCGGCGTTGGAGACGACGCCCATGTTGAGGCCCATCATGCCGGTCTCGAGGCGCTCGATCATGCGCTGGCCGCGGGCGAGGTTCTCGGTGAAGACGTACGAGACCAGGCCATACTCGGTGTCGTTGGCGAGGGCCACCGCCTGATCCTCGGTGTCGAACGGGACGATCGCGAGCACAGGGCCGAAGATCTCCTCACGGAGGATGTCGCTGCCTGCCTGCACGTCGGTGACGACGGTGGGCTCGTAGAACGTGCCCGGCCCCTCGACCGCCTTGCCGCCGGTCTTGACGGACGCGCCTCGGGCGACGGCATCCGCCACCAGCGAAGCCGCCTTCGCGACCGCGCGGTCGTCGATGAGCGGGCCGATGGTGACGCCGTCCTCGGTGCCGCGCCCGATCTTGAAGCCGTTGACGCGCTCGGTGACGCGGCGGGCGAACTCGTCGGCGACCGAGCGGTGCACGATGAAGCGGTTGGCGGCGGTGCAAGCCTGGCCGATGTTGCGGAACTTGGCCGCGATCGCACCGTCGACGGCCTTGTCGAGGTCGGCGTCGTCGAACACGACGAAGGGGGCGTTGCCGCCGAGCTCCATCGAGGTGCGCAGCACGCCCTGCGACGCCTGCTCGAGCAGACGCTGGCCGACCGGGGTCGACCCAGTGAACGACAGCTTGCGCAGCCGCGGGTCGCGGATGATCGGCTCCGACACGGCGCCCGACGTGGAGGTCGTGAACACGTTGACGACGCCCTTGGGCAGACCGGCGTCTTCGAGCAGCTTCGCGAAGTACAGGGTGGTCAGCGGGGTGAGCTCGGCAGGCTTGATGACCACCGTGCAGCCGGCGGCGAGAGCGGGCGCGATCTTGCGGGTCGCCATCGCGAGCGGGAAGTTCCACGGCGTGATGAGGAAGCACGGGCCGACGGGGTGCTGCGACACGATCATGCGGCCGGTACCCTCGGGGTTGGCGCCGTAGCGGCCCTGGACGCGCGAGGTCTCTTCGCTGAACCAGCGCAGGAACTCGCCCCCGTAGGCGACCTCGCCGCGCGCCTCGGCGAGCGGCTTGCCCATCTCGACGGTCATGAGGAGCGCGAACTCCTCCTTGCGCTCCTGCAGCAGGTCGAACGCGCGGCGCAGAATCTCGGCGCGCTCGCGCGCGGGCGTCGCGGCCCACGCCGGGAACGCCTCGACGGCGGCGTCGAGCGCAGCCTTGCCGTCCTCGGGCGACGCGTCGGCGATCTCTTTCACGACCTGGCCGTTCGACGGGTCGTACACCTTCAGGGTCTTGCCGGCCGACGCCGCGCGCCACTGCCCGCCGATGAACAGGGCGTCGGGGACGGACGCCAGCAGCTCGGTCTCACGGTTCTCGGTCACGGGGACTCCCTCGTCTGTGGTGTGGGGTGCGGATGCCGGGGGCGGCGCACACTCGGATCGTATACGATCGCGCGGCGCCGCGCTCCCATCATGCCCCTCTCACCCCGGATCGAACGCTCGCCGTCCGGGCGAAAGCTGGTCTGTGGTTCGACATCGTGTACAGGCTGCAATTCGGCGCGTTTCGTGGTCCTTTTAGTCTACACTGGTGGAATAACGAGAGGGGCGCCGTGGACCACCATGACGCAGCGGCGGACAGCATCGTCCGCGGCGGACGCATCCACACCTTCGATGCGCACGACACCGAGGTCGACGCGATCGCGGTGCGAGACGGCGTCATCATCGCCACCGGCGCCGCCGCCCAGGCGCTGATCGGCTCCGCGACACGGGTGATCGAGCTCGACGGGCGCACCGCCCTGCCCGGCATCAACGACGGCCATCTTCACGCGGCCTGGCTCGGCGCGCGCTGGCCGCGCATCTTCTTCGGCGACGCCGACCACGGCCACGCCCCCGACGGCACCCTCGTGTCTACCGAGCAGGAACGCCGCGAAGCCCTCACCCGCGCCTGGCGCCTGCTCGCGTCGCTGGGCATCACGAGCTACACCGAGCCCGGAATCGGTCCGGGCGAGGACGACGGCGAGACCGGCTGCTTCGGCTCCGACATGCTCGGCACCTACCTCGCTCTGCACCGGGAAGGTGCCCAGACGGCACGGGTCACGCTGCTGCGCCTGTTCGGCCGCATCGACGGCGACTCGCGCCTCGACGACGTGCTGGCGGGCATCGCCGCGCCGGTGCCGGCGACCGACCCGCGATGGCTCGCGATCACCGGGGTGAAGATCTTCGCCGACGGCATCCCTCCCATGCGCAGCGCTTGGGTGCAGGAGCCGTACCTCGACGGATCGCACGGCGAGCTCCTCACCCGGGGCGACGATCCTGTCGTCGCCTACCGCGAGATGGTCCTGGCCGCGCACCGGGCGGGACTGCAGATCGCCGTGCACGCGACCGGCGATCGCTCCATCGACGAGCTGCTCAGCACCCTCGAGCGCGCCGGCGCATCGACCCGACGGCATCCTCACTATGTCGTGCATGGCGACCTGGCCACCCCCGATCTGCTCGATCGTATGCGGGCGCTCGGCGTCGGCGTCGCGGTGCAGCCGCTCATCGCCGCCGCCACGCATGCCTGGGCGAGCACCCAGCTCGGCCCCGAGCGCGCCGGACGCGCCTGGCCGCTGGCCGAGATGCTGGAGCGCGGTGTGCTGACGACGATCACCAGCGACGCCCCGATCGCGACCCCGGACTGGCGGGCCAGCGTCGACGCCGCACTCGCGCTGCTGGGTGCCGACGACGCCTCGCTGCGCAGACGACTGCTGCGCGGCATGACCACGGCCCCGGCCGCACAGGACGGCGCGACGGCCGTCAAAGGGTCGCTCGAGGCCGGCAAGTACGCCGACCTGTGCATCCTCGACGAGGACCCTCTCACTCCCGGCCGCCCCCTCGCCGGCATCGGCGTCGCCGCGACCGTCGTCGACGGCCGCGTCGTGTATCAGCGCGGCATCTCCGCACCGGTGGGCTGACCGCGACAGCCGCGGACCACGCGGTCGGGGCGTCTCGTCTCGCTCATCCCTCGCTCGCTCAACGAGCGGGTACTTCTGGCCCCGCTCACTGAGCGGATCGCACTCTACGAGCGCTGCCCGCCCACGACGAAGGCGCGGCGGCCGCAGCCGCCGCGCCTTCGGGGCTCGTGGGTCAGACCGCGGTGGCCACCAGGACGCGTGGGCTCGCGGGCAGCGCGACCTTCTCGCGCACCTGCCAGCCGGTTTCGGCGAGCCACGCGCGCACCTCGCTCTCGGGGTAGACGACCGTGCCGTCGATCACGAGGTACTCCCCGGCGTGCACGGCGTCGAGGGCGCGCTGCTCGGCGTCGTCGTCGAGGAAGAAGTCGAGCAGCGTGAGCGTCGCACCGGGCACGGCGGCAGCGCGCAGCCGCTGCAGGATGCCCCGGTTCTCGTCCGCCGAGAAGCGGTGGATGACGTGGTTCATGAACACGGCGTCGTACTGCCCCTCGGGACCGGTCGTCGCGGTGTCGCCGGTCTCGACGGTCGCGCGGTCGGCGACGCCGGCCTCGGCCACCGCCTGCGCGACGCCGTCCTCGAACCCGGGCGCGTACAGGAACGTGGTACGCAGTGCGGGGTTGCGCACCATCGCCTCGATCGCGAACGCAGCCGACAGACCGCCGAAGTCGAGCGCGTTGGTCGCGGCCGAGAGGTCGACGTGGCGGCCGAACTCCTGCCCGTGCAGGCGGTTGTACGTCATGACGCCGGCCATGAACGTCGCCCAGCGGGCGTCGTCCATCTGCAGGTCGCCGGGCGTGGTGGTGTCGACGGTGTGTCCGAACTGCAGCCAGTGCGGGTAGCTGATCTCGCTCAGGAACGTGAGGAACGGCGCCAGATCGATGACGGATGCCTCGCCCACCAGGTACGCGGCGGCATCCGGTTCGAGGCGGTACGCGCCGTCGGCACGCGCGAGGAGGCCCCTCGCGGCGAGCGCGTCGGCGAGGATCCGCGCCATACGCGGGGTGACACCGGTGGCCGCGGCCAGCTCGTCGGCGTCGAGGGCGCCGTCGGCGAGCGCCGCGAACAGGCCGATGCGGCTCGCCTGGAACAGCTGCTGCGCGGCCATGTAGCCGGTGGCGATGTCGAGGATCCGGGCGGCGTCCGGGGTCGTCTCGGTGGCGGTCATGAGAGTCCTTTCTACAAACGTTGAAAATAAAGGTCGGATGAAGGTCAGATGCGAGAGGCGGCGGTTCAGCCGGCGAGGAGGAACGCCTGCGCGGCGTCGCGGAAGGCGGGGTCGTGCAGCGCCTCCAGGTGATCCCCCGGCACGCGCACGACACGGACGTCGGCGAGGCCGGCGGCGAGCGCGTCGATCCCCTGTGCCATGGGGTCCAGGGCGCCTCCGATGAGCAGCACCGGCACGCGCGGCGGCGCGGCGGCAGGGTCGAACGGCTCGGCCGCGAGCCCCTCGATCAGGTGGAGCACGGCGGCGGGTTCGAGCCCCGGCATCCGGGCCATTCCGAGGATCATGCCGGTGAGCGGATCGGCCGGCTCGGGGCCGCCGGCCAGCGCGGCACGCGCAGCCGCCAGGTCCACCATCGTGAACGGCTCGATGGGGCTGAGCCCTCCCAGGACGAGTCGGCGCACGGCGGGGCGCTCGGCGACCGACCGGCCGGCGAGATCCCACGCCAGACGGGCGCCGAGCGAATAGGCGACGACGTCGACCGGGCCGCCGGCATCCGCCACCACGTCGGCGAGCAGGTCGACGACCTCGGTCGTCGTGACCGGCGCCACGGGTCTGGACGCGTCCCCGTGCGCGGGCAGGTCGACGACGTACACGTCGCGGCCGGCGGCGGCGAGGGGCGCCGCCCACTCGGCGTCGGGCCAGTCGACCCTCCCCCGCGACGCGAGTCCGTGGATCAGCAGCACGGCGGGGCCGTTCGGCTCATCGGCGGCCACGTGGTGCACGGACAGCGAGGTCATGTTCGTCCTTTCGGGGTCTGCGCGGCGGTCTATCGCAGGCGCGCCAGGAAGTCTTCGAGATACCGCTCGTAGTCGGGCACGCGCGCGCCGTCCGGATACATCAGGTTCACGACGGCGGCGCCGATCGTGACCGAGATGTACTCGTTGGCCAGCGGCTCGTAGGGCGGGTCGACGGCGATCGCGCCCGCCTCGCGCGCGTCGGCGAACCGCGCGATGAACGCCTCGCGCCAATTGGCGAGGTGGCGCCGGTAGAGCTCGGCGAGGTCGTCGTTCGACATCGCGTACTCCCACAGCGCCAGCAGCACACGGCCCGCGGCGATGTCGTCGGGCGTGCGCGGCAGCGGCGCCTGCAGGAACGCCCGCAGCCGGCCGATCGCGTCACCCTCGGGGTCACCTCCGGTGACCGCCTCGCCCATCTGGTCGAGGATGCTCTCGAACGTCGCGGCGACGATGCTGTCCTTGCCCGGGAAGTAGTGCTTGAGCGCGCCGTTGGCGAATCCCGCCTCGGCGGCGATCGAACGCATCGTCGCGGCCTCGAACCCGCCCTTGAGGATCACCCCCTTGGCGACCTCGATGATCTCGCGGCGGCGTTCGTCGTGATCGATGATCTTCGGCATCTCCAGCCCTCTCTGCGCTGCCGCTACGCTACCGGCGCGGGCGCGTCGGACGCGGTCCGGGTCTGCAGCCAGGCTTGACGGCGGGCCCGCTGCGCGGCGGGGTCGGCGACAGGCGACGCGAGCCGCAGCCGCTCCGAGTACGGGTGGGCGGGAGCGCGGGTGATCTGCTCCCCCGCCCCGGTCTCGACCAGTTCGCCGCGGTACATCACGGCGACCCGGTGGCACACGCGGCGCACGACGCCGAGGTCGTGCGAGACGAACAGGTACGACACCCCGGTGTCGCGCTGCAGTTCGATGAACAGGTCGAGGATCGTCGCCTGCGTCGTGAGGTCGAGCGCACTCACCGGCTCGTCGCACACGATGAGCCGCGGCCGGCGCACGAGCGCCCGCGCGATCGCGATGCGCTGCCGCTGACCGCCCGAGAACTCGTTCGGCAGCCGGTCGACCGACGCCTGCGGCAGCTTCACGCGGTCGAGCATCTCCCCGACCCGTGATCGCGCCTCGCGTCGCCCCATGCCGCCGGCCGTGAGCGGTTCGGCGAGGATGTCGCCGATCGTCATGGCCGGGTCGAGCGAACCGTACGGGTCCTGGAAGACCACCTGGATGTCGGCGGCGAGGGCGCGGCGCTGTGCGCCTTTCGCGTGGGTGATGTCCCGCCCGTCGAACACGATTCGTCCGGCGGCCACCGGAGCCAGCCCGAGAACCGCCTTGCCGAGCGTGGACTTGCCCGAGCCGGACTCGCCGACCAGGCCCACGCACTCGCCCGGCGCGATGTCGAGCGAGACGCCGCGCAGCGCGCGGAACGCCTTGCGACCCCGGCCGTACTCGACGACGACGTCATGGATATCGAGAAGCGGTGCGTCGGTCATCGGTTCGCCTCCGTTGTGATTCCGGATGCCGCAGCCCGCGGCTCCTGCTCGACCCCGGGTGCCGGCGCCTCCGTCTGCCCGGAGGCCGCCCAGGCGGCATCCAATTCGGCTCGTCCGTCGGCGTCGTCCAGGGACGCTGCGATCAGCTCCCGTGTGTACGGGTCGGCGGGCGCCGCGAACAGCTCGTCGATCCGGCCTTCTTCTACGACATCGCCGTGCTGCATCACGACCACCCGGTCGCAGATGTCGGCGACGACGCCGAAGTTGTGCGTGACGATGAGCAGCGCCATGCCGTACTCGGCCTGCAGTTCACGCAGCAGTTCCAGCACCTCGGCCTGCACGGTGACATCGAGCGCCGTCGTCGGCTCGTCGGCGACCAGGAGCGACGGGCGGCCCGAGATCGCGCCGGCGATGAGCACGCGCTGCGCCATGCCGCCGGAGATCTGGTGCGGGTAGCTGCGCAGCACGCGCTCGACGTCGACGATGCCGACGCGCTCGAGCATCGCCTTCGCGCGGCCGCGGGCCTCGCCGCGGCCGAGCCCGTGCACCTTGCGCAGCGGCTCGGTCAGCTGGTGGCCGATCGTGTACGACGGGTCGAGGTTCGACATCGGCTCCTGCGGGATGTAGCCGATCTCGCGCCCCAGCAGCTCGTGGCGCCGCGTCCGCTCCAGGCGCGTCACCTCGCGGCCGCCGATCCAGATGCCGTCGGCGTGGGCTTCCCCGCCGTCGGGCAGCAGGTCGAGCACCGAGAACACCGTCTGCGACTTGCCCGAGCCCGACTCGCCGACCACCCCGACGACCTCGCCGGGGGCGATGTCGAGCGAGATCCCGTGCACGACCTCGACGAGGCCTGCGGGCGTGCCGTACGTGACGCGGAGGCTTTCGACGCGCAGCGCCGAGGTCTCGGCGATGTGCCGCAGCGTGCCGGTGGTCAGCGCCGGCGGCTCGGGGCGGACTTCTTCTTCGGTGACGACCGCGACTCCGGGAGCGCCCTTTCGCGCCCTGCGGGCGAGCGCCCGATCCTTCTTGGCCTCGGGCGAGCGCAGCTGGATGAGCTCGGCGAGGGTCGAGCCCATCAGTGCGAGCACCGCGATCGTGATGCCGAGCGCCAGCGACGGCCACAGCAGGATGTTGGGATTGGAGAGCATCACGCGGAAGCCCTCGCTCATCATCGCGCCCCAGCTCGGGGTGTTCGCGTCACCGATGCCGAGGAACTGCAGCCCCGCCTGGATGCCCATCGCGATGCCGGCCGTGAGCGCGGTCTGGATGGTGACCGGCGCGTAGGTCGACCGGATGATGTGCCGCGACAGGATCCGCGTGTTGGTGAGGCCCGAGACGCGGGCGGCGTCGATGTAGGTCTCGCCGCGCACCATGAGCGTCGTCGAGCGCGCCATGCGGAAGTAGCCGGGAGCCATGAAGACGCCGACCGTCGCCATGAGGATGACGAAGTCCGAACGGGTGCCGGCCGCGACGACGAGCAGGATGATCATGCCGGGCACCGACTGCAGCGCGTCGCTGACCCACATCGCGATCTTGTCGAACGCGCGGCCGAAGTACCCGGCCGCGATTCCGGCCGGGACGCCGAGCACGACGGCGGTGACGATCGTGATGAGCGCACCCCACAGCGTGGTGCGGGTGCCCCAGATGAGGCGGCTCAGGATGTCGCGACCGGTCGAGTCGGCACCGAGCAGATGCTCGGGGCTGGGCGGCGACTTGGCGACGGCGAGGTCGACGTAGTTGGGGTCGTACGGCGCCAGCAGCGGCGCGAAAACGGCGACGAGCACGATGAGCACGAAGACGGCGAGCGGGATGACACCGGCCGGCTTGCGGAGGAACCGCCGGAACAGCCCGGATCTGCGGGCGCGGGCCGGATCGAGGGTGCCGGTGAGGGTCGTGGCGCTCATTGCACGCGTGCCTTCGGGTTGAGCCAGGCCAGCACGAGGTCGAGGGCCAGGTTGACGATGACGACGAAGACGACCGAGATGACCGTGATGCCCAGCAGCATCGGGATGTCGCCGTTCTGGGAGGACTGGTTGGTGAGCTGGCCGAGACCGGGAAGGCTGAAGATGCCCTCGACGACGACCGAGCCTGACAGGAGCCCGACGAACATGAGGGCGATCGTGGTGAGAGCGGCCGGTGACGAGTTGCGCAGCAGGTGCAGCGTGATCGACCGCTGGCGCAGGCCGCGGCTGCGGAGCGTGCGCACGTAGTCCTGCCGATTGGACGCGAGGATCGCGTTGCGCAGTTGCTCGGCGACGGCGACGATGCCGCCGAGGGCGAGTGAGACCGCGGGCAGGGTGATCGAGCGCAACCAGCCCGTGAACGACTGGTCCAGGGGCACGTAGCCGACCGCCGGGAACCACATCAGGTCGATGGCGAACCACGTGATGAGCACGAGACTCACCCAGAACCCCGGGAGGGCGAACAGCACGACCGAGACCGCCTTGGTCACCCGGTCGAACCATCCGCCGGGGTGCAGGCCGGCAGTGACGCCGAACACGGTGCCGACGACGGCGATGATGAGCGTCGCGAAGGTGACAACCGAGAGCGTGACCGGCACCTTGAGCGCCAGCTGCTCGCCGACGGGCTGGAAGTTGCGCCACGAGAAGCCGAAGTCGCCGCGCAGCACCCCCGAGAACCAGTTCCAGAACTGCACCATGATCGGCTGGTCGATGCCGATCTTCTCGGCCAGTGCGGCCTGCTGCGCGGGGGTGGCGGACGTGCCGAGCAGGGCCGCGGTCGGATCGCTGATCGCGAAGTGCGCCAGGAAGAACGTGGCGATCGACACCACGAACAGCAGCACGAGACCTGCGCCCAGCCGTTTCAGCGTGAACAGCAGCATGAAGACCTCTCGGGGGAACGGAAGGGATGCCGGGGCGGGTCGGCGTCGACCCGCCTCGGCAGGGACTCAGCCCTGGGTGATGTACCGCAGCGTCGGGAACATCATGCCGATGATCGGCTGGATCTTGATGCCCGAGACGCTGTAATAGGTGTTGTTCGCCTGGTACCAGGGCGCCCACCACGCCTGCTCGACGAGCTGCTCGTTGAGCGCCTTGATCGCGGCGGTCTGGTCGTCGCCCTCGGCCGCGTACACGTCCTCGACGAGCGGCTTGATGACCTCGTTCTGCTCCCAGTCCGGCGTCGGGTTGAACCACTGCGGCGTCGCGACCTGGCGGTTGACGGTGGCCATGTCGTTGCCGTCCATCGCCAGGAACGAGATGAACACCGGGTAGTTCGGCGCGTTCAGCTGGTAGTCGGGCATCTGCACGTTGTCCCACGTGACGGTGATGCCGATCTCGCCCAGTGCCTGCTCGACCGAGGGCTGCCACACCTGGAACACCGGCGACATCGGCATGTTGAGCGCGAAGCCGTCGGCATAGCCGGCGTCGGCCATGAGCTCCTTGGCCTTGTCGATGCTGTACGCGTAGCGGTCGTTGAGGGACGGGTCGTTGATGTCGCCGCCGTCAGGGAAGACCTGGTTGGTCGCGACACCCGCACCGCTGCCGACCGCCTTGAGGATGGCGGCGCCGTCGAAGGCGTAGTTGAGCGCCTGGCGCACCTCGAGTTTGCCGAAGGCGGGGTTCTTGGCGCCGGTGTGGTCGGTGAAGACGAGCCCCGCCCAGCCGGAGACGCGGTCGGCGATGTTCCAGCCCTGCTGCGTGGCGGCGTCGACGTTCGCGACGTCGCCGTACTGCACGTTGATCTGCCCCGACAGCATGGCGTTCTGCCGCGCCGTGGCGTCGAGGATCGGGAAGATCGACAGATCCGTCCACGGGTACGCCTTCGCGTCCCAGTAGCCGTCGACCTTGTCGAAGTGGTATTCCGATCCTGCGACGCTGCTCGCGTCGAGCGTGTACGGCCCCGACCCGACGGGCTCCTTGCCGAGCGTGCCGGCGTCGATCGCGGCGGGCGACATGACGTAGCTGCGACCGAGGCCCATCAGGTACAGGATCGTGTCGTCGCGCTGGGCCAGGTTGATGCGCACGGTGTCTTCGTCGACGGCCTCGAACGACGAGACGTTGAGGTACGCCTCGTTCGAGCGTGCACCCTCCTTGAGGTACTCCAGGCTCTTGACGACGGCATCCGCATCCACCGGCGAGCCGTCGCTGAACTCGGTGCCGGTGCGGAAGTCGAGGTCGATCGACAGCTTGTCGTCGGCGACCGTCCACTTCTCCGCGAGAGCGGGGACGGGGTTGCCGTCGGCGTCGAGCGCGATGAGCGCGTCGTACACCGCCGACAGGTACGGGCCGTCGAAGCCGATGTCGGCGAGCGACGGGTCCCACGACGTGACGTCGAGGAAGTTTCCGATCTTCAGGTCGGTGATGCCCGAGGCGTCGTCGCCGCCGTCGGTCGTTCCGCCGTCGCCGCCTCCGGTGCAGCCGGCGAGCACGAGCGTCACGGCTGCGAGCGCGGCGGCTGCTGCCGCCAGGTGAGTCTTGTTCATCGAGTCCTTCTCTCGGTGCG
>Ga0160459_100665_pt1 | contig 11974 bp, 13 predicted proteins | sample HID1973K_E6MG_FD_108208 | JGI IMG/M metagenome (GOLD analysis project Ga0160459, IMG submission 108208) | Enriched mosquito-associated microbial communities from UW Madison campus, WI, USA - HID1973K_E6 MG | ecosystem: Host-associated > Arthropoda: Insects > Digestive system > Unclassified ... | reverse complement strand
GGGGTTGATGGCCACGTCGCCGCTGCCGTCCACGTTTGTCTTGTAGCCCTGGGCGGTCAGCCAGGCGCGGAGGGCCACGTCCTGGGTGCCGCCGAGCTGCGGGGAGGCGAGGGTCTTGCCCTTGAGGTCCGCGGCGGAGTTTATCTCCGGCTTCACCACGAGCTGCGCTCCGCCGGCGGCGGCACCGGCAATGATGTTGATGGATTCGCCCTGGCTCTTCACGAACGAGTTGATGGCCGGGTTGGGGCCTATGTAGGTGGCGTCGATGGCTCCGGCGTTGAGCGCCTCAATGGCCGCGGGACCGGCGTTGAAGACCTGGGTGCTGAGCTTGGTGTCGCCGAGCTGGTCCTTGATGAAGCCTTTGCTGACGCCCACCAGTGCGGGGGCGTGGGTGACGTTGCCGAAGTAGCCGAGTTTCAGTTCCGCCGCCGGGTTTCCGGCGGGCGCTGCTGCGGCCTCTGGTGCGGTGGCGGTGTTGTTCGCGTTGACGGCTGAGGCGACGGCGGCGCCGCCTCCCACGAGGGCGAGGATGGCGGCGGCGATGCCGATTTTCAGGCCCAGGGAGCGCTTGGGAGCGGCCTGGCCGGCGACGATGCGGGTGGAGCTTCCGGGGTTCTGCGGACTCGTGTCCTGGGGGTCTGCCATGGGGATTCCTTTGCTGGGGCGGGTGCTGAGACGAGATTACGGAGCGCCCAGCAGGGCCACAATGATTCCCGTAGCAGGCGTTAACGGGACGACGCGCAGCCGCAACGCGGCGTCGTCCAGCGTCACGGAAGGTCGCACGGCGTCTTCCCCGCGCCCGGACATCCGGGTGCAGTCTCCCGTTAAACCACCACCGTCATGCCGCCGTCGATGAAGATGGTTTGCCCGTTGACGAAGGCCGAACCGTCCGACGCCAGCCAGACGGCAGGGCCGGCCAGGTCGCTGGCGGTACCCCAGCGCCGGGCCGGTGTCCTTCCCAGGATCCAGGAGTTGAACTGCTCGTCGTCCACCAGGTTCTGCGTCATCTCCGTGTGGATGTAGCCCGGAGCGATGGCGTTGATCTGCAGCCCTGATGACGCCCACTCCGCCGTCATGGCACGGGTCAGGTTCCGCAGCCCGCCCTTGGCGGCGACGTAGGGCGCGATGGTGGGCCGGGCCAGGTCCGTCTGGACGGAGCAGATGTTGATGATCTTGCCGCGGCCCCGGGGCACCATCACGCGGGCTGCGGCGCGGCCCACCAGGAAGGCACTGGTGAGGTCGGTGCTGATGACCCGCTCCCAATCGCTGACGTCGAGGTCCAGCATGGCCACCCGGTGCTGGATTCCGGCGTTGTTGACCAGGATGTCCAGGGGGCCAACGTTCTCCTCCACCCAGGCAACGCCCCGCTCAGCGTCGCTGTCCCGGGTGACGTCGAACGCGCAGCTGCGGATCCGGCCCGGGGCGAAATCCGCTGCCATCGACGCCTCGGCCGCTGCGAGCCGCTCCGCATTGATCCCGTTCAGGACCACCGTGGCGCCGGCCTCCGCCAGTGCCCGGGCGAGTGCGTTGCCGATGCCACGGCTGGAACCCGTGACCAGGGCGGTGCGTCCGGTCAGGTCAAACAACTGGCTCATCGCCGGGCCTCTCCGGCGCCGGCGGCGCTGAGGTTCGCGACGGCCTGCCGCACCACCGCAAGGTCCTGGTCTCCCAGGCCCTGCGCCACCAGCTCGGTGTACAGCTCGATTCCGGCGGACGCCATGGGTGTGGCGGTACCCGCGCTGCGTGCACTGTCCAGTACGAATGACAGGTCCTTGCGCATGAACTTGGCCGGCCCTGTGGGTGTGTAATCCTTGGCCGCCAGCCGGGGTCCCACCTGGTCCAGCACGCGGCTGCCCGCCAAGCCCCCGGCGAGCACCTCGAAGAGGGCGTGGACGTCCAGGCCCGAGCGTTCGGCCAGCTCCGCGGCTTCGGCGAGTGCCGCCGTCGTGGTTCCCACCACCAGCTGGTTGCACGCCTTGGCGAGGGAGCCGGCGCCCAGCCCGCCCAGCCGCCGGACCGCCGCGCCCATGGCCTCCAGGACCGGCAGCGCACGTGCGAAGTCCGCCTCGGAGCCGCCGGCCATGATGGCCAGGGTTCCCCGGCGCGCGCCGTCCGTGCCGCCGCTGACCGGTGCATCGAGCACGGAGGCGTTCCCGGCGCTCGCCTCAGCCACCGCAAGGCCGAACGCCTGCACCCCCACCGGTGACACGCTGCTCATGACCACCACCAGCGTCCCCGGCGCGGGTGGCTCCGTCCGCCATGCCGCCAGGAGGCCGGCCGCGGACTCTTCGATGAAGGGAAGATCGGGGAGCATGAAGATGATGACGGGCTCGCCGCGCAGGTCGGCGACGGTGTCGACGCCGGACCCGCCCCGGAGTTCAAGGTCCCGGACGGCTGCGGGGGAGCGGTTCCAACCCCTGACCTGCCACCCGGCGCCGAGCAGGTTGGCGGCCATCGGGGCGCCCATGAGGCCGAGCCCCACGAAGCCGACGGAGCCGTGCGTCACTTGGCGTCCTCCACGACCAGCAGGTCGCGGCCGTTCGTTTCGGGGGTGAAGAAGGTGGTGGCGAAAGAGATTGACGCCAGCACCAGGGAGTAGATCGCGGGAACCAGCCAGGAGTGGCCGGTAGCTGCGAGCAGTGCCACACCGATCATCGGTGCAAAGCCGCCGGCGAGCACTGCGGAGATTTCGCGGCTGAGGGCGACGCCGGTGAAGCGGTGCTGGGAGCCGAAGAGTTCCGGCAGCAGGGCGCACTGCGGGCCGAGCATGGACTGGACGCCCAGGGCGATGCCAACCACCATGACCACCCAGACCAGGGTGACGTTGCCCAGTGTGACCAGGTAGAAGGCCGGGAGGGCGATGACGGCCTGGAACAGGGCGCCGTAGCGGTAGACGGGAACCCGGCCGAAGCGGTCGGACAGGGCACCGAAGGTGACCACCAGGACCGCCGCGAATCCGGCGGCGATCAGCAGGCCGGTGGGGCCGATGAACTTGTCGCCGGCGAAGACGCCGGCCGGCATGCTGATGAAGGACACCAGCAGCGCCGAGTAGATCGATGAGTTTCCGTTTTCACCCATCCGCAGGCCGATGCCCACCAGCACGTTCTTCTTGGAGTGCTTCCAGATCTGGCCCACCGGGTTCTTGACCACGGCCTTGTGTTTTTCGAGCTCCTGGAAGACCGGGGTCTCCTTGAGCTTGAGCCGGATGAAGACGGCGATGATGATCAGGATGACGCTGGCCAGGAAAGGTACGCGCCAGAGCCAGCCCTGCAGGACTTCCTTGTCCGCCAGGGCCATCAGGGCGAAGGTGCCGGCGCCCAGGAGCGTGCCCAGCTGGATGCCCACGAAGGGCAGTGAGGCGAAGAAACCGCGACGGCGGCGCGGGGCCACCTCGGAGATCAGCGTTGTGGCGCCTGCCTGCTCGGCTCCGGCGCCCAGGCCCTGGAGGATGCGCAGGGCAACCAGCAGCACCGCCCCGAGCATCCCCGCCTGCTCAAAGGTGGGGAGGAGCCCGATGGCGAAGCTGGCCATGCCCATCAGGCCGATGGTCAGGATCAGCACCATTTTGCGGCCAAACCGGTCCCCGATGTACCCGAAGACCACGCCGCCGAAAGGCCGGGCCGCGAAGCCGACGCCGTAGGTGGCGAAGGAGGCGATGACGGCGCCGCTCTCGCCCAGCGGGGCGAAGAACAGCGGGCCGAAAATCAGGGCCGATGCGAGGCCGTAAATGTAGAAGTCGTAGTACTCCAGGGCCGAACCCACGGAGCTGGCAAGAGTTGCCCTTCGCAGCTGCTCCGGATCGACTACGGCGCCGTCCGCATCGGTCTGCGGTGATTTAGTACGAGTTGTCACGAGAACTCCCTCTAATGCACTCCAGGCCCCCGTTGGCCTGGTGGGATAGCGACAACACCTGTTGTGTCGATCACTATGCTGAACACAATACAGCAAGCTGAACAACTGGCAACAGTTTTTTGTTTTGTTGAGAAGTGGCGTTCCTCAGCGGCTTGGAGTCCGCGGCCGCGCTTAGCCCATAGGGTTGCCCAGCGAGTGCGCCAGCTCCTTGAGCTCCTTGACCATCTGCGAGCCCTGTTCCGGAGTGTAGGTGGCCTTCAGCGCGGTGACGGACAGGCCCAGGCTGGGACCGTGGGCGCCGCGCGTGGGAACAGACACGGCCAGGCACACCACGCCGGTGGTGCTTTCCTCGTCCTCGAAGGCGTAGCCCTGCTCGCGGATTTCGCGCAGCTGCGACTTCAGTTCCGCCCCGGTGCGCAGCGACTTGGGCGTGAGGACCGGCAGTTCGGCGTCGTCAGGGAACATCCCTTCGATGTCGTGCACGTTGAGCCGGGCGATCAGCGCCTTGCCTACGGCGCAGAGGGATACCGGCATCTTGTCGCCGATATTGGAGGTCAGGCGGACTGCGGGGTGGCCCTCGTAGCGGGCGAGGTAGATAACGTTGGTTCCGTCCAGCATGGCGATCCGGACGGTCTCCCCGGAGAGGACGGAGGCCTGTTCGCAGTAGCGGTAGAACTCCTGGACCTCGTCCATCCGGCCCAAGTAGGCAGCGCCGAGTTCCACCAGCTTGCGGCCCAGGGTGAATTCCGCTCCCTGCCGGGTGATCAGCCGGGCTTCTTCGAGCGCCAGCAGGAGATTGGAGGTGGAAGACTTGGGAATCCCCACTTCGCGCGAAAGGTCGCTGAGGGTCAGCCGCCCCGTTGCAGAAGCCGCCAGCGCATCCAAGACGGCGGCCGCACGCGTGACTGCCGGCGCCGGCGAGGCGGCTCCCGACTTGTCCGGTGAAGCGGGGGTGCGGGAATCGGCCATGATTCTCCTTAGGTTGCCGGGACTGACTGCAGTGTCCGTTCAGTCAACTGAACGCTATCCATCATAAGTGCCCCGGCGAATGTGCGGTCCCGAAGAATACGGGAGCGGCCCGTCAACCCACCGCGCTGGTCAGGGTTCCGACGCCCTCCACCACGATGTCCACGCGGTCGCCCGGCTCCACGGGCACCGCGGTGCCGGGCGCGCCAGTCATGACGACATCCCCGGGCTCAAGGGTCAGCCAGGAGGTGACGTAGACAAGGCAGTCCACCACAGAGGAGGGCAGGTTGAACGTCCCGGAGTTGGCCTTGGGCACTCCGTTGACGAAGACGCCGATGCCAGCCCGCTCGGGATCCGGAAGGGCGGTTTCTATCCACGGTCCGAGTGGCGTGTAGTTGACGCCGGCCTTGCCCTGGAAGTTCCGCTCGTCCACCGCGTTCTGATCCACGTTGGTGACGTCGTTGACGCAGGTGTAGCCGAGGACGTGGTCCAGGGCGTTCTCTGCGGTCAGGTCAGCTGCCTGCTTGCCGATCACGACGGCGAGTTCACCTTCTACGTTCACTGTGCCGCGGCCGCGTGCGGCGACGATCCGGTCGCCAGGTCCGGCCACTGTGTGGACGGACTTATGCCATGCCTGGATGGGCAGTGGGTGGTCGTTGAGGGTCAGGTTGTGGCCGATGCCTACCACTACCGCCGGGGCCACGGGAGCGAGGAGCTCCGCCTCACCTGCGGGGGTGGTGCCGCCCGTGAAGCGGAGCGGTGCCTCGAACGGGTCGACGATGTGGTGCCATGATCCGGCCCGTTCAACCGCGTGCCGGGTCCCGGACGCTGTGTTGATTCTGGCGATGCGCATTGGTTCTCCCGGTACTGGCTTAGTAGAAGTGGACGGTGTCCACGAGGTGGGGAAGCTCGCCGCCGTCGAGGAAGGTGCGGAGGTTGCTGCAGAACCGCTCGGTGATCAGCCGGTTTTCGGCGGCGCTGAGGGCTGACGTGTGGGGCGAGACCATAACCCTGGGGTGGCTCCACAGGGGGCTGTCCCGGGGCAGCGGCTCCACGGCGAAGACGTCCAGGCAGGCGTAGCCCACCTGGCCGTTCTCCAGCGCCTCCAGCAGCGCATCCTCATCCACCACGGTGCCTCGGCCAACGTTGACGAAGGTGGTGCCGGGTTTCATGGCCGCGAACAGTTCCCGGTTGAAGAGTTTCTCTGTGTATTCGGTTCCGGGCAGGGTGTTGACAACGGCGTCTGCCGTGGCGAGGAGTCCGGGCAGGCCCGCGTTGTCCACCACCTGGTGGATGCCCTCGATGGGCTCAACGGTCCGCTTGGTGCCGCTGACGTTCATGCCGAGCGCCCTGGCGATCCGGGCCGTTTCCAGCCCGATTTCGCCCAGGCCGCTGATCACCAGGTTCGAGCCGTTGACCAGGCGGGTGGGTACCCGCAGGTCGGGCCAGGCCTTGGCGGCCTGGTCCTGGGCCAGCTCGGCGCTCCGTTTGAAGCCGTTCAGGATCCCCATCGCCGCAAATTCGGCGAGGGGAAGCGCGTGTACTCCGGCGGAGGTGGTGATCCGGAATTTCTGCAGGACGTCCTGGCCGAGCCCGGATGCCTTGACCGCTCCGCCTGCCCCCGCCGCCATGGCATGGATCCATTCGAGTGAGGGGTTGTCCCGGGCGATGCGGGCCAGGCCCGCAGGGCTCTCATTGGGGAAGCCGTAGAGCACTTCCGCCCCCCCGAGCATGGCCCAGTAGCGTTCCTCCTGCCCGGGCGTGCGCTCGAAAGCGGGATCGCCGGCGTGGTCCGCGGGAAAGCGCTCCGGCGGGAGGAGGCCGGGCTCGTACAGGACGGTGATGGACGGATCGACGGCACGGATCTGGTCCACGAGCTCTGCTTCGAGCGGGACGGCGATGGCCACAGTCTTGGGAGAAGTCATCTGTTCACTATACTGTCTGCTGGCTAGCATGCTGAACAGTTTGGACTATGTTTCTGTCACTGCAGCCGGTCATGCGGCTTTGACCACCGGAAGTTCGTCCCAATGGGTGGTGTACCGGGGCGACCGCATGTCACGCTTCATGGTCCAGTCGAGGCCGGACTTGATGCCGGCATGTCCCAGCCCGATGGCCCCGCGCCCGAAGCGCCGGCTCACATTGTCAAGCAGCGGGCCGATGCCGCGTTCCTCATGCCGGTTCTCGAACAGTTCGAGCGGCGACTGGTTGCCGCTGGGCCGCAGGTCGGTCAGCATGATCCCCGCCTTGGCATATTTGAGGCCGTCCCGGATGTGGGGGAGCAGGGCATGTGCCGCCCTGGTCAGCAGCAGCGGGTCCGCCGTCGGCATCGGCAGCGAAACGCACACGGACGGGTACGCCTGCTCCTGTTGGCGGAAGGGTGACGTGGCGGCAAATGCCGTGAGCACTTTCGCCTGCAGGCCGTGCTTGGACAGCCTGGCGCTCGCCTGCTGCCCGTAAATGCTCAGCACCTGCCGCAGGCCGTCCGCACTGGCGACCGGCGTGGCGAACGATCGCGAGAAGATCAGCTGGTCCCGGCCGATTCGCTCCTCCTCCATGGGAATGCAGGGGGTGCCCCGCAACTCGAGGACGGTGCGCATCAGCACCACCGAAAACCTGTCCCGGATCATCACCGCATCGGCGCGGACCAGGTCCTGGACCGTGAAGATCCCCAGGATGTTGAGCCGCTTGGTCAGCCTTCCGGCGATGCCCCAGATCTCGTCCACGGGCAGCCGGGCCAGCAGGCTGTCCCGGACATCGTGGGGGACCGCCTCCCATAAACAGACCCCGTCAAAGGCCGGGTTGTTCTTGGCCCACTTGTTGCAGAGCTTGGCGAGCGTCTTGGTGGGTGCGATGCCCACGCATACGGGAACGCCCACATGCCTGCGGACGGCGTCCTTGATGGTGCGTCCGAGGGGTAGCAAGGTGCCGGCGTCCCCCTTGACCCCCAGGAACGCCTCGTCGATGCTGTAGACCTCCAACCAGGCCGAGTACCTGCCGAGCAGCTCCATGACCCGCGCGCTGATGTCGCCGTAGAGTTCGTAGTTGCTGGATTTCGCCACGAGGCCCCACTCCTTTGCCCGCGGCGCGAGCTTGAACCAGGGTTCGCCGGTGGTGATGCCGAGTGCCTTCGCCTCGGGGGAACGGGTAACGGCGCAGCCGTCGTTATTGGACAGGACCACCAGTGGGCGGCCCTCCAGCGAGGGGTCGAAGGCCCGTTCCGCGGACGCGTAGAAACAGTTGACGTCCACGTGGGCGATCTGCGGCATGTGGCGCATGAGGGCAGGTTTAGCCACGGCGGGCCTCAGACATGGTGCAGGCACCTTGTGGCGACTCCCCAGATGGTCAGTTCGGAAAGCGCCGATACCTTGATGTCCTGGTACCGGGGATTTTCCGCCTGCAGGACGATTCCGGTGGCCGTGATGCGCAGCCTCTTAACGGTGAGTTCACCGTCCAGCACGGCAATCACGACGGACCCGTCCTTGGGTTCCAGCGCGCGGTTGACGATCAGCTCGTCCCCGTCGCTGATGCCGGCACCCTCCATGGAGTTTCCGGTGACCCTGACAACAAAGGTGCTGGTGATGTCCTTGATCAGGTGTGCGTTCAGGTCGATCCGCCCGTCGAAGTAGTCCTGTGCCGGCGATGGAAAGCCGGCCGCGACTGCCACGGGAGAGATCAATACCGAGAACAGCGACGCGCCTGCATCTATCACGCGAGGCCCGACAATAACGCCCACAACACACCCTTATTCGAATATTTGTTCGATAAGTTCAGTGTAGCGCCGGACGCCGACAATGAGCCCGGCGTTGAGTCATTGCGCTATGACATAGATGAATGTAAATATATACGTGTGTCTATGTCTTTGGAATTGACCGCGGTCCAAACGGTTGCTTGCTGCTCCCCGCTGGCGCGGGAGCCCTTGTCCCTGCCCGAGGCGGAGGGAATCGCGCCACTGTTGAAGGCCCTGGCGGATCCGGTCCGGTTGCGGCTGATGTCCCTGGTCGCCTCGCATGAGGGCGGTGAGGCGTGTGTCTGCGACCTGAACGACGCCTTCGAGCTGTCCCAGCCGACGATCAGCCACCACCTGAAAATCCTGCACGGGGCCGGTCTGCTGGACCGGGAGAAGCGTGGCGTCTGGGTTTACTACCGGGCCCGCGCCGAGGCCCTTCAGAACCTCGCCACACTGATCGGGGGACAGGCGACGTGAGCGTCCTGGCGCGCAGGGCCGGTGCCGAGCTCGTCGGTACGGCATTCCTCGTGATAGCCATCGTGGGCTCCGGGATCATGGCGTCACGGTTGTCCCCGGACGACGTCGGGCTGCAGCTTCTGCAGAACAGCGTGGCCACAGGCGCGGCCCTGGTCGCGCTTATTGTCGCCCTGCAGCCGGTCTCCGCCTCGTTCAACCCCGTCGTCACCCTGGTCGAACGCGCCTTGGGCATGATTGACACCAGAACATCGGCGGCTCTGATCGGCGCCCAGTTCCTGGGCGGCCTGGTGGGCGCCCTTGCCGCGAACCTGATGTTCGGCCTGGACGCCCTCACGTTCTCCACGCGGGAAAGAGCCGGGGCCGGCCTCTGGCTCGGCGAGGTCATCGCCACCATCGGGCTGCTGCTGGTCATCTTCGGCACGGTCCGTTCCGGGAGGACCGACCGGGTCGCGTTCGCCGTCGGCGGCTACATCACGGCAGCGTACTGGTTCACGTCCTCCACCAGCTTCGCCAACCCCGCCGTCACGATCGCCCGGACCATCACGGACACCTTCGCCGGGATCTCCCCGTCGTCCGCTCCCGCTTTCATCTTCGCCCAGCTGGCCGGCGGGGCAGCCGGCTACGCCCTGGTCCGATTCCTTTACCCCACCCTTGCTGCTTCCACCGCTGCCGCGGCGGTCGCGGCTGATCGAAAGGTGCTCTCGTGAGCCACAAGCCCTCCGTCCTGTTCGTCTGCGTCCACAACGCCGGCCGTTCCCAGATGGCCGCCGCGTTCCTCGCCACCCTGGGCAAGGGTGAGATTGAGGTCCGCTCCGCCGGGTCCCAGCCCGTGGACAAGGTCAACCCCGCCGCGGTCGAGGCGATGGCCGAGGTCGGTATCGACATGTCCGCCGAGATCCCTAAGATCCTCACCACCGAGGCCGTGAAAGGTTCCGACGTCGTCATCACCATGGGCTGCGGTGACGAGTGCCCCTACTTCCCGGGGAAGCGCTACGAAGACTGGGTCCTGGAAGACCCCGCCGGCAAGGGCGTCGACTCCGTCCGGCCCATCCGCGACGAGATCAAGACCCGGGTCGAGGCGCTGATCGCCTCCCTGACCCCGGCTACCGCATAACCCGCCACCCGAACGGCACCGTAAGTGCGCGCCGACGATTGAAATGAGGACAGCATGACAGCACAGGACTCCCTGCCGGTCGCCGTGATCGGTGCCGGACCCGTCGGCCTGGCAGCGGCCGCGCACCTGCTCGAACGCGGCCTTGAACCGCTCGTCCTCGAAGCCGGCCCCACCGTCGGAGCCGCAGTGCGCGCGTGGGGCCACGTCCGGGTGTTCTCCACCTGGCAGTACAACCTCGACGCCGCCGCCGTCCGGCTGCTCGAGGCCACTGGTTGGGAAGCGCCCCGTCCAACCGCACTGCCCTACGGACACCAGATCGTCACCGGCTACCTCGAGCCCCTGGCCGCCACCACCGCACTTAAACACCGGATCCGGACCGGAGCCAGAGTCGTTGCCGTCACGCGGCAGGGCATGGACAAAGGACGTAGCGCCGGCCGCGACCAGGCTCCGTTCCTCCTGCGCATCCGGCACACCAACGGCGACACCACAGAGATCCTGGCCCGCGCCGTCATCGACGCTTCCGGAACCTGGACCACCCCTGCGCCCCTTGGATCAGGGGGGCTGCCCGCGCCCGGTGAGGCCGAAGCCCGGGCCGCCGGGCTGATCACCGGGCCGCTGCCTGACGTCTCCGGTGACGGGTTCGCGGGACGCCGCACCCTGGTCATCGGCTCCGGACACTCGGCCGCGAACATGGTCCTGGACCTCGCCCGAACCGCCCGGACCAATCCCGGAACCGAAGTCCTCTGGGCCATCCGCGCCAACACTCCTGCCCGCGCCTACGGCGGCGGAGACGCTGACCAGCTTCCCGCCCGCGGCCAGCTCGGCACGCGGCTGCGCACCGCCGTCGACACCCGGGCCGTCCAACTCCTCACAGGCTTCCACACCAACGGCATTGACATGAACGGTGGCACGGTCACGGTCATCGCTGCTGACGGCCGCCGTGTCGAGGCCGACCGGGTGATCCCGGCGACCGGGTTCCGCCCCGATCTGTCCATTCTTACCGAGCTGCGCCTCGACCTCGACCCCGCCGTCGACGCACCCAAAGCCTTAGGCCCGCTGATCGACCCGGACTTTCACAGCTGCGGCACCGTCCCGGCCCACGGTGCCAGGATCCTTACCCACCCGGAGAAGGACTTCTACCTGGCCGGCATGAAGTCCTATGGCCGCGCCCCGACCTTCCTGATGGCCACCGGCTACGAACAGGTCCGTTCAATCGCCGCCGCCCTCGCCGGAGACAGCATGGCCGCGGACACGGTCGAACTCGAACTCCCCGAAACCGGCGTCTGCTCCACCAGCATCCCGGACAACGACGCGGTAGTGGCGGACTCCTGCTGCGCAACCCCGGAGCCTGTCACTGTGTCGGTTGGATTTCCCACCGGCCTGCAGCACGGCCGCACCAACCAAGCAGCACCCCTGTGACCCCAGGCGCCGGGTTGAGGATCCGTGAACTGACCAGGAAAGACTGGACCGTCGTCAAGGACATCTGGGCAGAGGGCATCGCCACCGGAAACGCGACCTTCGAGCAGGCCCCGCCGTCCTGGGAAGACTTCGACGCGGGGCGCCGGCCGGACCTGCGCCTCGTCGCCGAAGACCAAGGAACCGTCATCGGGGGGGCAGCCGGATCGCCCGTGTCCTCCCGACCCGTTTACTCCGGCGTCATCGACCACTCGATCTACATCAGCCCGGCCGTTAACGGTCACGGACACGGCTCCCGGCTCCTTGCCGCCTTCATCCGTCACTGCCACGCCGCAGGGGTCTGGACCATCCAGTCCAACGTCTTCCCCGAAAATACTGCCTCTCTCGCACTGCACCAGCGCCACGGATTCACCATCGTCGGC
>Ga0160459_100664_pt1 | contig 12004 bp, 7 predicted proteins | sample HID1973K_E6MG_FD_108208 | JGI IMG/M metagenome (GOLD analysis project Ga0160459, IMG submission 108208) | Enriched mosquito-associated microbial communities from UW Madison campus, WI, USA - HID1973K_E6 MG | ecosystem: Host-associated > Arthropoda: Insects > Digestive system > Unclassified ... | reverse complement strand
GGAAGCGGTCGACGGCGGTCCTATCGCCTTTGTCAGGGACGGTGACCGGATCCGCGTGGACATCGCAGCGCGCAGCTTCGACCTGCTGGTGGATGACGTTGAGCTTGAAGCCCGCAAGGCTGGCTGGGAGCCGCTGCCGGCCCGCTACACCAAGGGCGTCCTGGCCAAGTACGCCAAACTGGTGCACAGCGCCAGCACTGGTGCGTACTGCGGCTGACCGGCTCCGGCCGCCCAACCGCGCCGTCCGCGGTTGAGCTGAGGCCACACGCACCCTGACCGCGCCGTCAAGGTTGGGGTGCGGGTGGCGAAACCTTTGGTCCCCATGCCATATGATCAAGGGGTGGACATTGGAGTCCACATGGTGAGATGGGATTGTCCCGCGTTGACACCCGTCACACCAGAGGGAAAACTGAACGCATGACTTTCGTTACCAACTGCGCAGTTGCAGTCGTCGTCCTTACCAAGCGCGTGGCTCACTAGCCCCGGCAACGAACTGTCACGCGCAAACCCCTCGAAGAGCCAGCACGGCTTGAGGGGTTTTTTTATTCCCCGCAGTTTCACCGTTATTGATGATCCACAAGGAAGAGTCCGATGAGCAAAGGATCGCCGATCAGCCCCTCGCTGATGGCTGCCAAGTCCCCTGGAGCCCCCAAGGCTCCGGAACGTGCCGACCGGACGGCTGAGCATGCCGCCGTCGTCGCTGACCTTGCTGCTGTCTCTCCTGTCCTTGGGCCGAACAACGTTGTACCCCCAACGGTGATGACCGGCTCGCAAGCTATTGTCCGCTCGCTCGAAGAACTCGGCGTCGACGATATTTTCGGTTTGCCTGGTGGCGCGATCCTGCCCACCTACGACCCCTTGATGGCCTCCACCATGAACCACGTGCTGGTCCGTCACGAACAGGGAGCCGGCCACGCCGCGCAAGGCTACGCCATGGTGACGGGACGGGTGGGCGTGTGCATCGCCACCTCCGGCCCCGGCGCCACCAACCTCGTTACCGCCATCATGGATGCCCACATGGACTCCGTGCCCCTGGTGGCCATCACCGGCCAGGTGTCCAGCGGTGTCATTGGCACTGACGCCTTCCAGGAAGCGGACATCGTGGGCATCACCATGCCCATCACCAAGCACTCCTTCCTGGTGACCGACCCCAACGACATCCCGCATGTCATGGCGGAAGCTTTCCACCTGGCCTCCACCGGCCGTCCGGGCCCCGTCCTCGTGGACGTTGCCAAGGACGCACAGGTGGGCCAGATGACCTTCTCCTGGCCGCCCCGCATCGACCTGCCCGGATACCGGCCTGTCACCCGCGGCCATAACAAGCAGGTACGCGAGGCGGCAAAGCTCATCGCGGCTGCCACCAAGCCGGTTCTCTACGTTGGCGGCGGTGTGGTCAAAGCCCACGCCAGCGCCGAGCTGCGGGCGCTGGCCGAAGCCACCGGTGCGCCGGTGGTGACCACCCTGATGGCCAAGGGTGCGTTCCCGGACTCGCACCCGCAGCACGTCGGCATGCCAGGCATGCACGGCACTGTCTCGGCGGTGACCGCCCTGCAGCAGTCGGACCTGCTGATCACTTTGGGCGCCCGCTTTGATGACCGCGTCACCGGCGTCCTCAAGACGTTTGCGCCGCACGCCAAAGTGATCCATGCAGACATCGACCCCGCGGAAATCTCCAAGAACCGCACCGCGGACGTTCCGATCGTGGGCTCGGTCAAGGAGATCATTCCCGAATTGACCGAGGCCGTGCGGGCCCAGTTCGAGGCCGCCGGAACCCCGGACCTCACCACCTGGTGGGCTTTCCTGAACAACCTCAAGGAAACCTACCCGCTGGGCTTTACCGAACCCGAGGACGGGCTCACCGCACCGCAGAAGGTCATCGAACGCATCGGCGCCCTCACGGGCCCCGAAGGCATCTACGTGGCGGGCGTGGGCCAGCACCAGATGTGGGCCGCGCAGTTCATCAAGTACGAGCGCCCGCACGCCTGGCTGAACTCGGGCGGCGCCGGAACCATGGGCTACGCCGTGCCGGCAGCCATGGGCGCCAAGGTGGGGGAGCCGGACCGCGTGGTCTGGGCCATCGACGGCGACGGCTGCTTCCAGATGACCAACCAGGAACTGGCCACCTGCGCCATCAACAAGATCCCCATCAAGGTTGCCGTCATCAACAACTCCTCGCTGGGCATGGTGCGGCAGTGGCAGACCCTCTTCTACGAAGGCCGATACTCCAACACCGACCTCAACACCGGCCACGACACCGTCCGTATCCCGGACTTCGTCAAGCTCGGGGAGGCCTACGGCTGCGCTTCCTTCCGCTGCGAGCGCGACGAGGACATCGACGCCACCATCCAGAAGGCCCTCGAAATCAACGACCGCCCCGTGGTGATCGACTTCGTGGTGAGCCCCAACTCAATGGTGTGGCCGATGGTGCCCGCCGGCGTGAGCAACGACCAGATCCAGGTTGCCCGCAACATGACCCCGGACTGGGAATAGGAAGACTGACCATGAGCCGCCATACACTTTCCGTCCTGGTTGAAGACAAACCCGGCGTCCTCACCCGCGTGGCAAGCCTCTTTGCCCGCCGGGCCTTCAACATCAACTCCCTGGCCGTTGGCCCCACCGAAGTCACGGGCATTTCCCGGATGACAGTGGTGGTCGACGCCGATGGTGAGCTCATCGAGCAGGTCACCAAGCAGCTCAACAAGCTGGTGAACGTGATCAAGATCGTTGAACTGACCTCCGAATCTTCCGTACAGCGCGACCACATCCTGGTCAAAGTACGTGCGGATGCCGCAACACGCCTGCAGGTGACCCAGGCTGCAGACCTGTTCCGCGCCTCGGTGGTCGACGTGTCCACAGACTCCGTCGTCATCGAGGCCGCCGGCCACCCCGAAAAGCTCACGGCACTGCTGTCAGTGCTGGAGCCCTTCGGCATCCGCGAAATTGTGCAGTCCGGCACCCTGGCCGTTGGACGGGGATCCCGCTCCATGAGTGACCGGGCACTGCGCTCCGCCTAGGCAGTACGCCACGGCGGGACGTTTGCCCGTAACCGCAGCACCGCAAGACCACCATGTACAAAACCACTCAAGAGGAGTTACGCAAGTGACTGAAATGTTCTACGACGACGACGCCGACCTGTCGATCATCCAGGGCCGCAAAGTTGCCATCGTTGGCTACGGCTCGCAGGGCCACGCCCACGCACTGAACCTTCGCGATTCCGGCGTCGAGGTTGTCATCGCCCTGAAGGACGGCTCCAAGTCAGCCGCCAAGGCCGAGGACGCCGGCTTCACGGTCAAGAACGTTGCCGACGCCGCCGAATGGGCCGACGTCATCATGATCCTGGCGCCGGACCAGTACCAGCGCTCGATCTACAACGACTCCATCAAGGACAAGCTGACCCCCGGCAAGGCACTGGCCTTCGCCCACGGCTTCAACATCCGCTTCGGCTACATCCAGGCGCCCGAGGGCGTTGACGTCATCCTGGTTGCCCCGAAGGCTCCCGGCCACACCGTGCGCCGCGAATTCGAAGCCGGCCGCGGCATCCCCGACATCATCGCCGTGGAGCAGGACGCTTCCGGCTCCGCCTGGGACCTGGCGAAGTCCTACGCCAAGGCCATCGGCGGCACCCGCGCCGGCGTCATCAAGACCACCTTCACCGAAGAGACCGAAACGGACCTCTTCGGCGAGCAGTCCGTCCTGTGCGGCGGCGTGTCCCAGCTGATCCAGTACGGCTTCGAAACCCTGACCGAAGCCGGCTACCAGCCGCAGATCGCCTACTTCGAGGTGCTGCACGAGCTCAAGCTCATCGTGGACCTCATGTGGGAAGGCGGCATCGCCAAGCAGCGCTGGAGCGTCTCCGACACCGCGGAATACGGCGACTACGTCTCCGGCCCGCGCGTCATCACCCCCGAGGTGAAGGAGAACATGAAGGCAGTCCTGGCTGACATCCAGTCCGGCGCCTTTGCCAAGCGGTTCATCGAGGACCAGGACAACGGCGGCGTTGAGTTCAAGGAACTGCGTGCCAAGGCAGAGCAGCACCCCATCGAAGAGGTTGGCCGCGAACTGCGCTCCCTCTTCTCCTGGCAGCAGCAGGACGCGGACTACGTCGAAGGTTCCGCAGCCCGCTAAGGCCACCGCGCGCCGCCAGGCGAACGCGCGACAGCCAGCTAAAGTGCCGCGATGAGGCCGGGTTCACACTTAACAATGTGAGCCCGGCCTTTCCGTCGGCCTAGACTTGTTCCCATCCCCAGGACTGCAACGCAGAGGATCAGCCGTGTCAAAACCCGTAGTACTGCTCGCCGAAGAACTTTCTCCCGCTACCGTCGAGGCCCTTGGCCCGGACTTTGAGATCCGCCAGGCCGACGGCGCTGACCGTTCCCAGCTGCTCTCGGCGATTGGCGATGTTGACGCCATCCTGGTCCGTTCCGCAACGCAGGTGGATGCCGAAGCCATCGCAGCGGCGAAGAACCTCAAGGTCATCGCCCGCGCCGGAGTGGGGCTCGACAACGTGGACATCAAAGCCGCCACCCAGGCCGGCGTCATGGTGGTCAATGCCCCCACGTCCAACATCGTCTCCGCGGCCGAACTCACGGTGGGCCACATCCTCAGCCTTGCCCGCCACATCCCGCAGGCCAGCGCCGCCCTCAAGGACGGCGAATGGAAGCGGTCCAAGTACACCGGTATCGAGCTCTTCGAAAAGAAGATCGGCATCATCGGCCTCGGCCGCATCGGCGCCCTCGTGGCAGCCCGCCTGAAGGGCTTCGACACCAAGATCCTTGCGTACGACCCCTACATCACCTCGGCCCGCGCAGCCCAGCTCGGCGTCCAGCTGGTCACCCTGGACGAGCTGCTCGCCCAGTCCGACTTCATCACCATCCACATGCCGAAGACCCCGGAAACCGTGGGCATGCTCGGAGCGGATGCCTTCAAGAAGATGAAGAACACCGCCTACGTCATCAACGTCGCCCGCGGCGGCCTGGTGGACGAAGAGGCCCTGTTCACGGCCCTGCAGGACGGCGACATCGCCGGTGCCGGCGTCGACGTCTGCTCCAAGGAGCCGAGCACGGACCTTCCGTTCTTCAAGCTCGACAACGTCGTGGTCACCCCGCACCTTGGGGCTTCCACCGATGAGGCCCAGGAAAAGGCCGGCGTGTCCGTTGCCAAGTCTGTCCGCCTGGCCCTGGCCGGCGAACTGGTTCCGGATGCAGTCAACGTGGCCGGCGGTGTCATCGCCCCCGACGTGCGCCCCGGCATCCCGCTCATCGAGAAGCTGGGCCGCATCTTCACGGCACTGACCCACGACTCGCTGACGCAGTTCGACATTGAGGTTGCCGGCGAAATCTCCTCGCTGGACGTCAAGGTCCTGGAACTGGCTGCACTGAAGGGTATTTTCGCCGACGTTGTCACCGAGCAGGTTTCCTACGTCAACGCCCCGGTGATTGCCGAACAGCGCGGCATCAACGTCCGCCTGATCACCACCCCGGATACCGAGTCCTACCGCAACGTACTGACCCTGCGCGGCGCCCTGAGCGATGGCAGCCAGATCTCCGTGGCCGGCACTCTGACCGGTCCCAAGCAGGTCCAGAAGCTGGTGGGCATCAACGGCTTCGAGGTGGAAATCCCCATCAGCGAACACCTCGTGGTGGTGGCTTACGCCGACCGTCCCGGCGTCATCGGCACCATCGGCCACATCCTGGGCATGAACAACATCAACATCGCCGGCATGCAGGTGGCCCGCCACGACGAAGGCGGACAGGTGCTGGCGCTGCTGACCATCGACAGCTCTGTGCCGCAGCAGGTCCTGGACGCCATCAAGGCCGGCATCGGCGCCGAGATGGTCCGCGAAGTGGACCTGGAAGACTAACCAGTCCGCCCGGCCGCACGAAACGCCGAACGACACGTCTCCGCTCGGCGCGTCCCGGCGCGGCCACGTATGATTGGCCGGTCTGCTTAATATGGCCTGGTCCCGTTTCGGGACCGGTCCGGCAGGCCGGCCAATACTTTTTGCACATCCGTCCGTAATCGTCCATGTCCGCTGCCGCCACGTGGTCGACACGGGTGTGCGCCACGCAATCCAGGTCTCAGGGAGTTCAATGAACGCCGTCCAGAGGTTCATCAGGAGCAAAGTGCTGCTGTTGACCGCGGCCATCCTGATCGCAGCCATGTGCTTGTCGGTCCTCGTCCAAAGCCAGTCACAGGCTGCACTCAACAGGACCGTGGATGAGAATTCACGCGGCCTGTACGACGTGCTGGTCCAGGCCAAGGCTCCTGCCGGAGCCCTGCTCCAGCCCGAGATCGCCAACGGCACCGGCGGCATCAGCTTCGAGCAGCTGGATTCGATCCGGAAGCTCTCCGGAACGTCGGTGGCTGCCCCCATCAGCCTCGTGTCCCGTGTGACGCAGAACCTCGAAGCGCCCCGGCTGGACGCCATGGACTACCTCGGCTACAACGCCGGCCTCGCCGGAACGGCAACGGCTGACCAGGCCGCTGGAGCCACGTCCCCGGACCAGTGGCCCGCCGCCGAATCCGTGCTGGGCGACAAAGCCAAGAAGTACCGCCTGACCGCCAGCGCAGTCAGCTCGGACGGCGTTTCCGAACAGACACTGTTCAAGTCCACCGCCGAGGGAACCCTGGGCAAGGCCAAGCTCGTCGAGGAGAAGGCCGCCGGAGGCAGCAGCATCCGCATCGCTGCGCCAGCGGGCGAAACCGGCATCAAATTTCCGTCTCCGGCCGGCGGTTCCGAGCACAACCTGTTCAACCTTTCCGTCTCCCTGCCGCTCGCGCCCGAGGTGACGGAATCCGTCGTGGCCGTTGACCCCGCATCGGAGCGCGCCCTCCTCGGCACTGCCGGGGACTTCCTGGCCCCGCTCGAAAAAGCGCCGCCTGCCGACGCACGCAACGCCGGCGCCGTCGGCCGGTACCTCGAAGGCCTTTTCACCAACGGCATCGGCCTCGATGAACTCAAGGACGGGCCTGACTTCCTCGGCGTGAAGCTCAAGTACTGGGCGCCGCTGATGACCCAGTACCAGCAGGCCAAGCGCACCGGCCAGCTGACGACCGATTCCCAGGCCATCCCCCTCGTGGTCCGCTCCGGCACCTCCCTTGATCTGAAGTACAACGTCAAGATCGAAGAGATCGACGACTCCGGCAAGGTCATCAACGAGGTGGGCACCGCCACCCGCTCGCTCGACAAGGACTACCTTCCCTTCGTCTCGAAGGACCCCTTCGCGCTGTCCTGGCCCGGCTCGACCGACCACACGTCGCTGCTGGGCGCCAACGGAAACTTCAACCAGGGCCTCTACACGCCCGCAAAATGGAGCACCGACTTCGCGGCAGCTCCCAAGTACACCGACGCCGGCACGGCGGCCAACGGTGCCGTGGACAAGAACGCCGTCCCCGGTGAATGGGTAACCGTCAACCGCCTGCCCGAAAAGAGCGCCAACGGCGCCCCGGTGGACCAGACCCAGCGCGAGCCCGTGGACGAGCGCTCCTACCGGGACAACCTGTCCACCGGACAGAAGCAGGCCTCCCCGCTGGCCATGGTGTACGGCACCTTCGACCCCGCCGCGGTGGCCGAGGCATCCGGCGACGTCAACAAGCTGCCCCTGGGCGGCTACGACCCCACGCCGTTCACGATGGTCAAGGACGCCGAAGGCAAGGATGTTCCGGCCACGGAGCTTCAGCCGTCCCTCAGCGCCACCGGACTGGCCAGCCAGTCCGCGGGCGCCATCACGGACTACTACGGCCTGGCCGCGGCCCGCGGCTACACCAACAACGCCAACGTCATCGACGCCATCCGGGTCCGCGCCAAGGCGCCGGGCAGCTGGAAGGAAGCACAGCCCGACGTCGAAAAGCTCGCCGCGGAGATCCGCGACATGGGACTGGAAGCCACCATCGTGGCAGGTTCAGCCCGTGAAGACGCCAGCATCTTTGTACCCGGCTACTCCAAGGACGACGCCGGCAAGGAATCGCCGCTGGGCACCGTGCAGCAGTCCTGGGTCCGGCAGAACGCCGCCGACGCCGTCACCGGTTCGCTGTCCGGAACCAACGTCACCCTGCTCTTCCTGACCCTGTGCGGTGCCGCCCTGCTCACCGGGGCATCGACCGTCAGCTACATCCGTAAACGTCGCAGCGAGGCAGGGACCCTGCGCGCCATGGGCTGGACCCAGCGGCGGATCCGCAGCTGGGTACTCGAGGAATTCGGCGTCGGCGCGGTCCTGCTGGCCGTGGCAGGCATCGTCTTGAGCCTCATCAGCTGGAGCCTGTCCACCGCGCTGGTGTGCGCCGCAGTCCTGGTGCTCTACGCCGCCGCGGCACTGTTTGCCGCACAGCAGCTCAGGCACCGCGACGTCATCGACCAGGAACCGCAGCACGACGAACGGCTGATCCCGGTGGACTCGCCGCTGACCTTCGCCAACCGCCAGCTGGGCACCAATAAGTTCAACACCCTGTCCCTGGCCGTGGCAGTGGGTGTCTTCGGCGCCGCCGTGGGCGGACTGATTGCACTGCTCATCGACATTCCCCGCGCTGCCGGCGCCAGCGCGCTGAGCGGGCTTGCCGCAGCCAGCGTGGCGCTGCCCAGCATCCTGCTGGCCATCGCGGGCGTGGCAGTGGGACTCATCCTCACCCTGGTCACCGGCAGGTTCGAACTGAACGCCAAGCGCCAGTACCTGGGCATCCTCGAGGCCATGGGCTGGAACCCCGACATGCTGCGTCAGGTCCGCCTGTTCGAAAACGCGCTGGTGGGAACCGTCGCCCTGCCCCTGGGCGTGCTGGGCGCCCTCGGCATCGGCCTCCTCCTGGCCCCCTACGCCGCGCTGTGGGCAGGCGTTGCCGGCCTCGTGGCAGTACTTTGCTGGATTCCAATTGCAACGAAAGTGGTCCAATGACAAACCCGACGAATGTCCAGCGGAGCCGCAGGGGTGGCTCCGGCGAGGTTCCCCTGCAGACCCGCGCCAACACCATCGTCAAGGCGGCTGACCACGCCACCCCGCTGGAGCTGAGTGACATCACCATCCGCTATGGTGGCGGCAAGGGCGGAGCCGAAGCCGTCAGCGTCGTGGAGGGCTTCGACCTGAGGCTGCACGCAGGCGAGATGCACTGCGTCGCCGGCCGAAGCGGCTCGGGCAAGACCAGCATCCTCACGGTCGGCGCGGGACTGACCCTGCCGACGTCGGGACGCGTCTTCTGGGAAGGCGATTCCCTTGAAAGCATGGGCGACGACGAAATTGCCGACCGCCGTCGCGCGCTGATCGGCTACGTGGACCAGGGCGGTGCCCTGATTGACGGCATGAGCGCCCTGGAAAACGTCCTCCTGCCCGCCGTCCCCGACGGCGAAGTGGACCAGCGCCGCGACATGGCCAAGGACCTCCTGGACCTGGTGGGCCTGGGCCGGCGCATGCGGCACCGGCCCGCGCAGCTTTCCGGCGGTGAGCGGCAGCGCGTCGCCATCGCCCGCGCCCTGATCCTGGGCACCCGCGTCCTGGTGGTGGATGAGCCCACCGCCAGCCTGGACCGCGCCTCTGCCAACCGCATCATCAGTATCCTCAAGGACACCACCTCAGACGGCATCGCCGTCCTGGTGGCGTCACACGACCACGAACTGGTCCGGCTGAGCGATAGCCTGACTGAACTGATCTAGCCCGTCCCTCCGCATCGAAGGTAACTGTCCGCACGTGACTGCTTCAGAGAAAACGCCGTTCTACATCACCACGGCCATCACCTACCCCAACGGCGTGCCGCACATCGGCCACGCCTACGAGTACATCGCCACCGACGCCATGGCGCGCTTCAAGCGGCTGGACGGCTACGACGTGATGTTCCTGACGGGCACGGACGTGCACGGGATGAAGATCGCCCAGACTGCCGAAAAGGAAGGCATAACTCCCAAGGAGCTGGTGGACCGGAACGCGGAAGTCTATAAGGCGGCGCACGAAGCCCTCGGCATCACGTACGACCGCTTCATCCGCACCACGGACGAGGACCACTACGCAGCCTCTCAGGCCATCTGGAAAAAGATGGAAGCCAACGGCGACATTTACCTCGACAAGTACGAGGGCTGGTACTCCGTCCGTGACGAAGCGTTTTACGGCGAGGATGAGACAGTCGTGAAGGACGACGGCGTGCGCTACTCGAAAGAGACGGACACCGAGGTGACGTGGACGGCCGAGGAGAGCTATTTCTTCCGGCTGTCGGCGTACCAGGACAAGCTGCTGGCCCTCTACGAAGCGCAGCCGGAGTTCGGTGCCCCGCAGTCCCGGTTCAACGAAGTGATCAGCTTCGTCAAGCGCGGCCTTGAGGACCTGTCCATCAGCCGCACCACCTTTGACTGGGGCGTCCCGGTGCCGGGCAACAGCAACCACGTCATGTACGTGTGGGTGGATGCGCTGACCAACTACCTCACCGGTGTGGGCTACCCGGACGTGGACTCGGAGAAGTTCCGCCGGTTCTGGCCGGCCGATGTCCATGTGATCGGCAAGGACATCTCCCGGTTCCACGCCATCTACTGGCCCGCGTTCCTCCTGAGTGCCGGCCTGGAACTGCCCAAGCGCGTCATGATCCACGGCTTCCTGCACAACAACGGCGTCAAGATGTCCAAGTCGCTGGGCAACGTGGTGGCACCGGCCGATTTCGTGGAGCAGTACGGCCTGGACCAGGTGCGGTTCTTCTTCCTCCGCGAGGTGCCGTTCGGAGCTGACGGCAGCTACAACCATGAGGCCATCGTGGGCCGGATGAACTCGGACCTGGCGAACAACTTCGGCAACCTGGCGCAACGTTCCCTGTCCATGGTGGCCAAGAACTGCGGGGGAGCCGTTCCCACCCCGGGCGCTTTCACGGATGCTGACACCGCCATCCTGGAACAGGCCGGTGCCTTGCTGGACACAGCGCGTGCGGCCTTCGACAAGCAGGAGTTCAGCCGCGCCCTCGAGGCCATCTGGGCGGTCCTTGGCGACACGAACGCCTACTTCGCCGAACAGGCGCCCTGGGTGCTGCGGAAGACCGACGTCGAACGCATGAACACCGTCCTCTACGTCACCCTGGAGGTGCTGCGCATCGTGGCAATCCTCGCCCAGCCGGTGATGCCGGGTTCGACGGCGCGGCTGCTTGACGCCCTCGGCCAGCCGGAAGGGGACGCACGCCAGTTCGCAGCAGTCCCCACGCGCATCGCCGCCGGGACGCCCCTGCCTGCACCGGCGCCGGTGTTCCCCAAGTACGAGGAACCGGCAGAGGCATAGCTGGTTCACGAAAGGGCAGGAGCCGCGGGATTTCCGCACTCCTGCCCTTTTTAGTGGTGCCTCCGGCGGATCTACGTGGTGGCGAGCCCCTGCACCGGTGACAGCCGGGACGCCCGCCTGGCGGGAAGGACCGATGCCAGCAGCCCGGCGGCGATTGCCACGGCCAGCACCCCCGCCAGCTGCAGCCAAGGAACCACCGGCGTGACCGCGGCCAGGCTGCCGAGCGCCGAACGGGCGCCCAGCCATCCGTACACAGTTCCCAGGGCTGAGCCGAGCAGCGCCGCGACGGCGGCAACCAGGACGGCTTCCAGCGCGAGCATTCCGCGCAACTGGCCACGGGTCAGGCCCAGCGCCCGCAGCAGGGAGTTCTCACGCGTCCGCTCCAGCACGGACAGGGACAGGGTGTTGGCCACGCCGATCAGCGCGATCAGCACCGCGACCCCCAAGAGGCCTGTGACCACCAGGAGCAGCACGTCGATGACCTCGTTGAAGGTGACACGCTCGATGGCCGCACCGCTGACCGCCCCGCTGGCCACCCCGGTTGCCGTGGCAACGGCGGACTGGATGTCCTTGATGCGGTCCCCGGACAGCTGCCCGCCGCCGGGGGCGTCTGCAAGGCGCACCCACACGGTGCTGCCCGCCGTGGCATCGCCCAGCAGGCCGGACTGCTGCGCGGTCTCCGCGGAGACGAGCGCCGGAATGTTGCGGGTCCGCAGGACCTCTGCCTCCAGGGTGGCCGTGCCGGATGCGCCGTTGACGTCGACGCGCCCCGC
>Ga0160459_100663_pt1 | contig 12007 bp, 9 predicted proteins | sample HID1973K_E6MG_FD_108208 | JGI IMG/M metagenome (GOLD analysis project Ga0160459, IMG submission 108208) | Enriched mosquito-associated microbial communities from UW Madison campus, WI, USA - HID1973K_E6 MG | ecosystem: Host-associated > Arthropoda: Insects > Digestive system > Unclassified ... | reverse complement strand
GGAGCAACCATGAAATCCCGTTTGGGTACAGGTTTCGCCATTTTGGCCCTCACTGCTGCACTGGCCGCCTGCGGCGGAAGCAGCGGGACCGCACCGGCCTCCAGCCCGGCCGGAACGGCAAGCGCCCCGGCCACGTCCGCTGCGTCCGCTTCGCCGTCCGCCACCTCCACCGGCACGTCAAGTGCCGCCGTCGACCTCAAGACGGCGTCCTCCAGTGCGGGCACCATCGTGGTGGACGCCAAGGGCATGAGCGTCTATTTCTTCACAAAGGACACCAAGGACTCCGGTACCAGCGCCTGTGCTGATGCCTGCCTGAAGGCGTGGCCGCCGCTGACCACCACGTCCGCCACACCGTCGGCCGACGGTGTGACCGGGAAGCTGGGCACCATCACCACCGCGGACGGCAAGCAGCAGGTAACGCTTGAGGGCATGCCGCTGTACTACTTCGCCAAGGACACCAAGCCCGGCGACGTCCTGGGCCAGGGCGTCAACAACGTCTGGTACCTGGCAGACCCATCCGGCAGCATGATCCAGACGGCCAGCGGCGCCGCCTATTAGGGGCGGCCTGCCGGGCCCTTATGCTCGTGGGCACAGGTCTCGTAGGCAAAGGTCCGCGGGTACAGGTTTTCGGGCACAAAGACGGGCTGCAGGCGCCTATTGGTGGGGGGCCGCCGGAAGCGTGGTGGGCAGCGGAAGCTGCGGCACTTCCGGCAGTGGCACCTGCGGCCGCTGGGGCAGCCTGTCCGTGACCTCGGTGGGGACGGCCGTGGGCAGCGACCCCGGCGCCGGTACGCCCGCAGGCTTGCCCGGTGTCACGGCCGGGGACGGGACGCCTTCCGGAACAGCGGGAGCGTCCGACGCCGGCGCCCCGGCAGGTGCCTCAGCCGGCACAGGAGCCGTGGGCACTGCGGCCGGGCTCACCGGTGCGGCCGGGGCGGGCGCCGCCGGTTCCCCCGGTTGCGTCGGGGGTACGGGTGCCTGCCGTTGTCCGGCGGGCCCGGATCCCGTGACGAAGGAGGTCACTGCGTGGTTGAGGTGGGTGAACGAATCGCGGATGCCCTGATCGGACGCGGCAGCAACAGCACCGCCGGCGGTCAGGGTAACGCCCAAGGTCAGTGCGGTGAGGGCGGCCCGGCGCTTCGCCCGGCGCCGCGCGGCAAGCTCGTCACCGGGTGAGCCAGTTGTGCCAGCTCGAACATCGACCGGGGCAGCAAAGGAATCCGCCGCGGCGGGTTCAGCCGGGTCAGCAGGTGCTGCGCTGGTCTCGCCGGGCCCGGCGGCATGGGCGCCTCCGAGCAATGCCGCGACGGCGGCCGAGGGCTCGGGAACTTCGGTGCCCAGGGCGCGGAGCTGCAAAAGGGCGGGGCGGAGCTGGCCGTCGTCGTCCAGGTCTGCCTCGAGCAGCAGCTGGTCAACGAAACCTTCACTGCGGGATCCTGCGGTGTCACTCATGATTCGCCTGGTTTCTTTTGAGCGTCTGTGCCTTGAGGTTTTGGAGGGCCCTGCGCTGGAGCTGCTTGATGGCTCCGGTGCTTTTGCCCATGATGGCGGCCACCTGTTCGATGGACAGGTCCGCCACTATGCGGAGGGCCAGTACTTCCTGGTGTTCATCGGCCAGCCCTTCGAGCATGGCGGCCGCCCCTCCGGTGATTCCCACCGCGTCCTCCTCCGCCGACGGGGACGTCCGGGCGTCGTCGTGGGGATCGTACGGCGTCAGGTGCGGCCTGCGCTCCAGCCGGCGGTAGTGGTCCACCATGCGGGCGTGCGCAATGGAGAAGATCAATGACTTTGCGCCCTGCAGGCCGCCCGTGAGGCTTTCGATCCTGGGGTAGAAGGCCAGGAAGACGTCCTGGGTCACGGCCTCGGGATCATCGACGCCGCGTGCTTTGAGGTAACCCTGGACCGGGCCGGCGAAGGACCGGTAGGCAGCAGCAAACAACACAGCGGGATCTGCTCCGGCCGTGTTCTCGAATTCTTCGGTTTCTGCTTGGGCCAAAGTGTCCAGCACCAGCGGCTCCTCCATTCCGGGACACGGCGTGCGCGCGCCTTTCCCGGTTCTATCTGCAGGCTGCCGGCGCGTTGCCCCGGCTGCGGCTTACCAGCCGCGGTGGACTGCGGGGGCAGGCGGCAAAGGCCGGTTCCCGCAGTCCACCCTAGCCAACTGCTGCTAGCGGGCGGAAACCGAAGGAACGTCCACGGTGTTGCCCGGGACGGCGGGAACTGCGGGCACAGCCGGAACCTTGGGAGCGTCGTCACCGCCGGGGACGGCCGGAACAGCAGGAACGGCCGGGAGGGTGGGAACGGCCGGGAGTTCCGGGCGGTGGGCGTCGACGGCGGCGGAACCGTTGGCGGAGGCCGCGGCCTTCGCTGCGGCATCGGCGTCGGCCGCGATGTCGGCGCAGTAGCTGCCGATGTTGGCTTCGCCGTCGGCGGCGAGCTTCAGCGAGGAGAAGCCCTCGGAGGCGGTGTTCAGGCCACCGTGGGTGAAGGCGGTGCAAAGGCCGATTGCTGCGGCACCTGCGGCGTCCACGGCGGAGTTGGCCGCGGCGGACGCGGAGCCCTTGGCTGCTACGCCGTCCTCGCTGACCTTGGCGTCGGCGTCAGCGGAAGCAGTGGCGTCCGCGGAGGCGGTTGCCACTGCCGTGGAATCAGCGGCAGCCTCGACGTCTTCAGCATCAGTGCTGGCTGCGGCGCCGGCGGTGCCTTCAAGAGCGTCGGAAGCGGCGCTGGCTGCCAGCTTCGGGGCCGGAGCGCCGAAGAGTTCGTGGGCGGCCTGCTGGGCTTCGGTGGGGAGGACACCGGAAGCGGCGGCTGCGCCGGTTCCACCTACGGCCAGGGTGCCTGCTGCCAGGACTCCGGCGGCGACTTTACTGGTGGCGAGAACGGTGAACAAAGACATAAAACACTCCAAACCTTGGCGACTTGCGGGTCGGGGCCGGTGGGCCCATCACCCCCTACATCGCCGGGCAATCCGGAAAGGTTACGGGTGCTGTGAAAGTTTTTCCGGCAGCCCGGTTTCCGGGGGACCACTCAGCGTGGCCGGAAAACGCGTCCCTAGGCTTCGACCAGCCCGGCGTCTGCCTCTTCGAACTCCACGGCCGCCACGATCTCCTGGGTTTCCGGATTGATCATGAAGGCTTCGTCGTCCTCCTCGACCATGAGGAAGTCGCCGTGGTCGGTACTGAAGTACCATGCGAGGGTCTTTTCGCCGTCGTGCACGTAGTTGGGGTCGCCCATGGTGATCCTGGCCAGCTCGTAGCCGGCAATGCTGCACAGCTCCCGGATGATGATTTCGAAATCGGGCGCGTCCTCCAGGGCTTCCTCGGCCGCCCTGGCCTGGCGCTCCGGCAGGTCCGGGATCTGGGCGGCGAGCTGCTGGATGTAGGGGCCCACCTCTTCGTCGTCGAGGACCAGCAGGTCCGCCCGACCGCGCAGCCACGCCGCGTTGAGGGCGGTGATGTTCTCCCGTTCCAGCAGTTCCTCGAACTCGCCGTCGAGCTCTTCCATGGCGAGGACCCCGGCCGGCACCTCGTCGTCGTCATCCAGCGGCCCGTCCAGGTAGTGCTCCGCGTCCTCGTCGGACAGGTCCCCGTAGGCTTCCACTGCGCGGTTGAACAGGTCCAGGTGGACCGTGGCGCCCATGCCGGCCATGCCCTCCCGGATGAGGGTGTCCGTCCCGGTGCGGTCAACGGACATGAAGGCGTATTGCGCGAACCCGCCCTCCAGCGCCTGGGTGAGGTAGAAATCCACGTAGTAGCTGCGGACGGCAACAGGCGACATTTCGTCAGTGGCCAGGAGCGCCGTGTGCATGGCATCCACCACGCTGACGTTGGCCGCCACGGCTTCCTCATCACTTGCTTCGATGCTGCTGCTGGTCAGGACGACGGGCTGCTGGGTGATGATCATGGAATCCCTCACTGCTGGCTGGTGCTGCGGACATTTTTCACGCTACGTCCGCAAAACTGCCGCCCCGTAGAGGGGGACATGAACGTCAGGCGAAGTTTTCATGGGAGGCCGGTGCCGGGGACCGCGGCACGGCCGGGCTGCCGGGCGAACTAAGATGGATCAGATAACCACCCGACGGACCCGGCCCTTCCGTGGGCTGCTGAAAGTAGCGCGCACCATGCCATCCCAACCGGACGAGAGTGCGGCACTGGCAATACAGACTCCCGCCATCAACGACCGCTCGCTCGCGGCCGGGCTTGCCTATGCCATGGGCAGCCGGGTCACCGGGATATCGTTCGACGCCGGCACCGGGCTCATGCTGGGCAAGGTCAGGGGAAGCGCGGACACACCGTATTCCACCACGGCCAAGCTGGTCCGCAAGGGCGGCGGGTGGAGCTGCACGGTGGGTGTGTGCAGCTGCCCGGTGCGGAAAGACTGCAAGCACGTTGCCGCCCTGCTGTTCGCGGCTGAGGACAACCCGGCCACAAGGGTCCAGCTGCTGGCCCCGTCAACGTCCACGCAGGTCTCGCACCAGCCCGGAGGGGCCGTGCTGTCCGATTGGGAGCAGGCCCTCAACCCCCTGATTGCCAAGCCTGGAACGGCAGCTGCCGGCAGCGGGGTGCCGCTGGCGCTGCAGTTCGAGGTTGAAGAACCCGCCCCGCACTTCTCCTACACCGGCCGGCGGGACCCGGTGCGCAGCGTCCGGCAGCTCAAGGCCCGGCCCGTGATCATGGGCGCCAAAGGCAAGTGGATCCGCGGCGACGTCTCCTGGAACACCCTGAACTACCTGAACTTCCGGCGGGAATCGAACCAGGAACACGTGGAGTGGCTGCAGGAATTCCTGGCTTCCCACTCGGCGGCGGCCAGCCGGATGCACAACGCCTCCGGGCTGTGGCTGGGGCTGAACTCCTACTCGGGGAAGAACCTGTGGAGCCTGCTGGCCGACGCCCGGAAGATCGGGCTTGTTCTGGTCAACTCGCGCGGCTCTGAACCCGTGCGGCTCGCCGAGGCGCCTGCCGCCGTCGCGCTTTCCCTCAGCCGGTACGGTACTCCGCTCGCGGAACCGGAACAGCCCGAGCCCGCCGCCCCGGGCAGCGGCGCGTCCGACGGCGGCCTGGAGTTGGCGCCCACCATCACCGTGGAGGGCGAAGAGATCGATCCGGCGGCCGCCGGGACCATCGGCCGGCCCGCGCACGGGATCTTCTTCACCACCGGGGAGGCGTCGTTGCCGGGCGTACCCGATCCGGACGGCGTCCTCACGCTGGCACCCCTGGAGGGCGGGCTCAGCGAGGAACTGCTGGCGTTCGTCACGGCCGGCAGCACGCTGCACATCCCGGCCAGGGATGAATCCAGGTTCCTCACCGGCTTCTACCCCAAGCTGAAGCAGACAGCGCGGGTCACGGCCCGGGACGAATCGGTGGAGCTGCCCACGCTGGCCGTTCCGTCGCTGTCCCTGCTGGCGAACTACGGCAACGACCACCGGGTCCGGCCGCACTGGGAATGGCATTACAAGAGTGGCAACCATGTGACGGCCCAGCCGTTGTGGCGGCACCCGAGCGACCAGGGCTACCGGGATGACACCGCGGAGTCCCGCATCCTGGAAGGCATCGGGCAGCCGTGGGAGGTTGTGGCCGCGCTGGGCGAGTCCTCCACCGGCGGCTGGGGCACCCCCCGGCTGGCGGCCTCGGCCGAGCTGAAGGGGCTGGACACCCTCGCCTTCACGGAAGAGGTGCTGCCGCGGCTGCGCGAAGCACGGGACGTGGACGTGGAGACGGCCGGAGATATCGCCGACTACCGCGAGGCTGAGGAAGCGCCGGTGGTGTCCATCTCCACCAAAGCCACCGAACAGCGCGACTGGTTCGACCTGGGCATCCAGATTTCGCTGGAGGGCCAGCCGGTGTCCTTCGCCGCCGTGTTCTCCGCCCTGGCGTCCGGGCAGACCAAGATGCTGCTGCCCAGCGGCGCGTACTTCTCCCTGGACCTGCCGGAACTGCACCATCTGCGCGCCCTCATCGAAGAGGCCCGGTCGCTGCAGGACAACAAGGATGCGCCGCTGCAGATCAGCCGGTTCCAGGCGGGCCTCTGGGATGAGCTGGCGCAGCTGGGGATCGTGGACCAGCAGGCGGCCACGTGGCGCTCCGCGGTGGGTGGCCTCCTGGAGGGCGGCATGGACGGGCTGCCGTTGCCCGCTTCCCTGAACGCCGAGCTGCGCCCGTACCAGCTCGAAGGGTTCAACTGGCTCAGTTTCCTGTACAAGCACAGCCTGGGCGGAGTTCTCGCGGACGACATGGGCCTGGGCAAGACCGTGCAGGCGCTCGCCCTGATGTGCGCGGCGAAGGAACTCGCCGTCGAGGCGGCCGGGGCGGTTCCGGACGTTTCGGTTTCGGGGGCTGCGGTTCCGGAGGATTCGGCCGCGGCGGCTGGTGCGGGCTCATCCGACGGCGGCACTGGCACCCCGGGTGCGCAGCCTGCGGACACCCGGCCTGCCGCCGTCGCGCCCTTCCTCGTGGTGGCACCCACCAGCGTGGTGGGCAACTGGGCGCTCGAAGCCGCGCGCTTCGCCCCGGGCCTCACCGTCCGCACCGTGGGCGAAACCTTTGCCAAGAGCGGGCAGGACGTGGCGGATTCCCTGGGCGGGGCCGACGTCGTGATTACCTCCTACGCGCTGTTCCGGATCGATTACGAGTCGTATGCCTCGCGCGAGTGGTCCGGGCTGGTGCTGGATGAGGCGCAGTTTGTGAAGAACCACCAGTCCAAGGCGTACCAGTGCGCCCGGAAGCTGCCGGCGGCGTTCAAGCTGGCCATCACCGGTACCCCGCTGGAGAACAACCTGATGGAGTTCTGGGCGCTGACGTCCATCGTGGCCCCCGGCCTGTTCTCCAGCCCCAAGCGCTTCGCGGAGTACTACCAGAAACCGGTGGAAAAGAACGGCGACAAGGGCCAGCTGGAGAAGCTGCGGCGCCGGGTCCGCCCACTGATGATGCGGCGCACCAAGGACCAGGTGATCAAGGACCTGCCGCCCAAGCAGGAACAGATCCTGGAAGTGGTGCTGAACCCGCGGCACCAGAAGGTCTACCAGACGCACCTGCAGCGCGAGCGGCAGAAGATCCTGGGGCTGATCGAGGACGTCAACAAGAACAGGTTCACCATCTTCCAGTCGCTGACGCTGCTGCGGCAGCTGAGCCTGGACGTCTCGCTGGTGGACCCTGCTTTGTCCGCGGTCCGGTCGAGCAAGCTGGATGTGCTGTTCGAGCAGCTCGAGGACCTGGTGGCTGAGGGGCACCGGGCCCTGATCTTCAGCCAGTTCACCGGTTTCCTGGGGAAGGTCCGGGAGCGGCTGGACGAGGAGGAGATCGAGTACTGCTACCTCGACGGCGGCACCCGGAACCGTGCCGACGTGGTCAGCGAATTCAAGAACGGCAGCGCACCGGTGTTCCTGATCTCGCTGAAGGCCGGCGGATTCGGGCTCAACCTCACCGAAGCCGACTACGTCTTCCTGCTCGATCCGTGGTGGAACCCGGCGTCGGAGGCCCAGGCCGTGGACCGGACCCACAGGATCGGCCAGGCCCGGAACGTGATGGTGTACCGGCTCGTCGCCAAGGACACCATCGAGGAGAAGGTCATGGCGCTGAAGACCCGGAAGTCGCAGCTGTTCGCCGACGTCATGGAGGGCGATGCCCTGTCCGGCGGTGCCATCACAGCCGAGGACCTGGCGGGGCTGTTCAAGGAGTAGGCTCGCGCCGGCGCACTCTCGACACGTAAGCCCAACTTCGATGCGCAGATCCGGTTTCGCGGCCCGGATCTGCCCAGCGTCAGCGAACCTGCGCAGCGCCAACGCATTCGCGCGTCCGAAATCGCCGTCTATGCTGGTATCCAGCCGAAAACTACAACGTTGGAGAAAAAGTGCCCCAGCCACAGCAGGCCGAGCAACTTGCCCCTGATGCGCCGGCCCCGCAGGCCCTGCCGCACCTGAGCCCTGACGCCTTCACGGTCCCCTACCGCGACCCCGTCTGGGACGGCCCCACCGATCCCGTCCTGGTGGCCGACCACCTGGCCAATGAGTGGGTGCTGTTCTACACCCAGCGCCGCGCCACCGCTCCGGGACTGAGCGGCGTGGAATGGGTCCACGGGACCGGCATCGGCGTTGCGAGATCGTCCGACGGCGGCGAAACCTGGCGCTATCAGGGCACCGCGGAGGGGCTCATCCCGCCCGGAACGGAACTGCCGGCAACCCTCTGGGCGCCCGACGTCGTCCGCATCGGGGACCTGTGGATCATGTACCTTTCCGTACTCGGCGGACGGCGCACGGACTGGACGGGGAAAGCCGAAATCGTCCAGTTCGCCAGCCGGGACCTCAACCACTGGGAGTACCTCGGCCCCATCGACCTCGACTCCCCCAGGGCCATCGACGCCGCCGTGGCCCGGTGCGGGGACGGCCGCTACCGGCTCTGGTACAAGGACGAGACCCGCGGTTCGAACACCTGCAGCGCGGTCAGCGACACCCCGGAAGACCCGGCGTCGTGGGTCCTTGAAGGCGTGGCAATCCCCGGGCGCCCGCATGAGGGGCCGAAGGTCTTCCGGCTGGGCGGCAGCTACTGGATGATCGTGGACGAATGGCGCGGCCAGGCCGTCTACCGTTCCGAAGATGCCGCCGGCGCCTGGATCCGGCAGGAACACCTGGGCGGGCTGATCCTCACGGCGCCGGAAACCGTGGACGGGCGGCCCGTCGTCGGACGCCATGCGGACGTGGTGCCGCTACCCGTTCCGCCTGCAGCAGGAACGTACGACGGCGGCGCGCAGCAGGCGCTGCTGGTCTACTTTACGCACCCGCACTGGGGCGGCGAGGACATTGGCACCATGGCGCCGGACCCGCGCACCCGCCTGAGCCACGTCCGCGCCGCGGTGCTGGAAGTCCGTGACGGCGTCCTGGTGTGCACCGAACACTGAAACTTCCGCGTTGCGCCGGGCACAACGAAGGGCCAAACCCTGGAACTATAAGCCGGCAGAATCCTGCCGGCACCGGTCCAAGGTTTGGCCCTGACTCGTGCTCTGGATTGCACCTCACGGAGTGAGGGTTTACCGGACACCGCCCCCAGCAGGCGGGCCCGGCAGCTTTGCTTTCCGGTAGGTGACGGGCCGGGGTTAGACCCGCTGCGGCGAGCCCAGGTCCACCGGGTCCTCGTCCGTCAGGTAGGCCAGCTCGGAGTGGGCTGCGAGGTCGATGCCGCGCAGTTCGTCCTCGGGCTTGATGCGGAGGCCGCCCATCGTCTTGTCCAGGATCTTGGCCAGGAGCCAGGTGATGCCGAACGAGTAGGCCAGCACCGTGACGGTGGCGAGGGCCTGGACTCCGAGGAGTTCGAACCCGCCGCCGTAGAAGAGGCCGCTGACCCCGTTGGGGGCGGCGTCGGTGGCGAAGAGTCCGATCAGCAGGGTACCCAGGATGCCGCCCACCAGGTGGACGCCGACGACGTCGAGCGAGTCGTCGAAGCCCAGCCGGAACTTCAGTTCGATGGCCAGCGAGCAGACAGCGCCTGCAATCGCACCGATGGCCACGGCACCGAGCGGGCTGACCGAGCCACAGGCGGGGGTAATGGCAACGAGCGCCGAGATCAGGCCGGACGCTGCGCCCATGCTGGTGGCGGAGCCGTGTCGGAACCGCTCAACAAGGGCCCAGGCCAGCAGGCCGGCGGACGCGGCCACGGCCGTGTTCAGGAAGACCACCGACGCCGAGTGTCCGGCGGAAAGGGCCGAGCCTGCGTTGAAGCCGAACCAGCCCACCCACAGCAGGCCCGCGCCCACCAGGACCAGCGGCCGGCTGTGAGGCTTGGCGTGTTCCACCTTGGGCCAGCCGGAGCTCTTGCCGAGGACAAGGGCCAGGGCCAGGGCAGCTGCGCCGGCGTTCATGTGCACCGCGGTGCCGCCGGCGAAGTCGATGGCCTTGATGCCGTTGGCGATCCAGCCGCCCACCGTGCTGCCGTCCGCGGAATTGAACGCGAACACCCAGTGCGCAATGGGGAAGTAGACGATGGTGGCCCAGATGCCGGCGAACACCATCCAGGCGCCGAACTTCATGCGGCCCGCGGCGGCACCGGCAACCAGCGCAGTGGTGACGCAGGCGAAGAACAGCTGGAACGCGGCGAACAGGATGACCGGGATGGACGCCTCCTTATCCTCGGCCATCAGCTGTCCCATGCCGGGGAACTCGGTGACGTCACCGATCAGCCCCAGCCCGCCCACGGAGTTTCCGAAGGCCATTGAGTACCCGAAGAGCGCCCAGAGGACGGCCACCAGGCTGGCGCCGCCAAAGCACATCATCATCATGTTGAGAATGCGGCGCGAGCCCACCATGCCCCCGTAAAAGAGTGCGAGGGCGGGAATCATCATGCAGACCAGTGCCGAGCTGGCCAATATCCAAGCGACATTTCCCGAATCCATGGGAAACCCCTTTCGTGATGCGACGAAGAGAACGGAAATTTTGCCGTCAGAACCGCTCCGGCGGAAGGGACGCGGGGTCTGTGCCATCTTCAGCGGAGGGCGGCAGTTTGCCGTCGTGATCCAACTGTAAGGCGGGCATTTCGGGCTGGGTTTCGGGCGTGTTAAATGCTGGTTTCAGTCATCCACGCGCGAGTTTCAGGAGTAACAGGGCAGGCCAAAATGCCCGGTATTCCGGGTTTCCTGCACAGCAGCGGAAGCTATCTGGCGGAGATGGCCAGGAAGCTGATGGGGAGGTCCAGCAGCTCCAGCGGCCCGTGGGGTCCTTCACCGTCCAGCAGCAGGGAGTCGCCGGCTTCCATCGCGTATTCGTAGGAGCCGTGGCCGTAGACCATCCGGCCCGAAAGCATGTAGATGAACTCGGTGCCCGGGTGCTGGAACAGCGGAAACACGTCGCTGGCGTCCGTGAGGGTCACCAGGGTTGGTTCCAGGGCGTCGGTGCGGCCCTTGAGCGTTCCCAGCACACGGTATTCGTGGCCGTGCTGGGTTCCGCTGCGGACCGTCAGGCTGCCCTGGCCGCTCTTGGTGAAGGTGGCATCCCGGTCGGTGTCGGCACCGCGGAACAGCGCGGTGACGGGGACTTTCAGCCCGTCGGCGAGCCGCTGCAGGGTGGTGAGGGAACAGGAGGTGGTGGCGGTTTCCACCCGCGAGATCATGGCCTTGGACAGCCCGGTCCGGGCGGCCAGTTCAGCGGAGGACAGGCCCTGCGCGGTGCGGTAGTGCCGGACCTGCGCGGCGATGACCTGCTCGAGCTTGCCGGCCACGTCACCGGCCGGCTGGTCTTCTGCGCGGTCCCCGGCCTGTTCGGTCATGGTTGCCATCTTAGGCGGGCCACGCGGGCTCCGGAGTACGACGCCGGCGCTAGCCAAGGACGCGGGCCTCGCCCAGGAGCCCGGCAAGGGAGTCCGCCAGGGCAGCGGCGCCGGCTTCGGCGTCCCGGTCCTCCACCAGTTCGTCGGGCGAATGCGAGATGCCGGTGGGGTTGCGGACGAAGAGCATGGCCGTTGGCAGGTGCGCCGCCAGCACCCCGGCGTCGTGCCCTGCACCGGTGGCCAGCACCGGCGCGGCAGGCAGGAGCTGCTGCAGCCGGTCCCGGAGGCCGCCGTCGAATTGCACCGTGGGGCTCAGCGACTCCATGGTGAGCGCAGCGGAGCAGCCTTCCCCGGCGGCGAGGACCTGGGCGTTCAACCCGATGGCCTCCACCAGCGCGGCGGTGACCGAATCCTCCGGGTGCCGGACGTCGATCCAGAGGTCCACGCGGGACGCGATGACGTTGGTGCCGCCGGGGACGGGCTGCAGCCGGCCCACCGTGGCGCGGGCGTCGCGGTACTTGCGGGCGGTGTCGCGGATGCCTACCACCACCTGGGCGGCCGCGATCATGGGGTCCCTGCGGTCCTTCATGAGTGTGGTGCCGGCGTGGTTCCCCTCGCCGGAGATGGCCAGTTTCCAGCGGCCGTGTCCCAGGATGGACGAGCCAACCGCCACCGGCTGGTCCAGGTCGATCAGGCCCCTCCCCTGTTCCACGTGCAGCTCAACGAACAGGCCCAGCTGCTGCAGCGCCTTGTAGTCG
>Ga0160459_100660_pt1 | contig 12022 bp, 9 predicted proteins | sample HID1973K_E6MG_FD_108208 | JGI IMG/M metagenome (GOLD analysis project Ga0160459, IMG submission 108208) | Enriched mosquito-associated microbial communities from UW Madison campus, WI, USA - HID1973K_E6 MG | ecosystem: Host-associated > Arthropoda: Insects > Digestive system > Unclassified ... | reverse complement strand
GTTCGGTGGTGGCGGGACGATCATCGCGGTCCCGTTGATGGTCTATCTGGTGGGCGTTCCCGTTCCGCATATCGCGCTTGGGACAAGCGCATTTGTCGTGGCCGTCAATGCCGCCACGAGCCTTGCAAGCCATGCGCGGCGCGGCACGGTGGAATGGAGATATGCGGCCCTGTTCAGTGCCGCCGGGTCCGTGGGCGCCTATGCCGGATCGACGGGCGGCAAGATGCTGGACGGCGACAATCTGATGGCGCTGTTCGCCCTGCTGATGCTGATCGTCGGCGGCTTCATGTTAAGCCGACGGCGATACAGCCAGATGCACCGCCCGCCTTTCACCCGCCGCGTCGTTGCAAAGGTGCTCGGCTATGGTGCGGGTGTTGGGGCGGTGTCCGGTTTTTTTGGGATCGGCGGCGGGTTCTTGATCGTGCCCGCGCTTATCGCGGCGACGGGGATGCCGATCCTGGGTGCGGTCGCGTCGTCGCTTGTGGCCGTCACGGCGTTCGGCCTGACCACGGCAATCAACTACTCTGCCGCGGGTCTTGTCGATTGGCCGCTTGCCGGGGCGTTCATCTGCGGCGGGATATTCGGCGGCATGGCGGGCGCCGGGATCGCCCGGCGCCTGTCGGTCCGGCAGGAACTGTTCACCAGAATGCTTGCATCCTGATCCTGACCATCGGCGTCGCCATTCTTGTCAAGGCAGTCGCCTAACCGCGATCAGGCTGAACGACCCGCCGAACGGTATATGTCAGGACCTTGCGCAGCAGCGGCAGGCAAAGCAGCAGCAAACCGACCAAGATGAACAGCGTCGAGATCGTGCTGCCAAAGAAGATGGACGGGTCGCCTTGCTTCAGCGTCATGGCGCGGCGGAACTCCTGTTCGGCGATGGGGCCCAGGATCAGGCCGATGATGACCGGCGCGATGGGAAAGTCGAACATCCGCATCGCGAACCCCAAGGCGCCGATGGCATAGAGGATGAACAGATCCTCGATGGACCGGCTGATCCCATAGGTTCCGACCGTCGCCATCACCAATATCCCGCCGTAAAGATAGGGCGCTGGGATCTTCAGCAGCTGCACCCAAAGACCGACCAGCGGCAGGTTCAGCAGCAAAAGCATCACGTTGGCGATGTAAAGGCTGGCGATGATGGTCCAGACCAATGCCGACTGCGTCTCGAACAGCAGCGGGCCGGGGGTGATGCCATAGCTTTGAAAGGCCGACAGCATGATGGCCGAGGTGACAGAGGTCGGAATGCCCAGCGTCAACAGCGGCACCAGAACACCCGCAACGGCGGCGTTGTTGGCGGCCTCGGGCCCCGCGACGCCTTCGATCGCGCCCTTGCCGAATTCCTCGGGATGTTTCGACAGGCGCTTTTCGCAGAAATACGACAGGAAGGTAGGAATCTCGGCCCCGCCCGCGGGGATCGTACCAAGCGGAAAGCCAATGGCGGTGCCGCGCAGCCACGGCTTCCACGAACGGCGCCATTCGTCGCGCGTCATCCAGACGCTGCCGGTGACTTTTTCCACCGTCCCGCCCGCGCTTCCGTGGCGGTAAAGCTGATAGACAACCTCGCCCACCGCGAACAGACCGACGGCGACCAGCACCACGTCGATCCCATCCGACAGCGCAAGGTTGCCGAAGGTCATGCGCGGCTGCCCCGTCTGGTTGTCGATCCCGATCAGTCCCAGCCACAGCCCCAGAAGCAGCGCCGAAACACCGCGCAGCACCGATTGCCCCATCACCGAGGACACCGCGACGAAGGCAAGGAAGATCAGGCTGAAATACTCGGCCGGGCCGAACAGCAGCGCGGCTTCGGCGATGATGGGGCTGAAGGCGGTCAGCGCGATGGTGCCGATGGTGCCTGCAACGAACGATCCGATGGCCGCCGTTGCCAGCGCGCCCGCCGCACGGCCACGGCGCGCCATCTGGTATCCCTCCAGCGCGGTGACCATCGAAGATCCCTCGCCCGGTGTGTTCAGCAGGATCGAGGTGGTCGATCCCCCATACATCGCGCCATAGAAGATGCCCGCGAACATGATGAAGGCCGAAGCCGGATCGATGCTGTAGGTCAGCGGCAACAGCAGCGCCAATGTCAGCCCCGGCCCGATGCCGGGCAGAACCCCCACCGCCGTGCCAAGCACCGTGCCCACCAGCGACCACATCAGGTTCTGAACCTGCAATGCCGCCGAAAATCCGCCCATCAGGTTGGCAAGCTGTTCCATCACGATACTCCGAACACGGCGGCGCCCAGCGTTCCGAGCACGCCCTGTCCGATATGGATGCCAAGGAACTGGCGGAAGGCGGCATAGGCCGCGAACCCGAAGACAAGCCCGATCCCCGCCACATGCAGGGGCCGCGACGCACCAAAGGCCAGCGCAATGCAGGTGAACATTCCTGCCGAGGCGAGCGGATACCCGATGGGCCGAATGAGCAGCAGGTTGATCGCCAACCCGGCCACGAACAGCCAAAGCTGCCACGGCGCCCCGCCCCTTGCGCCATCTTCGGGACGCATGGTTCCGCGCAGCGCCGAGAGCGTCAGCAGAACGCCGCAAATCGCAAGACCGGTCGTTACGATGATCGGAAAGCTGCGCGGCCCCACGGGGCCGCCAAACTTCGATACGGGAATCTGCTGCACGCCATACCAACTGACGGCGGCAAGCAGGATGAAGGCGGTTGCGATCAGAACCGGACCCATGCGCGAGGAAGGAGTGACTGTCATCCCTGACCTATGCGAACCCAAGGCGCTGCATCAGGTCCGTGATCGTTGCGATCTCCTGCTCCAGCACAGGCTGGAATTCGGCGGCGGGCAGATACAGGTCGATCCAGCGATGCGTTTCCAGCTCTGCCTTCCACGCATCGGTAGCGACCATCTCGGCAATCGTCGCCTCCAGTTCGGCCCGCTTTTCGGGCGATGTTTCGGGCGACGCGAACAGCCCGCGCCAGTTGAACAGCACCACGTCATGCCCCTGTTCGACGAAGGTCTGCACCGCGATCCCGTCGATCGGCTTGTCCGACGACAGGGCAAGCGCGCGCAGGCGGCCAGCCTCGACCTGCCCTGCGAATTCGCTCCAGTTGCTGATGGCGGCATTGACGTGGCCGCCCAGAACCGCCGTCTGTGCCTGCCCGCCGCCGTCATAGGCGATCCAGTTCAGCGCCATCGGGTCGATGTCGTTCGCCAGCGCAAGGATGCCCAGCAGGCTGTGATCCGATCCACCCGGTGCGCCGCCGGTCACGGAAACCCCGCTCGGGTTCGCCTTGAGCGCGGCAACTAGATCATCCAGTGTCTGGAAATCGGAATTGGCGGGCACCACCAGCACATGCGGCTCGCCCGACAGGCGGGCCAGCGGAACAGCCTCGGCCAACGAATTGGGCGCCTGATTGGTGATGGCCGAGCTGATCATCGTAAAGCCCGCGACCATCATCGAAAGCTGATCGTCCCCGCGCGGCAGGAACTGCGGCAGGGCCAGAGTGCCGCCCGCGCCGACGATATTCTCCACCTGGACCGGCCCGACCGTTCCCCTTGCGGCAAGAACCTTGGCGACCGTGCGCCCGGTCAAGTCCCACCCACCCCCGGCGGATGCCGGAACGACGATGTTCAGCCGATCGATCGCCGCAAGCGCGGGCCGTATGCCAAGCCCCGCCGCAAGCGCTGCGAGCCCGGTCGATGCCATGAATGTCCGTCTGTCCATACGAAACTCCTCCCTGTTATATGCGCCGCTTGCCCGAACTCTCCCCCCGGGCAGTCGGCAGCTGTTACGCGACGACCTTCGCCGTCAAACCTTCGATCTCCTCAGGGCCGTAGCCCAGTTCGCGCAGAACCTCGGCATTGTGCTGTCCGCACAGTGGCACGTCATGGCGCAGGCCCAGGCGTTTGCCATCGAAATCCACCGGCAGCGACGGCACGCTCGCCCGCCCCGCATCCGGCACGGTGATCGCGACGGTCCCGCCCGGCTGGTTCACATGCGGGTCGTCGAATAGATCGCGCGGGCGCTGGATCGGGGCATAGGGCAGCTTCATCGCCTCGCAGCTGGCCAGCACGGCGTCACGTGGCATGGCGGCGAAGAAGGCCCGCAGGCGCGGCATGAACCTGTCGCGGTGGATCACCCGGTCGCGGTTGCTTTGCAGGTCGGGATCGGACAGCAGATCGGTGAACCCGTGATGTTCGCAGAACACGCGCCATTGCGTATCGCTGACGATGCCGACGAAGACCTGCTGGCCATCCGCCGTGCCGAACAGGTCATACACTGCCCATGACGCCAGCCGCTCCGGCATCGGCGCGGGCTCCTGCCCCGTCACCACCTCTTGCATCATGTGCTGTGCGACAAGGAAGACGTTGTTTTCGAACAGGCCAGACCGGACGAGCTGCCCTTTCCCCGTCTGGTCGCGTTCGCGCAAGGCAGCCATCACCGCGATCACTGCAAACATCCCGCCCATGATGTCGTTGACAGAGGTGCCTGCCCGCAGCGGCCTCCCGGACGGGCCGGTCATATAGGCGAGGCCACCCATCATCTGCACCACCTCGTCCAAGGCGACACGATGTTCGTAAGGGCCCGACAGGAACCCCTTCATCGAACAATAGACCAGCCGCGGGTTGCGTTCGCGCAGCGTTTCATAACCAAGGCCCAGCTTGTCGAGCGCACCGGGACGGAAATTTTCGATCACCACATCGGCACGATCCAGCAGACGGCCCGCCGCCTTTTGCCCCTCCGGCGATTTCAGGTCCAGCGACAGGCTGCGCTTGTTGCGGTTGAACGTCGGAAAGTATCCCGCGCCCGCCCCGCGCAGCCGCCGCGTATTGTCGCCATCCGGGCTGGGTTCCACCTTGACCACATCCGCGCCCAGATCGGCAAGGATCATGCCGCAGGTCGGCCCCATCACCATGTGCGAGAATTCCACCACCCGCACGCCAGCGAACGGCAAGCTGTCGTTGTCGCGAAAAGCGTGCGCCATCACATCTCCACATGTTTCTGTTAGACAGAAAGTATGTTTCCCTGATAGACAGACTAGCCACGGCGCGCCAATCGCGTCAAGCAATGCTTTTGCCCAGCGACGACAAGGGGGATCAGATGAGCGACAAACCGGAGCAACGGGTCCAGGCGGTGGAACGCGCCCTGACCATCCTCGATGCCTTTTCGGATGGGGCGAAAAGGTTGACCCTGAACGATTTGTCGCAGCGCACGGGGTTCTATCGCAGCACGATCCTGCGTCTTGCTGCATCGCTGGACCGTTTCGGCTATTTGCTGCGTGACGAGGATGGGTATTTCCGCCTTGGCCCCTCGCTGTTCCGGCTTGGGGCGCATTACCAGCAATCGTTCAACCTGGCCGACCTTGTGCGCCCGATGCTTTCGCGACTGGTGCAGGAGACGAACGAAACCGCGTCCTTCTATGTGCGCGACGGCGACCGGCGCATCTGCCTGTTCCGCCAGCATTCGCCCAAGACCTTCCGTCATCATCTGGAGGAGGGCGCGGCGCTTGGTCTGGATCGGGGGGCCAGCGCGCATGTGCTGATGGCATTCTCGGGCGAGCCGGGGCCGCTCTACGACAAGGTCCGCGCGCAAGGCTACCACATCTCGGAAGCGGAGCGCGAGCCCGAGGCGCTTGCTTTTGCCGTGCCCACCTTCGGTCCCGACCGCAAGCTGATCGGCGCGCTTGGTGTCATCGGAAACCTGAGCCGCGTGACGCCCGAAGGCCGCGTGATGATGCTGGATGCGGTGCAGCGCGCCGGGGTCGATCTGTCACGGCGACTTGGGATGCCCGGTTGACAGGCCATATCCGACATTCCATTCTGCGCACCATATTTCTGTTTAGCAGAATTTTAGGGAGGGGAAGATGATCACCATAAGCGAAGTCGGCCCGCGCGACGGATTGCAAAGCCTGAACCGCACGATGCCCACTGCAGACAAGATCGCGTGGATCAAGGCCCTTGCCAATGCGGGCCTGTGCGAGATCGAGGTCGGGTCCTTCGTCTCGCCCAAGCGGCTGCCGCAGATGGCCGATTGCGGTGATGTTGTGCGTGCGGTGCGCGACATTCCGGGGTTGACCGTCGTTGCATTGGTTCCGAACCTGCGCGGCGCCGAAGCCGCCTTCGCGGCCGGGGTTCACAAGGTGTCGATCCCCGTCTCCGCCTCGCGGGCGCACAGCCGCGCGAATGTGAACCGCACGGTTGAAGAGGCCGTTGCCGAAGTCGCCGCGATCCGCGCCTTGCGCGACACGCTGGACGGGCCGCGCCCTACGGTCGAGGTCGGGATTTCCACAGCGTTCGGCTGCACACTCGAAGGGCCGGTGGCCGAAGATTGGGTCATCCGCCTTGCCGGAATGATTGCCGAGGCAGGGGCGGAATCCATCGGCCTGTCCGACACGACAGGGTATGGAAACCCCGCGCAGGTGCGCCGCCTGTTCACCCGTATGCGCGCCGATCTGGGCGATCTGACGGGCGGCGGGCATTTCCACAACACGCGCGGTCAGGGACTGGCGAATGTCGTCGCCGCTTTGGATTGTGGGATTACAACCTTCGATTCCTCTCAAGGCGGAATCGGCGGCTGCCCGTATGCACCAGGAGCGTCGGGCAATATCGTCACTGAGGATCTGGTGTTTCTGTTGGAGGCGATGGGCCTTGCGACAGGCGTTGATCTGGACAGGCTCGCAAAGGCGCGAACGACAATATTGAACTCTCTGCCCGGCGAAACGCTGTATGGACACGTAAAAGACGCAGGAGTGCCCAAAGGTTTCAAGTATAGACCTACTTGATTTGCTAATTTGACTGAGAGACGAACGTTACTCCGTCGCCCACAGCCTGAACCTCCCGCGACCGGTGATCTGGTGATGCCCCGTCTGGTGGTGTAGGTGGCGGTGGCCATCGGGTTTCTCGGTAGGGTTGGGTTGCGACCACCAACCTGAACCGAGGGATAGACCCGATGACCAAACCTATGATGGACCTCCGCGCGCTCGTGGAGAATAGCAGCGATGCCGACCTTCTGCGTGAGATGATCGGCTTCGCCGCCGAGCGGCTGATGGAACTGGAGGTCGGTGCCAAGACCGGCGCGGCCTATGGCGATAAGGACCCGGCGCGACGGGCGCAGCGCAACGGATACCGGGACAGGGACTGGGACTGGGACTGGGAGACACGCGCCGGGACCGTCGAGCTGCGCATCCCGAAGCTGCGGAAGGGCAGCTACTTCCCGGGCTTCCTTGAGCCCCGGCGCATGGCGGAGAAGGCGCTGACGGCGGTGATCCAGGAGGCCTATGTTCAGGGCATTTCGACCCACTCGGTCGATGATCTGGTCAAGGCGATGGGCATGTCGGGGATCAGCAAGAGCCAGGTTTCACGGCTCTGCGAAGAAATCGACGGCAAGGTGAAGGCGTTTCTGAACCGACCCCTCGAAGGCGACTGGCCCTACCTGTGGATCGACGCCACATACCTCAAGGTCCGGCGTGGCGGGCGGATCGTCTCGGTGGCGGTCATCATCGCCATCGGCGTCAACACCGACGGGCGGCGCGAGGTTCTGGGCCTGGAGATCGGCACATCCGAAGCCGAGCCGATCTGGACCGAGTTCCTTCGCAAGCTCACCCGCCGGGGCCTGCGCGGGGTCAAGCTGGTGATCAGTGACGCGCACGAGGGCATCAAAGCCGCAGTCTCGAAGGTGCTCAGCGCCACCTGGCAGCGGTGCCGCGTCCATTTCCAGCGCAACGCTCTTGCCCATGCCGGGAAAAGCGGGCGGCGTGTGGTCTCCGCCTTCATCGCTACAGCCTTCGCGCAGGACACCGTCGAGGCCGCCAGCACCCAGTGGCGCGCCGTGGCCGACCAGATCCGGCCCAAGGTCCCCAGGCTTGCCACGCTGATGGATGACGCCGAACACGACGTCCTGGCCTACATGTCCTTTCCCAAGAAGCACCGGGCAAAGCTGCACTCGACGGATGAGATCGACAAGACTTTTGCTGCCCGATTAGCTATTCTTTCCTCGTGCGGTCGACCTCGTGGTGAAGCGTGGCATATCGGCTGAAAGTGCCACCGGGCAGCCCATGCAGTCCCTGCCGGTGTGAGGCGGTCGCACACTTTTCCCCCGATGTCGGATGCGCCCGCCAAGCCGCGACGAAGTGTTCGTAGCCCTTCTCGGCCCGCTGGGCGATCTTCCTTTCCTGATCCCGCATTTCTTGACGTTGTAGGCGAAGCTCGCCCCGCGCTTGCTGCCCTTTCGCTGGGGCGAGCCGGCAGCGAGTTCCATGGCCCGGCCTTTGTGCGCCACCAGGCTGGGACGAGCCCAGCGGTAGTCTTCACCCCTCGTCAGCATGTGCCAGCACAACGTGGCGAGCTTGCGCGCCACGGCAACTGCCGCGATCTGGTGGCCACGGCGTGCCCGGATGCGGATGAAGAAGGCCCGCAACGGCCCCGGCGCCTTGGCGGCGGCCCAGGCGGCCTCGACCAGCATCGCACGCGCGTGGCTGCGACCGACCTTACTGATGCGGCCGTGATGAGCGGCCCCGAGGCCCGACTGACGGACCCGCGGATTCAGACCGAAGTAGCTCACCAACTTCTGCGGCGAGCTGAACCGGTCAATACTGCCGATCGCTGCCATCAGCCCGGCTGCTACCGCGAGGTTGACCCCGGTGATGGTCAGAAGCCGCCGGATGGCCTCGTCCTCCAAGGCGTCTTGGGCGATGTCGCGCTCGAGCACGGCGAGGTCTTCGCCGAGACGATCCAACTCGCGCACATGGCGCGCGATCGCTGCCCGCTCGTCATCGGGAACGGGCTGCCGGGTCAGCCAATCCCGGCCGCGGCGATTGAACAGGTCGGCATGCGGGCATGTTGGGATCAGATGCGCATGCAGGATGGAGTGGACCTCGTTCTTGATCCGAGTGCGGTGGCGCACGATTTGGTAGCGGCGGGCGACAAGCCTGCGAAGCCGCTCCGTCGTCGCATCCGGCGTCCAGATTTCCGGCAAATAGCCGGCGGCGTAAAGACTGGCCAGCGTGGCCGCATCCACCTTGTCGGTCTTCACGTGGGCATGGGCGATCGCCTTCACCTGAAGCGGGTTGGCGATCACCACCCGCGCGACGTGAGGTGAAAGCACCCGCGAAACCGCCATGCAGTTGCCCGTCGCTTCGATGACCACCTCGTCTGTTCTGAGGAGCTGCCGACCAAAGCCTTCGAGCGCCGTTCGTGTCATGTCGACCCGGCCTTCGTGCCTGGTCAGGCCGTTCTCCCATATCACCACCTCTCCGAAGGTCCGGTGGATGTCGATGCCGATCACGCGTCGCATGCGCGCCTCCCTTGCCAATGACAACAGGCGGGAGCGGCGGGCGACACGACAACTACGGATCCGCGCTCTCAGCGCAACCGGGCGAGTCGCAGAGGCGGTCAGCTACTAACTCGAGCTCAAAGCTCATCCAGTGCATCGACCTGCCCGCACTTTCGTGCTCCCGGTGCCTCTGTCCCGGATGCTCGCAGCATACACCCCGATCCAGTGATCGGGGCCAAACATTGACACCGTAATCATCATATCGGTTACCAATCCGATCGAACGGCTGAACGGCGAGATCAAGCGCCGCACTGACGTCGTCGGAATATTCCCGAATGACGACGCCATCGTCCGCCTCGTGGGAGCTTTGCTCCTCGAGCAGACCGAGGAATGGACCGTCCAGCGCGGCCGCTACCTAACACTGGAAACGCTCGCGCCGGTCTGCGATGATGTCATGGTCAGCCTGCCTGCGGCGCAGCGCGACTGACCAACTCGGCCCGCAGCAGAGCGCGAGGCCCACCGCCAGCTACACCATCAGCTGGGACAGCATCATAGGCGAGACGCTGGATCGCCCCCGTCCCCGTCCGATGCACAGCCTCGTCAAGCCGCCCCACCGCCTGCGCCGCCCGGGCGAGATTGGATACGAGCGCGGCTTCCGCCGCGCGCCAGGGTTTCGGGTCGAGCAGGTCACGGCGATCGACCCGCGGCAAAGGCAGGTCCCATGCTCCGGAGCCATCCGCCTGCTCCGGCAACTCATCCTCTCCATCAGGCGGGTCATAAAGCGATCTCCGCGTAAGCGGGGCAGATTTCCGGGCAGTGACGTTCAGGCGAGCGTGGCTTCGACCAGCCTGGGGAGTGGAGGGAGCGGCTCAGTCGGGTTGATGCCCAGGCGATCACCCAAGTAGGCGAAGAAGGAGATGCCGAGCTTTTGGCAGGTCTTCATCAGGCCGAGCATGACATCCCGGGCCTGGCGGCCATCGGCGCTCATCGTGCCACCCGAGATCCGGCGCTTGATCACGCAGGCGCGCAGGTCGTTTTCGGAGGCATTGGTGTGGAGCGGGATCTCCGGTCGCTCGATCACCTTCAGCAGTTCGCTCTTTCGCCTGTGCAGGCGGACCAGCAACTGACCCAGCTCCTTGTAACGGGTGCGTTGCCCGAAGATGTCGTCGAAACGTTGAGCGAGGACGGGTCCATCCATCGCGGACGGCTTTTGCTTCCAGAGCTTCAGATCGCGGTAGAGGGCCCAGATCTGGTCCCGGACCTTTTCCAGCTTACGGGTCTGCTCAGGTGTTTTCGGCATCAGCTTTTGCAGCAGCCGCTCGGCATGCACCCAGCACAGGGCATGATTGGGGATGCGGAACTGTCCGGCATCGTCGGACACAACCACTGTATGGCCCATCAGCCCGTGATGGCGCACCGCGCCCCAGAGTGCGGCCTCGCTGACCTCGCGCACCAAGCTGGGGTCGAAGACATCCAGGTGCAGCCTCACAAGGTGATCATACCAGGCCATCTGCGAACAGAATAAGGTTTCGGCATGGGTGGCAAGCCGGGCGATGATGTCCGGCGCAACCTTGCGCTGGCGCATGTAATCGAGAGCCGCCTCGTTGATGACGTAATCCTCATGTCCGGCCCGCAAAAGCGACAGGAAGTTCAGTCGTGACTTTGAGCGGCCCGTGCGGAACACGCTGAACCGCTCGCCGCCGATCTGCGTGGTGATCCCGTCGCGGCGGGCGTGGCGGGCACCGGTGTCGTCGACGCTGATATAGGGCGCCGTGGCCAGACCTGTTCGAAGGATGGCCTGATCCTCCGCCACGAAGTCATCGAGGCCCGTGGTCAGGATGCGCACCACCTGGCGCTTGGAGATCTCCATCCCGATCCCGTTCAGGATCGAGGTCAGCCGCTCCGTCGTCACCTGGCCTTGGGCATGCAGCGCGAGGCAGAACCGGCGCAGGCTGGCGCCGAAACCGCCCAGCAACCCGTCCGGCAAGGGCGCGATGATCGTCTTGCCCTTTGGTGTCAGCCAGCGTTCGCGCCGATAGCGGATAAGCTCGGCCGAAATTGCCAGATCACGAACCAGGATAGTTTCGTATCCCTTGAAGCGCGATCCCGACGGCGCAGCTATCGACAGAACCTCCTCGCGGGTGACGCGGTCCTTGTCGCGCTTCGGACCGCGGCGCCGCCGTTGACCGTCGGGCTTGCGAACCTCCTGTTCCGTGATCTCGTCCATGCCGGAGGGTTTGAACGGCGGTCGCGGCGGCAGGTTCTTCAACCGCGCGATCTCGTCGCGCAGATCCTGGTTCTCGGCCTGCAGAGTAGTGCGGGAAATTTCTGACTTTTCGAGCTCATCCCGCAACTCGGCCACCTGCGCCTCGAGGACGCCAAGCCGCTGCGACAGATCCAAAACGATCCGGCGCAAGGCGTCGGAACTCGGCATCTCAGAGGCATCATCCGACCGGGGGCACATACGATCTTGAATCAGCCAATCATCTCTAGCGCAACTGCCTTGCCCGGAAATCTGCCCCGGTTACGAAAGCGGATCGTCCTCGGACCATTCACTATCAATTGGATCGGCGCTCATATCCGCCTTAGTACATCGAAATGCGGTTCACTGCCAGAACTGCTTCCGAGAGTCATTAGTCACGATAAGTCCCGCTTATCGTGCCTCTTGCGTTTGATCGCGGAGGTGACCCAGAATGGCACGATGAAGCTGCCGATTGCACCCCCTGCCCTCTCCGCCGCCGAGGCGCTGACCGATCTCTGGCGCCGTGGCACTCCGGAGAACACCTTGCGGG
>Ga0160459_100654_pt1 | contig 12087 bp, 14 predicted proteins | sample HID1973K_E6MG_FD_108208 | JGI IMG/M metagenome (GOLD analysis project Ga0160459, IMG submission 108208) | Enriched mosquito-associated microbial communities from UW Madison campus, WI, USA - HID1973K_E6 MG | ecosystem: Host-associated > Arthropoda: Insects > Digestive system > Unclassified ... | reverse complement strand
GCCGCGACGGTGAACGCGCCCGCGTCGCGCAGCGCCTGCATCGTGCCGACGAGATCGGGGCTCTTGCCCGATTGCGAGAACGCGACGGCGAGTTGTCCGGAGACACGCAACGGCGCCTGCTGGAGCGTGGCAACCGACATCGGCAGCGATGCAACCGGAATGCCGATGCGGCTCATCGCGAGGCTCGCGAAATAACTGGCGGCGTGGTCCGAGCTGCCGCGCGCGACCGTCAGCGCGACATGGCGAGGCTGCTCGGCGAGCTTGACCGCGAGCGCTTCGATAGACGAGGTATCGGCGAGCTGGGCCGCGACGACATCGGCGGACTCCAGCGCTTCATTAAGCATATTCGACAATTGATTCTCCTTCGACATACGTGGCGGTCAGCGCGTGTTCCCGGTCGAGCACGACGAGATCGGCCCATGCGCCGCGCGCGATGCGGCCGCGGTCTTCGAGTCCGAGATAGTCGGCGGGGAAACGCGACAGGCGATTCGAGACGTCCGCGAGCGGAATGCCCAGCGACACGAGATTGCGCAGCGCCTGATCCATCGTCAGGGTGCTGCCGGCGAGCGTGCCGTCCGCGAGACGCACGCCGCCCATGCATTTGGTGACATGCTGGCTGCCCAGGCGATATTCGCCGTCGGGCATGCCGGCCGCCGACGTGCTGTCGGTCACGACATAGAGACGCGGGATCGCGCGCATCGCGGCGCGAATGGCGCCCGGATGCACATGCAGCAGATCGGGAATGAGTTCGGCGTATTCCGCATGCGCCAACGCCGCGCCGACCATGCCGGGGTCGCGGTGATGCAGCGGCGACATCGCGTTGAACAGATGCGTGAAACCGCGCGCGCCATGCTTGAGCGCGTTGACGGCGTCGTCGTAGGTGCCGAGCGAATGGCCGAGCTGCACCCGCACGCCGCGCGCGGCCAGTTCGGAAATGATGTCGAGATGGCCGGAGATTTCCGGCGCGATCGTGACGACGCGGATCGGCGCGAGTTCGAGGTATTTCAGCACTTCGTCGCGCACCGCGACGGCGGCCGCGTCGGGCTGCGCGCCCAATTTGCCCGGGTTGATGTACGGGCCTTCCAGATGCACGCCCAGCATGCGCGCGCCGCCGGCGGCACGGTGTTTCGCCTGTTCGCCCAGGCCCGCGACGACTTCCATGAGCTCGTCGCGCGGCGCGGTCATGGTGGTGGCGAGCAGGCTCGTGGTGCCGTGCTGCGCGTGCTGGCGCGCGACGGTGTCCGCCGCATCGCCGCCTTCCATGATGTCGCGCCCGCCGCCGCCGTGCACGTGCAGGTCGATGAAGCCCGGCAGGATGTACGGCGCGTCGTTGGCGAGCGGATCGGCGATATGGCCTTCGAGCGCCGTCACGCGGCCGTTCTCGAAGCGGACCGAGCCGTGGATCCAGCCGTCGGTCGTGAGTATGTTTCCTTTCAGCATGAGTTTCTCTGGAAGTACGCGATGCATGGATGAGGTTCAGTGCCGTCCGCGCCGTGCTGCGAGCAGGCTTTCGTCGCGAAATAAGCGAACGGCTTCCTTGGGTCCTCTCGTTCTCTTGATTGCTCTTTTGATGCGTCTCGGGTGCCGCGCGTCTGTGCCGACGCTTATCGATGCAGTTCCGCGACGAAGTCGTAGTAGTCGTCGCGGCAGTAGGTGTCCGTCAATTCGATCGCGCGCTGATCCGCGCAATAGCCGATCCGCGTGATCACGAGCAGCGCTGCGCGCGGCGCCACGCCCATCAGCCGCGCGACTTCCGCGCCCGCGTTGACCGCGCGGAAATGTTGCAGCGCGCGCACCACGGACGACCCACGCTCCTCCAGATACCGATACAGCGAAGCGCCGATCGCAAGCGGGTCCGGCACGACGGCCACCGGCAGGGTCGATTGCTCGACCGCCATCACGATGCCGTCCGCGCGCCGCAGCCGTCGCAGGCTCGCAACGGCCGCGCCCGGCAACAAGCCCAGACGCACCGATTCATCGCGATTCGCTGCTCGTAGTCCGCGATCGAGCCAGATCGAATCGGGCCTGAAGCCGCGCTGTTCCATCTTCCTGGTGAAACCGGTGAGCCGGGACAGCGGATCTTCGACGCGCGGCGTGATGAAACTGCCCGCGCCGCGCACGCGCCGGATCAAGCCTTGCTCGACGAGCAGCGCGATCGCCTTTCTCGCCGTGATACGCGACACACCCACACGTTCCGACAGCGTGCGCTCCGAGGGCAGCGCCTCGCCGGCTGTCCAGGTGCCGGCATGGATTGCGGTGGCAAGACGCGACGCCAACTGGAGATAAAGCGGCGTATCGCTACGCGCGTCAGGCGTCAGATCCTGCCAGCCATGCTCCATTGGACGGTCTCGCTTGCTGAAGTGGAGCCCATTATATAACCAACATAATACCAGTCAACGCTAACGCGCACCCTTAGGTCAAACGTCAAAATTCTATTTAAATCAAATAGTTACAAGATGTTTAGCAGAGTTAAACAGAACATTTCCGCTATCGGGACTTACCCGCATGACAGCCCAGTTGACGAACTGGCTACTTACTTGCCTTTTTACCCACTTTTCGGGCATTTTCGTATTCGCACGGTCGTGCTTCTTTGGCACAATGGCTTCATTAATTCGGATTCACAATCAATTTCAACAAAACTGAGAGAGACTTAAGCGATGGGTTGTCCTGATCCGAGCCGGGCCGTCGAAGCGGTGCGCCGCTTCAACCGTTTCTATGCGCGCCATACCGGTGCCCTTCACGAGCGGCTGCATAAAAGCAGCTTTTCATTGACCGAAGTGCGGATTCTGCATGAACTGGCGCAGGGGCGCGCCACCACAGCTGCGGACTTGTCGCGCAACCTGGGGTTGGACACGGGTTATCTGAGCCGGTTGATCAACAACTTCCAGAAGCTCGGCCTTGTGGTGCGACGAAAGAACGAGTCGGACGGCCGCGCGCACCTGCTCCGGATCACGCCCGAGGCGAAAGCGCAGGTCGACGCGCTCGACCTCCACGTTTCGGCCGAGACCGCTACGCTGCTCAAACGACTGACCTCCGCCGAGATCGATCATCTATGCATGGCCATGGCGGACGTCGAACGATTGCTCTCGTCATCCTATTGCGAAGGCGAGACGAGGCTGCGCGTGCCGCGCGGCGGCGACTTCGGCTGGATGATCGAGCGTCACGTGCACCTGTATTCCGGCGACAAACCGAAGCTTTTCAGCGAGGCATACGCGGCAAGGAAGGTGTCGCGCTTTCTTGCGGACATGCAGTCGAATACCCCGCGCATCGCCTGCTGGGTGGCGGAGCACGGCAATGCCACGCGTGTCGGTGCGGCGATACTTGCTGCGGAATCCGAAACTCAGGCGCGCATCGAACTGCTGTTCGTCGAGCCGGGCGCTCGCCGGCGCGGGCTGGGCGAACAACTCGTCGCGGCATGCACGAACTTCGCCCACGGTGCGCGCTACGAGCAGGTGATCTGCAGGCTGGACGAACCGCAGGAAGATCTCTGCGCGCTGTTCATGCGAACCGGTTTCACACCGGTGCAGGAAGGAACTTCGGGTATCGTATGGCAAAGAGAACTACAGCAGATTTTCGCCGACTGAGCCGCGACGAAAAAAACGGCGTCCCAGGGACGCCGTCATTGAAGCTCGAAGCAGTCGCTCTCAGAACGAAGGCACGACCGAGCCCTTGAACTCGCTCTTGAGGAACTGCCGCACGTCGTCCGACTGATAGGCGGCGACCAGCTTCTTCACCCACTGCTGATCCTTGTCCTTCGCGCGCACCGCGATCAGGTTCGCGTACGGGCTATGCACGTCTTCGAGCGCGATCGCGTCCTTCGTCGGCTGCAGACCAGCCGCGAGCGCGAAGTTCGTGTTGATCGCGGCAGCATCGACATCGGCGAGCGTGCGCGGCAATTGGGCGGCATCGAGTTCGACGAGCTTGATCTTCTTTGGATTCTCGGCCACGTCGAGCGCCGTCGCGTTGCTGCCGTTCGTGCCGGCGCCCGCCTTCAGCTTGATCACGCCTTGCGATTGCAACAGCAGAAGCGCGCGATTCTCGTTCGACGGATCGTTCGGCACCGCGACCTTCGCGCCTTGCTGCAAATCCTTCAGCGACTTCAGCTTCTTCGAATAGACGCCGAGCGGCGAGATATACGTGAGACCGGCGTTCACGATCTTGTAGCCGCGCTGCTTGACCTGGCTATCGAGATACGGCTGATGCTGAAAGCTGTTCGCGTCGAGATCGCCGGCGTCGAGCGCCGCGTTCGGCTGGACGTAGTCGTTGAATTCGATCACCTTCACGTTGAGGCCTTCGCGCTTCGCGACCTTCTGCACGACTTGCCAGATCTGCGCGTCGGGGCCGCTGATGGTGCCGACCTTGATCACTTTGTCATCGGCGTGAGCGGCGAGGCTCGTGAAAAGCGCGGCGGATGCCACGGCGGCGGTAACGGCTTTGAGCAAATTTCTGCGCTGCATGGTGTTCCTGTTTCGATGATGCGTTGGTGCTGGGATTGCGTGATTCGCGCCCGGCTAGCGAGTCGACCGGGGTGACGGATATTCGCACAGCTTTGGTGCGAGTTGAAATACCGAATGCTCATGTGGATATCACCTGCGGCGTGTTCGACCGCCTGAAAAGAAAAGTGGCCCGCATGGGCCACTTTCGCAATCAGTCGATCAACAGCTTCAGGTCGTGAACCCACGGCTCGACGCCCTGCCCGTCGCGGGCAAAGAGACGCAGTTTGCCGTCCTTGTCGAACACGTAGCTCGCGGCAGTGTGATCCATCGTGTAATCGTCGGGCGTCTTGCCCTGCGACTTCGCGTAGTACACGCGAAAGTCCTTGGCGAGTTGCGCGAGTTGCGCATCGCTCGCCGGCCGCAAACCGATATACGACGAGTTGAACGCCGCCACATATTGGCCGAGCAGATCGGGCGTATCGCGCGCCGGATCGACGGTGACCATCAGCACCTGCACGTCTTTCGACTTGTCGCCGAGTTGCTGCATGGCTTGCGAGAGCTCCGCGAGCGTCGTCGGGCAGACATCCGGGCAATGCGTATAGCCGAAGAACAACACGACGGCCTTGCCCTTGAAATCGGCGAGCGTGCGTGTCTTGCCGTGCGTATCGGGCAAGGAGAAATCGCTGCCGAACTGCTTGTTGCCGGTGATGTCGAGATTCTTGAAATCGGGCGCTTTCTCGCACGCGGAGAGCAGCGCCGCGAACATAAGCAGCGCGAAGAAACGACGAAGAAGGACCATCATGCGCCGATCACCGTACGCACGTAATGATCGACGAGCAGCGCGCCAAACAGCAGCGACAGATACACGATCGAATAGCGGAAGGTCCTGCGCGCGAGCGTATCGGAGTAGTCGCGATACATCTTCCACGCATAGCCGATGAAACCCGCGCCGAGCGCGATCGCGCTCGCAAGATACACCACGCCGCTCATGCCGGAGATATAGGGCATCAGCGTGACCGCGAACAGCACGAGGGTGTAGAGGAAAATGTTGAGCAACGTGTACTTCTCGCCATGCGTGATCGGCAGCATCGGCAGGCCGGCGTTTTCGTAGTCCTTGCGGCGATACAGCGCGAGCGCCCAGAAATGCGGCGGCGTCCACACGAAGATGATCAGCACGAGAATCCACGCGTCGCCGGGCACGGTGCCGGTCACGGCGGCCCAGCCGAGTGCGGGCGGCATCGCGCCCGATGCACCGCCGATCACGATGTTCTGCGGCGTATAAGGCTTGAGCAGCAGCGTGTAGATGACCGCATAACCGACGAACGTGGCGATGGTCAGCCACATCGTGAGCGGATTGGTGAACGTGTAGAGCGTCCACATGCCGATGCCGCCGAGCACCGCCGAGAACGTCAGGATTTGCACCGGCGTGATCTGCCCGCGCGCCGATGGACGCCACGCGGTGCGGCGCATCTTCGCATCGACTTTCTGCTCGACGAGACAATTGATTGCGAATGCGGCGCCGGCCAGCAACCAGATGCCGACAACACCGCCGATCAGTTTGTCCCACGGCACCATGCCGGGCGTGGACAGGAACATGCCGATGACGGCGCAGAACACGGCGAGTTGCGTGACGCGCGGCTTGGTCAGCGCAATGTATTGCGAGACGCGGCTGCCGAGTGGGGAATGTAGTGTCGTGCTATCCATGATGTGGAGTCACGCTGAAACGACGTCGCGCGCGGGAATGGCGGCGCGGCCGGGACGGCTGGAAGAGATTCGAAAGTTTAGCATAACGAGTAGCAGCAGCAGGATCGCGGCCCCGCCGTTGTGCGCCACCGCGACGGGCAGTGGCCATTGCAGCACGATGTTGGACATGCCCGTCAGGAACTGGACCACGATCATCAACAATACCCCGTTTGCGGGTTTTCGCAGCGATTCGAATCGTCGCAGCCGCGAGGCGAGCCAGAGCAGATACAGAACGACTGCGACCGCGAACGTTCGATGCGTCCAGTGGATTGCGACGAGCGCGTCCTGCGAGATCACGTCGCCGTCGCCGGTCATGCCGAGCGCGCGCCACAGGTGGAAGCCGTGTTCGAAGTTCATCGGTGGAACCCATTGGCCGTTGCACAGCGGAAAGTCCGTGCACGCGAGCACCGCGTAATTCGTGCTGACCCAGCCGCCGAGCGCGATCTGCACGACGAGCAGCAGCAAGCCGAACACCGCGGCGGGCATCCAGCGCGCGGCCGCGGAGTCGAGCGAGGGAATCGGCGTCATGCGCGCGGCGAGCCAGCCGAGCACGCCGAGCAGCGCGAGCCCGAGCAGCAGGTGCGTGGTGACGATCACAGGTTGCAGTTTCAGCGTGACGGTCCACGCGCCGAACGCGCCTTGCAGCAGGATGAGCAGCAGAATGCCGGTCGGCCACCACGGCGACACATGCAGCGGACGCTTCTTCACACGCGCGGTCCACGCGATGATCACCTGCGCGATGATCAACACGCCGATCGCCATCGCGAAATAGCGGTGCAGCATCTCGATCCACGCCTTCATCAGGCTGACGGGGCCGGTGGGCATCGCCTGATAGGCGGCCGTGATCTGCGCATGCGCGATGAACGGGGACGACGTGCCGTAACACCCCGGCCAGTCCGGGCAGCCGAGGCCGGAATCGGTCAGGCGCGTGAAGCCGCCGAACATGATGAGATCGAGCGTCAGAAAGGTCGTCAGCCAGACGAGTTTCCTGAACTTGTCGTCATCGGCTTTGACCCAGACATACGACATCGGGAGCAGCGCGATACAGATGCCGATCAGACCGAGTTGCAATAAGAACATGTGTCTCTACCCTGCCTTCAGCCAATGCGCGACCACTTCAGAAGCTTCGCCACATCCGCGTTGATCTTCTTCGGATCGGGATTCTTCGGGAAACGCATCATCAGATTGCCGTTCGGATCGACGAGAAAGATGTGATCCGTGAGCTTCGTGCCGTCGTCGACGGGCAGCCACGCGGCGATCGCCTTCTCGTCGGCGACGAGCATGCGGGTGTCGGGTTGCGGATACGCGGTCTTGATGACGTCGGCGACCGGCTTGTCATCGGTGCGCAGCCAGACGTTCACCACGCGCTCGCGCTCGCCCGACTGCAGCGCGCGCACCTGGCGCATGAAGTAGAGGCGCGTCGCGCATTGTTCGTCGCAATCGCTGCCGTTGACGATGACCATCAGCCACTTGCCTTCGAGCGACTTGAGCGGCAGGCTCTGCCCTTTCTCGTCGGTGACGGCGAGTTGCGCGGGAATCGGACGTTGCGGGTCGATCAGCGCGCCGTAGCTCGACGTGCCGCCCGCCGGCTTGAAGACGTAGTACATCAGGTACGACGCGATCACCGGCGCAGCGCAGACGAGCGCGAGCAACAGCAGCATCCAGCGTCCGCTGATCCAGGAGCCTTTCGAGGCGGTTCGTTGCCGCGTGCCAGTCTTGTCGGCGGCGGTGGAGCGTTGTGATTGCATCGGTAAAAACGTGTCCCGGTTCTGTTCGATCGCGCGCGGCGTGCGCGCGTCGGTGTGTCAGGCGTGGTGTTCGGCTTCGTCGTCGCGGTCTTCGCCTTTCTTCGCGGCGCGGCGCGCGGCATACAGGCCGAACGCGATGGCCGCGGCCGCCATGCCCCACCACTGGAACATGTAGCCGTAGTTGCGATCGACGCCGAGCGTCGGCGCGGGCCAGTCGCGCACGAGCTTGTCGCCGGTGTCGTTCGTCTGCTGAATCACGAACGGCTGAAACGCGAGCCCGGTTTCGGCGGAGTACGACCTGATGTCCAGGTTCTGCCGGATCTCCTTGTGCGCCGCCGATCCGCCGCTGCCCAGTTCGAACGCCTGCGACGCGTTCGCCCGCGCGATCCCTTTCACCTCGACGACGCCCTTCGGTGTCTCATACGGCTCGATGCCCGTGCGGTCCGCCATGTTGCGCGGCAGCCATCCGCGATTCACGAGCACATAGACGCCGCCCTCGAGTTTAAGCGGCATCACGACATAAAAGCCTGGCTGGTCGTTATACGGACGATTGTCCAGATACACGACCCGCTCCGGTATGAACTCGCCGCGCGCCGCCACGCGATGAAATTCGATCGACTTGAGCGGCAGCGGCTCCACGCCGATTTCCCGCGCGGGCGCATTCTCGAACGCGACGATCTGCGCGTTGAGCGCTTCCTTCTGATGCGCGCGATCGCGCTGCCAGAATCCGAGACGCACGGTCACGGCGACGACGATCAGGATGACGAGCGCGGGCCAGAAACGAATCTTCATGCCGCGCCCCTTTCTGTCGGCATGCGATTCGGCGCTGCACGGCGCGATCCATCGAGTGAGATAATGAGATGGTTCAAATCAAACTTGCTCACTGCGGTTCCTGAGCAAACACGCTGGCTGGTTTCATGCACATCATCGTTGCTATCGCATTCATCCTTATCATCGGCAGCCTGGGCTCGGCGCTCTACTTCATGATGACCGACCGGGGCAGGACGAAGCGGATGGTGTGGTCGCTCGCCGCGCGCGTCGGGCTGTCCATTTCCCTCTTCCTCTTCATCCTGTTCGCGCACTGGATGGGCTGGATTCAATCGACGGGCATTCCGCTCGGACGATAACCCGCCGCGCGGGTTCTTCCCTACGAGACGAATTGTCGCGCCACGGCACGCTGCTCGACGTCCCTGAAACGAACACGCCGCCCCTTGAAACATCGAGGGCGGCGTGTTGGTCACTGCTTCTTTGCTCTCGGACCACGGACGGCGCATCGCGCTCGTCCGCCTGGTCAATCCGCTTACAGCCAGTAGACGACGACGTACAGCCCCAGCCACACGACGTCGACGAAGTGCCAGTACCACGCCGCACCTTCGAAGGCGAAGTGGTGATCCGCCGTGAAGTGCCCGCGGATCAGGCGAAACATCACCACGGCCAGCATCGTGCCGCCCAGGAACACGTGGAAGCCGTGGAAGCCGGTCAGCAGGAAGAACGTCGAGCCATACACGCCGGAAGAGAGCGTCAGGTTCAGCTCGTTGTACGCGTGGAAATACTCGTAGCCCTGGCAGAACAGAAAGATGATGCCGAGGAGCACGGTCGCGCCCAGCCAGATGATCGCCTTCCTACGATGATCTTCGCGCAGCGCGTGGTGCGCCACCGTCAGCGTCGCGCCGGAGGACAGCAGCAGCGCGGTATTGATGGTCGGCAGGGGCCACGGCACCATCGCGCGGAAGTGCGGCACGAGCGCGGCGGGACCATTGTTCGGCCACACGGCGGCGAAGTCCGGCCAGATCAGCTTGTAATCGAGGCTGCCGAGTTCATGCATCGCGATGGCGCGCGCATAAAAGAGCGCGCCGAAGAACGCCGCGAAGAACATCACTTCGGAGAAGATGAACCAGCTCATGCTCCAGCGGTACGACACGTCGACACGCTTGCCGTACATGCCGCCTTCGGATTCGGAGATCGCGTCGCCGAACCAGTGCCACAGCACGAACAACACGAACAGCAGACCGATGAACGTGCCGACCGGCCCGAAGGTATGGCCGTTGATCCACGATGCCAGCGACGCCAGCATGACCAGCAAGCCGGTGGCAGCCATCACCGGATGCCGCGACGGATGAGGCACGAAATAGTACGGGCTCTCGTTTTGACCGCTCATTGTTGATTCTCCACTTCGATCCAGTTGCTTGAATTTTCTTTTGGCGCCGCGCGTCCGACCCACGACACGCCCGGCGTTTTCCGTCTATCCCACTACCGCGCGCACGATCAGCAGCAACACGACGATGAACAGCACCGCGCCAATGACGCCCGCCGCGATCAGATGCAACGGGTTCAACTGCGCCGCATCGCTTTCGAGGTCCGCGCGGCGGCGCACGCCGAAAAACGACCAGAACACCGCCTTCACGAGCCTGAGAAAACCGCTCTTGTTCGGCGAGCCCCCGCCCATGGCCGTCACGAACCCTTCGCCACCGACTTCGGCGCGTTCAGCTCGAAGAAGGTGTAGGACAGCGTGATCGTCTTCACATCCTTCGGCAGCTTCGGATCGACGACGAACACGACCGGCATGCGCCTGGTTTCGTTCGGCGCCAGCGTCTGCTGCGTGAAACAGAAGCATTCGATCTTCCGGAAATACTCGGTGGCCTGCTTCGGCGCGTAGCTCGGGATCGCCTGCGCGTTCACCGTGCGATTCTGCTGGTTGGTCACCTCGTACATCACCGTCATGACTTCACCGGGGTGCAGGTCGAGACTGTGCTGCTCCGGCTTGAACTGCAACGGGCCGCGCGCGTTCGCGTCGAATTCGATCGAGATCGTGCGGCTCATGTCGACTTGCGTGTTCTTCGCCTCGCGCGCGCCGACATCGCGCTGCACGAGATTGTTGATGCCGGTGATCTCGCAGATCGCCTTGTACATCGGCACGAGCGCGAAGCCGAAGCCGAACATCAGCGCGGCCACGACGAAGAGCTTGATCAGCATCGACCGGTTGAACGACCGGTCGACGTGCGAATTTTCCTGCTGAGTGGACACGTTGCTTTCCTACCCTCGCGACAACAGGTATTGCCTGACGACGATACCCAGAAAGAAGACGGCGGCAATCAACATCATGATCAAACCGAGCCGCTTGTTGCCCGCGCGGATTTCCTCGGGCGTGCGTCTTTTTTGTGGATTCGGGGCCATGCTTTCCTGACTTTTTCGTTCGCGGGACATCCTTTGGAAGTCCCGCGAACCGGACAAACTGCTTATTCAACCGTCGGCGGATGCTCGAACGTATGGAACGGCGCCGGGCTCGGCACGGTCCATTCGAGACCTTCCGCGCCATCCCACGGCTTGTCGGACGCCTTTTCGAGTTCGCCGCCGCCGCGATACGCCGGCAGCGCGACCGCGAACAGGAAGTAGACCTGCGCGAGGCCGAAGCCGAATGCGCCAATGGTCGCGACCTGGTTGAAATCGGTGAACTGCGCCGGGTAGTCCGCATAACGGCGCGGCATGCCCGCGAGACCCAGGAAGTGCATCGGGAAGAACGTGATGTTGAAGAAGATCATCGACGCCCAGAAGTGGATCTTCCCGCGCATTTCGTTGTACATCCAGCCCGTCCACTTCGGCGCCCAGTAGTACCAGCCCGAGAACAGCGCGAACAGCGATCCTGCCACCAGCACGTAGTGGAAGTGCGCCACCACGTAATAGGTGCCGTGCATCTGGATGTCGAGCGGCGCCATCGAGAGGATCAGGCCCGTGAAGCCGCCCATCGTGAACACGAACAGGAAGCCGATCGCGAAGAGCATCGGGGTTTCGAAGGAGAGCGCGCCGCGCCACATCGTCGCCACCCAGTTGAACACCTTCACGCCCGTCGGGACCGCGATCAGCATGGTCGCGTACATGAAGAACAACTGGCCCGTCACCGGCATGCCGGTCGCGAACATGTGGTGCGCCCACACCATGAACGAGAGAATCGCGATCGATGCGGTTGCGTACACCATCGAGCTATAGCCGAACAGCGGCTTGCGCGAGAACGCCGGAATCACCTGCGACACGATCCCGAACGCCGGCAAGATCATGATGTACACCTCGGGGTGACCGAAGAACCAGAAGATGTGCTGGTACATCACCGGATCGCCGCCGCCCGCCGCGTTGAAGAACGACGTGCCGAAGAACTTGTCGGTCAG
>Ga0160459_100650_pt1 | contig 12203 bp, 8 predicted proteins | sample HID1973K_E6MG_FD_108208 | JGI IMG/M metagenome (GOLD analysis project Ga0160459, IMG submission 108208) | Enriched mosquito-associated microbial communities from UW Madison campus, WI, USA - HID1973K_E6 MG | ecosystem: Host-associated > Arthropoda: Insects > Digestive system > Unclassified ... | reverse complement strand
CTGGCCCATGTTCTCGGTGTTGATGCGGAAGTAGGCCTGCAGCGGGATGTCCACGTGAACGCCCTTGGGGACGTAAACGAAGGAACCGCCGGACCAGACAGCCGTGTTGAGCGAGGCGAACTTGTTGTCACCAACCGGGATGATGGTGCCGAAGTACTCCTGGAAGATTTCCGGGTGTTCCTTCAGCGCCGTGTCGGTGTCCAGGAAGATGACGCCCTGCTTCTCAAGGTCCTCACGCAGCTGGTGGTAGACAACCTCGGACTCATACTGGGCGGCGACGCCGGAGACCAGGCGCTGCTTTTCAGCCTCGGGGATGCCGAGCTTGTCGTACGTGTTTTTGATGTCCTCGGGCAGTTCCTCCCAGCTGGTGGCCTGCTTCTCCGTGGAGCGCACAAAGTACTTGATGTTGTCGAAGTCGATGCCTGAGAGGTCTGCACCCCAGGTGGGCATGGGCTTGCGGTCGAAGTACTTCAGCCCCTTGAGGCGAAGGTCCAGCATCCACTCGGGCTCGCTCTTCTTAGCCGAGATGTCGCGGACTACCTCTTCGTCGAGTCCACGGCGTGCGTTGGCGCCGACATCGTTCTTGTCAGCCCAGCCGTACTCGTAGTTGCCGATGCCGTGGAGCTCGGGATTCTTTTCCAGAATCTCCGAGATCACAGTGTTTTCGGCTACTGCTTTCTCTGATAGTTGGTCCGTCATCACGGCCTTTCTTGCTGATGGTTTGTTACTTCGTTCAGGCTGGCGGGGGCTGCAGAAGGCCTTGTGGGCCCGGGCGCAGACAGCCTGCCTGTGGGAATGTGGGTGGTGCAGACGTGCCCGCCGCGGGCCAGTGTGGACAGGCGGCGCACGTCGACGCCCACCAGCCGTGAGAACACTTCGGTTTCCACGTCGCAGAACACCGGGAAGCGGGCGGCGAGTTGCTGGATGGGGCAGTGGCCTTGGCACAGCTGGACGCTGGAGAGCGCGGCCGGCAGAGGAGCCTTGGCCTCGATGGAGGCTGCGGACGCAACGAAGTTGTCCCGGCTGAGTGCTTCGGCAAGAGCCCTGGCCCGGTCAGCGATGTCCGGCCCCGCCTTGTCGATTTCGGGGGCGTAGCGCCGTTCCATCTCAGCGAAGCGCTCGACCGCAAAGGCACGGACGGCGTCCGGTCCTGCTGCTTTCTGGAGCTGCTGGAGCGCCAGCGCGGCAATGTCCAGGTAGTCGTTGCCCAGGCTCGACTGGCCTTCGGAGCTGAGGACGTAACGGCGTGCGGGGCGTCCGGCGCCCGCCCCGGCCCTGGCCACCCTCTTGACTTCGATGATGCCGGCACGGGATAAATGGTCGAGGTGCCGGCGGACTGCCGCCGGAGTGAAGCCCAGCATGTCGCCAAGCTCGGCCGCGCTGACGGGTCCGTGTTCCAGGACAGCCGAGAGCACGCGGTCGCGGGTGCGCTCATCGGCGTCAGCCACGGGACCGGGCACCGTTTGGGCGCGCCCTTCCTGGGCCTGCGCGGCCCCGTGCCCGGCAATAGGCACAGCAGTAGCATTGCTCACGGAATACACAACACAATCATGTCGTAATTTAGTCCCGGGCTCCAGTAAGGGCAGGCTGACCTTCCCCTGGCAGCACGGCGGGACCCGGCAAGTACTACATCCCGTAGAATACTGGGGTGCGATCCCCCCAATCCCCCGTCCTGTCCATCAGTGGACTCGTTAAGGACGTCGGCCCGCTGGCCAGCCTGGACGGAAAGATGCTGAGGGTAGTCAGCGATGTCTCGCTGATCGCCGGGCGCGGCGAGGTGACGGCCCTGTTGGGACCCAACGGCGCCGGAAAGACCACCACGCTTGAGTGCGCGCAGGGCCTCCAGCGGCGGAGCGGCGGAACCATCAAACTTCTCGGCGAGGATCCTGCCTCCGCCGGCGCAGACCTGCGCTCCCGTGTAGGCGTGATGCTCCAGGACGGCGGGCTCCCGCCGTCGGCCAAGCCCGTGCCGCTGCTGCGGCACATCGCCGGCCTGTACGCGAAGCCCTGGCCCGTGGAGGACCTGGTGGAGCGGCTGGGCATCGATACGTTCAGCCGCACCGGCGTGCGGAGGCTGTCCGGCGGACAGAAACAGCGGCTCGCCCTGGCGGCGGCCCTGGTGGGCAGGCCCGAGGTCCTTTTCCTCGACGAACCGAGCGCCGGGCTCGACCCGCAGTCCCGCGCCCTCGTCTTCGACCTCATCTCCGAGCTCCGCAGCAGCGGAATGGGCATCATCCTCACCACCCACCTGATGGATGATGCCCAGCGCCTGGCGGACTACGTCTACATCATCGACGGCGGCCGCAACGTTGCCGAAGGAACAGTGCAGCAGCTCCTGCAGCGCGAACCGGCCGTTGACAGCGGGGCTGACCACGTCCGGACGCTGGTGTTCGAAGCGCAGCCGGGCCTGGATGTTTCCGCTGTACTCCCCGCGTCCATCGCCGTCGCCGAGACCCGTGCGGGCAGCTATTCAGTGACGGGAGCACTCACGCCGGCACACCTGGCGGCGCTGGCAGCCTGGTGGGAAGCGATGGGCATCATGCCCGCCGCCATGAGCCTGCAGGCGCGTAGCCTTGAAGACGTCTTCCTGGACATCTCTGGAAAGGACATTCGATGAACGGGACCGGTACTGCCGCGGGCAGTGCTCCCGGGAACGGCCTGGCGGAAGCAGCCGGCGGCCGCCAGCACCCTGCTTCCCTGCTTCGGCGCGTTCTCCTGCAGGGCAAATATGAAGCCATCACCATGCTGCGGAACGGTGAACAGCTGATCCTTGCCGTGGTGCTGCCGCTGCTTGCCCTGGTGGGCCTCACCGTCACGCCCTTCCTTGATGGTCTGGGGCAGAGCCGCGTCAACGTTGCCGTTCCGGGCATCCTGGCCCTGTGCGCCATGTCCACGGCCTTCACCGGCCAGGGCATCGCAACAGGCTTCGACCGCCGCTACGGCGTGCTCCGGTTCCTCTCCACCACCCCCCTTGGCCGCGGCGGCCTGATTGCGGGCAAGGTCCTGTCGGTGCTGGTGGTGCTGTGCCTGCAGATCGTGGTGGTGTCGGCAGTGGCGTTTGCCCTGGGCTGGCAGCCTGTCGCCGCGGGCTGGCTGCCCGGCCTGGTCCTGCTGGTCCTGGGTGCGGCGGCGTTCACGTCACTGGGCCTGCTGGTTGCCGGTACCGTCCGGCCGGAGGCAACGCTCGCCATCACCAACCTGCTGTGGATCCTCCTGGGTGCCATGGGCGGAATCGTGATTCCGGCCGACAGGCTTCCCGCCGCCGCGCAATCCATTGTGCATTTCCTGCCCTCCGGCGCGCTGGGTGAATCCCTTCGCGACGCCTTCCTCCATGGCGCCCTCAACGGCGGGGCCGCCCTCATCCTGGTGCTCTGGACGGCGATTGCCGGAGCAGCAGCCATCCGTTGGTTCAAGTGGAATTGAGATATTCGTGAGCACGGCTTCGCGCCTCCCCCAGTTCGCCGGCCGCCTGGCATCGCGGCTTCCCCGCACAGTCGACGCCAGGGTGCGCCGCCTGGCCGTGGCCTCCCTGATCGGACAGACACTGCTGGTGGTGACCGGCGGCGCCGTGCGGCTCACGGCCTCGGGCCTGGGCTGCCCCACATGGCCGCGCTGCACCGACACATCGCTGGTCAACACGGCGGAAATGGGCATCCACGGCTTCATCGAGTTCGGCAACCGGCTCCTGACCTTCGCCCTCGCCGCCGTCGCGGCCCTCATGCTGGTGTACTTGTGGAACCTCCGCAAGGAACGCCGCGACCTTTTCCTGCTGGCGTTCGGCCTCCTGGCCAGCATCCCCGCCCAGGCCATCATCGGCGGCATCACCGTCCTCACCGGCCTCAATCCTTGGGTGGTGGGCCTGCACTTCCTGGTCTCCATGGCCCTGGTGGTGTTCGCCACCCTGCTGGTCAACAGGGCCTATGGCCGCACCGGCCGCTACATGACGGTGTCCCTGCGCCCGCTGCCGGGGACCCTGCGTCCGGTGACGTCCGCCGTCGCGCTGTTCTCCGCCCTGGCCGTAATGCTGGGCGTGGTTGTCACCGGAGCCGGACCGCATGCAGGTGACGCGGATGCACCCCGCAACGGCCTGGACTGGGACCTTTTCTCGCACATCCACGCCGTTCCGGCCTACCTCGTGACTGCGGGTTCCCTGGTGGCGCTTGTCCTGGTGCTGATGCGACGCATTGCAGGACCGTTCCGGACGGCCGTGTTCGGCCTGCTCGGGGTCACGGTCCTGCAGGCGGTCATCGGTTTCACCCAGTACTACAACGGCATTCCGGCCCTGCTGGTGGGCGCCCATATGCTGGGCGCCGCGCTGCTGATGGCCACCGCCACGAATGCCTGGGACCTCGCCAGGTCCAGCCCGGTGGAGTAACACCTTAAACGTCAGGGCGCCCCGGTTCCAGACCGGGGCGCCCTGACGTTTTTAAGGTGGCTTACGTCGGTGCTCAGCCGGCTGCCGCGCCAGTTGCCGGCACCAAGGCTTGAGCCGGATCCAGGGACTCAATGCCGTGCGGTGTCACCAGGACCACTCGGGCGGTGGCGATGTCGTAAAAGAGCCCGGTGGCCTGGACGTCCCCGGCGGCGATGGCGGGACCAACCACCGGATGGTTGTCGAGCTTGCTGAGCTGGACTGCGACATTCACCATGCCCAGCTGGTCGAGGCGGCAGTAGCCCGCCGCCGCAGCGGCCCGCGCCACGGGGTGGTCCGCCAGCAGTTCAAGGTAGCTGGGACGGGCATGCTCCAGCCAGGCGTCGAAGCCGGTACCCAGTCCCGGGTTCCCCGCGCCTTCGGCGTCGGCGATGACGGCCTTCATGGCACCGCAGTTCGAGTGCCCGCACACCACGATGGTGTTTACCTCGAGGCCCTTGACCGCGAACGAAAGCGCCGAGTCGATGGAGGCGTCCTGGCCGTCATGGCAGACCACATTGCCGATGTTGCGGAGGGTCAGCAGGTCGCCCGGGCCGCTGCTGGTGATGAGGTTCGGGTTGACCCTCGAATCGACGCACGCCACGAAGAGCGTATCCGGATGCTGCTGCTCCGCCAGGTCCTCCACCAGGGGACGGACCTGGTCAGCGAAGCGCCGGTGGTACTTGCTGATTCCCGCCAGGACTGCCGGCATCCGTTCACTGCCGTGCTGGCCGCAGGCATCGTCGCCGTCCACCGTCCGGGAGTTGCGCGGCGGCAGCGGTAGTTCGCGGGCTTCCTGCCGCTGCGGTGCCCTGTGCTCGGCGTCCCGGAACAGCGTGTTTCCGTGTTCCTCAAGTTCGACCGAGCCGCCGGCGGCACGGTACTGGTCGCGCCAGGCCACCAGGGATTCACGGAAGGCGTGGTCCACGTAATCGGCATTGAGTTCAACCACCACTGCGTTTCCTGCCGGCACCGAGTGCAATACGCGGTTCAGGCGCGGCAGGGCGAAGAAGCTGCACGATCCGGCGATGGTGATCCGCCATGCCGACGACGGCGAGACTGGCTCGTGTACGCGGATTGCCGCGCGCAGCACGCGCCACAGCACGCTGGCCGCGGCAAGCGCCAGGCCGATGAGCACGCCCTCCAGCAGATTGAGGAAGACGACGCAGAAGAGGGTCACGACGTAGATCAGCAGGTCGCCGGTGCGCCTGCTGGTACGGATGTCGGCAACCTTGATCAGCTTGGCCCCGATGACCAGGAGCAGCCCCGCCAGCACCGACAGCGGAATGAGCTGGATCATGCCGGCGAAAAGCGCCGAGAAGATGAGGATCCACACGCCGTGCAGGATGGCGGAAGTCCGTGACTTGGCACCGGCTTCCACGTTCGTGGCGCTGCGGACAATGACGCCGGTGACCGGCAGGCCGCCCAGGGCACCGGAGAGGATGTTGGCCGTTCCCTGGCCCATCAGCTCCTTGTTGAGGTTGGTCCGCGGACCGGAGTGCATCTTATCCACGGCGACGGCTGACAAGAGCGATTCGATACTGGCGATAAGCGCCATCGACAGGACAGCGAAGGCTACGGCGCGCCAGTTCCCTTCGGGCAGTGCAGGCAGGGCCACCGCGTCCAGGATGGAGCCCGAAAAGGAGATCCGCTCCACGGCCGGCGCCAGCGGTACCGACAACGCGGTGACGGCAGCAACTGCAGCCAGGGGGCCGGGGACTTTCCGTACCGCGGCGGGCAGGTGCTTCCAGGCCACGAGGATGATCACCACGGTGAGCCCAAGCAGTGCCGCATGGATCTCGACGTTGGTGATGGCCGCCGGGAGGTTGGCCAGGTTCTCGATCGCGGAGCCTGCCGGGCCGGAGCCCAGGAGCACGTGGATCTGCTGGACCATGATGGTGACGCCGATGCCGGCAAGCATCGCCTTGACCACCACTGGCGAGACCGCCAGTGCAGCTCTCCCCACCCGGCTCACGCCGAGCAAAAGTTGTACGACGCCGGCAGCGGCCGTGATGGCACAGGTGGCCTGCCAGCCGAATTCCTGGACCAGCCCGGCGACAATCACGGTCAGGCCGGCGGCCGGTCCGCTCACCTGCAGCGGAGCGCCGCCCAGGCTTCCGGCGACGATGCCGCCGACAGCCGCGGCGATGAGTCCGGCCATGATCGGCGCACCGGAGGCAGCGGCGATCCCGAGGGACAGCGGCAGCGCCACCAGGAACACGACCAGGGAGGCGGGCACGTCAGCACCCAGGTTCGACAGGAAAGGCCGGAAGCGGTTGGCTCGGCCGCGCTGTCCGCCGGGCGGGCTGTGGTTGGAGGCTGTTGTTGTGGCTGGGCCGGGCGTCATTGGATTTCCTTTGCTTCGCGGGAAGGATCCAGTCCACCGTATGCAGGTTGTCACGCAGGATTACACTTAAAGTGACGGACATGACAAAACTAGTCATTCTCAGTTTCCCGCATTCATGCGGGGTGCCCGGTTCGCCCCGGCGATTAAAAGGAGAACGGCCCGGACTCTAAAGTCCGGGCCGTTCGTCGGCACATGGGTGGTGTCTAGCCGCCGATGACAGCAGGTCCAATGAAAGGATCCACGGCCAGGGCAATGAACAGCAGGGTGAGGTAGCTGATGGAGCCGTGGAAGACCTTCATGGCCCGCTTGTCCGGGATGTCCTCACGCTGCGCGCGGTTGTAGAGAGCGTGCGATTCATAGAGGAACCAGGCGCCGGCCAGCACGGCTGTGACCGTGTAGACCCACCCGGCGCCGCCCGCCGGAACCATCAGCAGTGAACACGCCACCATGGCCCAGGCGTACAGGACCACCTGCACGGACACCACCTTGGCGCCGGCGATGGCTCCAAGCATGGGCACGTTGGCGTTGCGGTAATCCTCGCCGTAGCGCATGGACAGCGGCCAGTAGTGCGGCGGCGTCCAGAGGAAGATCACCATGAAGAGGATGATGGCCGGCCATTCCACCGAGTTGGTGACGGCGGCCCAGGCAATCAGCACCGGGAAACAGCCGGCTGCTCCGCCCCAGACGATGTTCTGGGCTGTGCGCCGCTTCAGGATGATCGTGTAGATCACGACGTAGAAGAAAATGGCTCCGAGCCCGAGCCAGGCCGACAGCGGGTTGGCGCCAAACCAGAGGATGGCGATGGCCGCAGCGCCCAGCAGCCATGAGAAGACCAGCGCTTCGCGCGGAGTGACTTCACCGGTGACCAGTGGCCGGTTCTCGGTGCGGGCCATCAGTTTGTCGATGTCGCGGTCGATGTAGCAGTTGAACGCGCCGGCGCTGCCCGCGGCGAAGGCGCCACCTACCAGTGTGGCCAGGATCAGGCCGATGGACGGGAAACCCCGCTCTGCGTAGATCATGGTGGGCAGCGTGCTGACCAGCAGCAGTTCGATGACGCGCGGCTTGGTGAGGGCGAGATACGCCTTGGCCTTACGGGCAAACCCTGGGCCGGAGGCCCGGGAAGCGTTCAGCGGCGTATCTGTTGTGCTCACGGTGGCAGTCACCCGTTCTGTGTGGCAGTTGTATCTGGCATTGCAGCTGCGGGCGGTTGAAAAGGTCCGGCGCCCGGCATTGGCCTCCGAATATCATACCGCGCCGCCACACGCCCAAAGCCCCGCTGATAGGCGCACTTGATCGCTCGCAGCCCGATTCGAGCAGATTAACTCATCCTCACTTCAGGCATATTCACAAAAGGCGAAATTGCGTCCAAAACGTGAGATTTCAGCCTCCCGGAGATTGGAATGGAGCTAAGCTGTCACCAGATCAGCACGCGGCAGGAACGTGGCGGAAAACGCATTCCCACGTAGCTCGCGGCTGAACGAGAGACCAACATTCGACGGCGACTGGTACACACCGCAACGGGCGCCCATTTCGTGCCTATAACCGGACCGGGTGTGCCGTGCGCCGTCAGCAAAGAGAGGGGCCCGGTTTTCGTGCCACATTTGGAAGAGCAAGAACTGTCCTGGACCAGCCTGGATGAGCGTGCCGTGGATACCATCCGCGTCCTGGCCGCGGATGCTGTGGAGAAGGTGGGCAACGGACACCCCGGTACGGCGATGAGCCTGGCACCGGCCGCGTACCTGCTGTTCCAGAAGCTGATGCGCCACGATCCGCGGGATCCGCAGTGGCTGGGCCGTGACCGGTTCGTCCTGTCCCCGGGCCACACCTCGCTGACCCTTTACATCCAGCTGTTCCTCTCCGGCTACGGCCTGGAACTGAAGGACCTGGAAGCCCTGCGGACCTGGGGTTCATTGACCCCGGGCCACCCCGAGTACAAGCACACCGCCGGCGTGGAGATCACTACCGGCCCCCTGGGCCAGGGCCTGGCATCCTCGGTTGGCTTTGCCTACTCCCAGCGCCGCCAGCGCGGTCTGTTCGACGCCGATGCCGCACCCGGCACCAGCCCGTTCGACCACACCATCTGGGTCATCGCATCCGACGGCGACCTGCAGGAAGGCGTCACGTCCGAGGCTTCCTCGCTGGCCGGCCACCAGGAACTCGGCAACCTCGTGGTCATCTACGACGAGAACCACATCTCCATCGAGGACGACACCGACATCGCCTTCACCGAGGATGTCCTGAAGCGCTACGAAGCCTACGGCTGGCACATTCAGCGGGTGGACTGGACCAAGACCGGCGAGTACAAGGAAGACGTCCAGGAGCTGTACTCCGCCCTGCGCGCCGCCAAGTCCGAAACCTCCAAGCCCTCCATCATTTCGCTGCGCACCATCATCGGCTACCCGGCTCCCAAGAAGCAGAACACAGGCAAGATCCACGGTTCTGCCCTGGGCGCCGAGGAAGTTGCAGCCCTGAAGGAAGTCCTGGGCTTCGACCCCGCCAAGTCCTTCGACGTGGACCAGGAAGTCCTGGCCCACGCCCGCTCCGTGGTTGACCGCGGCGCGGAAGCCCGCAAGGAATGGGAAGAGTCCTTCAACGCCTGGCAGGCCGCCAACCCCGAGGGTTCAGCCCTGCTGCAGCGCATCGAGGCCCGGGAACTTCCCGCCGACATCGACGCCGCCCTTCCGGTCTTCCCGGCCGGCAAGGACGTCTCCACCCGCGCTGCTTCCGGCAAGGTCCTGAACGCCCTGGGCCCGGTCATGCCCGAACTCTGGGGCGGCTCCGCCGACCTCGCCGAGTCGAACAACACCACCATCGAGGGCTCACCGTCGTTCGTCCCGGCTTCCAAGCAGACTGACGCATGGAAGGGCAACCCCTACGGCCGCGTGCTGCACTTCGGCATCCGGGAACACGCCGCCGCGTCGATCGTCAACGGCATCAGCCTGCACGGCAACACCCGCGCATTCTCCGGCACGTTCCTGATCTTCAGCGACTACCAGCGTCCCGCCATCCGCCTGGGTGCCCTGATGGGCGTTCCGTCGCTCTACGTCTGGACGCACGACTCCATCGGCCTGGGCGAGGACGGCCCCACCCACCAGCCGGTGGAACAGCTCGCCTCGCTGCGCGCCATCGTGGGCCTGGACGTTGTCCGCCCCGGCGATCCCAATGAGGTTGCCGTGGCCTGGAAGACCATGCTGGAGAACCACAGCAACCCTGCCGGCATTGTCCTGACCCGCCAGAACATCCCCACCTGGGAGCGCGGCGAAGGAGCAGCCGACGGCGACACGTTCGGTGCCGCGTCCGGCGTCGCCAAGGGCGGTTACGTCCTGGCCGAGGCAGCGAAGGACGGCGCCACCGTCCCCGCTGACGTCATCCTGATCGCCACCGGGTCCGAGGTCCAGCTGGCCGTCCAGGCCCGCGAATCCCTGCAGGCTGAAGGCGTCGCCGCCCGCGTCGTCTCGATGCCCTGCGTCGAGTGGTTCAACAAGCAGGACGCCGCCTACCGTGAATCGGTGCTGCCCGCAGCGGTCAAGGCCCGCGTCTCCGTCGAGGCCGGCCTCTCCCTGGGCTGGAAGGAATTCGTCGGCGACGCCGGCCGTTCCGTCAGCCTCGAGCACTACGGCGCTTCCGCCGACTACAAGCGCCTTTTCCAGGAGTTCGGCATCACCGCGGAGGCAGTCGCCGCCGCAGCCAAGGACTCCCTCGCAGGCCTGAACGCCTAACAACGATTTCCAGGAGATAACCACCATGACAACTCCCACCCAGCAGCTCTCCGAAGCCGGAGTCTCCATCTGGCTCGATGACCTTTCCCGGGGACGCCTCGAAACCGGCACCCTCCGCAAGCTCATCGAAGAGAAGAACGTGGTTGGTGTGACCACCAACCCGTCCATCTTCCACGCCGCGATCACCGCAGGCACCGACTACGATGCCACCGTTGCTGCCAAGGCAGCAGCCGGCGCCAGCGTGGAGGAGACGATCTTCGAGATCACCACCACGGACGTCGCCGACGCCTGTGACCTGTTCGCCCCCGTGGCGGCAGCCACCAGGGGTGTTGACGGCCGCGTCTCCATCGAGGTGGACCCCCGCCTCGCCTGGGACACCAACGGCACCATCGCCGAGGCCAAGCACCTTTACAAGAAGGTCAACAAGGACAACGTCCTGATCAAGATCCCGGCCACGATCGAGGGCCTGGAAGCCATCACCGCCACGCTCGCCGAAGGCATCAGCGTCAACGTGACCCTGATCTTCTCCCTCGAGCGCTACCGCGCGGTCATCAACGCCTTCCAGGCCGGCCTGGAGCAGGCGAAGGAGAACGGGCACGACCTCTCGAAGATCCACTCCGTGGCATCCTTCTTTGTCTCCCGCGTGGACAGCGAAATCGACAAGCGCCTCGACAAGATCGGCACGGACGAAGCCAAGGCCCTCAAGGGCAAAGCCGGCCTGGCCAACGCCCGCCTCGCCTACCAGGTCTACGAGGAACTCTTCGCCACCGAACGCTGGGCACTCCTCGCCGAAGCCGGCGCGCTCCCCCAACGTCCGCTGTGGGCCTCCACCGGAGTGAAGGACCCGGCCTACCCGGACACCCTCTACGTGACCGAACTGGTTGCTCCCGGCGTCGTCAACACCATGCCGGAAAAGACCCTGGACGCCACCTTCGACCACGGCGTGGTCACCGGTGACACCGTTTCCGGCACGTACGCCGACGCCAACGCCACCCTGGATGCACTGGAAAAGCTCGGCGTCTCCTACAACGAAGTCGTCGCCCTCCTGGAATCAGAGGGCCTGGATAAGTTCGTGGCCAGCTGGAAGGAACTGCTGGCCGATGTCGAAGGCGCCCTCGCCTCTGCACGGAAGGCCTCCTAACCACCCATGAGCACACTCAGCTACGAAGCCACCGGTGCCGCGCAGCAGGCACTCGAACAGCACCTTCCCGCCCTCGTCGAGGAAAGGATTGCCACCCGGATCTTTGCGAAGGACCATACCCTTTGGGGTCCCGACGCCGAGTCGGAGTCCGCAATCCGCCTCGGCTGGGTGGAGGCTGCCACGGTCTCCCAGCCGCTGGTGAAGGACATCCTGGAACTGCGCGACGCCCTCCGGGCCGAGGGAGTCACCCGAATTGCCCTGTGTGGCATGGGCGGATCCTCGCTGGCTCCCGAGGTCATTGCCGGTACCGCCGGCGTCGAGCTGACTGTGCTGGACAGCACGGACCCGGACCAGGTCCGTGCTGCCCTGGCGGACCGCTTGGCCGAAACCGCCATCGTTGTCTCCTCCAAGTCGGGTTCCACCGTTGAAACCGACTCCCAGCGGCGGGTCTTCGAGAAGGCGTTCAACGACGCCGGCATCGACGCCGCGAGCCGGATCATCATCGTCACCGATCCGGGTTCGCCCCTGGACAAGGCCTCCCGCGAAGCCGGGTACCGCGCCGTCTTCAACGCCGACCCCAACGTT
>Ga0160459_100649_pt1 | contig 12226 bp, 10 predicted proteins | sample HID1973K_E6MG_FD_108208 | JGI IMG/M metagenome (GOLD analysis project Ga0160459, IMG submission 108208) | Enriched mosquito-associated microbial communities from UW Madison campus, WI, USA - HID1973K_E6 MG | ecosystem: Host-associated > Arthropoda: Insects > Digestive system > Unclassified ... | reverse complement strand
GACCGCGGGCGTTTCGAGCTGCTTTCTTTGGTTACTTTCTTTGCAGCAGCAAAGAAAGTGACTGCCGCCCCGCACAGGGGCAGTGCCAATAGACCGACACGAACACGGGATCCGGCGATAATCCTGCCGAAAACCCTCTAGGTCGAAGCCTTGCTATCCCGCTCCACGATCCACTCATGCTTCGGATCGTTCTTGAAGTGCCACGTGCGCTTGTTGCCTGCCATCACGTTGAGATAGTAGTTATCGTAGCCATACGGCACGACCACCGGATGATACCCACGCGGCACCATCACGACATCGTGATCTTCGACGGCCATCGTCTCGTCGAGATCGCGCTCGTCGGTGTAGACCCGCTGAAACGCGAAGCCTTGCGGCGGATTCAACCGATGGTAGTACGTCTCCTCGAGCGAACTCTCGACCGGCACATTGTCCTTGTCGTGCTTGTGCGGCGGATAGCTCGACGCGTGCCCGCCCGGCGTGCGTACTTCGACCACGAGGAGCGACTCCGCCGCTTCAGTTTGCGGAAGAATATCGCACACATAGCGCGTATTCGCGTCCCTGCCGCGCGTCGAGCGCTTCATCTGCGAAGGCTCGATCAGACGCGGCGGATATTCGCCCATGGCGGGCGCGCTCGCCACGCCAATCTGCGCATCGCGCTCCGCACGCACGATCGCGGCGAGCTTCGGCGGCACGTAGACCGCATACGGCGCGGCGTCCTCGAAGACGCTGTCGCGCGAGCCGATCGACTGATAATGCTCGTCGCCCGCTTCGACGCTCACCGTGCCCGTCAACACGACGATGCAGCTCTCGCGATCCGCGTCGTACACGTGCACGACATCGCCCGCATCGAGCCGGTACGCCGCGAAGCCGACATGCTTCCAGCCCGCCGATTCGGGCGTGACACGCGCAATGGTTTGTCCTTCGCGCGATGCTTTCACTAGCAGACTCATGCTGCCTCCTTGAAGGTTCCGTCGACGAGTGCGCGCAGGGTGCGATAGCCCTTGTCGGCATAGGCGTAGCTCGGCGCGATCACCGGGTCCTGCTCGGCTTCCACGACGAGCCAGCCATCGTAATCGTGCTTCGCGAGACACGCGATGATGCCCGGATAGTCGACGGCGCCATCGCCCGGCACGGTGAACGCGCCGTTGATGACCGCATCGAGAAAGCTCCAGTTGCGGTTGCGTGCAAGCTTCACGATGTCCGGGCGCACGTCCTTGCAATGCACATGGCATACGCGTGCGATGTGCTTCTGCAGCACAGTCAGCGCGTCGCCGCCCGCGAAGGTGATGTGACCCGCGTCGAACAGCAGTCCGACTGCATCGTTCGTCAGGGCCATCAGGCGATCGACATCCGCAGGCGTTTCGACATACGCGCCCATGTGATGATGATAGGCCACGCGCACGCCGCGCGAGAGCGTGAAGTCGGCGAAGCGGTTCAGGCGGTCGGCGTATTCATTCCACTGTGCATCGGAGAAGAAGCGCGGACGTTGGTAGAGCGGTTTTGGAGCGCCCTGGATCGAATGGGCTACTTCGCCGTAGACCATCGCGGTTGCGCCGTTTTTCGCGAGCAGGTCGAGGTGAGGGGCTACGGCTTCGATTTCTTCTTCCGCGCTGCGTTCTGCGAGCCTGCCGGAGTACCAGCCGGAGACGAGCGCCAGATCGTATTGCGCGAGCAAGGTTTTAAGCGCTTGTGGTTCGCGCGGGAACTTGTTGCCCAGTTCGAAGCCTTCATAACCTATCTGTTTTCCCTCCGTCAGTGCTTTAGACAAAGGCGTCTCGCCGCCGAGGGACGGGAGGTCGTCGTTCATCCACGACAGTGGGTTGATTCCTATGCGGACGTTCAGTGGCATCGGTGGGTCCTGTTTTACGTTACGCGCCTGCTTTTGTGAAATCCATGGAAAGACAGAGCCACCTCAGCCCCGAGCTTCGATAGCCCGTTCATACTCCCCACGAGCCACGACCACTGCCGCGCGGTCTGACACCTCGGGCACGGCAACTTCCCACCACCATCCACCTTCCTCAGTCGGCCTCGCAGGATCAGTATCGATAGAGATCAGATAACTACGATCCGCGCCGCGCGCGCGCGTCATCGCGGCCTGAAGTTCGTCCACGTTGGCCACATGCTCCGACAAGGCGCCCAGCGATCGAGCATGCATCGCGAAATCGATCTGCGGCGCACCATGCGCGCCTTGCTTGCAATCGTCGATGAGATTGTTGAACGGCGCGCCGCCACACGCCTGCTGCAACCGGTTGATGCAACCAAACCCGCGATTGTCGAGCAGCACCACGATCACCTTCGCGCCGAGCATGACGGAGGTCGCAAGTTCGCTATTCATCATCAGATAGCTGCCGTCGCCGACGATCACGATCACCTCGCGCTCGGGCCGCGCGAGCTTCACGCCGAGACCGCCCGCGATCTCATAGCCCATGCACGAATAGCCGTATTCGACGTGATAGCCGCCCGGCTTTCCCGTGCGCCACAGCTTCTGCAAGTCGGCGGGCAGCGTGCCGGCCGCACACACGACGATGTCGTTCGCGGCCGAAGCATCGTCGGAGCGCTGCACCGCGCCGATGACATCGGCTTCGCGCGGCAGAACGCCATCGGCAACAGGCGTGTTCGTCACATGCGCGACAGTCTCGCGCCAGTCGTTCGCGAGCCGATGCGAACGCGTCGTCCATTGCGGCGATGCGCGCCAGTCGCCCAGCGCATCGGACAGCGCAGCGAGCGCGAGACGCGCATCGGCCTGCACGGCGACCGCGTCCTGCTTCAGCGCATCGAACGGATTGGCGTTGATCGCAATGAGCCGCGCCTGCGTGAAGAGCGTGTTCGATCCGGTCGTGAAATCCTGCAGACGCGTGCCGACAGCCAGCACGCAATCGCTCGTATGCGCGAGTTCGTTCGCAGCCGATGCGCCCGTCACGCCGATGCCGCCGACGTTCAACGCATCGTCCCATGCAAAGGCGCCTTTGCCCGCCTGCGTTTCCGCCACCGGAATGCCGTGCTTGTGCGCGAAACCGCGCAACGTATCGGTCGCAAGGCCGTACAGCACGCCGCCGCCCGCTATGATCAACGGCTCGCGCGCCTCACGCAGCATCGTCGCCGCGCGCTCGATCTCGCTCGCAATCGGCGCGGGCGCGTGAAATTCGACGACGCGCGGCTCGAAGAACGAAGCAGGGTAGTCGAACGCCATCGCCTGCACGTCCTGCGGCAGCGCGAGCGTGACGGGGCCGCACAAGGCCGCATCGGTGAGCACGCGGATCGCGCGCGGCAACGCGCTCAACAATTGCGCGGGATGCACGATGCGATCGAAATAGCGCGACACCGCCTTCAACGCATCGTTGGCGGACACGCCGGCATCGTGACTGTCCTCGACTTGCTGCAACACCGGGTCCGGCGCGCGCGAGACGAAGATATCGCCCGGCAGCAGCAACACCGGCAAGCGATTGACATGCGCGAGCGCGGCCGCCGTCACGAGGTTGGTCGCGCCCGGCCCGATGGAGGTCGTCACGGCCATCATGCGCCGCCGCATGTGCGCCTTCGCGTACGCGATCGCACTATGCGCCATCGCCTGCTCGTTGTGCGCGCGATAGGTCGGCAATACATCGCGATGCCGATACAGCGCCTCGCCGAGGCCCGCGACGTTGCCGTGCCCGAAGATCGCGAATACGCCGCCGAACAGCGGCTCGCCGTGCTCGGTACGAAGCGCTGCGAGATAGCGCACGACAGCCTGCGCCGCGGTCAGTCGAATCGTGGAACTCACGGCAGTTTCAGTTTGCGTTGCACGCTGGTTCATGCGGCCTGCTCCTGTTTGACCTGATGGTTTTCCACGTGCGAGGCGGAACGCGCATCGCGCCACGCGCCGATCAAGGCTTCGAACGTGCGGCGCACGCGTGCGATCAGCTCTTTGTCGTCGATCTCGTTGGCGAGCCATGCATGGCTCGGCTCATGAAAGATCGTGCGCCCGACCGTGAAGCCCCTGCATGTTTTCGACGATGCCGCCGCCTTGAAGCCATCGCGCAACTGCTCGACGCCAGCCGACAATCCGAGCAGCACGACGCCGCGGCAATACGGATCGCGCTCCGCGATCAGCGCGTCGATCGCGTGCCATTGTTCGGTGCTCATCGCTTCGAGCTTCCACCATTCCGGGTAGATGCCGAGGTTATAAAGACGCTTCAACGCGCGATGCACGGTGTCGTCATCGACGGGCGGACCGTTCTTGGGCACGATCACTTCGAGCAGCAGTTCGTTACCGCTTTCCTGCACGGCGTCGTAGAGCGCGCGCAGTTGCGCTTCCTGTTCGAGACGCACGTCGTGCGGATGATCGGGGTGATACTGCACGAGACATTTCGCGACGTGTTCGCGCGGCCATTGCGTCAGCGTCGTGCCGATCGAGCGGCCATGATCGAACACGAGCGGCAACGACCCGGGCAACTCGACCGGCCGTCCGATCCACCAGCCTCGCCCGGTCGCGGCGTTCAACGCGTCCTGACCGTATCGATCATCGACCAGCACGCCGATGCGTCCTGCGAGTCCGAGTTCCTCCTGCGTCTGCGCGACGGCTTCGACGAACAGATTCTTCAAGGTCGATATGCGCGCCTCGCTCGCGCCCGTTTGCTGCGCCAGATCGAAGAACTGGTTGCGATGATCGAAGGCGAAGCCGAGCACTTCATTCCATTGCGTGCGGTTCGGGCTCACACGATGCAGCCGCGCAAGCGTCGCGTCGCGGTCCGGGCGGCGCATGCGTACGGGGTCTTGTCGCGCGGCGTCGAGGAAGTAATCGAGTTCGGCGGGCGTGGGCATCGCGGGCGCGCAGCCGTGTCGCGACACGACCAGCGCGCCGCATGCGTTCGCCGTCCGCGCACAGGCTTCGAGCGGCGCGTCGCGCACCCATCCCGACAGGAAGCCGGACGCGAATGCGTCGCCCGCGCCGAGCACGTTGAGCACGTCCACTTCGACGCCGCCGTGAATCGGCGCATCGTCGATGGAAGCGGGCACCGCGCCCTCGATGATCGAGCAGCCGAGCGGCCCGCGCTTCACGACGAGCGTCGCGCTCGTAACCTTGCGGACCATCGCGAGCGCATCGATCAGATGGTCCTTGCCGCCCGCGATACGAAACTCTTCTTCGGTGCCGATGACGAGATCGATCAACGGCAGGATGCGCTGCAAGTGCGCGGTCACGCCTTCATTCGCGACGAAACGTGTCTCGCCGTCCGCCTTGCCCGTCAAGCCCCACAACACGGGCCGGTAGTCGATGTCGAGAATCGTGCGTACGTCGTTGCGTCGCGCATGGTCCAGCGCGCGCCGGCTCGTGCGGTTCACCTGCTCGGTCGAGAAGTGCGTGCCAGTGATGAGCAACGCCTTCGACGACGCGATATACGCTTCATCGAAATCGCTTTCGTCGACGGCCATGTCCGCGCAGTTCTCGCGATAGAACACGAGCGGAAAGGTATCGCGGTCTTCGAGTCCGAGCAGCACGAGTCCGGTGAGCCGCTCGCGATCGATGCGCAGACGGCTCGTGTCGCAGCCTTCGCGTTCGAGCGTTTCGGTGAGAAAGCGCCCCATGTGATCATTGCCGACGCGCGCGAGCATCGACGATTTCAGGCCCAGCCGCGCGCAACCGAACGCGATGTTCGCCGACGAGCCGCCGAGATACTTCGCGAACGTGGATACGTCTTCGAGCCGCGCGCCGACCTGTTTCGCATACAGATCGACGGCGATCCGTCCGAGGCAGATGATGTCGAGCGGGCGATCCGGCGCAAAGCGGGAGTGCGTGTGTTGTGTCATTGTGAAGTCCTCAGATCGTCGCGCCTTCGAGTTCGCTCATCATTTGCTGCATTTCGGCGCCGCCCGCCATCATGTCGAGCACTTCGTTCTTGCTGATGGTGTCCTTCGTGTAAGTGCCCATCGAGCGGCCGCGATTGAGCAGCGTGAACGAATCGCCGATCGGATACGCGTGGTGCACGTTGTGCGTGATGAAGATCACCGAGATGCCTTTTTCGCGCGCCTTGTGGATGAGCTTGAGCACGTTGAAGCTCTGCTTCACGCCGAGCGCGGCGGTCGGTTCGTCGAGAATCAGCACGCGCGCGCCGAAGTGAATCGCGCGGGCGATCGCGAGGCATTGCTTCTCGCCGCCGGACATCGTGCCGATCGGCTGATGCGGATCGCGCACGTTGATGCCCATTTCCGCGAGCTTGTTTCGCGAGGTGACGGCCGCGAGATCGAGATCCATCACGCTGAAGAGTCCGAAGCGCTTCTTCTGCGGCTCGCGGCCCATGAAGAAGTTGCGCGCGACCGAAAGCAAGGGCACGAGCGCGAGATCCTGATACACGGTCGCAATGCCGAGATCGAGCGCTTCTTTCGGCGAGTCGAAATGCACCGGCTCGCCATCGACGAGATAGTCGCCGGAAGAGGGCGCATGCACGCCCGCCAGCGTCTTGATGAGCGTGGACTTGCCCGCGCCGTTATCGCCGAGCAGGCAATGCACTTCGCCGCGTTTCAGCCGCAAGGTGACGCCGTTCAGCGCGATCACCTTGCCGAAAAACTTGCTGACGTTCTCGAGCGCGAGGATGTTGTCGTCGTTCATGTCGGTTCTCCTCTTATTGAGCTTGCGAGACGCGGCGGCGCACGTAGTGGTTGAAGAGCACGGCGAGCAGCAGCATCACGCCGAGGAACACGCGGAACCAGTCCGAACTCACGTTGGTATAAGTGATGCCGATCTGCACGACGCCGAAGATCAGCGCGCCGAAGCACGCGCCGACCACCGAGCCATAACCGCCCGTCAACAAGGTGCCGCCGATGACCGCCGCGATGATCGCTTCGAATTCCTTTTGCAGACCACGGTCGGCCGCGGCCGAACCGATATCGCACACCTGCAGCACGGCGAACAGGCACGAGCAGAACGCGGTCAGCACGAACAGCGAAATCTTCACGCGCTTGACCGGCACGCCGACATTCTTCGCGGCATTGGCGTCGCCGCCGACCGCGAGAATCCAGTTGCCGTAGCGCGTCTTGGCGAGCACGAACGCGCAGATCGCCGCGAGCACGAACCACCAGATGATGACCTTCGGAATGCCCGGCACGAGCGGCTGGCCGCTGTCCAGCAATTTGCCGATGCCCATGTGCGCGAGCCAGGTGAACAGGCCGTGGAACGCGACGCCATGAAAGAGCGTGTTGGCGATCGGATCGTTCTGCGCGAGATCGCCGACGCCGGAGATGATGGTGCGGTCCGCGAACATGATCGACAGCGCGAGCGTCAGGCCGCGCAGGATGAACAGGAATGCGAGCGTGACGATGAACGAGGGCAGGCGCGTCTTCATCACGAGATAGCCGTTCAGCGCGCCGAGCAGCATCGACGTCCCGAAGGCGAACAGGATCGACAGCGAGATCGGCCAGTGGAAGTAGACCGCGGGCAGCGCGACCATCATGCCCGCGAAGCCGATCATCGAGCCGATCGACAGGTCGAACTCGCCCGCGATCATCAAGAGACACGCGCCGACCGCGAGCAGGCCGAGATAGGCGGCGACCTGCGACCAGTTCATCACGCCGTCGAGCGCGAACATGCCCGACGAACCGGCGCTGAAGCCGAACACCAGAAACACGAGCACGGTGCCGGAAATCGCCGCGAATTCCGGGCGATTCAACAGATGGCCGAACCACGATTGCTGGCGCACGCGCTCATCCGAGGGCTTTGCCTGGTCAGGTGTCTCGGCGTTGTCCTGCTGAGGGTTCACGTGAGGAGGAAAGTGCTTGCCGGCTACGCCCATGATGGCTCCTTGAGACTTGAATTCGATGTAGTACCGATGCGCGCGTCCCCGCCGCGTCCGCGAAGGGACGCAGCAAGCGACGTTGGAGGCTGATAAAAGCGGGCGGCTCTAGCGTTGCCGCCCGAAGCAGGTCAGGCCGGGATCAGCGATATTGACCCGCGTACTTCACGACCTTGTCGAGATTTTCCTGAGTGATGAAACCCGGGCCCGAGCGGATGTTCTTCGGTCCGTACGACGGCTGCAATCCGTAGGTTTCCAGGCGCGCCTTGAACTTCGGATTCGCTTCGAGGAGCTGGCGGATCTTCGCGGGATCGGTCGTGTGCTCCTTCTTCACGATCGAAAGCACGGCCACCGGGATATAGCCTTGCAGATACGGCTGCTGGTCGATCGCGAACTTGATCGTGCCGTCCTTGATTGCCTTCGCGATATCGTCGGAGAAGTCGAAGGTCACGAAATAGAGCTTGTTTTGCAGGCCCATCTGCGTGACGGCCTTGATCGTCGCCGAGGCGGGCGTCGGTCCGAGCGTGAGGATCGCCTGCGTGTCCGGATGGTTGCGCAGATAGGCCGAGACCTTCGACTGAATTTCCGTCGGATCCTGGCCGGAGTCGATGGTCGATGCCTTGTAATCGATACCGAGCGCATCCGCGAAGCCCTTGCAGCGATCGAACGACACCGTGTTGGTCGCGATGTGGTTCACGCAGAGGAACGACTTCACGCCCGCGGCCTTGGCCTTCTTGCCGGCCTCGTTGCCCGCGACATATTCCGGCTGGCCGACATGCATGATCGCGTTCAGTTGCGCGCTTTGCTCTTCCGTGCCGGAGTTGATCGTCACGAGCGGAATCTTCTTCGCGGTGACCTTGTTGATCGAGCTCTTCAGGACGTCGAAGTCCGCGATGGTGGTGATGACGCCGTCGTAATTGCGCGCGGCGGCCTGCTCGATCAGACGCGACATGTCCGCGATGTCCCCGTTGGGCGGATTGCGGTAGTCGGTTTGCACGTTGAAGTCTTCGTCGGCCTGCTTGATGGCGTTCTTGATCACGTTCCACCACGAATCCGAGTCGGGCGCGTGGCTGATCAGCACGAACTTCGCGTCGGGCGCCGCGTGCGCGGGGCTCGCTGTGATCAATGCCGCACTGCACAACGCAGCAGCAGCCACCAGCGCGCGCAGCGCGGCCCGACCGTTGCAAATGGTCATTGTCTCCACCTATCTCGGTTGTTGTTTGGTGTGATGTTTTCGCGAGCCGGCACCGTACGGGTCGTGGCGGTGTCGTGCTCAGGACCAAGAGTAGGTCAGTTTTTGGCGGTCTGCAATAGAAATTTTATGTGTGCGACAAATGGAAAATACATTCCAATTTGCTTGCCGCGTTTCTATAATCGGTTCCACGGCGCTCGTTATCGGAGCGCGCACACTGAGCCACCGAAATGGATGAAACCAGCACCGAAGTCCAGAGCGTCGAAGAACTGATGCAGCGGATCACCGACGCGTACGACTCGCTGCCGCGCCAGTTGAAGAGCGTCGCGACCTATATCGAACAGCATCGCCAGAGTGTGATGATGGACCGCACGAGCGATATCGCGAGCGCGTGCGGCGTGCATGCGTCCGCCGTCGTGCGGTTCGCGCAGCGCTTCGGTTTCTCCGGCTTTTCGGACTTGCAGGCCGTCTTCAGGCAGGCGTACACGGGCGCCGGCGGCTCGCAGCAGAGCTATCAGCAGCGCATTCGCAAGCTCATCGACGAGAAGGCGGGCGAGGCGTCGGGCGTGTCGGTGGCGCGCGAGTTCATCGCCGCGAGCCGCACGGGTCTGGACGAGCTCGAAGCCGGTCTCGACGACGAGCAGTTCGATGCCGCCGTCGAGATGCTTTCGCAGGCCGAGAACATCTACGTGATCGGCGTGCGCCGCTCGTTCGCGGTGGCGAGTTACATCGTCTATGCATTGCAGCACACGAAGAAGCGCGTGCATCTGATTTCGGGCTTCGGCGGCATGTTCCGCGAGCAGGTCCGCAGCGTGAAGAAGGGGGACGTGGTGGTGGCGATCAGCTTCGCGCCCTACGGCAAGGAGACGCAGTATTGCGTTCGCGCCGCGCAGCATCATGGCGCGAAGACCCTCGTCATCACCGATAGCCAGCTTTCGCCGCTCGCCCGTCACGCGAGCGCGAGTCTGTTCGTGAAGGAGGGCAGCGCATTCGCGTTCCGTTCGCTCACGAGCACCATTTGCCTGTGCCAGGCGTTGTTCATCGCGCTCGCGTACCGGCTCGAGTTGAATGTCGAGGAATCCAAGGAGACAGGTGGCTATGACGATTGATGTGGCGGTGTTCGGCGCAGGACGCATCGGCAAGATTCACGCGGCCAATCTCGCGCGGCAGCCGGGCGTGCGTTTGAAATATGTCGTCGATGTGAACCGCGACGCGGCTGCCGCGCTCGCGAAAGCGCATGGCGCGAGCGTCGCCGATGTCGATGGCGCGATGGGCGATGCTTCCGTCGGCGCGACGGTCGTGTGTTCGAGCACGGACACGCATGCGGAGTTGATCCTGGCGTCGGCGGCGCAGAAGAAGCATGTGTTCTGCGAGAAGCCGGTCGATCTGACGATCGAGCGCGCCCGCGCGTGTGCCGATGCGGTGGCGAAGGCCGGCGTGGTCTGCATGATCGGTTTTCAGCGGCGCTTCGATCCGACCTTTTCCGCGCTGAAGGCGCGCATCGACGCGGGCGAGATCGGTGAGCCGGAGATGCTGGTCGTCACGAGCCGCGATCCGGGCGCGCCGCCTGTCGAGTACATCCGGCATTCGGGCGGCATCTTCAAGGACATGCTGATTCACGACTTCGATATCTTCCGCTGGATTCTCGACGATGAAGCCGACACGCTGCACGCCACGGGCAGTTGTCTCAGCGATCCCGCCATCGCCGATGCGGGCGACATCGATTCGACTGCCGTGACGATCCGCACGAAGCGCGGGCGCCTGTGTCAGATCAACACGGCGCGGCGCGCGGCGTATGGCTACGATCAGCGCTTCGAACTGCTCGGCAGCCTGGGCATGCTGCAGGCGGGCAACGTGCGGCCGACCGAAGTCACCGCGTACACGACGGCGGCGGTGTCGAGCGACAAGCCCGAGGCGTTCTTTCTCGAACGCTATCGCGCGGCGTACGCGGCGGAAATCGCGCATTTCTTCGATGCCGTCACGACGGGCAAGCCGGTGCGTACCACGGTCGCGGATGGATTGAAGGCGCTGGAGCTCGCCGAAGCTGCCACGCTGTCGTGGCGCGAGAAGCGCATCGTCAGGCTTGGGGAGAGCGCGGCATGAATCCGGTGCGCGTGGGTATCGTCGGGCTCGGAAGGCTCGGGCGGCGTCATGCGGAGAATCTCGCGTGGCATGTGCCGGGTGCGAAGCTCGTCGCGGCGTGCAGTCCGGTGACGGATGAGCGCGAGTGGGCGCGGGCGAAGTTTTCGGAACTGTCGATTCATGAGGATTACGATGCATTGCTCGCCAATGCTTCGGTGGATGCCGTATGGCTCGTCACGCCGACATCGCTGCACGCGAGTCAGATCATCGCGGCGTTGCGCGCGGGCAAGCATGTGTTCTGCGAGAAGCCGCTATCGCTGGATCTCGCAGAATGCGATGCCGTGATCGAAGCGCACGCGCGTCATCCGCATCTGCACGTGATGATCGGCTTCGTGCGCCGCTTCGACGCGAGCTATCGCGATGCGTTCGACAGCGTGACGAAGGGCGCGATCGGCAGGCCGTTCATGGTGCGCTCGCAGACGTGCGACAAGAACGATCCGGACGGCTTCTTCGTGCGTTTCGCGCCGACCTCGGGCGGCCTCTTTCTCGATTGCAGCGTGCACGACATCGATCTCGCGCGCTGGCTGCTCGGCAATCCGAAACCGAAGCGCGTGTACGCGAGCGGGACGATCGCGATTCACGAAGGCTTGCGCGAGTGCAATGACATCGATAACGGCGTGGGCACCATCGAATTCGAGGATGGGCGGCTTGCGGTGCTCTACGCGTCGCGCACGATGGCGCATGGCCACGATACGCAGACGGAGGTGATCGGCACGGCGGGCGCGTTGTCGGTGGGGCGCAATCCGCGTGCGAATCGCGTTGAAATCGCTGATAAGCACGGTATGCGCAACGCATGCACACCTACGTTCTTCGAGCGTTTCGAGAATGCGTTTCTGCGCGAGGCGCAGGCGTTCGTGGGGTTGCTCAAGGACGGCACGCCGACGGGGTTGACGCTGGCGGATGCAAGGGAAGCGACGCGCATCGGTATTGCGATGCGGCAGGCTTATGAAAGTGGGAGGGCGGTGGAGTTGTGATTGTCCCGGGGCCCGCATCGGTCGATGCGGGCTTTATCCGACGACCCGTTGTCGTTGCGCTTCGAGCTTCAGGGTCTGGCCGATGAGCGCCTGTGACTCGTCGTAGTATCGACAGGCTTCGTCGGCTGAGAAGCCGAGTTCGGTGAAGATGTTTG
>Ga0160459_100645_pt1 | contig 12291 bp, 8 predicted proteins | sample HID1973K_E6MG_FD_108208 | JGI IMG/M metagenome (GOLD analysis project Ga0160459, IMG submission 108208) | Enriched mosquito-associated microbial communities from UW Madison campus, WI, USA - HID1973K_E6 MG | ecosystem: Host-associated > Arthropoda: Insects > Digestive system > Unclassified ... | reverse complement strand
CATCGCGATGGCCGGACTCGACCTCGCCCTGTGGGACCTGCAGGCGCGCAACGCCGGCACCTCGGTCACCGGCCTGATCGGCCAGCGGCAGGAGTCCGCCGAAGTCTACGGATCAGGGGTGAACCTGCACTACACCCTTGACGAACTGGTAGCCCAGACCGAACGCTGGGTGGCCGCCGGCCACCAGGCAGTGAAGATCAAGGTGGGCAAACCGGACCTCCGCGAGGATGCTGAGCGCGTGGCCGCCGTCCGTTCCGTCCTGGGACCGGACCGCCGGCTCATGATCGATGCCAACCAGCGGTGGGACCTGCCCACTACCTTCCGGGCACTGGAGGTGCTCTCCGAATACGGGCTGGACTGGCTGGAGGAACCCCTCCGGGCGGACGACCTCTGGGCCTACCGCCGGCTGCGGAAGCACTCACCGGTGCCCATCGCCCTCGGCGAAAACCTGCACACCATCTACCGGTTCCGCGATTTCATTGAGGCGGAGGCGGTGGACATCATCCAGCCCAACATCATCCGGGTTGGCGGGATCACCCCGTTCCGGCGGATCGTGGAGCTGGCACGGACCAACAGCATCAAGGTGATGCCGCACCTGCTGCCGGAACTGTCCGGGCAGCTGGCGCTGACCCTGGCGGAGCCCACGCTGGTGGAGGACGTCGAAGAGGCGTCCTTCGAGCAGCTGGGCATCCTGGACGGGCCGTCGCCGGTCCGGTTCAGCAACAGCAGGGTCACCCTGGCGGGCCGGCCCGGACTGGGCTTCCGCTTCCGGGATGTTGTGTGAGCACACAGCAACAACGCACTGTAACGAAAAACGTACATAAACAGAACAGGTACCTGACGTGACAACTGCAACGCTTTCCCTGTCCGAGCTGACCGCGGCGGCTACCGAGGCCGCCCGCACGTCGGCAACGGCCTCCGACGCCGAGCGGGCCGACTGGCTGAATGCGGTGGCCGACGCCCTGGACGCGAACGCCGCGGAACTGGTGGAGATCGCCGATTCCGAGACCAGCCTGGGCTCTGCCCGGCTGACAGGGGAGGTGGCCCGCACCACCGGCCAGCTGCGCCTGTTCGCGCGCGTCATTACCGAGGGCTCCTACCTCGAGGCCATCATCGACCACGCGGACCCGTCCTCCACCCCGCCGAAGCCCGACCTGCGCCGCATCCTGAAGCCCATCGGCCCCGTGGCCGTATTCTCGGCGTCGAACTTCCCGTTCGCCTTCTCCGTTGCAGGCGGCGACACTGCCTCGGCCCTGGCTGTTGGCTGCTCCGTCATCGTCAAGGCCCACTCCGGGCACGTACGGCTTTCGGAACGTACGGCGGAAATCGTCGCTGACGCCCTCCGCGGCGCCGGCGCACCGGAAGGCCTTTTTGCCCTGGTCAGCGGCCGCGAAGCAGGGACAGCACTGGTGCAGGACCCGGCCATCAAGGCCGTCGGCTTTACCGGCTCCATCCCCGGCGGCCGGGCCCTGTTCGACCTCGCCACGTCGCGTCCGGATCCCATTCCCTTCTATGGCGAGCTGGGCAGCCTCAACCCGGTGGTCATCACGGCCGCTGCACTGAAGGAACGCTCCAATGAACTCGCCACCGGGCTGGCGGGCTCCTTCACCCTGGGCGCCGGACAGTTCTGCACCAAGCCGGGCCTGGTGTTCATCCCGGCCGGAACGTCCTTCGCCGCGGACGTGGCCGAGGCCAGCAAGGACAAGCCGGCCCACGGCATGCTCACCAGCCGCATCGCCGAGGCCTACCCGGACGGCCTGCGCAGCTTTGCGTCGGTGGACGGCGTGGACGTGGTGGGTGGCACGGTGGACCAGGACGCTGCGGCCAACGGAGCGGCGCCGGTGGTCTTCTCCACCACGGCAGCGAAGGTGCTGGAACGCCCGGAGCAGCTGCTGGAGGAGTGCTTCGGCCCCACCACCATGCTGATCGAGTACACGGACCAGGAGGAACTGTCAGCGGTCCTGGCCAAGGTGCCGGGCAGCCTGACCGCCACACTCCAGGCCCAGCCCGGCGAGGAGATCTCTGCCCTGGTGGAGCAGCTTTCCGGGCTCGCCGGCCGGGTCCTGTTCGAAGGCTGGCCCACGGGCGTTGCAGTGAACTGGGCGCAGCAGCACGGCGGCCCGTACCCGGCCACCACGTCCCTGTTCACCTCGGTGGGCGCGACGGCGGTCCGCCGCTTCCAGCGCCCCGTCGCCTACCAGGATGCCCCGGAAACGGTGCTCCACCCCGCCCTGCGGGAGGACAACCCGCTGGGCATTCCGCGCCGCGTGAACGGTGAACTGGTGCTTCCGTAGCCAACCAACAAAAAACCCCGGGACCGCGGTCCCGGGGTTTTTTGTTTGTCCTTGTTTGCCCTTGTCTGGCTGGATTGCCCGGTTTGCCAGAGGGCGTGCTGCCCTACAGCTGCAGCGTCGCGGGCCGGTCCAGCCCGTTCACGGTGGTGGCGGGCCAGCGGGGATCGACAGTCAGGACCTGGAGCCCGGTGTCCGTGAGCTGCACGGTGTCCTCGATCTTGACGCCCGGGCCGGAAGGGTTCCACGTGAAGGCCTGGCCGGGAACCACAATGTCCGTGGCGGCGGCGGTGACCCGGGGATCACGGCCTGCGTAGCCGGCGGGCCCGCCCTGGTGGTGCTGTTCCCACTGGTCGGCGCCGAAGCCGTGCCGGGTGTAGGCGGCCTGGATCTCGGTGAAGATGCGGTCCAGCCGGGCACCGGGAACCGTCGCGTCGAAAATGTCCGCCTCCACTGCCGCGATGCGGGACTCTGCGTCGCGCTCTTCGGGGGTGCCGGCGTCGAACCTTACCCAGCGGGTGATGTTGGCAACCAGGCCGTCGCGGCGCGCGCAGATGACCGCCATGGCGCGGCGGCCCAGTGGCGCGTGCGTGGCCAGCGGGTGCCGGAACCCGCTGCGGCCGCTGCCGTTGCACAGCAGCACCAGGGGCTCAGCGCCGGCGGCCACCACCCGGGCGGCCAGCGCCGACGCCAGCTCGAACTCCGTGGTCTCGGGGCGTGCCGAGGACAGCACATCGGTCATGATGGCGGCGACGTCGGCGCTCAGCCGGGCGTAGCGGCCGCTCTCGGCCGGGAGCAGCTGCTGGCGTGCCGCCCGCAGCTCGGTGGCGGCGTCGGCTTCGGCCAGGAGGGATCCGCCGGGAACGCTTCCGACGGCGGCCGCGGCCTGGTGGAGGTTCCCGTACCAGGGCACGCTGTGGAGGGCCACGCCTTCGGGCAGTTCCTCTGCCGCGATGCGTCCGGCTTCGTTGTTGAACGTCACCAGGTGGTCGCCGGAGCGGTCCACCAGCAGCGCGGCGATGGGATCACCAGCGAGGCTGATGTGCACGCGGCTGCCGTCCAGGTACCAGGTCAGGGCTGTGTGGGTGGTGAGGAGCAGGGCGTCCTTGCCCGATGCGTCCAGGATGTCCAGCACTCGCCGGCGCTTCACCGCGCGGTCCCGGACCGAGGCCGGGGCAGTGCGGACAGCCTGCGGCGGTGCAGCTGTTGTCTGGGTCATGAGGGGTCCCCCTGTTGAGTGATCAGTGCTTCGATGTCGGTTGTGCCCAGGATGCCGTCGGCCACCAGGACGGAAATGCTCCGGCGCACGGGGCTGCCGGGTTCTGCGATAACAGGCGAGTCCCAGGCGAGGGACTGGCCCACTCCGGGGTAGCCGTCCACCCGGACGAACCAGGGATCGGTGGAGGATTCCGGGGCAATGAAAACAAGGGTGGCATCGCCGGCCCGGTCCGTTCCCGCACCGAACGTTCCCGTCCAGGCAAGCCATCTGGACACCGTGCCGTGGACCCCTGCTTCACCGGTTCCGGCCGGTGACCACACCCTTGCGCCACCGCATTCCGGGAGGCGCCAGAAGAATCCGCCGTACCCGCCCTCGAAGCGGCCATTGGAACCGGGGCTGCCCAGGCTGACCGGCTGCTCCCCGGCGGGGGAAAGGGCGAAGTCGAGGGTCAGGCGCCAGGCCGAGGCGCTGACTCCCGTCCAGCTCCAGCGGCGCTCCTCCACGAGGACCGGGCCGCCGTCAGGCCCGTTCCAGCTCAGGCGTTCCTCAAGCCGGCCTTCCTGCCCTGCGTCCGTGCCGGTGACGGCGATGCTGCCGTGGTCGGGCCGCCAGACGTACTGCCCGGCTTCCCGGGTGTAAGTGCGTCCGCCCCAGAAATTGACGCCGTCCACATCCTGCAGGGCCACGCCGGCGCCGAGGTGCCACACATGGTCCAACGGCTGGTGGTCCGTCACCACGGTCCCGGCCAGGGTGCGGACGGGGTGCAGGTAGGGGCGCGGCGAGGAGACGGCGCGGATGTGGCTGCCGTCCTGGTAGTCGGCCACGGGGTGCCCGTCCACGGTCAGGGTCCGGACGGGCGGAAGCTGCCGCGCCCAGGGAACGCCGAGTTCGGCGAAGGTGGCCTGAGCCTTGGCAGCACGGTCGAAGAGTTCCACGATGCCGTGCACCACGGGGTGGGCGTCGTCGCCGTCGCCCTCCCACGTGATGTGCGCGGAACCAATCGGCTCCGGCGCAGGTGACGTGCGGATGGCTTCGAGGACCGAGGTGAACGCGCCCGTGTCCGCCACTGAGGACAGGAGCGGGCTTCCGGTGGAACGGGCCTCGAGCAGGTTTTCCAGCAGGTCGGTGCGGCCGTACTTCTCCCGGCGCTCGCCGTCGGGCGTGCTGACCACTACCTCGTCCTCGGTGTAGAAGAAGGTGATCTCGCCGCGGGTGCCGTGGACAGTGACGGACGGGTTTACCTGCTCAGGGGCGCATAGGGTGAGGGTGCACAGCAGCGTGGTGCCGTGGGCGGTCCGGACGCGGATCACCGACGTATCGTCGCTCTCGGTTTCGTGCGCGCGGTAAAGGTCTGTTTCCACGGAGGCCACATCGGCCAGGGTGTGCGCCCCGGCCATGTGCAGGGCGGTGGCTACGGCGTGGGCCAGAGCGTTGGTGGCTACGCCGTCCACCACGTCGATGCCGTCCAGGCTGCGCTTGCCGGCCCACCGGGAGCGCTTGAAGTAGGCCTTGGTCCGCACCCAGCGGCCGCTGGCGCTGAGGCCCAGCACCTCGCCGATGCCGCCGGACTCCACGAGGGTCCTGATGGCCGGGAGGGCATGCGAACCGAGGCTTTGGAAGCCCACCTGAACCAGCCGGCCCGAGGCCTCTGCCGCGGCCAGAACATCGTTGAACTGGGCCAGGGACGCCACGGGAGGCTTCTCCACGTACACATCCAGCCCGGCTGCGAGGGCGGCAGTGGCCAGCGGCGCGTGGGTCTGTATGGGGGTGGCGAGGATGGCGATGTCCGCGGGGGCGTCGGCAGTTGCCTGCGCTGCAAGGAGGCTGTTGAGGTCCGGGAGGACAGCCACCGTTTCCTTGAGCCGGCCGCCCGCCGGCGGGTTGGGATCGGCGACGGCCACGAGCTCCAGTGCCCCTGCCTCTTCCAGCCGGGCGAGGTTGGCAAGGTGGCGTTCACCGAAACCGTGGACGCCCACCAGGGCAATGCGGGGGACTGCGGTGCCGGCAGCGGCACGGTGCTCGGGGCGGCTGCCCGGTTCCACGGTGGCGGAGTGCGAAATCATCAAGGGGTCCTTGTGGGGTCGGGGTGGTCAGGAGGCGGTGGCGGGTGATGCTGCAAGGGCAAGGGACGCGGCCAGGAAGCCGATGGCTTCATCCTGCATGGCCGCAGTGAAGACGTGCCCGCCGGGCCAGAAACTTCCGGTGTAGCGGCCGCCGGCGTTCAGGGCCTCCAAGATTTGGTGGGCCCGGCGCATGCCGCTTTCCGGGAAGAGTTCGTCGGCCAGCGCGTATTGCACCAGGAACCGGGCGGCGGAGCGGCCCGTGAGTTCCGGCCAGTCGCCCAGCTTCCACAGGCCCGGAGTCTGCAAAAGCCAGGAGTGGGCGTCCAGGTAGGCGGGCAGCAGGGATTCGAAGGTGGTCATCATGCAGGTCACCACCGAGGCGCGGATGCGGGGACTCAGGACGGCGAGGGTCAGGGACCGGCCGCCGCCGCCGGAAAAGCCGACGCAGCCCAGGCGGTCCGCATCGACGCCGGGGAGGTGGGCGAGGATGTCCAGGGCCGCAAGGTCGTCGTGGGCCACCATGCCGGCCAGGCTGGTGCCCAGCAGTCCGGCGGTCTTGGCCACGGTGTCCTCATGGAACCCGGCGGCCGCGTTGTAGTGGTCCGATTCGGAAGGTACGACGCCGTCCTCCCGCCATTGTGCCCGCCGCGCCTCCAGCGCGGAGGCGGTGCGCCAGGGCGGGGTTGAGAGGTCGAAGCGGCGGCTGCCCCAGGCGAAGGAGTCATGGGCCAGCACGGCGAAGCCCTGGCGGGCGGTTTCGGAGGCGAGGGCCCGGCCGTCGTAGTGGCCTGCGCGGGCGGCGGCAGCGGACGGGTGGCTGTCAGGGAGATCCATCAGCCGGTCCGCGCCGCCGAACTTGTTGCCGCCGTGGCAGTGCAGGGCCAGGACGCCGGGCAGGGCCTCTGTACTTCCGGCCGGACGCGCCAGCCAGCCCGTGGTCCGCGGGCCGAAGCCCAACGGCCAGCTGAGCTGGGAGGTGGTGACGTCGTCGTGCGTTACCTCCCAATGCACCGTGACGTCCGGCCGGCCGGACGCACCGGGGACCCCCAGTGCATCCGCAAGGTCCTGGGCGGCGGGGGTGGCGGCGGAGTACCGCGGATGATCGCGGACATAGGCAGGCCAGTCCTCGTAGCCGGCGATGGCGCTGGGCCTGGAATCCTTTGTACCGGCTGCCACTGGCCTGCCTCCTATCTGTTGTAATGCCGTTGGGTGAAGACGAACCGGCCGCGGTCTGGCTGACCGCGGCCGGTACCGGGCTTAGCCCAGGTTTGAATTGACCTCGCTGATGACGCCCTTCGCCGCATCCTGCGGTGAAATCTTTCCGAAGAGTACATCGGTGTTGTATCGGTTCAAAACTTCCAGCGTTGAGGAGGAACCAGCCGGGAACGGCTTGGGCGGCTGGACGTTGAGCTCGGCAATGCGGTCCAGGTAGCCGGCTTCCTTTTGCTGGGTTTCCTTCAGCAGGGGGGTGATGCCGGCCTTCAGCTCGGTGTTGGCGGGCATGCCGCGGTCGCTCTTGATCTTGCTGGCGGCGTCCATGTTGTTTACCAGGTAGTTGATGAAGAGCGCAGCTTCCTTGGACTGGGCCGACTTGGCCGAGATGGCGTATTCCATGGAGGACCGCAGCCAGGTCCCCGGCTGCTTGCTCTCGCCGGGGAGCTTCACCATGGTCAGCGGAGCACCCGAGTATGAGGTCATCTGGTTGCTCCAGGAGACTTTCATGGCCTGCTTGCCCTGGCCCATGAGCGTCAGTTCCGGCTGGGCGGAGCCGTCTTCGACGGTCTGCGAAGCGGAAGGCGCGCCGCCGGTATCCATGAGCTCCTTGTTCAACTCGAACCACTTGGCGAGGGTGCCCTCGCTGATGCCCATCTTCTTTCCGTCATCCGTGTACAGCTCTTCGCCGCTCTGGCGCGCCCACACGGCAACGAACGAATCGTTGGACATCGGCGTGGTGCCGAAGGTACCGGCAGGGGAGTTCTTGCTGATCTTGGCGGCAATATCGACGTAGTCGTCCCAGGTCCAGGTCTCGTCGTCCGGCAGTGGGACGCCGGCGGCTTCAAACACTGTGGGATCAAGGACCATGGACATGGCATTGACGCCAGCAGTGATGGTGTACTGCTTGCCGTCCAGCTGGCCGAGTTCCACGGTTCCGTCGGCAAACTTCGAAGTATCGATCTGGTCCTTGACCTTGTCCAGGTCCAGCAGCACTCCGCGCGACGCGTATTCGCTGGGGTAGGAACCGCTCATGGCGAAAACGTCCGGGGTGGTGCCGCCGGCAATCTGCGTGGCCATCTTGTCCCAGTAGGAGCTGAACTCGGTGTTCTCGCCCTGCACCTTGATGGTGGGGTTGGCCGCTTCGAAGTCCTTAATGACTTCAAGGGTGGTCTTGGCACGGGAATCGTTGCCCCACCAGGCGAAACGGATGGTCACGGGATCCTCCGCCGTGCCGACTTTTCCGGCCTGCGGACTGCTGCCACAACCTGTGAGCGCCAAGGCCAGTACGGCTGTTGCAGCAGCCGCCCCCATTACAGACTTCTTCCGACGAAACCTCATTGTCCTGCCCCTCAGGTGGTGTCCTACAGTTGAGTGATGCCCGTTACAGAAAACGCTTTCTCAAAAACTAACAAAGGGCTATACAGGAGTCAAGAAACCGTTTACTTTGGTACGGAGCCGCTTTTTCATCCAGCACCTCCAGCGGCCGGTCCCATCCGGTTTCCACAACGGTTCCAGGACGGCGCGGGGTGCTGACACTCATCGCCCCGGCGATGACCCGATACGTGGAGGCCACGATGACCAAAGGAGACCACATGGCCGCAAAGCAGATACCCAGGGCACCGCGCCCGGCAGGAATGCCGGTTGCGCCGGGCCTGACGCATGGAGCGGGGGAGCAGCGATGAGCGCCATCAGTGAGCTGAGCTCCCTTAGTCGGCGGAAGGGCAAGGCCACCGCGGAGGAGAAGAAGGCGAACGGCCGGGACAACAAGGCCGCGTACATCTTCCTGTTGCCGTGGCTGGTGGGCCTGGTGGCCATCACCATCGGCCCCATGGTGATGTCCCTTTACCTGTCCTTCACGGATTACAACCTGCTGCAGCCGCCGGAATGGACCGGGGCGGATAACTTCATCCGGATGCTCAGTGACGCCCGGCTGCACAACTCCCTGCGGGTGACGTTCACTTACGTGTTCGTGGGTGTCCCGCTGCAGCTGGCGGTGGCGCTGCTGATCGCACTGGTGCTGGACAAGGGTCTGCGCGGGCTGCCGTTCTACCGTTCGGTGTTCTACCTGCCGTCCCTGCTGGGTGGCTCCGTGGCGGTGGCCATCCTCTGGAAGCAGATCTTCGGCACCACCGGCCTGGTGAACCAGGTCCTGGCCATGTTCGGGATCGAGGGTCCGGGCTGGATCTCGGATCCGGGTACCGCGCTAGGGTCCATCATCCTGCTGCACGTCTGGACGTTCGGTGCGCCCATGATCATCTTCCTGGCGGGCCTGCGGCAGATCCCCGTGATGTATTACGAGGCCGCCAAGGTGGACGGTGCTTCCACGCTCCAGCAGTTCTGGCGGATCACGATGCCGATGCTGAGCCCGATCATCTTCTTCAACCTTGTCCTGCAGATCATCGGTTCGTTCCAGTCGTTCACGCAGGCGTTCATCGTCTCCGGCGGCAACGGCGGGCCGTCGGACTCCACGATGTTCTTCACGCTGTACCTGTACCAGAAGGGCTTCGGCCAGTTCGACATGGGCTACGCGTCCGCCATGGCGTGGGTGCTGCTGCTCATCATCGGCGTCTTCACCGCCATCAACTTCATCGCTTCTAAGTATTGGGTTTTCTATGACGACTAACCTGGAGACGCTGCCCGCCTCGGACAAGAAGTCCGCAGGGGCCGGTAAGCCTACGAACCACCGCAAGCCCCGCGAGTCCCGCGGCACCTTGGCCTTCAGCCGGGCGCAGCGGACCAAAGCGCTGACGAAGCACGCCATCCTGATCCTGGCCGGCGGCCTGATGATCTACCCGCTGCTCTGGATGGTTGTCTCATCCCTGCGGCCCAACGAGCTGATCTTCCGCGAACCGGGACTCTGGCTCAACAGCCTGGAGATGAGCAACTACACCTCGGGCTGGTCTGCGCTGACCCACCCGTTCGGCCACTACATGATCAACTCCGCGATCGTGGTGATCGGATCCATCCTGGGCAACCTGATCTCCTGCTCCATGGCCGCGTATGCCTTCGCCCGGCTGCAGTTCACCGGCAAGAAGCTGTTCTTCGGCATCATGCTGCTGACCATCATGCTGCCGTTCCACGTCATCATCGTGCCGCAGTACATCCTGTTCTCCCAGATCGGCTGGGTAAACACGTTCTGGCCGTTGATCGTGCCGAAGCTGCTGGCCACGGACGCGTTCTTCGTGTTCCTGATGGTCCAGTTCATCCGCGGCATCCCGAAGGACCTTGATGAAGCTGCACGCATCGACGGCGCCGGCCACCCCCGGATCTTCCTCCGGGTCATCCTGCCGCTGATGGTCCCGGCCCTGGCCACCACCACCATCTTCACCTTCATCTGGACCTGGAACGACTTCTTCGGCGCCCTGATCTACCTCACGGACCCCGATATGTTTACCGTTCCCGTGGCACTGCGAGCGTTCGTGGACTCCCAGTCCGCCACCAGCTGGGGCTCACTGTTCGCGATGTCCATCGTGTCCCTGCTCCCGGTGTTCCTGGTGTTCCTCTTCGGCCAGCGGTTCCTCATCAAGGGCATCGCCACGACCGGCATCAAGTAACCGCACACGGTTCACGCACTACCTCGGAACGGCCCGCCCCTCTGTGGCGGGCCGTTCGCCGTTGCCCGCCGCAACCCGCTACTGAATTGAGACAAAAGATCTTGCCCCGACATCTTGTACTACAAGTTAGGCACTTGTAGCATTGCATCTAGAAAGCGTTTTCCCGGACGTCGGTCCTGAGTCCCGAAAACGCCCTTCCGCTCGCATCACAGCACTTACGAGCATCATCCCCAGCACCACAGATCAACGAAGATCGGAGTACCCAGTGCCGCTATTCCCCCGTCCTGCAGCTGCCCGGCAGCCTGCAGAGACCCCTTCCTCCCGCCCGGCCCGCCGCTTCCGCAAGACGGGCGCCGTCGCCGCGGCAGCCGCCGTCGTCATGGCCCTTAGCGCATGCGGCGGGGGATCCGCCCCGCAGAGCGCCGACGGAACGGTCGAGCTCCGGTTCTCCTGGTGGGGCGGCGACAAGCGTGCCCAGCTGACCCAGGAAGCCATCAAGCAGTTCGAAGCAGAGAACCCCAAGATCAAGATCAAGCCGGAGTTCGGCGACTGGAGCGGTTATTGGGACAAGCTGGCCACCCAGGTTGCCGCCAACGATGCTCCCGACATCATCCAGATGGATGAAAAGTACATCACCGAATACTCCAGCCGCGGCGCGCTGCTGGACCTGTCCAAATACGACATCGACACGTCCAAGCTGGACGAAGCCGCCCTCAATGCCGGCAAGGGCGACGATGGACTGACCGGCATCCCCGCCGGCATTAACGCCGCCACCATCCTGGCCAACCCCAAGGTGTTCGAAGCCGCCGGTGTTCCGCTGCCGGATGACTCCAAATGGACGTGGGAAGACTTCGGCCGCATCGCCGCTGAGGTGACCGAGAAGTCGCCCAAGGGCACGTATGGAGCCGCAGCCTACGGCACCGATGAGGCTTCGCTGGGAGTCTGGCTTCGCCAGAACGGCAAGTCCCTGTACACCTCCGACGGCAAGCTCGGCTTCGAGCCCAGCGACATCAGCGAATGGTGGGCATTCCTGAAAGAGCTCAGCAAGAACAAGGCAGTGCCGTCCGCCTCCGAGGTGGTTGAGGCCGAGGCAGCACCGCTGGACCAGAGCGGCCTGGCCACCGGCAAGAACGGGCTGGCTTTCTGGTGGTCCAACCAGGCGCCTGCCCTTGAAAAGGCATCCGGTGCGGATCTGAAGATCCTGCGGTTCCCCTCCAAGACCGGATCCTCGGCCGACGCCGGGCTTTGGTACAAGGCATCCCAGTTCTGGTCCGCCTCTTCGCGGACCAAGCACCCTGAGGAGACCGCCAAGTTCATCAACTTCCTGGCCAACAACGTCAAGGCAGGCGAGACCCTCCTGGCTGACCGTGGCGTATACCCCAACGCGGAAGTCCGTGCTGCGATCGAATCCAAGCTGACTCCGGCCGACGTGAAGGTGGTCAAGTTCATCGACCAGATCAAGGACGAACTTGGTGAAGCTCCGGCCCCGCCGCCGAAGGGTGCAGGCGCCATCCAGGAGATCATCAAGCGGTACACCTCCGAGGTGCTCTTCGAACGGCTGTCCACGGATGAAGCAGGCAAGAAGGCCGTCGACGAGATGAAGTCGGCCATCAGCAGCTAATCCCGCAACAACCAGATTTCACGCCGCCAACACGGCTCTGGACAGCCTGGCAGGAAGCCTCCTCCGGGCAGGCGTTCGACGGCGGGTGGCAGCTCCGTCCCGGCAGGAACCTTTGGTTTCTCCCGGGGCGGAGCTGTTTAAGCCGGGGCTGTTAAGATCGTCGTCGGCTATCCGAAGGGCCCCTTGACGTGTTGCGCCCTGGCCTGCCCTGGAAATTCAGTCAGTGTGTTCCTGTGTCAGGGAACGCCGGTTTGGATGACGCGGCCGAGGACTTGGACGGATGGTTGTGGGGGTGGCTGGTTGGCGGGTGCCCGCGCGGGGGCTCGTG
>Ga0160459_100643_pt1 | contig 12331 bp, 9 predicted proteins | sample HID1973K_E6MG_FD_108208 | JGI IMG/M metagenome (GOLD analysis project Ga0160459, IMG submission 108208) | Enriched mosquito-associated microbial communities from UW Madison campus, WI, USA - HID1973K_E6 MG | ecosystem: Host-associated > Arthropoda: Insects > Digestive system > Unclassified ... | reverse complement strand
CTCGTACGACCTGGCACAGGGTTTCCGGCTGGCAGTGCGCCGGGTCCGGGCCACCCTCCGTGACTCCTGAACCGCACTTGCCCTATCACTTAGGGCTGCCAACCCTGGGCGTTGGGGACGTTATCTGATGGGGCAACGGGTGGTTGGAATGCCGTTCGGCGCCGCGAAGAAGGGACAGCTACACGGCTCCAACGCTGAGCAGCACCAAGGCAACCACAAACACGGCGGTGGCCGGGTCCGCCGAAAGAAGCCGCGGGATGCTGCGCCCGGGGACACCTACCGCGAACCCGAATGCGATGGCAATGCCCAGGTAGCTCCCCACCATGTTGCCGCGGTGGGCAGGGATGTTCCGGCGAATTGCGCTGACCAGGCCCAGGGTTACCGTAAGGACCGTGAAAGCAGACAGGCCGTGCAGCCAGGTGAAGTGGCCCTCGGAGACGATCCAGAAGCTGCTGGCGCACACGTAATACATCGTCGCCACCCACAGGTACCCCATGGTGCGGTGGATGCGGTCCCGCCGTCGAAGTATTTGAACCGGTCCGATCGCGAGGACATACAGGGCAGCCACCACGTGGCTGACAAGCAGTACATTCCAGTGCTCCATACCTCTAAGATAGTGCCACTATCCAGCTTATGTACATCAGGATAGTTGTCACCCGGACCACTATCCGGCCGAAGGAACTCAATGCAGCTCAAGGAACTAAGCAGCGCAACGGGCACCAGCACGGCCAGCATCAAGTTCTACCTGCGGGAGGGGCTTCTGCCGGCTGGCCATACTGTCCACCCCACGCGCGCCAGCTACACCGCGGAGCACATCAAACGCCTCGAGCTGATCCGCTCACTCCGTCAGATCGTGGGCCTCAACATCGGACAGATCCGCAGCATCGTGAAAATGGCGGACGACGGCGTTCCACGCCTGTCGCTGCTGGCGCACGTCCAGCGCGTGGTCCTCAACCTCGAACCTGCTGCGGGCGACGTTGAGCGCACGGCGGCGGCAGACGCCGTCGTACGCATGCGAAGCTGGCCCGATGTGCCCAGCGATGCAAGGGATGCACTGGACCGGCACGTCGCGGCCATGCAGGACCTCGGCATCAACCTGCCGCTTGAGCTCCTTGACCGGTACAGCAGCGCAGTTGACGCGATCGCCGGCCTGGACCTGGAACTGACCACGGCGGGTGAAGACGTCAATGACGTCATCCTGACTGCCGCCGTCGGGATGCACATGCATTCCCAACTCATGCTCAAGCTCCTCGGCGTTGCCCAGGCGAGCCATGCCATCCGCACCCTTGAGGGTGGCTGACGGCCCCTTAAACGCGGGTTGCCCTACCACTTGGAGTTCCTAACAGGGTTTTGGGAACTCCAAGTGATAGGGCAACGCCGGGGGGTTAGCGCTCCAGGTCGCCGCGGATGAAGGCCTCGACCTTTTCACGGGCGAGGTCGTCGTTGAACTGCTCCGGCGGGGACTTCATGAAGTAGCTGGAGGCGGAGAGCAGCGGGCCGCCGATGCCGCGGTCCAGGCCGATCTTGGCGGCACGGATGGCATCGATGATCACGCCGGCGGAGTTGGGCGAGTCCCATACTTCCAGCTTGTACTCGAGCGACACGGGGGCGTCACCGAAGTTGCGGCCTTCCAGTCGGACGAAGGCCCACTTGCGGTCATCGAGCCACTGGACGTAGTCGGACGGGCCAATGTGGACGTCCTTGGCGGCGAGCTCGGCCTCGACGTTGGAGGTGACTGCCTGGGTCTTGGAGATTTTCTTGGACTCAAGGCGGTCGCGTTCCAGCATGTTCTTGAAGTCCATGTTGCCGCCGACGTTCAGCTGGTACGTGCGGTCCAGGGTGACGCCGCGGTCCTCGAACAGCTTGGCCATGACGCGGTGCGTGATGGTGGCACCGATCTGGCTCTTGATGTCGTCGCCCACGATCGGAACACCGGCGGCGGTGAACTTGTCCGCCCAGGCCTTGGTGCCGGCGATGAACACCGGAAGCGCGTTGACGAAGGCAACGCCGGCGTCGATGGCGGCCTGGGCGTAGAACTCAGCAGCCGCCTGGGAGCCGACGGGCAGGTAGCAGACCATGACGTCAACATCGGCGTCCTTGAGGGCCTGAACCACGTCAACGGGCTCTTCGGTGGATTCCTCAATGGTCTCGAGGTAGTACTTGCCGAGGCCGTCCAGGGTGTGGCCGCGCTGGACGGTTACGCCGGTGGGTGGGACGTCGGCAATCTTGATGGTGTTGTTTTCGCTGGCGAGGATGGCATCGGCGAGGTCGTTGCCCACCTTCTTGCCGTCGACGTCGAACGCGGCCACGAACTGGACATCGCCCACGTGGTACTGGCCGAACTCAACGTGCATGAGGCCCGGGATGGTCGCCGTGGCGTCGGCGTCCTTGTAGTACTGGACGCCCTGCACCAGCGACGCGGCGCAGTTGCCTACGCCGACGATTGCGACACGGATCGGATGTGAAGACACGGAACTCCTTAGGACAAACGTCAGCCGGCCTGATAATGCGTCGGGGAAATTGCGACGGCGGCCGGCTGGGACAGCGCCGCGCGGCGCTTATTCATAGTACCCAACACAGCGGGACCGGCTCTTGTTCCACCGGTCCCGCTGCGTAAGAAAGGGGGTTTTCGTCAGACGGCCTGCTTCCACAGGTTGATGTCCGATTCGACCGCGAATTCATCAATGGCGGTCAGTTCGTCAGCGCTGAATCCGAGGTTGTTGATGGCGGAGAGCGTGTCCTCGAGCTGGCGGACACTGGAGGCCCCCACCAGGGCTGATGTCACCGGGGAGCCCTTGGGCTGGTCCCGGAGGATCCAGGCGATGGCCATCTGCGCGAGCGTCTGGCCGCGGCCTTCGGCGATGGCTTTCAGGCCGCGGATACGGTCGAGCTTCTCGTCCGTGATGGCGTCCTCGGACAGGAACCTGGCCTTGGCTGCGCGGGAATCGTCCGGGATGCCGTTGAGGTAGCGGTCGGTGAGCATGCCCTGTGCCAGCGGTGAGAAGGCGATGGACCCTGCCCCCACCTGGTCGAGCGCCTCGTAGAGGTTGGGGCTGCCGTTCTCGGTCCAGCGGTTGAACATGGAGTAGCTGGGCTGGTGGATGAGCAGCGGCGTGCCGAGCTCCTTGAGGATGCGGGCGGCTTCGATGGTCTGCTCCGGGGTGTAGGAGGAGATGCCCGCGTACAGAGCCTTTCCCGAGCGGACGGCGTAGTCCAGGGCGCTCATCGTTTCTTCCAGCGGCGTTTCCGGGTCCGGCCGGTGGCTGTAGAAGATGTCCACGTAGTCCAGGCCCATACGCTCGAGCGACTGGTCCAGGCTGGAAAGCAGGTACTTCCGTGAGCCCCACTCTCCGTAGGGGCCCGGCCACATGTAGTAGCCGGCTTTGGTGGAGATGACCAGCTCATCGCGGTACGGCTTGAAGTCGTCCTTGAGGTGCCGGCCGAAGTTGGTCTCGGCGGATCCGTCCGGCGGGCCGTAGTTGTTGGCGAGGTCGAAGTGGTTCACACCAAGATCGAACGCGCGGCGCAGGATGGCGCGCTGTTCGTCGAAACGCTTGTCGTCGCCGAAGTTGTGCCACAGGCCCAGCGAGATGGCCGGGAGCTTCAGGCCGCTGCGGCCTACCCGGCGGTAGGGCATGGATTCGTAGCGGTCTTCCGCCGCGGAATAAGTCATGGGTTCCATCCTGCCAGCTGTGACCGGCGCAACAGGCAGGACCGCAAAAGTTACGCCGCGGGCTGACAATGCCAGCCCGCGGCGCAACCCGCGCACGCGGCAAGGAACGTAATCGTCAGGACTTGACGATGGCGGCGCTCCACGGAGCCAGGGCGAGGGCGTCGCCATCCTGGCTTGTCCCGTCGTCGGTGGAGAGCAGGAGGGACCCGCTGACGGCGTCCAGCCGGACTTTCGCGTCGGCGAAGTTCACCAGCACCTCCACGCTGCCGCGGCGGAACCGCAGCCACCCGGAGTCGTCGTCGAACGCCACCTCGGTCTCGCCGAAGCCGAGTCCGGTCAGTTCCGGATGACTGCGCCGAAGCGCAGTCAGCGATTTGTAGAGTTCCAGCAGCCGGGCGTGGTCACCCGTGCCGGCTTCGTCCCAGTCCAGCTTGGACCGGCGGAAGGTTTCCGGGTCCTGGGGATCGGGCACGACGGCGGGATCCCACCCCATGCGCTCGAATTCCTTGATGCGCCCTTCCGCGGTGGCCTTGCCGAGCTCCGGTTCCGGGTGGGAGGTGAAGAACTGCCACGGCGTGGTGGCCCCGTATTCCTCGCCCATGAACAGCATGGGCGTGAACGGCGAGGTCAGCGTGAGCACCGCGGCCACGGCCAACTGCCCGGAGGACAGGGACTGCGAGAGCCTGTCGCCGATGGCCCGGTTGCCGATCTGGTCGTGGTTCTGGTTGCAGACCACCAGCGCCGCCGGGGTCACCAGCGAGGCGTTGATTGGCCTGCCGTGGTGCCGGCCGCGGAAGCTGGAGTAGCTGCCGTCGTGCAGGAAGCCGTCCTTGAGGACCTTGGCCAGCACGGCCAGGGACTCGAAGTCGGAGTAGTACCCGGTGGTTTCGCCGCTGACGTTGACATGGACCGCGTGGTGGAAGTCGTCGCTCCACTGCCCGGCCAGGCCGTATCCGTTGGCGTCCCGCGGGTAGATCAGGCGGGGGTTGTTCAGGTCGGACTCCGCGATCAGGGTTTTGGGGAGCCCGGTTTCGGCCGAGACAGCGTCACCCAGGGCTCCGAACTCCTCGAGGATGTGCACAGCCCGTTCGTCGCGCAGGGCGTGCACGGCGTCGAGCCGCAGCCCGTCCACGTGGTAGTCCCGGAGCCACAGCGCGAGGTTGTCCAGGATGTACTCGCGGACAACGTCGGAGCCGGGTCCGTCGAGGTTGACGGAGTCGCCCCAGGTGTTGGCGTCGCCCTGTTTCAGGTACGGGCCGAACTTGGGCAGATAGTTGCCGCTGGGGCCGAGGTGGTTGTACACCACGTCCTGGATGACGCCGAGCCCGGCCTCATGGGCGGCGTCGACGAACCGCTGGTACGCGGCGGGTCCGCCGTAGCCTTCGTGGACGGCGTACCACTGCACGCCGTCGTAGCCCCAGTTGTGGGTGCCGTTGAACCCGTTGACGGGCAGCAGCTCCACGAAGTCGACGCCCAGGTCCGCGAGGTAGTCGAGCTTCCCGGCGGCGGCGTCCAGGGTCCCCTCCGGGGTAAAGGTGCCCACGTGGAGCTCGTAGATCACCGAGCCGGTGAGTTCCCTGCCTTTCCAGCCGGAGTCCTGCCACGCGTACGCGGCGGGATCGAAGGTCCGGGACAGTTCGTGGACTCCTGCAGGTACCCGCCGGGACCGGGGGTCCGGCAGAGGGTGGCTGTCGCCATCGAGCTGGTAGCCATAGTCCACCTCGCCGTCGGCGGGCGCGCCCGGCGCGGTCCACCAGCCCTCGGTGCCGGGCGCGGTGTCCTTCTTCACCATGGGGTACTCCCGACCGCCGGCCACGAGGGTGACCGAGGAGGCGTCGGGCGCCCAGACGTCGAAGCGTTCGGGTCCTTGATTGACCAGGGTCATGCGTTTCCTCCATCCACAGGGACCAGCAGGGCCACCGGGTAGGTACCCAGCACGTCAGCCACCAACACGCTGCCCGCACCAAATTCGGCGCCCGTCAGTTCGTCACGCATGGGAGCGGGAAGTTCGACGGCGGTATCGCGCCAGCCGCCGCCGGCGTCCAGGCCCGCAGGCAGCCGCGTTGCCAGGGTCACCGCCCCGGGTGTTCCAGCGGCCGCGCCGCGGGAGAACCCGAGCAGGTGTCCCGCTGCAGCACCGCTTGCCGTCACTGGGACGTAGCCCTCGAAGAGCTCCGGCCTGTCCCGCTTGAGGCGGAGTGCCCGCGTGGTGGCCAGGAGCTTGCTGGCCTCCGTGCCTGCTTCGGGCAACGTGCCGGCGTCGATCTTGGCCAGCTCGGCTACCCGGAGCGCGAAGTCCACTGGTCGGCGGTTATCAGGATCGGTCAGGGACCGTTCCCAGAATTCGCTGCCCTGGTAGACATCGGGAACGCCGGGCATGGTCAGCTGGACCAGCTTGGCGGAGAGGGAGTTGGATGCTGCGAAGGCATCAATGCGTGCCACGAAGTCCTCCACTACCCTCGTTACGCCGGCGTCGTCGAACACTGCGTCCACGGCGGCCTTCACCCGGGACTCGAAGTCCTCGTCCGGGTCAGTCCACTTCGTGGAGTTGCCGGCCTCGCGGGCTGCCTTCTCGGCGTACCCCTGGAGCCGTTCCCGGCTGGCGGGCCAGGCGCCGACGATGGCCTGCCACAGCAGGTTCTCGTAGGGGCCGTCCGGGATGGGAGCCAGCTTCCGGAGGGTGTCCAGTGTGGCGGCCCACTCCCCCGGCAACTCGGCGATCACGGAGATCCGTGCCCGGGCGTCCTCGCTGCGCTTGGTGTCGTGCGTGGACATGGTGGTCATGGACAGCGGCAACTCATCCTGCCGCCGGCGCATCCGGTGATGGAACTCCTCCGGGGACACGGCGAACTCGGTGGGTTCTGCGCCCACCTCGGTCAGCGTGCCCAAGCGGGTGTAGCGGTAGAACGCGGTGTCCTCCACGCCCTTGGCCATTACCATGCCGGAGGTCTGCTGGAACCGGACGGCGATGGGGTTGGCCGGGTCCAGCAGCAGCGGAAGGAGCGTACCGATTGCAACCGCGAGGTCCGGACGGTGTTCGGCGGCAGATTCGCAGGCTTCCTTGAGAACCTCGGCCCCGGTGGGCAGGTAGCTCCGGTACACCGGGAAGGAGGCGATGACCTCGGCCAGGCCGTCGGCCGCTTCCTCCAGTGCCAGTCCGTGGGACTCCGGGACCAGCCGGGCCAGGCGCAGCACCTCGGAGCGGAGGATGCCGTCGGCGATCATCCGCTTGGTGCCGCGGATCATCTCCGCGTAGTCGGCGGGCTCGGGAGTGCCACGCAACTCAGCGTCCAGCGCGTTCAGGGACTCTTCTCCGGCAGGATCCACAAGCACCCGGTCCACGTCGGCGAGCGCGTCGTACCCGGTGGTGCCCTCGCAGGCGAAATCCCCCGGCAGCACCTCGCCGGGTTCCAGGATCTTCTCCACCAGGACGTAGGCGCCGCCGGTGAGGTCCTTCAGCCACCGCAGGTAGCCTGCGGGGTCGGCCAGTCCGTCCGGGTGGTCGACCCGCAGGCCGTCCACCAGGCCTTCGGTGAACCAGCGGCCAACCTCGGCGTGGGCTTCTTCGAAGACAGCGGGAGTTTCCACCCGGATGCCGGCCAACGTGGTTACCGCGAAGAAGCGGCGGTAGTTGAGCTCGGCGTCGGCGCGGCGCCAGTCCATCAGCTGGTAGTGCTGGCGGCTGTGCACCTCCTGCGGAGAGTCACCGTCGGAGTACGTTCCCTCAGCGAGGGGGAACCGGTGGTCGTAGTACCGGAGTTCCCCGTCCTTGATCTCCAGCTTGTCCAGGTCCGCGTCGGAGCCCAGCATCGGGAGCCGGACCTTGCCGCCGCCCAATTCCCAATCGACGTCGAACGCTTCCGCGTACCGTGACGCGCGGCCCTCCTTCAGCAGTGACCACCACCAGGGGTTCTGCACCGGGGTGGCGACGCCCACGTGGTTGGGCACGATGTCCACCAGGACACCCATGCCGTGCTCGCGGGCGGCGCGGGAAAGGGCCAGCAGCCCTTCCGGGCCGCCGCGTTCGGGGTCGACGGCGGAGGGATCGGTCACGTCGTAGCCGTGGTCCGAGCCCTGCTCCGCCGTGAGGATGGGCGACAGGTAAACCCAGTCCACGCCGAGCGACTTCAGGTATGGGACCTTCTCGGCGGCATCGAAGAGCGTGAAGCTGCTGCGGATCTGCAGCCGGTAGGTGGAGGCCGGCGTCCTCATGCCGTGGTTTCCTTATCGGCGCCCGTTGCCCTTGCCTCGCTTGCTTCAGCTGCCTTGGTCTGGGCTTCCACCATCTCCTCCTGGGCCTCTTCATGATCGGCCATGGAAGCCAGGGAGGCTGCCGCGGACAGGTCCACTTCGGCTTCCGGGCCGGAGTAGGCGCGCAGCACCACCATGGACTTGGCGTCCAGCGTCAGTGTTGCACCGGCTTTGAGGGGTTCGTAGGCGTCTGCCTGGGCTGCGGTGTCGATCAGGACCTCCCAGTACTGCGAGTACTCGTCAGACGGCAACAGGAAGTCCACATCGTCGTCGTGGGCGTTGAAGGCCATCAGGAAGCTGTCGTCGGTGATGCGGCGGCCCCGGGAGTCCTGCTCCTGGATTCCGTCGCCGTTGTAGAAGACGCCGATGGTCCGGCCGAAGCCGCTGCCCCAGTCCTCGGGCAGCATTTCGGTGCCGTCGGTCTTCAGCCAGACGATGTCGGGCAGCTTTTCGCCCTCGCCGCGGCGGACTGGGCGGCCATCGAAGAAGCGGCTGCGGCGGAAGGTGGGGTGGTCGTGCCGGAGCTTGTTCACGAAGGCTGTGAACTCCACCAGGGGCTGATCCATCGCTTCCCAGTGGATCCAGCTCAGCTCGGAGTCCTGGCAGTAGGTGTTGTTGTTGCCCTGCTGGGTACGGCCCAGTTCGTCGCCGTGCAGCAGCATGGGCACGCCCTGGGAGAGCAGCAGCGTGGCGATGAAGTTCCGCTGCTGGCGGGCGCGGAGGGTCAGCACCTTCTCGTCGTCGGTGTCACCCTCCTCGCCGCAGTTCCAGGACCGGTTGTGCGATTCGCCGTCGTTGTTGCCTTCGCCGTTGGCCTCGTTGTGCTTCTCGTTGTAGGAGACCAGGTCCCGCATGGTGAAGCCGTCGTGGGCGGTGACGAAGTTGATGGATGCGACCGGGCGGCGCGCGGAACTCTCGTAGAGGTCGGCGGAGCCGGTGAGGCGGGAAGCGAATTCACCCAGGGTGGACGGTTCGCCGCGCCAGAAGTCGCGGACGGTGTCGCGGTACTTTCCGTTCCATTCCGTCCACTGCGGCGGGAAGTTGCCCACCTGGTAGCCGCCGGGGCCAACGTCCCAGGGCTCGGCGATCAGCTTGACCTGGGAAACGATGGGGTCCTGCTGGATGAGTTCGAAGAACGTGGAGAGCTTGTCAACGTCGTAGAACTCGCGGGCCAGGGTGGAGGCAAGGTCGAAGCGGAAGCCGTCAACGTGCATTTCGGTGACCCAGTAGCGCAGGGAGTCCATCAGCAGCTGCAGGGAGTGCGGGTGGCGCACGTTGAGCGAGTTGCCCGTGCCGGTGTAATCCATGTAGTGCTTGAGGTCGTTGTCCACCAGCCGGTAGTACGCCTGGTTGTCGATGCCCTTGAAGGACAGGGTGGGGCCCAGGTGGTTGCCTTCGGCCGTGTGGTTGTACACAACGTCGAGGATGACCTCGATGCCCGCACGGTGCAGGTCGCGGACCATGGCTTTGAATTCCTGGACCTGGTGTCCCACGTCGCCGGTGGAGCTGTAGGTGTTCTGGGGCGCGAAGAAGCCGATGGTGTTGTAGCCCCAGTAGTTGTTGAGGCCCTTCTCCTGCAGTGTGCCGTCGTTGACGAACTGGTGCACCGGCATGAGCTCTATTGCCGTAACGCCGAGCTTCTTGAGGTGCTCGATGACGGCGGGGTGGGCCACGCCTGCGTAGGTGCCGCGCTGCTCTTCGGGGATCTCCGGGTGCAGCTCGGTGAGGCCCTTGACGTGCGCTTCGTAGATGACGGACTGGTGGTACGGGACGCGCAGCTGCCGGTCGCCGTCCCATTCGAAGAACGGGTTGATGACCACGCCGTGCATGGTGTGGGCGGCCGAGTCGGCGTCGTTGCGCGAATCCGGGTCACCGAACTCGTAGGAGAAGAGAGCCGGGTCCCAGTCGATCTCGCCCTGGATGGCTTTCGCATACGGGTCCATCAGGAGCTTGTTCGGGTTGAAGCGGCTGCCGTTAGCGGGCTCGTAGGGTCCGTGGACGCGGTAGCCGTATTTCTGGCCGGGCTGGATCTGGGGCAGGTAGCAGTGCCAGACGTAGCCGTCCACCTCGGTCAGTTCGATCCGCGTTTCGGTCAGGTCGTCAGCCAGGAGGCAGAGTTCCACCCGTTCGGCCTGTTCGCTGAACAGTACGAAATTGGTGCCGGTGCCGTCAAAGGTCGCTCCCAGCGGGTAGGCGGTTCCAGGCCAGACTTCCATCGTGCTCCTCATTTGTTGGTCAGCAGCAGAGGACATCGGAACGCCCCTACTGCCGGTGCGAACTAATGCCTACCGTAATGGTTGGCTGTGACTATTACGTTTCAAGGCTCCAGAGTTACTAAGCATGCTGACTTTACCCCAGATTTCGGGTATGGCGTCCGCGACCGCACCCGCGGTGATCGGACCGCCCGAGCGCGCGTCCGACGCCGCCCTCCCGGCGGTGCCGTGCAGCGCAGCTCCCAGCGCGGCCAGCGCAGCCCAGCGGCCGTCGTCGTCGATGCCCATGGGGCGGAAACGGTCGACGGCGGGACCCGCCTGGGCGAGCAGGGCGCCGATGACGCCGGCCAGGACGTCGCCGCTTCCGGCAGTGGCTAGCCAGGGCGTGCCGTCAGCCTGGCTGAAGGCTCCGCCGCCGGGCGCGGCCACCAATGTGGCGGGACCTTTGAGCAGGACGGTTGCCCCGGTCAGGTCCGCTGCTTTACGGACGGCTTCAAAGGTGGCGGCTTCCACGGCCTCGCGGTCGCCAAACCTGGCGTCGGCTTCACCCTCCAAACGCTTCAGCAGCGCCGCGAGCTCGCCGGCGTGCGGGGTCAGCACCACATGCGGAGCGAGCTTTCGGGGCAACGCCGGCAGCGCGCCGGCGTCGGCTACAACCGGCAGGCCGGACTCGATCGCAGCGCGGGCCCGTGCCAGTTGTTCGTGGTCCTCCGGCCCCATGCCCGGGCCCACCAGCCAGGCCTGCACCCGGTTGTCCGCCACGGATCCGTCGCTGCACACCACTTCGGGGCAGGAGTGCCGCACCAGGTCCGCCACCTCGGGCGGGCCAAGGTACCGGACCATGCCCACGCCGGCGGCAAGTGCCCCGCGGCAGGCCAGCACGGCGGCGCCCGGATACTGCACGGAGCCGGCCACGATGCCCAGGACCCCGCGCGAGTATTTGTGCGCCCGCCGGGCGGGATGGGGCAAAAGGCCGGAGAGCTCTGCGTCCCCGAGCCGGCGGAGGACCGGAGCGGGAAGGTGTTCTTCGATGCCGATGGGAACCACGTGCACCCTGCCGGCACGGTCCGCGCCGGGGTCAGCCAGCAGGCCCGCCTTGGCTCCGCCGAACGTCACCGTCAGGTCGGCGGGCAGCACCGGCCCGGCCGCCTCGCCCGTGTCTGCGTTGACGCCGCTGGGCAGGTCGCAGGCCACCACGAATCCGTTACTGCCGGCAGCGTCGCGCGCCTCAAGGACGGCCTCAACCAACGCGGCAGCACTCCCCCGCAGTCCACCTTCGGCGCCCGTGCCCAGGATGGCATCCATGACGACGCCGGCACGCCGGGTCTCCGCGGCCAGCGGCTCGAGTGACTTTTCGGTCAGTTCCTCCGCACGGCCGCCGGCACGCCTGAAGGCAGCCAGCGCCGCCGGGTGCGCCGCGCCGCCGGTGAGGACCGCCGTCGTACGCATCCCGCGGGAGGCGAGGAAGGCGGCGGCGTAGAGGCCGTCGCCGCCGTTGTTGCCTTTGCCGGCCAGCACCACCACTCGCGTGCCGTAGACGCGGTCCCCACGCGAACGAAGCTCGGTGACCACCGCGTTAGCGAGGCCGTGGGCGGCGCGCTGCATCAGGACATCACCGAGCCCGGCGGCGAGGAGCGGCTCCTCGGCTGCACGGACCTGTGTTCCGCTGTAGGCGCTGATCATCGTCTGAGGTCCCAGGGGGCGGGGCCGGGTCAGCCCTCGGCCAGGACCGTTGCCGTGGCGATGCCGCCGTCGTGGCTGATGGACAGGTGCCAGCGCTTGACGCCCTTGGCCTCCGCGACTGCCAGCACCGTGCCCTTGACCTGCACGGTGGGCCCGTTGTGGTCCAGGCCGATCCAGCAGTCCTGCCAGTTCATGCCGGCCGGCGCGCCGAGGACCTTGGCCACGGCTTCCTTGGCCGCGAACCTGGCCGCCAGGGACCGGGTGTTGAGCTCGCGCTCGGCAGGCACGAACAGCCGGTCCCGAAGGCCCGGTGTCCGTTCCAGTTGGCGGCCGAACCGCTCAATGTCTACTACGTCTACCCCAATGCCAACGATCATGGAACTACTCTACGGTGACGCTCTTGGCGAGGTTGCGTGGCTGGTCCACGTCGTAGCCCTTCGCGGCGGCGAGTTCGGCGGCGAAGATCTGCAGCGGGACGGTGGTCAGCAGCGGCATCAGCAGCGAGGGGGTT
>Ga0160459_100642_pt1 | contig 12348 bp, 12 predicted proteins | sample HID1973K_E6MG_FD_108208 | JGI IMG/M metagenome (GOLD analysis project Ga0160459, IMG submission 108208) | Enriched mosquito-associated microbial communities from UW Madison campus, WI, USA - HID1973K_E6 MG | ecosystem: Host-associated > Arthropoda: Insects > Digestive system > Unclassified ... | reverse complement strand
GATACCCAAATTGCGTGTGACCGCGGGCGTCTCGAGCTGCTTTCTTTGGTTACTTTCTTTGCAGCAGCAAAGAAAGTGACTGCCGCCCCGCACAGGGGCAGTGCTAATAGACCGACACGACCACGGGATCCGGCGAAATCGAAAGAGCAAAGAGCAAAGAGCAAAGAGCAAAAAGGCAAAAAACAAAACCAACGAATTAACCCCAAAACCCCACGCTCTTCGCGCAATAGCCATTGCGCCCCTCCTCCGATAATGGCCCCATCGCAAAGAACCGCCCTAACAAAACCCGCAAACGCAGAGCGCGGCCCCACTCAATTTCCCCGGCAATCGGCCGATATACAAATCAGCCATGCGGCAGCGCCATCTCCACGCCGCCTCACCAGGATTCATGCATGTCCAATAACATCTTCAGCATTGGTCTTTCCGGTCTGAACGCGGCCCAGTGGGGTCTGACGACGACAGGGCAGAACATCAGCAACGCCGCGACGCCGGGCTATACGCTCGAGAAGGTCTCGTATCAGGAAGCGTCGGGGCAATTCACCGGTTCGGGCTATCTCGGCAACGGCGTCCAGGCGGTCACCGTCACGCGCCAGTACAGCCAGTACCTGTCGACGCAGGTGAACAACACGCAATCGTCCAGCAGCGCGGCCAGCACGTATTACTCGCTTATCTCGCAACTGAACAACCTCGTCGGCGATCCGACCAAAGGTATCGCGCAAGGCATCACCAATTACTTCTCCGGCCTGCAGTCGGTGGCGAACTCCGCGAGCAGCACGGCCGCGCGCCAGTCGCTGATGAGCAACGCGCAGACGCTCGCGGATCAGATCAACTCGGCGGGCGAGCAATACGACCAGTTGCGCCAGAGCGTCAACACGCAACTCACGAGCGCAGTCTCGCAGATCAACAGCTACTCGCAACAGATCGCCGATCTCAACAAGCAGATCAACATCGCCAGCGCGGGCGGCCAGCAGCCGAACCAGTTGCTCGATCAACGCGATCAACTCGTCACGAACCTGAGCTCGATGGTCGGCGTGCAGGTGGTGCAGCAGGACGGCAACTACAACGTGTTCATCGGCAATGGGCAGCCGCTCGTCGTCGGCAATACGCAATACGGGCTGCAAGCCGTGCCCTCGGCGTCCGATCCGAGCGAACTCACCGTCGCGTTCCAGAGCCGCGACGGCTCGACGCAAACGGCCGCGAACACGCAATACCTCGATAACTCGGCGCTCACGGGCGGCGTGGTCGGCGGTCTCATCGACTTCCGCACGCAGACGCTCGACCCGGCGCAGGCGCAACTCGGCGCGATCGCGACGAGCTTCGCCAGCCAGTTGAACGATCAGAACGCGCTCGGCCTCGATCTGAACGGCCAGCCCGGCGGCGCGCTGTTCGCGACCAGCGATCCGAACATCATCGCCAACGCGCGCAACAAGGGCACCGGCTTGCCGACGGCGACCATCGCCGATGGCACGCAGCCGCCCGCCAACGATTTCACCGTCACCTACGACGGCAGCAAGTACACCGTGACGGACCCCGCGTCGGGCCAGCAGCTCGGCACCATCGATCCGGCGACGGAGACGCAGAAGACGATCAACGGCCTGAACATCGACGTGTCTTCGCTGACCGGCGTGCAAAAGGGCGACTCGTTCACGATCCAGCCGACGCGCGGCGCGCTCGACAACTTCAAGCTCACGACGAGCAACGGCGCGGCGATCGCGGCGGCATCGCGTGCGGTGACGTCCGCGGGCAGCACGAACACGGGAACGGCGTCGATTTCGTCGGCGACGGTGACGCAAAACGCGATGTCGTCGGACATCAACCTGAAGTACAGCGCGGCGGCGAACGGCTTCACGTCGGACGTGGCGGTCACGGTCAACGGGACCAGTTACGCCGTCGGCCAGACGATTCCCTACGATGCGTCGAAGGGCCTGACGGTCTCGGCGAACGGTGTTTCCGCGACCATCAGCGGCACGCCGAAGGACAACGACGCCTTCAAGATTGCGCAGAACAAGGGCGGCACGAGCGACGGCAGCAACGCGCTCGCGATGGCGAACCTGGTGTCGGCGAAGTCGCTCAACGGCGGCACCGACACGCTGACGAGCTCGTACGCGGGCTACATCAACACGATCGGCAACACGACCAATCAACTCAAGGCGACCGGTTCGGCACAGACCGCGCTGCTCACGCAGGCGACGTCGGCGCAGCAATCGGTACAGGGCGTGAACCTGAACGAAGAAGCCGCCAATCTGATTCAGTATCAGCAGCTTTATCAAGCGAACAGCAAGGTGATTCAGACCGCCGCGACGCTGTTCCAGTCGCTGCTCGGCATGTTCAACTGAGGTTAAACGCGATGCGTATTTCCAGTTCCCAGTACTTCAATCTGAACGTCGCTTCGATGAGCGACCAGCAAAGCACGCTCGCATCGATGTATCAGCAGATCTCGTCGGGCAAGCGCATTCTCACTGCGTCCGACGATCCGCTCGGCGCGGCGCAGGCAGTGCAGCTCACGTTGAAGAGCGGCGCGCTCGCGCAGTACAGCACGAACCAGACGACGGCGCTGTCGTCGCTGCAGCAGGAAGACTCGACGCTCGGCAACGTGAGTAGCGTGCTGCAGAGCATCCAGACGCAGATCGTGCATGCGGGCGACGGCTCGCTCACCGATGCCGACCGCACATCGGTCGCGAACACGATCCAGGGTCTGCGCGATCAGCTCTTCAGCCTCGCGAACACGACGGACAGCAACGGCAACTACATCTTCTCCGGTCTGAAGGGCGGCACGGCGCCGTTCTCGAACGATCCTTCGGGCGTCGGCGCGAACTACTCCGGCGATTTCGGCCAGCGCTCGGTGCAGATCAGCGAAGGGCGCTCGATCTCGGTGGGCGATACGGGCGTGTCGATTTTCCAGAGCGTATCGCCGACGGAAAGCGATCCGGTGTCGAGCGCGGGCGCGTCGAATAAGGGCACGGCGACGATCGGCCCGGTGAGCATGAGCGACGCGAGCAACGCCGGCAACGCGAGCAAGTACACGATCACGTTCGCGGTTTCGCAGACGGACGGCTCGACGACTTACTCGATCAAGTCGAACCCGGTGGACAACACGCTGCCGACCAATGTTCCGTACACGAGCAAGAGCGACATCACGCTCGGCGGCCAGAAGGTGACGATCGAAGGAACGCCCGCGGACGGCGACACTTTCACCGTGCAGCCAGCGGCGACGGACAACAACGACATCTTCTCGACGCTCGACAACATCGTGAGCGCGCTCAAGCAACCGACGGGCACGCCGGCTGCGCAGGCCACGCTGACCAACGCGCTGACGACGGCGGGCACGAAGATCAACAACACGTTCAACAACGTGCTGTCGGCGCAGACGGTGGTGGGCGGACGCGAGCAGGAAGTGCAGTCGACGCAGACCGCGATGCAGACGAGCCAGACGCAGACGGCAAGCGATATCGCGAACCTGACGAGCATCGATCTGGTTTCGTCGATCAGTCAGTATGAGTTGACGCAGAACTCGTTGCAGGCGGCGCAGATGGCGTTTTCGCAGATTCAGAAGATGTCGTTGTTTGATTACATCGGGAATTGATGGACCTTAAAAGCCGCGCGTGCGAAATGGGATATTTCGAGTATCCCTGCCGCGCGCAGTCGGACATGATGTCGCCACGCGGCATCGAGGAATCTGCATATCGTTGAGGCTCGTCGCTGTCGCGCAGTCGTCGCCCTTTCGGGCAACGCTATCGTGTGTTTCGCGGTGCCGCGACGGCCCGCGATCCAGGGAGGCTGCGTGGTAACATCGGGTCGACTTGCTCCGGCGCGGGGCAGCAACTTTCAGAATTCCGGGCATCACAACGGCATGAGCAATCACGAGCGCTTCAACGTCGTCTATGACGGTCCTGCACTCGCGGAACATCGAATGGATGTGCGCGATCTCGCGCCATCGCTCGTGGCCATCGCCGACTTGTTCACGGCAGCGAACAAGGAACTGAACGGCGACTCCGCCGATGTCCGCGTCGAGGTCAAGGGCAGCTTCAAGGCTGGATCGTTCGAACTCGATCTCATCTTCGTACAGCAGCTGCTGACACAGATACGGGATATTTTTGCCGGATCCGGTGCTTCCGCGATCTCCAATGCCTATACGATTCTCACCGTCCTCGGCCTCATTGGAGGTGGTGGTGTCGTCGGACTGCAGCGCAAGCTGCGCGGACGTCGGCCGCATCGCATCGAACAGGTCGGCGGCGTGTCGCATGTATGGATCACGGAAACAGAATCCGTTGAGGTCGACGCGGGTGTCGTGCGTCTTTGGCGCAATACAGTCGTGCGCTCCAGTCTGAGCAAGACCTTGTCGCCGCTCGAACGTGAGGGCATCTCGAACTTCGGTATCATGCGCGGCGAGCAAGTGGAACTCATCATCGAGGACGATGAGCTTGCGTCATTTGCTTCGATCAACCATGACAGTGGTGAAGTCGTATCGGACTCCGTTACAAGAAAAATCCTGTTGGTGGAATCCGTCGTTTTCAAGGACGGAAACAAATGGCGCGTTCATGACGGCCAGTATCCGTTCTTCGCGGCAATCGACGACGAAGCGTTCCTGGCCAAGGTGAATGACGGCGAACGCTTCGGAAAGGGCGACGTTCTGGTGGTGGACCTTCGCCAGATGCAGACCATCGAAGCGGGCGCGTTAAAGACCGAGTATCGAATCGTCAAAGTGCACGAGCACCGCGCGCCTCTGCAGCAGACGCTTCTTTAACGATTCAAAGCGCCCCGGCAACCCGCCCCACCTGCGCAATCCCCACATCGAAAATCCGCTGAAAAAACGGCATCAGATTCGGCACCATCAACTGCAGCAAAAGCAGCCCAACAAGCATCGTCACCGGAAAGCCGACCTGAAAAATCCCGATCTGCGGCGCAGCGCGATTGAGAATGCCGAGCGCGAGATTCGCCGTCAGCAGCGCCGCCACGATCGGCAACGCGAGCAGCAACCCAGTCGAAAACACACTGCCGCCGTAACCCACCAGCACGCGCCATCCCTGCGCATGCGAAGCCGTCGCGACCACATTCGCCTCGATCGGCACGCTCTGAAACGTGCCGACCAGCGCACTTGTCAACTGCAAATGACCGTCGAAGACGAGAAACGCGAGCATCGCCAGTGTGTTCAGATAGCGCGACACGACCACCGCATTGCCACCCGCGCGCGGATCGTAAAGCATCGCGAAACCGAGCCCCATTTGCTGGCCGATGAACTCGCCGGCCGCATCGACGGCGGCAAACGCGATCTGCATCACCATGCCGATGGCCGCGCCGATCAGAAACTGATTGACGATGATCCACACGCCCGCAGCGGAAAACACTGTTGCCTGAGGCATGGCGGGAAGCGTCGGCGCGATGATCAGCGCGATGAACGCGGCGAGCGCGATCTTCACGCGCATCGGAATCGCCATGTGACTCAGCACGGGCGCGGTCGCGATCAGCGCGAGAATACGCACGAACGGCCACAGAAACGCCGTGAGCCAGCCGTTCAGTTGCGCGTAGGTAACGGAGAACATCGAATGGAACTCAACCCGTGATCGCGGGCGTGATCGTGAAGACGTGGCGCATGTAGTCGAGCAATGTCGACAGCATCCACGGACCTGCGATCACGAGCGTCACCGCCACCGCGATCAGCTTCGGGATGAACGACAGCGTCGACTCGTTGATCTGCGTGGCCGCCTGAAACAGGCTCACGACCAGACCGACGACGAGCGCGACCAGCAACAGCGGCGCGGCGAGCAGCAAGGCGACGTACATCGCCTGATGTGCCATGGTCATGACGGATTCGGGTGTCATGCGCGTCTCCTCAGGATACGAAACTTTGCGCCAGCGAGCCGATCAGCAACTGCCAGCCGTCGACGAGCACGAACAGCATCAGCTTGAACGGCAGCGCGATGGTCGTGGGCGAAACCATCATCATGCCCATCGACATCAGCACGCTCGCCACCACCATGTCGATGATGAGAAACGGAATGAAGATCGTGAAGCCGATCTGGAAACCCGTCTTCAGCTCGCTCGTGACGAACGACGGCACGAGCAGCGACAGCGGCACGTCTTCAGGGCCGTTCATCGGCGGAGCCTTCGAGATGCGCGCGAAGAGCGCGAGATCGGTTTCGCGCGTCTGCTTCAGCATGAACTGCTTGAACGGCGCGACGCCGCGCGTCATCGCCTGGTCCATTGCGATCTGGCCTTCGGAGAAGGGCTTGTACGCGTCGTTGTATGCGCGGTCGAGCACCGGCGACATCACGAAGAACGACAGAAACAGGGCGAGCCCGACGAGCACCTGATTCGGCGGCGTGCTCGTCGTGCCGAGCGCCTGGCGCAACAGCGAGAGCACGATGATGATGCGCGTGAAGCTCGTCATCATCAGGACCATCGCAGGGAGGAACGAGAGCATCGTCAGCAGCAGCATCGTCTGCACGCTGAGCGAATACGTGGTGCCGCCGTTCGGGCCGGGACTCGTGTTGAAGGCCGGCAGGCCCGCCGTGCTCTGCGCGAACGCGAGATACGGCATCAGCCCGATGATGACTGGCAGCGCGATCTTCACACCACGCGCGATGTTACGACTGACCTGCATACTTGCTCCCGCCGACGAACTCTTTCGATAGGCTGAATTGTTGTCGATCCCGGTCGTGAACGATGACGCGAACAGAGGGGGAAACCCGGGCTAACTCGTTCTATTGCGAAACGTTCGCCGTAAACGAACATCGGGCGTTCGATCCTTGCCGACCACGCCCGATGTATCGGTCAAACGGAACGAACTTACTTGACGAACTTCTGGAGCCGCTTGTTCGCTTCGCCGGCGAGGGCGTCGCGAAAGCGCGCGCCGAAGCTGCCAGCCGATGACGGCGCCCGCGCCGCGATGCCTTCCACTTCGGCCGAACCGGCGGGCATCGTGTGCAAGAGACGCACATTGCCGGGACCGGCGCCGAGCACGAGCCACGTATCGCCCACTTCGATGACAGCGACGCGCTCCTTGTTGCCGAGCGATGCGCCGCCCACGACCTTCACGAGACCGCTGCGCTTGCCGCCCTGATAGCCGAACTTGCGCGCGAGCCACGCACAGCCGAACACGAAACCGATCACGACGACCAGTCCGACGAGCGTCTGCAGCACCGCGCCGAAACCGAGCGACGGCACCGCGGTGCCCGCGCCGACGCCCGAGGCGATCTGCGCGGCGTGGTTCACGGCATTCATGTCGGCGGCGCGCGCGAACAGCGGCGCTGCGGACAACAAGGCGGCAAAGCGTTTCATCGATTCAACTTCCGGATACGTTCGGACGGCGTGATGATGTCGGTCAGGCGAATGCCGAACTTGTCGTTGACCACGACCACTTCGCCCTGCGCGATGAGACAGCCGTTCACGAGCACGTCCATCGGCTCGCCGGCGAGGCCGTCGAGCTCCACGACCGAGCCCTGCGCGAGTTGCAGCAGGTTGCGGATCGCGATCTTCGTGCGCCCGAGCTCCACCGTCATCTGCACGGGGATGTCGAGAATCATGTCGATGTCGTTGCGCGTCGACGGCGCAGCGGCCTTCGACAGCGGCTGGAACACGCCCGCGCTCGCTGCAACCGGCGTTTCGTTGCCGTTCTGCTCGGCGAGCGCGCTCGCCCAGTCGTCCAGCAAAAGCTCTTCGCCTTTTTCCGGCGCGCCGGGTGCGTCGTTCTGCATCAGATCACTCATATCCACCTTCCTTCATCGTATCGCTCGCGCTGATCATCTTCTGCACGCGCAGCGCGTATTGACCATTGAAAATTCCGTAGCCGCATTCCATGACCGGCACGCCATCCACTTTCGCGACGACGTGCTCCGGAACATCGATCGGCAGCACGTCGCCCGCGCGCATGTTGAGAATCTGTTCGAACGACGAGCGGATCTCGGCGAGATCCACCGTCAGTTCCACTTCGGCCGACTGCACCTGCTGCGACAGCACGCGCACCCAGCGGCGGTCCACTTCGAGCGCTTCGCCCTGGATCGGCGAGGAGAGCACGTCGCGGATCGGTTCGATCATCGAGTACGGCATGCAGATGTGCAGCGTGCCGCCCGTCGAACCGAATTCGATCGTGAACTGCGTCACGATGACGATTTCGTTCGGCGTCGCCACGTTGGCGAACTGCGTGTGCATCTCCGAGCGCATGTATTCGAACTGCAGCGGCTTCACGCTGCGCCACGACGTGGCGTAGTGCTCGAACACGAGATTGAGCAGCTTGCTGATGATGCGTTGCTCGGTCTGCGTGAACTCGCGGCCTTCGACGCGCGTGTGAAAGCGCCCGTCGCCGCCGAACAGGTTGTCGACCACGAAGAACACGAGGTTCGGATCGAACACGAACAGCGAGGTGCCGCGCAGGGGCTTCACATGGACCAGGTTGAGGTTGGTCGGGATCGGCAGGTTGCGCGTGAATTCGCTGTACTTCTGCACCTTCACCGGGCCGACGGAGATTTCCGCCGAGCGCCGCATGAAGTTGAAGATGCCCACGCGCATGAGGCGCGCGAAGCGGTCGTTGATGATTTCGAGGCCGGGCATCCGGCCGCGGACGATGCGTTCCTGCGTCGCGATGTTGTAGGGACGTACGCCGACGGGCTTTTTCTCGTCAGTTTCCTGATCGATTTCGCCGGTGACGCCCTTGAGGAGGGCATCGACCTCCTCCTGCGACATGAACTCTTCGTGGCCCATGAGTGGTTACTCGCTGATGCGGCGTTACTGAACGACGAATTCGGTGAACAGCACTTCCTCGACGCGCACCGGCTTTTCGGCGGTGCTCGCCGCGGTTTCGACCGCCGCGCGTAATTCGTTGGCGAGTTGCTTCTTGCCGTCGACGGTCGCGAGATCGTCGGGGCGTTTGCCCGAGAGCAGGAGCAGCACGCGGCTGCGGACTTCGGGCATGTGCTCGGTGACGAGCAACTGGACCTTTTCGTCTTTCAGCTTGAGCGTGAGACCGGCGCGCAGATAGTGCATGCTGCCGTCGTCGGACTGGAGGTTTACCGTGAGCGATTCCAGCGGGAAGAACACGGGCGGCGGTTCGGGCGCCGGCTTGGCCGCGCCGTGATTCTTGCCGAGGAAGAAGTAAGCGCCGCCGGCTCCCGCGCCGAGCAGCACGATCGCGCCGATGGCGATGATCAGGATCTTCTTGAGCTTGCCGCTCTTTGCGGGAACGATGGATTGCTGGTTTGCGGTCGTGGTAGCCATTTGCTTGCCTCTTTCGATAGGGTGAATTGTTGGCTATCGCCGTGTAAAGCGATGGGTCGAACAGAGGGGGGATTTGGGGTTATTCCATCCGATTGCTTTGGGCCCGCTTTGGGGCCTTGGCGCGGGCTTATTGCGCTTTCTCTTTAGCGTTTGTTAACGGGCGATTCTCGGGAAACTTGTATTCGTGTCGGTCTATTAGCGTTGCCCCTGTGCGGGGCGGCAGTCACTTTCTTTGCTGCTGCAAAGAAAGTAACCAAAGAAAGCAGCTTGAAACGCCCGCGGTCACACGCAATTTGGCCACTATTCTCGTTGTCTGTGGGCTCAGTAGCGAGTGCCCTCAGAGGCCTAACCGGGCTTGGACCGCGCACGGTCTGACAAGCTAGAAATCCGAGCGCGCTGGTTCAGCACGAAATAGCTTCGGCACAGCGCTACGCGCTGCCGCAGGGTATGCAAGCGAAACCGACGAAAAAAAGGAAACGCAGAAGCACGCGCAGACCCGATTGACCCATCGGCCGCGAAGCGGGCCGGAGCCATTTCGTGCTGAACCAGCTACACGCGCGGCGCGATGTGACAGACCGGGCGCGGTCCAAGCCCGACGGGGCCTATGAGGGCACTCGCTACAAAGGCCACGAACGATGAGAAAAACACCCAAATTGCGTGTGACCGCGGGCGTCTCGAGCTGCTTTCTTTGCCTACTTTCTTTGCAGCAGCAAAGAAAGTAGGTGCCGCCCCGCACAGGGGCAACGCTAATAAACCGACGCGCTAACGGGATCCGGCGAAATCGAAAGCGAAAAGCGAAAAGCAAAAGCCCCTAACCCATCAGGCAAACGTATCGACGAGCCCAACCCTGCGCCGCACCGGCAAACTCACGCTGGAAGCGACCGAATCATCCCCCCCACCGATCCCACCAACCCCACGCCCACCCCGCGAGCCCGACGAGCGCTCCCCTTCGCTTCCTTGCTGCGACTGCCGCCCAAACGCAGCCCCATCCGAAACCGAGGCACTCCCGAGACTGATGCCATTCGCCTCCATAGCCTCACGCAGCTTCGGCATCGCGGCCTCGACCGCCTCCCGCACGTGCGCATGCTGCGAAACAAACAACGCGTGCGCGTGATTCTCCGAAACCTGCAACGTCACCTGCAACGGCCCCAGATCCTTCGGATTCAAAGTCAGCTCAGCACTCTGCTGATCCGCCTTCGACAAAAACACGACCTTCTGGCTGAACGCATCGTCCCAGCCGGACGCGCCCACGTGCGGCGCAATCGCCGCGCTCGTCGCCGACGCCATCGCGCCTTGCGGGCTCGACACCGCCGAATTCGCCGATGTGGTCTGCATCGCCACCGCGTGCGCGGCCGCATCGGCGGCTTGTTTGTACGCGGCGGTTGCAGCGTCCGCGGGCGTTGTCGCGACGGCAAGCGCGCTCGCATCGGTCGCCTTGGCGTCCGTGTTCACGTTGCTCGCCAGCACGGCCAGACCCGCACCCTTTCCGCCCTTGGCGAACAAACCGCCTTGATCCTCGCCCTTCGCGCCTTCGCGCGCGCCCGCGACGGCACCGTTCGCCGCAGCATTCGCGGGCGTCGCATTGACCGGCGGGTTGTTGATCGCCGCGAGCGCTGCCTGAAGCGGATCCTGCGCCGTCTTCGCATCGCCGCTCTTGTGCGTTTCGCCGGTCGATTTGTCGTCGTCGGTCGAAGCTGTGACGGCGTTGGTCAGATCGGAGAGCGTGACGTCAGTGCCGGTATCGTCGGCGTTGGCGGCGTCCGCGCGCGCTTTCGCCTGCGCAGCAGCGGCAGCAGCCGCATCCGACGAAGTCCCCGATGCCGCCGGCTTCGATGCGTCCGCCGTATCGCGCTTGCCCGTGTTTTTCGACGCCTCTTTCGGCGCGTCCGTCCGATCGGGCTTCGACGCAGCCTGGGCATCCGACGCATCATCGCTCTTCGACGCCGCATCGGCCGCGCTGTCGTCCGGCTTCGGCGCGTCATGCACGCTCGATTTATCGGCCGATGAATCCGCCAGCGCCTTCGCCGCCTGCGCGTCGGCATTGGCGCGGTCGGTGATGCCTTGCAGCGTCATGCCGAACGACGCGCCCGCGCTCGCAGCGCGCTGCGCCGCGGCCTTGCTCGATGACGCGGCGCCAGTCAGCGCGCCGAGGATAGATACGGAGGACATACGAGTCTCTCAAATGCAATGGGTTAAAAACGGCTCAGGCCCGTTCGGCGCGCATGCGCAGCACCTTGGCCGCGTGTTCGTCGGCTTCGCGCTGCTCGACGCGTGCCGCTTTCTTCGCGAGCATCGCCTCGCCGCGCGCGGCCAGCACTTCGTAACTGCCGAGCTTCTGCTTCTTCAGACGCCAGTCGGGCTTTGCCGCCTCGATGCGCTGATCGGCCATGACGAGCGCCGTGCGTTGCTGCGCGATCGCTGAATCCAGCGTGTCGACGAACGCCTGGAAGTTGCGCAGCGTCTGCGCCGTGGTGCCTTCCTGCGCCGATGCCGTGAACCGCGCGTGGTATTCGTCGCGATAGGTCACGAGCGAATTCAGCTGCGTCTCGATGTCGTTGCGCTCCTGCTGGAGTTTGCCGAGCTTCTTCGTGGCAGTGTCGAGTTCCTCTGCAGCAAGTTCGATGAGCGTGTTGATCGGCAGATTCTTGGACATGGCGTGGCGATCCCGTATGGTCTTTTGGCGTTCTTATGACGAATGCTTCGGATACTAGTCGAAAACTATTCGAACAGTTGATTCAACATCGCGATGCTCGGCTCGAACGGCGCCTGCTCGCGAAAGCCTTGCTGCAAAAACGACTCCATGCGCGGATACAGCGCGATCGCGCGGTCGAGCAGCGCATCGCGCCCGCTCGAATACGCGCCCACGTTGATCAGATCCTTGTTGCGCTGATAGCGCGACAGCATCTGCTTGAAGAGACGCACGCGTTCGAGATGCCTGTCGTCGATGAGCGCGGTCATCGCGCGGCTGATCGACTGCTCGATGTCGATGGCCGGATAGTGCCCCGCCTCCGCAAGCGAACGGTTCAGCACGATATGGCCGTCGAGAATCGCGCGCGCCGAGTCGGCGATCGGGTCCTGCTGATCGTCGCCTTCGGTGAGCACGGTGTAGAACGCGGTGATCGAGCCGCCGCCTTCCGG
>Ga0160459_100641_pt1 | contig 12361 bp, 11 predicted proteins | sample HID1973K_E6MG_FD_108208 | JGI IMG/M metagenome (GOLD analysis project Ga0160459, IMG submission 108208) | Enriched mosquito-associated microbial communities from UW Madison campus, WI, USA - HID1973K_E6 MG | ecosystem: Host-associated > Arthropoda: Insects > Digestive system > Unclassified ... | reverse complement strand
TGATGAAGGCCTGGATGATGCCGTCCAGCTCGTTGCCGGTGGAGGGGAAGAAGTACTTGCCAAAGACCAGGGTGGCGGCCGTGGCATAAAGGAAAAACTCATACCATTCCACCACGGTGCCCACCATGGAGGCGGCCACGATCTTCTTTAGTCCTCCACCCTTTGTGGGGGTTCCGGCGCCCTGGTTGGCCGGGCGTTCTCCTACGCTCACTGGTTTTCTCCTTAGTGTCCACGTTGACACGTGCTGTGATCTCCAGCACAAATGACTACCCTGAGTATTCCTGCACAAACTTGCGCCTTCAATGGCCAAACCAGCACCCACTGTGTGCACAATTGCAGATATGAATGCCAACCCCGATGATCTTTTGGTCCTCCTTGAGGTGTCACGTTCGGCGAAATTCACGACGGCGGCACAGGCCTTGGGCTTGAACCACACCACCGTTTCACGCAGGATCGCGTCGTTGGAGAAGTCGCTCGGCGGGCGCGTCCTGGCGCGGGCGGCGGGCGGCTGGGAGCTGACCGAGCTGGGCGGGAGGGCGGTGCGCGTGGCCGAGCAGGTGGAGGAGGTCCTGGCCACGCTGGGACCCGGCGGCCGCGCACCCGACCCCATTACCGGCGTCGTACGCATGACGGCGACGGACGGTTTCAGTGCGTACATTGCCGCGCCCGCGGTGGCCCGGCTGCGGCGCGCGCACCCCGGGCTGAGCGTGGAGGTGGTCACCATGACCCGGCGTGCGCTGCAGCAGCGCTCCGGCCTGGACATCGAAGTGGTGGTGGGTGAGCCGCAGGTGCACCGCGCGGAGGCGGTCCGGCTGGGCGAGTACATGCTGGGGATGTATGCCTCCCGCGCGTACCTGGCGGAGCATGGCACACCCGCCACCGTGGCTGACCTCAACGGGCATCCTCTGGTCTACTTCGTGGATTCCATGCTGCAGGTGGACGACCTGGACGCCCCGAGGCGCCTGGTTCCGGCAATGCGCGACGGGCTCACGTCCACCAACGTCTTCGTCCACGTTGAAGCGACCCGCGCCGGCGCCGGCATCGGCTTCCTTCCATGTTTCATGGGCGACCTGCACGATGACCTGGTCCGGCTGCTCCCGGACCGGATCGCCGAGCTGCTCCCCTATTGGATGGTGCTGCGGCCTGATTCGATGCGCCGCCCGGCCGTTGCCGCCGTCGTCCAGGCCCTGCGCGAACAGGTGACGATGCACCGGGAGAAGCTCCTGGGAAGGGGCTAATCCTCCGGAGGTGCCGGAGGGTCGTGGCGCACCGGGATGCCGGCAGCGAAGGCGCGGACCTGGGCGTCGTCCCAGATGTGCGCCGGTACTGCCCCGCCCAGCAGCCTGCGGGCCAGCTTGGGGTCGTCACCGAAGGGGACGTCGCTGCCGGCCATCACCATGTTTCCGTAGCGCCGCCCCTTGAGCATGGCGGGATCGGCGATGATCAGGGTGTGTTTGAAGGAAGCGGCGATGGTGGCGGCGTCCTCGCGGGCATTCTTCAGGTCCGGGGCGTCCCCGGAATTCACCACGTACATGCCGCCCGGGGCAAGGACCCGGCGGACATGCTGGTTAAACTCGGCGGTGGTCAGCGGCCGCGGAGTGAAAGCGCCGGCGAAGACGTCCCGGATGATGAAGTCGCGGGTGTCCGCGGTGAGGGTTTCGGTCACCTCCCGGGCCTCCCCCACCCGGATCCGGAGCAGCGGCGCCTTGGGCAGGTCGAACCAGCCGCGGACGTACCCGGCGAGCTTGCCGTCGAGTTCCACCACCACCTGCCGCGCGTCCGGGTAGGCTGCGGCGAAGTACCGCGCGAGGGAGCAGGCTCCGCCGCCGAGGTGGAGCCCCCGCAACTTGCCCGGGTTATCGGCGGCCCCGCCCCGGGCGGACGAAACGTCCGACGGCGGCCAGCGGGACTCTATGAGCGCCGCAATCCAGCGCATGTATTCGAAGTCGAGGAACAGCGGGTCCGCGAGGTCGATATGCGAGCTCATGACCCCGTTGATTTTCAGGAGCCAGCCGCTGGAGTTGTCCTGGTCCGCGATCAGCTCGCAGTCACCGGTATCAACGTAGTAGACGCCTTCCACCGGACCCTTGGAACCGGGGCCCGGACCTTCCACGACGCCGGCCGCAGCACGTCCCCGGCCGCCCGGCTTTCCGCGTTTCGCCATTACCCGTGCCCCGCCTCAGTCATGGATCCAACCCTAGTGGAACTGCGGAGGCCTACTCCCCCGAGCCCTGCAGCGCCGTGGCAGCTCCCTGCCCGCCGCGGATGCGGTTGACCACGGCGGTAGTGGAACGCTCGGCCACGTAGTCCAGGATGGCCACCCGGCCGCCCGACTCCTCAACTGCAGGTGTCTCCGCCAGCATTTCCGGCGTGTAGTCGCCGCCCTTGGCGTAGACGTCGGGGCGGAGCTGCCGGATCAGCGGTTCGGCGGTGGGGGTGTCGAAAACAGTCACGTAGTCCACGCAGCTCAGGGCCGCCACCACTGCCGCCCGGTCCGCGACGGCGTTGATGGGCCGCCCCGGCCCCTTGAGGCGGCTGACGGAGTCGTCGCTGTTCAGCGCCACCACCAGGACGTCACCCAGCTGTTTGGCCTGGTTCAGGTAGCGGGTGTGGCCGCTGTGCAGGACGTCGAAGCAGCCGTTGGTCAGCACGATGCGCTGCCCCTCGGACCGGTGCAGGTCCAGTTGCTGCTTGAGCTCGTCAGCGCCCAGGGCAGTGTCCGCGAAGGCTGCCAGGTACCGGCTGAGCTGGCTGGTGCTGCACACCGAGGTTCCGGGCTGGTGCACCACGACGTCCGCGGCAGACTGGGCGAGGTCCAGGCTCGCCGTCAGCGGCAACCCGGCAGAGCGCGCCAGGGTCAGCGCCGCCACGAAGGTATCGCCCGCCCCGGAGGCCTGCTTCTCGGCAGCCGGACGTGCCCACGTGCGGTGGGTGGCGCCGTCGGGCCTGATGAGCACGGTGCCGTCCCGGTCCAGGGTGACCACCACCGCTGCGGCGCCGGTGGCTGCCAGCAGCGCCGGCGCCTGCCCGGTGACAGTGTCCGCCCGGTCCGGCCCTTCGGGGAGCCGGACATCGAGCAGCCGTGCGGCCTCCTGCGCATTGGGCGTGACCAGGTCCGGCTGCAGCGGCGCCCAGGGCCGTGGGTCATGGGAATCCACCACCACCAGCGGGCGGCGGTTCCCGGCAGCCCCGGCAGTGGCCAGGGCTGCCACCAGGCTTTCCTGCACGGGGTCCGCGAGCACGCCGTTGCCGTAGTCGCACACCAGCACGGCATCCCGGCGTTCGACGGCGGCGCTCACGGAGGAGGCCAGCGCAGCCAGCGCTTCGGCGGGCACGGTCCGGGCGGCGTCATCGATGCGGAGCATCACCTGGCCGCCGCTGCTGATCCGGATCTTGGTGGTGGTCACCATGTCCGGGTGGGAGTGCAGGTGCCGGACGTCGATGCCGGCCGCCTCGAGCTGGCGGCGCAGGTCCGCGCCGGCGTCGTCCCTGCCGATGATGCCGGCAACGGAGACCCGCGCACCCAGGGCGGCCAGGTTCATGGCGGTGTTTGCCGCGCCGCCGGGAAAGGAGTCCCGGACGGCGATGTCCACCACCGGCGCCGGAGCCTCCCTGCAGAGCCGCTCGATGGTGCCGCTCCACCAGCCGTCCAGCATGAGGTCACCGATCACCAGGACGCTCGGCTGCTCTGCCGCCAGCCGCCCGGGCAGCCATTCGGCGAGCGCCCGCTGGGTGGAAAGGTCGGCTGTTTCCGGGTTCAGGCCCATGGCTGGTCCTGTTCGGCGGAGGGCGCCGGCGGCGCGGCGATGTGGACCACCTTGACCTGGCTGAACTCGTCCAGCAGTTCGGGCCCGTAGCCGAACCCGACTCCGCTGTCGCCGCGGGGCTGGGCTGCGCCGCCCGGAGCGCCGCCGAACACCGCATTGACCTTGACCGTTCCCACCGGCAGGGCCGCCACGGCCTGCTGGATGTGGGCGATGTTGCTGCTCAGGACGGTGGCCGCGAGGCCGTACTTGCCGCTGCACGCGAGCCGCAGGCCGTCGTCGAACGAGTCCACCACCTGCACCGGGGCAACCGGGCCGAAGGTTTCCTCCGTCATCACCTGCATCTGTCCGGTGCAATCAACCAGCACGGTGGCCGGGTAGAAGGATCCCGGGCCGTCCGGCAGGTCGCCTCCCTCCACTGCGGTGGCGCCGGCCCCGAGGGCTTCGGTGACCTGCGCGTGGACCTCGTCGCGCATCCGCCGGTCCACCAGCGGGGCCACGGATCCGTTGCTGTTGCGCCGCGCAGCCTCCGCCCGGAGCGCCGCGGTGAATGGTTCCGCGATGTCCCGGTGGACGTAGATCCGCTCCACAGCCGTGCAGATCTGGCCGCTGTTGCTGAAGGCGCCGATGGCGGCCTGCTCCGCTGCCCAGGCGGGGTCGATGTCGCGGTCCACCAGGAGCGGATCGTTGCCGCCGTTCTCGCGGAGCACGTGTGCACCGGTAAGGGCGCCCGCACGGGCAATCCGGGCGCCTGATGCGCTTGAGCCCACGTGCGCCAGTACGTCCACCTCGGACTGGGACAGCAGTGCGCCAACGGCGGCCCCGCCGGAAACGGTAAGGAACACTCCGGGCGGGAAAGCCGGCGCCAGGACCTCGCCAAGCGCCTCGCCCAGCCGCGGGCAGCGTTCGCTCGGCTTGTGGATGACGGTGTTGCCCGTGGCCAGGGCGGCACCGATCAGGCCGCAGGCCACGGCCACGGGATCGTTCCACGGCGTCAGGAGCACCGCGACACCGCGCGGCTCGGCCACGGTGTAGTCGGCGGCGAGCCGGTTGCCCCGGAGGCTGTGGCCCCGGTGCACCGGGGCCAGCTCGGCGTACTGCTCAAGGGTGGAAACAGCCGCTCCGATGCCGGCCAGCGCTTCCTCCACGGGCCGCCCGGTTTCGCTGGCATTGAGCCCTGCCAGCTCCTGCGCGGCGGCATCCAGCGCCCGGGCCGCAGCCTTGAGCGCTGCCCCGCGGTCCGCCGGAGCGGTGGCAACCCATTCCGGCGCTGCCCTGCGGGCCACCTCCACGGCATGGTTCACCGCTTCCGGGCCCGCTTCGGGGACTGTCCAAAGGACCTCGCCGGTGCGCGGGTCCGTGATGGTGATGCCGCCGGATTCGGCCGTGTCCCGGCCTGCTGGTGTGTCGATCGCTGTGGTGGGCATGGGGTTCCTCCCGTCGTGTGCGGACGTGGGCTGTGGCCGAGTTAGGGCTGGGTTTAGGGCCAGGACCCTTCTTCCTCGTGGCAGATCAGCATTTCGCGGACCTCGCAGCCCCGGGGCTGGTTCAACGCGAACAGGATGGCCTGGGCGGTGTTGGCGGGATCGTTCAGGCGCGAATCGTCCTGCGGCTTGTACTGTTCGGTGCGGTCATCGAAGAACCGGGTCTTCATGCCACCGGGGATGATGGTGGTCACGCCGATCTCTCCTCCGGTTTCCGCGGCGAGGGCGTGGCTGAAACCCACCACACCGAACTTGGAGGCGCAGTAGGCGGTGGCGTCGGCCACGGCGCGTTTGCCCAGCGTGGAGGCGACGGTAATGACTCGGCCGTGGGTGGCCTTCAGGTAGGGCAGCGCGGCGCGCACCACGGAGACGGTGCCCATCAGGTTCACCCCGATGACCTTCTCCCACTCCGTGGCCTCCACGTCGGCGAGCTTGCCGCACCGGTCGATGCCGGCTGCGGTGACCACGCCGTCCAGGCCGCCCACCGTCTCAGCCGCCTCACGGACCGCCGCTTCCACGGCCAGGCGGTCCGCAACGTCCACTTCGAACGCCTTCACGCCGGAGACGCTGCTGATATCGCGATCCAGTACCACGGGCGTTCCGCCTGCCTTCAGGACGGCTTCGACGACGGCGGCACCCAGTCCGGAGGCACCTCCGGTAACCAGTACGCGGCCGGGGTTGTTGGCATCTGCAGTCATAGTGTTCCTTTCAACGGTGAATCAAATCTTCGGGTGTTGTGCGGTTTGGTGCGGAGTGTGGGTGGATAGGGGAGATCAGCCCACCTTGGCGAGCGCATCGGCCAGTCCGGTGGTGGACCGCGCCGGATGGTAGGGAACAGTCACGCACCGGCCGCCCCAGCTCTCCACGAGCTCCGCTTCGGGCAACCGGGAACCTTTGTAATCGCCGCCCTTGACCCAGATGTCAGGGCGAAGCCGGTCCAGGGCAGCTTCCGGAGTGTCCTCGTCGAACACCATCACGGCGTCCACGCACTCCATGGCCAGCAGGAGCTCGGCCCTGTCCTGCTGGCCGATGATGGGGCGCTCCTGGCCCTTGAGCCGCCGGACCGAGCTGTCCGAGTTCAGGCAGACGATGAGGCAGTCGCCGAGTTCACGGGCGGCGGCCAGCGAGCGCACGTGGCCGGCGTGCAGCAGGTCGAAGCAGCCGCCAGTGGCCACCACCGTTCCACCGTTGCCGCGGACGGCGCGGGCCAGCAGCAGCGGCTCTGTGGGGCGCCGGAGCGGTGCCGGCCCATCCGCCGCCCGTTCCACCGACGTACCGGTTGAAGCCGATGCATCCCCGCCGCCGTCCCGGGGCCCGCCGTGGTCCGTGCTCCGGTCAGGCAAGGCAGAGACACCACCGGCGCCCAGGAAGTCGGCGGCATCGCTGACGGCCAGTTCCGCTGCCTCGGGCAGGGCGCTGCCGGCTAGGAGGTGGACTGCCAGGCCTGCAACGAGGCGGTCGCCGGCCCCGCAGGGATCCCCGGCTTCCACCCGCGGCGCCGGAACATCCAGTGGGGACACGCTGTCCCGCTGCAGCAGCACGGCCCCTTCCGAACCCTTGGTCACCAGGACCGCGGTACTCTGCCAGCGTTCAAGCAGGATGCGTCCGACGACGGCTGCCGGGTCGCCGGGCGCGCCGTCACCTGGGGCGGTGCTTGCGTAAGCGGCGGCGGCTTTTGTGGCCTCCGCCAGGTTGGGTGTTACGACGGCGACTCCCGGCACCGGTTCCGGGCCGGACGGATGCGGGTCCCAGATGACGGGCACTTCCGCGGTGCGCCTGTTAAGCAGGCGGCGCAGCTCCGGGCTGGCCGCCACTCCCCTGCCGTAGTCGGCCACGATGACGGCACCGGCTTCCTCCACGGCGCGAAGCATGGCAGGCGACATCGCCGGTACCGGTGGCCTGCCACACCCCTGGTCGAAGCGGACCACGGCATGGGAACCGGCCCGGACCCGGGTTTTCACTGGCGTGGGGTGGCCGCTTGAGCCGGACACCAGCCGCACGCCGGCGAGGTGGCCGCGGAGTTGCCGCCCGGCGTCGTCATCGCCGAACACCGTCACCAGAGTGACGGGCCAGCCTTCCCCGGCCAGCATCCGCGCCACCAGGCCGGCGCCGCCGGCGCGGCTGCGGATTTCGGAAACGTCCACCACCGGGACGGGTGCATCCGGGCTCAACCGGGTCGCCTCGCCGGAGAGGTCCACGTCCAGCATCACGTCGCCCACCACCACGATCCTCATGGCCGGCCTCCCTGCTGCAGGACGGCCGGGCTGTGGCGGGCCACCTCGAGGTCGAAGGCCCGGCAGACGGCGTGCAGGGCGATCAGGTGGCCCTCCTGGGCATTGGCATTGAGGGCATCGATCATCACGGCTTCATCGCAGGCGCCGGCCAGGGGGTTTGGCCCTGCACCAGTCAGCGCCCAGGTGGTGATGTTCAGGCGGGACGCTGCCTCCGCGGCGCGCAGCAGATTGGGGCTTTTGCCGCTGGTGGACAGCAGGACCAGCACATCCCCGGAGCGGCCGTGGGCGCGCACCTGGCGGGCGAAGACGTCGTCGTACCCGTAGTCGTTGGCGATGGCCGTCATGGCGGATGTTTCCGCGTGCAGCGAGATGGCGGAGAACGGGACCCGCTCGCCGTCGAACCGTCCCACCAGTTCAGCGGTGAGATGCTGGGCTTCGGCGGCGGAGCCACCGTTTCCGGCCGCCAGCAGCCGCTGCCCGCGGAGCATCCGGTGGGCCAGCTCCACGCCCCAGGCGGCGAGCCGGCCTGACTGGCTGCGCAGGGATTCCAGGGCGGGAACCACGTTGTCGAGGTGCAGCCTGACGGCGTCGGCGCTGGCGGAATCCACGTACGCGGCGCCGGGCAGTACCGCGGGGAGGGCCGGCGCCATGGCCAAGTGCGCCAGGTCGATGTCGCGGAGGGATGATTCAGCAGTCACAGTGCCGCTCCTTCCATGGGGATGGCTGCCGGGTGGGCGGCGGCACCCGCCACCGCCAGCTTGTAGGCCTTTTCGGATTCCGCAGCGACCCGGTCCCACGAATAGCGGGCGCGGGCGCGGCGCTGGCCGGCATCGCCGAGTTCGGACCGCAACGAGGGGTTGCCCAGCAGCATGGCCAGGGCCGAAGCGATGGCTTCCGGGTCGCGGGGCGGGACGTGCAGGCCGGTGGCGTGGTCCACCACGGTGTCCCGCAGCCCGCCCACGGCTGCGGCCACCACCGGCACGCCGCACGCCATGGCTTCAAGGGGAACGATGCCGAACGGCTCGTACCAGGGGGCGCACACCACGGCATCGGCACTGCGGAAGATGCCGGGCATGTCCCCGCGGGGCACCTGGCCTTCCAGCACCACCTGGTCCTGGACGCCGAGTGCTGCGGCGAGGTCCAGCAGCCGTCGCACCTCGGGGTCTGAATGAAGGGCACCCGAGTCCCCGCCGCCGCCAACGATGAGGAGTTCGACGTCGGCGAAGCCCGCTGCGCGCAGGTGCGGCAGGGCGCGGATCACCAGGTCCACGCCCTTGCGCGGCACCAGCCGGCCCACCGACAGGATGCGGTGGGACCGGGGCTTGGCGTCCACCGGACCATCCGGCCCGAAGACGTCCAGGTCCACGCCGCAGGGTGCGATGGAAATCTTTCCGGTGTCGATGCCCATGGCTTTGAGCTCGAAGACCTCGTCCGAGCAGGTGGCGATGATCCGGTCCGCGGAGCGCCCGACGCCGGGTTCAAGCCATCGGCGTTCCTGCGGGCTGGTGTCCTCGGCACCCTGGTGCCGCCGCTTGACCGTGCCCAATGCGTGGAAGGTCTGGATGACGGGGACCCGGCAGCCCGAGCCGGCCCGGCGGGCGGCGTCCAGGGCGGCCAGGCCGGACATCCAGAAGTGTCCGTGGACCACGTCCGGGGGCCGCTGGTCCCAATCCCGGGCCACGCCGTCGGCCAGTTCACCCATGAACGGCAGCAGCTCGTCCTTGGGAACGTGCCGCGGCGGGCCGGCGTCCACATGGACCACTTCAAACCCGGGTCCAACCTTTACGCGGGCGGGAAGCTCCGTCGCGTCCCTGCGGGTATACACGGTGACCTGGTGTCCGCGCCTGGCCAGCGCTTCGGACAGTGCGGCCACGTGGACATTCTGCCCGCCGGCGTCCACGCCGCCCAGGGCTGCCAGCGGGCTGGCGTGTTCGGAAATCATCGCGATCTTCATGCGGTCTTCCTTTCTTGCGCCGTAACAAGGATCTTCCCGTCCGGCCGGTGGCGGGCCGAGGGGCTGCGCGCGAGATCCGCCAGGAGCCCGTCCCAGCTGTCCTGGAATTTGCCCAGCCCGTAGCGGGCCAGAGCGGCCTCGCGCGCGGCCATGCCCCGCCGTCGTGCTTCATCCGGGTTGGCGACCAGCCTGCGCGCGCACCGGAGCAGCTCGTCGATGTCCGAGGACACCACCCCGGCTTCCGGCGGGACTGCCCGGGGAGCTTCGGTGGCGGCCAGCACCACCACGGGCATGCCCAGGTGCATGGCCTCCAGCAGGGACAGGCCCAGGGAAGTCCAGCGCATGGGGTGCAGGTAGACGCGGCAGCGTGCCAGCTCCCGGTGGAGTTCCTGCGTTTTCAGGTCACCGCGCGGGGTGAGCCGGCCGGTCCCGATGCCGGCGGCAGCTGCCAGCCCCTCGGTCTTCATTCCGAACACCTGCAGCGGCGCCACCGCGGCGAAGGCGGGCAGCAGGTCGGTACCCGTGACCCGGCCACGGCGCACGGGCTCGTTGACCACCACGCCCAGGTCCGGCAGCTCCCCCGTATAGAGCTGCCCGGGGTCGGGGATGCCGTGCTCGATGACTTTGGACAGGGCTGATCCGTTGTCCCAGGCGATCCGGTTGAAGTGGGTGACATGCACCAGGGGGATGGTGTTCTGGTCCGCCAGCGGGTGCCGGGTGAAGGGGAAATCACCCTTGGGTGTGTTGTGCTCCACGAAGACCGCGGGCAGGTCCACCCCGGGGGTCCGGCCGAGGACGCGGGAGACTTCGCTGATTTCTTCCGGCCGTTGAAGCACGACGGCGTCAACGGAGCCTGCGTCCAGAGTCGCCAGGTCCACCTCCCGCACCGAGTCCGGCCAGTTGCGGCCGGCGCGGCCCAGGCCCCACGGGCCGCCTTCGGGCAGGACGGGGAGCAGGTACTCGTGCCTGCCGCGGACGAAGGCGTCCGTCCAGGATCCGTGGACATGCCAGAGCAGGATTCTCATCTGTTGCGGGCCTTTCTACGGGTGCTGACGTGGGTGCTGAAGGAGCTCACGCCGCCGATCAGGCGTTCAACGGCTGCCACCACTTCTTCGGGGGATACGGAGTCCAGGCAGGGGTGGCCGGGGACTGGACAGATGCGGGCACGGGTCAGCCGGCAGGCCGCGTTCTGGTCTCCCAGCAGCTCCAGCGGCACCCCGTACGGTGCCCAGCGGATGGCCGGGACCACGGGGGAAAAGAGGCAGGCCACCGGCGTGCCCACCGCCGCCGCCAGGTGGGCGGGGCCGGTGTTTCCGGTGACCACCGCGTCAGCACCGGCCATGACACCGGCGAGCGTATGCACATCGGTGCGGCCGCCGAGGTCCAGCGCGGAGGGCCCGGCCACGGTTGCCGTCAGCGAGGTTTCCCCGGGGCCCCCGGTCACCACCACGCGGTGACCTGCGCCCTGGAGGAGTTCGACGGCGGCGGCGTGGTGGAGCGGAGGCCACGCCCTGGCCGGCACGGCGGCGCCCGGGTGGACCACCACATACGGTCCGTCTCCCACGAGGTCATGCACATCCGGGCCGGGGGTGATGTGGAGCTTGCCGTCGTCGCCCTGGGGGAGCCTGAATCCTGCGGCTTCGGCGATGCCCAGGGCACGTTCGGCTTCCGGCTGGTCTTCGGGAAAGTCCTCGCCGGGTTTGAGCCGCACATCGAGCAGGGAGCCCGCAAAGTCCGTCGAGGCGCCCGTGATCCGCTCGACGCCGGCCAGCCGGAGCAGGAGTGCCAGTGGCAGCGGGGACTGGTGGAACGAGGTGAGGATGACGGCTTCGGTAATCCTGGAGTTGCGGACGTACTCGATGAGGCGGTCCGCGTGGGGGCCCGTCATTTTGGGGGCCGGGTTCATGATCCACGGGCTGTCCCAGCTGTAGACCTCGGCGGCGCCGGGCAGGAGTCCCGCAGCGGCCTCGCCTTGCCTGCCGCACAGCATCACCACATGGTTCGCGCCGCTGCCGTCCGGGACGCGGCCATTGGCGACGGCCCGCACTGCGGGTCCGGCCAGGAGGACATCGCCCATGCTGTCCAGCCGGGCCACCAGGACCCGGCCCATTACGGCGCCTCCCGGAGCAGGACGACGGCGCCGGCCAGGTCGTGTGCCACCAGCCGGGCGGCAGCCACTTCCTCGGCCCTGGTCACCGGGGTGGGGACCAGGACTCCGGTGGCCCCGGCAGCCTCGGCAGCCAGGACGTCGGCGCCGATGTCACCGATCAGGGCAGCTTCGGATTCGTCGATGCCCAGCTTCCGGCAGGCGCTGTGGACCATTCCCGGCGCCGGTTTACGGCAGGAGCAGTTGTCCTGGTCCGAATGCGGACAGACTTCCCACACGTCGAAGGGGCCCAGGAGCTCTTCCACCCTGGCATTGACGCTGGCAACGTCGTCCTCGCTGATGAGTCCACGGGCGATGCCGGACTGGTTGCTGACCACGCCCGTGGCGATGCCGTCGGCCCGCAGGCTATCCAGCACTTCCCTCGCACCGGGCATGGGCCGCACCAGGGCCGGGTTCCCGTTGTAGGGGACGTCCACCACCAGGGTTCCGTCCCGGTCGAACAGCACGGCGCGGATCTTGGCAGTTGCGGAGCTTCCCATGTCGGTCCTGTTCCCTCCTGCTGCTGTTCCTAAACAGGCCAACGTTGCACCGGGCGTCGGACAGCAACGTGTCCGGCCCGCAACAGGCAAGATAGGAGATCTGTGGTGTGGCGCGGCCCGGCCGGGGCAGGGCCCGAAGTCAGTGCGGTCCAGTCACTGCGCCGGCGGCCGGCCTAACCCGCGGCGCCGGCGCAGGCTCCCGTTGGGAGTGTCCGGTTCGTTGGGCCTGCGCCCGCCCCCCGGAGGTTGCAGTGCCGGAGCATTCGCCGGACGGCTGGT
>Ga0160459_100637_pt1 | contig 12461 bp, 7 predicted proteins | sample HID1973K_E6MG_FD_108208 | JGI IMG/M metagenome (GOLD analysis project Ga0160459, IMG submission 108208) | Enriched mosquito-associated microbial communities from UW Madison campus, WI, USA - HID1973K_E6 MG | ecosystem: Host-associated > Arthropoda: Insects > Digestive system > Unclassified ... | reverse complement strand
GCCGGTGACGCCCTTGACCCGGAGTTCGGGATCCAGGGGCGACATCCGGTCCCCGGTTGCACCCATCCGGACCGTCCCCGCGGGGTGGTACACGGTGTTGTGGGTCTGGCGGATGTACTCGGTAATCTCTTCATCGCTCTGGATGCCGGCACCGGGGTACAGCTCGGTTCCCACCCACTCGGAAAGCGCAGGCTGGGCCGCGATCTCACGGGCTTTCCGGATGCCGGCCACCATCACGCGCATGTCATGGCCCTCGGGATCGGTGAAGTAGCGGGGGTCCACCTTGGGCTTGTCCCGGAAGTCCTTGCTGCGAAGTTTCACGGTCCCGCGGCTGCGGGCGTGCGTGACGTTGGGCGTGAGGCAGAAGCCGTTCTCCGTGGTGGGGAAGCCCTGGCGCAGGGTGTGCATGTCGAACGGTACGGACCCGTAGTGGAACATCAGGTCCGGGCGGTCCAGGCCGTCCTCGGTGGTGGTGAAGATGCCGGCTTCCCACCACTGGGTGGACGTCTGGGTCATGGGCTGCTTCGCTTCCCACTGGATGACGCCCTCAGGGTGGTCCTGCAGGTGCTCGCCCACGCCGGGTGAGTCCACCCGGACCGGGATGCCGAACTCCTCCAGCTGGGCCGCCGGGCCGATGCCGGAGAGCATCAGCAGTTTGGGCGAATCGATGGCACCGGTGGACACCACCACTTCGGCGCGGGCGGTGAGCTGGTGGGTCTTGGCGAAGGCGTTGTCCACCACGGCCACGCCGGTGCAGCGGTTGGCGTCGTCGAACGTAAGCTCCTTGGCGCGCAGGCCGGTCAGGAGGGTGAAGTTCTTCCGGTCCATGATGGGGTGGATGTAGGACACCGAGCTGGAGGACCGGGTGCCGTCGGCGCGGCGGTTGATCTGGAAGAAGCCGGCACCGTTGATCACCGTGTCGCCGGTGTTGAAGTGCGCCTTGGGGATTCCTGCCTGTTCGCAGGCTTCCAGCATGGCCCGGCCCGTGGGGTCCGACGCCGGCACGTTCATCAGGTGCACGGGTCCACTGTCGCCGTGGTGCGGTGCGTCCGGGCCGGCGTCCTCATTGGTTTCCAGCTGCTTGTACAGCCGGTATGCCAGGTCCGAGGTCCAGCCGGTGGCGCCGAACTTCTGCTCCCACTCGTCAATGTCCTCGCGCGGCGCCCAGAAGGCGATGCAGGAGTTGTGGCTGGAGCAGCCGCCCATCACCTTGGCCCGGGCGTGGCGCATGAAGGAGTTGCCGTTTTCCTGCTCTTCGATGGGGTAGTCCCAGTCGTAGCCGGATTCCAGCAGTTCCATCCAGCGGTCCAGTTGCAGGATCTCGGGGAGGTCCCGGTCGTCCGGACCGGCTTCCACCAGGGCAACTTCCAGCGATGGGTCTTCGCTGAGGCGGGAAGCCACTGCAGCGCCCGCCGAGCCGCCGCCGATCACGATGTAGTCGAAGTCCGTCTTTGCTGCTGCGCTCATTATCAGTTCCTCCCTGCAGGTGCGGCGGCGTGGTCCGCGAACCAGCCGGTGACCTGCGGATCGATGTTTTGGTAGACGTGCTTGGCTTCCTGGTACTCGGCCAGGCCGGTGGGGCCCAGTTCACGGCCGACGCCGGACTGCCCGAAGCCGCCCCATTCCGCCTGTGGCAGGTAGGGGTGGAAATCGTTGATCCAGATGGTGCCGTGGCGGAGGGCACGGGCCACCCGCTGGGATTTGCCGGCGTCCTGTGACCAGACAGCCCCGGCCAGGCCGTAGTGGGTGTCGTTGCCGAGCTTCACGGCCTCGGCCTCGCTGGTGAAGGTTTCCACCGTCACCACGGGCCCGAACGCTTCGTCCACCAGGACCGACATTCCGCTGGTGACCTGGTCCAGGACGGTGGGCAGGTAGTAGAAGCCCTTTTCCAGGTCCCCGGTTCCCCACGCGCCGCCGCAGCGCAGGCGGGCGCCCTCCGCAACGCCCTTGTCCACGTAGGCGGTGACCTTGTCCCGGTGGGCTGCTGAAATCAGCGGGCCGGCCTCGGCGTCGGGGTCGAACGGGCCGCCCAGGCGGATCTGGCCTGCCCGGCGCACCAGCTCATCCACGAACTTCTCCGCAATGGATTCCTCCACGATCAGGCGGGCACCCGCGGAGCAGACCTGGCCGGAGTGAACGAACGCCGCGTTGAGGGCGTTGTCCAGGGCAGCGTCGAAATCAGCGTCCGCGAAGACGATGTTGGGGTTCTTACCGCCCAGTTCCAGGGCAACCTTCTTGACCGAGGCGGCTGCCGAGGCCGCAATCACCTTGCCTGTTTCCAGGCCGCCGGTGAAGGACACCAGGTCCACGTCGGGGTGGCTGGACAGGACGGAGCCCACGGTTTTGCCGTCGCCAAGGACCAGGTTAGCGACGCCGTCGGGCAGTCCCAGCTCCTGGAGGACTTCCATCATGAGGATGGACGTGTGCGGCGTCAGTTCGCTGGGCTTGAGGACGAAGCTGCAGCCGGCCGCCAGCGCCGGGGCGATCTTCCACGCCGCCTGCAGCAGCGGGTAGTTCCACGGCGCGATCAGGGAGCAGACGCCCACGGGCTCGTACTCGATGCGGCTGACCACCGTGGGGCTGCCGGCATCCACCAGGCGGCCGGATTCCTGCCCGGCGAGCTTGCCGAAGTATTCGAAGCAGTTGGCGATGTCGTCCATGTCGATGTCGCTTTCCACCAGGCGCTTGCCCGTGTCCAGCGTTTCGGCCCGGGCAAACTCGTCCTTGCGGTCGCGCAGCCGGGCGGCCACTTTGAGCAGGAAAGAGCCGCGCTCCAGCGGAGACCTCCCGGACCACTCGCCGGCGTCGAAGGCAGCACGTGCGGCCAGCACCGCGCGTCCGGCGTCGTCAGCCGTCCCCTCAGCAACGGTGCCCACCAGCTCGCCGTCCGCCGGGCAGTGAATGTCCCGCGTGCCGCCGTCGGACGCTCCGGTCCAAGTGCCGCCGATGAATAGCGTTGAGGCGCTCATTTCGTTTCCTCCTGCATGTCGAAATCGGATTCCCAATTGTCTTTAGCCACCTGGTCCTCGACCAGGACGGTGTTTCCGGGTGCTGCACGGTTCAGGTGCAGGAATTCAAGGTGCTGCTCGTAGTGGTCCAGGACATCGGTGATGACCTGCTCGCGGGTGTATCCCATGAGGTCGTAACCGTGGCTGCCCTCCTGGGAGAACACCTCCATCCGGTAGTAACGGTCCTCCGGATCAGCGCGGCGGGTGGCGTAGCTGGGCGTCTCGTACTGGACCGGGTAGATCTGGTACTTGAACGCCCGTTCCTCCCCCATGGCCAGCTGCAGGTCGATGCTCTGGATGCCGCAGGTCTCCACCGTGGCTACGGTCAGCGACGTCTCGGCGCCCTGGGACTTGAGCTCCGCCTCGACGTCCTTCAACGCCGGCAGGGCCACGGTTTCGACAAAGCGGGTTGTCTGCTTGCGGCCCGGGTAGCTCATGGCACGGCTTAGCCGCTGCCGCCAGGTCCGTCCGCCGCGCTGGTCCAGGGACCTTCCGGTGATGATGCCGGGCAGGCTGGCGCGGTAGCTGTCGTTGAGCGAGTTCTCCACCCGCAGCGCCTTGTAGAGCCCCAGCATGATCAGCACCAGCAGCAACGAGAGCGGCAGGCCCATGATGATGGTGGCGTTTTGCAGCGTGGGAACGCCGCCCACCGTCAGCATGGCCAGGGTCAGCAGGCCGGTGGCCACCGCCCAGAAGACGCGCATCCACTCGGGGCCGTCGGAATCGGCGTCCTTGAGGTGCGAGGTGAAGTTGGACATCACCAGGGCGCCGGAATCAGCCGAGGTCACGTAGAAGAGCAACCCGGTGAAAGTGGCGACTGCGGCGGTGACGGGTACGGCGGGGAACTGTTCCAGCAGGCTGTAGAAGCCGCGTTCCGGGTGGCTCATGGCCGCCTCGCCGAACGCCGCGTTGCCGTTCATGATCAGGTCAAGGCTGGAGTTCCCGAAGATGGAGATCCACAGCACGATGAAGATGAAGGGCACGGTCATGGTGCCCAGGACGAACTGCCTGATGGTGCGGCCGCGGGAAATGCGGGCCAGGAACAGGCCGACGAACGGCGCCCAGGCGATCCACCAGGCCCAGAAGAACAGGGTCCAGGCGTTCATCCAGTCCGTGGGCCTGTCGTAGGCGAACGTGTCCAGGGTCATGGCGGGGAACCGGCTCATGACGTCGCCGATGTTCTGGGCGATCCCGTCCAGCAGGAAGCTGGTCTTGCCGGTCACCAGGACGAAGAGCATCAGGGCAACGGCCAGGATCACGTTGAGTTCGGCAAGCCGCCGGATCCCCTTCTCGACGCCGGAAACCACGGACACGGTGGCCATCACCACGGACAGGACGATCAGGCCGATCTGCACGGCCAGGTTCTCGGGAATGCCGAACATGAAGTTCAGCCCGTAGTTGAGCTGGACGACGCCGATGCCCAGTGAGGTGGCGATCCCGAAGATGGTGCCAAGGAGCGCCGCGATGTCCACCGCGTGCCCCACCGGCCCCTCGATCTTCTTGCCGAAGATGGGGTAAAGGGCCGAGCGGATGCTCAGCGGCAGGTTGTGCCGGTAGGAGAAGTAGCCCAGCGCGAGCCCCATGAGGGCGTACAGCGCCCAGCCGGTGATGCCGTAGTGGAACAGCGTCCACACCAGGGCCTGGCGGGCGGCCTCCGCGGTTCCTCCCTCGCCCTGCGGCGGGGCCAGGTACTGGCTTACCGGTTCGGAGACGGAGAAGAACATCAGGTCGATGCCGATGCCGGCGGCAAAGAGCATGGCCGCCCAGGTGAACATGCCGAACTGTGGTTTGGAGTGGTCCGGCCCGAGCTTGGTCTTTCCCACCCGGGACAGGGCGGCCACCAGGACGAAAATGACCACGGCGGTGACGATCATGAAGTAGTACCAGCCCATATTGGTGGACACCCAGCCCACCATGGCCCCGATGACCGCCTCCGCGTTGTCCTTGGCCATGATGGCCCACAGGGCAATAGCCACCACGCCGGTGGCGGAGCCCAGGAAGACTGTCTTGTTGACCCGGGTTTTGGCCGCCGGGCCGGCGCTGTGGTTGGTGTTTCCGCCGTGCGCGGGCGGCTTTCGTTCTTCTTTCTCAGGACCCGTGGTGTCCACGGGCGGTACTGCATTCTGGCTCATCAGATCCCGTTCCAGTTTTGAGGCTGCGGTCCAGACGCCGGGCGTACGGTGCCGCTGAGGGCACACCGAATGAAGGTCAGGCCGGGCGTCGCATTGAGTCTGGCTTGGCTTTCGACGCTATCAACGGGTGCCCGGAAGGGCAGACTTTTATGAATCCGGTCACGGCTGCCCGTGATGCGGCCAACGGCCGAAATTGCGCGGATGCACCCGGGTTCGCAGGGAAGAAAGCGGTCCCCGAGCTGGTTGCAGCAGTAAGGTTGGCTGGATCGGCCCTACTCCCACAAGCCAAGGAGCACCATGCCCGCCATTGTCCATTTTGAGGTCCGGATCGATCCCGCACGCCGGGACGAGGCCGCGAAGTATCTGGCCGAAACACTCGCCGCCACCCGCGCCTGGCCGGGCAACCAGGGCATCGAGGCGCTGGTGGACGACGCCGATCCCTGCCATATCCTGGTGGTGGAAACCTGGGCCACCACGCAGGACCACGACGACTACGCAGCCTGGCGCACTACCCCGGAGGGCAAGAGCTCCCTGGGCGAGATCCTGGCCGCTCCGCCGTCCAAGCAGGTCTACTCGGAAACCCTGCCGCTGGGGCTGTAGCGCCTGCAGGACTGCTGCTGGCCCGGCAGCGCCCGCAAGGCAGCACGGATGCCGGAGACCCGGCACCCGGCGTCCCTAGACTGAAGCCTATGGACTCACTTCTGTACGACCTGCCGGCACTGACCATCCGCAGCATCTCCGTCAGCGAGATGGACAACAACGTGTACCTGCTGACGGCGAAGGCAAGCGGCGCACAACTGCTGATTGACGCCGCCGACGACCTCCCGGCCATCCGGCAACTGATAGCGGACGGCGCTGCGGACACCAAGGCCGGACCGCGCCTCGCCCTCATCGCCACCACGCACCAGCACTGGGACCACGTGAGGGCGCTGAAGGAACTCGTGGAGGCTACGGGGGCGCGCACCGCCGCGGGAACGGACGACGCCGAGGCGCTGCCCGTTCCGGTGGATGTCCGCCTCAGCCACGGCGACGTGGGTAACTTCGACGGGTTCAACGTGACGGCAGTGCACCTGCGCGGCCACACCCCGGGCTCGATCGCGTTTGTCTACGAGGACCCTGAAGGGCCGGCGCACATCTTCTCCGGCGACTCACTGTTCCCGGGCGGCGTGGGCAACACCCAGAAGGACCCGGAACGGTTCGCCCAACTCCTGAGCGACGTGGCGGAGCGGCTGTTCAACGCCTACCCGGACACCGCCGTCGTCCATCCCGGCCATGGCAAGCCCACCACCCTGGGCGCCGAACGGCCGCACCTGGAGGAATGGCGCGCCCGCGGCTGGTAACCCTTAAACGCATTGAGTGCTCCGTAACTGCCCTTATGAACGTTCTAAAGGGCAGTTACAGAGCACTCAATGGTGATAAACAGGGGCCACGACCGCCGGGTTCCCTGACCTTGGATCCGCTCCGGCGAGGGACCCGCCCGGGCTTGCGAGGGCAGGGAGCCGGTGTGGCCGTGCGAGGTTAGGGAGCGGTTGGGGACTTAGCGGCCGCGGCGCTCGTTCGACGCAGGCGCGGAAGCGCGGCGGGGACCGCTGCGCGCGGGACGGCCGGAACCGTTGCCCGAGCCGCCGTTGCCGGCGCTGTACGAGCCACCCGAGGTGCCACCGGTGTTGGAGGACCAGACTGCCTTGGAACCGCCGCTGGCTGCTCCGGCGGAACGCTGGCCACGGCCACCGGACGCACCGGCTGCAGCACGCTGGCCGGTTGCCGGACGTCCGCTGCGCTGCCCGCCGCCCGAAGCGGGACGGCCGGATCCGCCGCGGGGTGCCTCGCTGCGGGTAATGCGTGAATCGGTGCGGCCCTCCGAAGAGCGTCCGTCCGAACCGCGGCCGGACGCTGCGCGGCCGCCTGCTGCGGGGACGTCGTTGCGGTGGGTGCTGGCGGTGCCACGGCCGCGGGCATTGCGCCGGGCAGCTGCTGCCGCCACGGAGCGGTCCTCGTTCTGCTCCCGCACGGCGTCGACGGCGGCGCGGGCCTCGGTGCGGCCTTCGAAGGCAGCAGCGCGGCGCTGGGCACGCGGGACGTCGGTGCGGGCGGGTTCGGCGGAGACCTTGCCCCGGCCGCCACGGCCGCCACGGCCACCGGCCGACGGAGACGCCTGGCGGCGGGCGCGCTTGCGCTCAGCGTTGGCGCCGGTGGAGGTTCCGCCGCCCTGCTGCGCAGCCTTCTTGGCCAGCAGCGCAGCGCGGGTACGCGGATCGATCTTGTCAGCCATTTCGCCCACCAGTTCGGCGACCAGCGGGGAGTTCGCGGTGACGCGTTCGAAGCTGACCTCCACGCCGGCAGCCTTCATCAGCTTCTTCACGTCGGACTGCTGTTCCGGCAGGGTCAGCGTGACAACGGTGCCGTCGGAACCGGCGCGGGCGGTACGGCCAGAGCGGTGCAGGTACGCCTTGTGCTCGGTGGGCGGGTCAACGTGGATGACCAGTTCGACGTCGTCCACGTGCACACCGCGGGCGGCGACGTCGGTGGCCACCAGGACACGGACGTCACCGTTGGAGAATTCGGCCAGGTTGCGGTCACGGGCGTTCTGCGAGAGGTTGCCGTGCAGGTCGACGGCGGGGATCCCGGCATCGGTGAGGGTCTTGGCCAGCTTGCGGGCGTGGTGCTTGGTCCGCATGAAGAGGACGCGGCGGCCGGCGCCGGAGGCGAGCTCCACGATCAGCTGCTTCTTGACGGTCTGGTCGTTGACCACCAGCACGTGGTGTTCCATGGTGGTCACCGCGGCCTGCGGGTCGTCCACGGAGTGGGTCAGCGGGTTGGACAGGTAGCGCTGGACGATCTTGTCCACGCCGTTGTCCAGGGTGGCGGAGAAGAGCAGGCGCTGGCCCTGACTGGGGGTCATGTCCATGAGCTTCTTGACCACGGGCAGGAAGCCGAGGTCCGCCATGTGGTCTGCCTCGTCGAGGACGGTGATTTCCACGGCTTCGAGGGTGAGGATGCGCTGGCGGATCAGGTCCTCCAGGCGGCCGGGGCAGGCGATGACGATGTCGACGCCGGCGCGCAGCGCCTTCTCCTGGCGGGCCTGGGAGATGCCGCCGTAGATCACGGTGGTGTTCAGGCCGGCGGCCTTGGCCAGCGGCTCGATGGTGGCGTTGATCTGGGTGGCCAGCTCACGGGTAGGTGCCAGCACCAGGCCCATGGGGCGGCCGGGCTTGCGGAAGTGCTTGGCTTCCCGCTCAGCGAGTCTTGCTACAAGCGGGATAGCGAAAGCGATGGTTTTACCGGAGCCGGTCCGGCCGCGGCCCAGGACGTCACGTCCGGAGAGGGTATCCGGAAGGGTCTTGACCTGGATAGGGAACGGCTCAACAATTCCCTGTGCGGTAAGGGTGTCTGCAAGCGCCTTGGGAGTTCCGAGGGCAGCGAAAGTAGTCATGTATTTATACGGTCTTTCAGGCGGTATCCAGGCGGATATCGGCCCCCGGCGCCGGTTGGACCAGGGGTTCGCCGAAGAAAAGTCAGGTGATCAACCGTTCTGCTGCATAAAGGGGCAGCCAGCCGGGACCAAATGGAACGCGTTCATCGACGCAGGATGTGCCTCTCACATGAAAAAAGCCCTGTCCCTAAATGAAGGGTTACCAGGGCATCACTGCACATCAAGTTCCACCATCGTAGCATCCCTGCCCCGTCGACGTATAAGTGGCGGCCTCCGGGGCCGCTTCAGGGCGTTGCCCTGCCGGGTGGCACAAGGCAGGGTTGAGGCATGAGCGAACATGCGGCGCACCACCATGACACGCACGACGACGGCGCCCCCACCGGCGGACACGGCACCAGCGCGGACCACCACAGTGCTGACGGCACCAGCGCGGCCCATAACGGAACTGAAGGTGCCAGGGCTGCCATCGATCCGGCCGCGGCCTGGGACGAGCGGTACCGCACCAAGACGCAGCTCTGGAGCGGAAACCCGAACCCCCAGCTGGTCCGCGAGGCCGGCGGCCTGAAGCCGGGACATGCGCTGGAACTGGGCTGCGGCGAAGGTGCCGACGCCATCTGGCTGGCCCATCACGGCTGGACGGTCACCGCCGTCGACGTCTCAGCGGTTGCCCTGGAACGGGCGCAGTCCCACGAAAAAACCGTGTTCGCGCGCGAAAGCGTGCAGGCTGCACAGGCTGTGCCGGCCAGCCGCATCACGTGGCAGCAGGCCGACCTGGAGCAGTGGCAGCCCGAGGGCGCCTTCGATTTGGTGACCTCACAGTTCCTGCACTCCGAGGAACTCGACTGGCGGCTTCCGCTCCGGACCGCAGCAGCAGCCGTCAAGCCCGGCGGGACGCTCCTGGTGGTTGGGCACCACCCGGACCGGCTGCCGCCGTGGGGCGGCGGGCACCACCACGGGGACATGTTCTACAAGGGCGAGGACCTGGTCCGGGAACTGTCGTTGGAGGGCCCGGGCTGGCAGGTGGAAGTGCTGACCAGCCGGGAGCGCCCGGTCACGGGGCCGGAGGGCCAGCAGGCCACTATCGCTGACGTCGTGCTGCGGGCCATCCGGCTCCCCTGACCGGCAGGGTCAGCCCGCGCGGGAGGTGACCCGCGGTGCCACCACAGCCGCGGCGACGCCCACCAGCGCAGCGAAGGTGAAGACGCCGGCGAAGGAGGCCGCCGTCGTCGTGAACGCCGTGAAGACGATGCCCGTGGTGGCCAGGGCCAGCGCCCCGCCGAGGGAGTCGGAAATGGACATGGCCGAGGAGTTGAAGCCTTCGTTGTCCTTCGTGGACAGTGCCAGCGTCATCACGCTGAGCCGCGGATAAAGCAGGCCCATGCCGCCGCCCGCGAAGATCCAACCCACGATGGCGACGGCCGCGGGCCAGTGCAGCGCGGTGGTGGCCAGAGCGAGGATCACCGCGCCGAGGACCATGAATGCCCCGGTGCTGACGGCGCCGGGGTTGGACAGCCGGTCGCCCAGCCGGCCCTGCACCGCCGCGGCTGCCGCCCAGGCGAGCGCGCCACCGGTGAGGGTGAGGCCGGCGAAGGTGGGCGGGAAGCCATACTGCTCGATCAGCAGGTACGGCAGGTAGACCTCGGCGCCGAAGAACGAGGCTGAAGCGAGTCCGCGGGCCAGGATGACGCTCGGCAGCCCGCGGCGGGCGAGGAGGGTGCCGCGGGGAACCAGTGGCCGGGCGGCGGCAAGGGCAAGCGCGACGGCGGCGACGGCCAGGACCGCGGTGGCAGCCGGAAAGCCCTGGATACGGACCTCGGCGGACAGGTTCAGCCCCAGCACCGCGACTGCGGCGAGCGCCGCCCAGCCCAGCCGGCCGATGGCCCAGGGCGTTGCAGCTGCCGCCGCTCCCGGTCGGTCCATCCCCTTCAGCACCGGGGCGATCATGAGCAAGGCCGGAATGACGAGGCCCACCACGCCGAGGAAGACCCAGTGCCAGCTGAAGACCTGCGCCACGATGCCGGCGGCAAACGGTCCCACGAGCGACGGGATCACCCAAGCGGCGGAGAACGCCGCGAAGATCTTCGGGTGGAGCGTGCCAGGAAAAATCCGCGCCACCAGGACGTAGAGCGCCACTGTCAGGGCGCCGCCGCCGAGGCCCTGGACCAGCCTTCCGGCCACGAGCATCGGCATGGACGCGGCGGTGCCCGCGATCAGGAGGCCGGCCACGAACAGAGCCACAGAGGCGTAGAGGGGGACGGTGGGGCCGCGGCGGTCGGACCAGTTGCCGGCGGCCACATTGCCGATCACCCCCGCGGCCAGGGGGCCGGCGAAGGCGAGGGCGTAGAGGCTTGCACCGTCCAGTTCGCGGCTGACCAGCGGCATGATGGTGGTGACCGCCAGCGATTCGAAGGCAGCAAGGAACACCAGCGCGCAGGTCCCCACAGTGACCCACAGGTAGGGCCGCTGGAGGATGCCGGCCGTGGGCTCCGTGGCGGGGAGGGTGGAGCGGCGCACTGTCCCCTACCCCACGTACCGGCTGCGGCCGGCGCGGTAGCCAAAGACGGCGGCCAGCAGCCCCACCGCGAGGAACAGGAAACCGGCGGCGGTAAAGGACCCCGTCCCCTGGTGCAGTTGCCCCACCATCAGGGTCCCGGTGGAGCCCAGGCCGTACCCGACGCCCTGCATCATGCCCGACAGGTGCGCGGCAGTGTGCCCGTCGCGGGTGCGGAGCATGATCATGGTGAGGGCCACAGCGGTAAGGCTGCCCTGCCCCAGCCCCAGCAGGTCTGCCCACACCCAGACCAGGTCCAGGGGCCCGAAGATGCTCAGCGCGAAGCCGCCGCCGGTCATCAGGGCAACAACGGTATTGATGGCACGCTGGTCCCGGAACCTCGCCGCCAGCGCGGGGGCGAACAGCGAACCCAGCATCTGCAGCACGATGCTCACCGAGACGATCAGCCCGGCAGTGGCGCCGTCCACGCCGCGTTCCCGCAGGATGGGGGCCAGCCAGGCGAAGACGCTGAAAGACATCATGGCCTGCAGCACCATGAAGATGGTGACCTGCCAGGCCACCGCGGAACGCCACACGTTCACGCCGTCCCTGACAGCCTGGTGCCGGGCAGGGTGCTGGCGCAGGGCCACCGGGAGGAACAGGAGAAGGACGACGGCGGCCGGCAGCGCCCAGAACCACAGCGCCACGGTCCACTCCCCTGCTGCCGCGTAGACCGGGTAGGTGAAGCCGGCCCCCAGCGCGGCCGAGGCACAGATGGCCGTGGTGTACAGGCCGCCCATCAGGCCCAGCCGGTGCGGGAAGTCGCGTTTGACCAGGCCGGGGAGCAGGACGTTGCACAGGGCGATGGCCGCACCGCAGGCCGCAGTTCCGGCGAGGAGGCCGGGCAGGTGGCCGCCGGGAAGTCCGGGGTCGGCCGGGCGCAGCAGCAGCCCCGCGGTCAGCACGGCCATGGCACCGAGCAGCACGCGTTCGGCGCCGAACCTCCGCGCCAGCACCGGGGCCAGCGGCGCGAACACCCCCAGCAGGGTGACCGGCACCGTCGTCAGCACCACGATGGCCCACCCGGGCAACGACGCCTGCGCCGTGATCTCGGGAAGTACCGCAGAGAAACTGGAGAAGACGGTCCGGAGGTTCAGCCCGATCAGCACCAGGCACAGTCCCAGGTAGGCCAGTTGCCGGCGGTTCCCCACCCGGGTGGGTCCGGGGGCGGGCGCCTCATCAGCCTCGGCGTCGATGAGGCCGATGGAATCCTTGGGTGGCGCGGGGTCCTTCGCCGCCTTCAGGCCAGGTTTCCTTGCCCCGGCATTCGTTGCTTCGGTCACCCGCCCATTCTTGCAGCACCGGCGCTGGCGGATCCCCGCCAGGCTCCGGCCACT
>Ga0160459_100636_pt1 | contig 12467 bp, 10 predicted proteins | sample HID1973K_E6MG_FD_108208 | JGI IMG/M metagenome (GOLD analysis project Ga0160459, IMG submission 108208) | Enriched mosquito-associated microbial communities from UW Madison campus, WI, USA - HID1973K_E6 MG | ecosystem: Host-associated > Arthropoda: Insects > Digestive system > Unclassified ... | reverse complement strand
CCGCGCGACATCATGTTCGTCGTCGACGACCTGCTCAAGGCCTCTTCGTGAGGACCGCCCCATGACCTTCGCCGCCCTCGACCCCCTGTTGCTTTCCTGCCGCCGCGTGTTCCTGAAGAACTACGAGGTGTGGATCAACATCGGCGTGCACGAATTCGAGAAGCGTGCCGAACAGCGCGTGATCATCAACGTCGACCTCTACGTGCCGCTGGACATGTCGACGCCCAAGGCGGACGACCTCGATGAGGTCGTGGACTACGACTTCATCCGCCGCACCGTCGCCACGCGCCTGAGCAAGGGCCACATCCACTTGCAGGAAACGCTGTGCGACGACATCCTGACGCAGGTGCTGACGCACCCCAAGGTGCAGGCCGCGCGTGTGTCGACCGCCAAACCCGACGTCTACCCCGATTGCGACGCGGTGGGCGTCGAAGTCTTTCGCATCAAAGAGGAACGAGCATGAACGCGCGTGACACGATCGAAGCCGCCGAGGCACAGAAGCCCGCGCGCGAGGCGTTGACCAAGCGCCAGCAGAAGGAAGCGTACGAGAACAACAAGCTGTACAAGCGCATCGTGCGGCAGGTCGGCGAGGCGATCGGCGACTTCAACATGATCGAGCACGGCGACAAGGTCATGGTGTGCCTGTCGGGCGGCAAGGACAGCTACGCGATGCTCGACGTCCTGATGCGCCTGCGCGAGCGCGCGCCGATCGACTTCGAACTCGTCGCCGTCAATCTCGACCAGAAGCAGCCGGGCTTTCCGGAGCACGTCCTGCCGGATTACCTGAGCAAGCTCGATATCCCGTTTCACATCGAGAATCAGGACACGTACAGCATCGTCAAGCGCCTGGTGCCGGAAGGCAAGACCACGTGCTCGCTGTGCTCGCGCCTGCGTCGCGGCATCCTGTATCGCGTGGCGGGCGAGCTCGGTGCAACCAAGATCGCGCTCGGGCATCATCGCGACGACATCCTGCAGACACTGCTGCTCAACATGTTCTACGGCGGCAAGCTGAAGGGCATGCCGCCCAAGCTGCAATCCGACGACGGAAAGAACGTCGTGATCCGTCCGCTCGCGTATGTGAAGGAAACCGATCTCGAAAAGTACGCCGAACTGCGCGAATTCCCGATCATCCCGTGCAATCTGTGCGGCAGCCAACCAAACCTGAAGCGCGCGGAAATGAAGGCGCTGATCCGCGATTGGGACAAGCGTTTCCCCGGGCGCGTGGAGAATATGTTCAATGCGCTGTCGAACGTGGTGCCGTCGCATCTGATGGACAGCGCGCTGTTTCCGTTCGCCGGCCTGCGCGCGACGGGCGAGGCCGATCCGCGAGGCGATATCGCCTTCGACGAAGAACCGTGTGCAAGCGAACCGTCAGGATCGTCCGGCGCGGTTTCAATCGTGCAGTTCGACGATCTATAACCTTTATCCAATAAGGCGCAGCGTGGGTTTCGCCGCATTGCGCCAAAGAGCCGCGTGATAAATTGGCGGCTCGTCATACCAGCAAGGCTCCCAGCGATGAACATCGTGATTCTGGCTGCCGGCATGGGCAAGCGCATGCGCTCCGCCCTGCCGAAAGTACTCCATTCATTGGCGGGCAAGCCGTTGCTCGCCCACGTCATCGATACGGCGCGCACGCTCTCGCCGACGCGGCTCGTCGTCGTCGTCGGGCACGGCGCGGACAAGGTCCGCGAGGCCGTCGGCGCGCCGGACGTGCAATTCGCGTTGCAGGACAAGCAGCTCGGCACGGGACACGCCGTGCAGCAGGCGCTGCCGCTGCTCGATCCCTCGGTTCCCACGCTCGTGCTGTATGGCGACGTGCCGCTTACGCGCGCGAGCACGCTCGAACGCCTGATCGAGGCCGCGGGCGCCGAGCGTTACGGCGTGCTTACCGTGACCGTCGGCGATCCGACCGGCTACGGCCGCATCGTGCGCGACGCGGCGGGCAAGGTGAAGAAGATCGTCGAGCAGAAGGATGCGAGCGAGGAAGAGCGTCGCATCGCGGAAATCAACACCGGCATCGTGATCACGCCGACGCGCACGCTCGAAACATGGCTCGCGTCGCTGAAGAACAACAACGCGCAAGGCGAGTTCTATCTGACGGACGTGGTCGAACGCGCCATCGACGCGGGCGTCGAAGTCGTCACCGCTCAGCCGGACGCCGAATGGGAAACGCTCGGCGTGAACAGCAAGATTCAGCTCGCGGAACTGGAGCGCATCCATCAGCACAACGTGGCGCATGCGCTGCTCGACGCCGGCGTGACGCTGATGGACCCGGCGCGCATCGACGTGCGCGGCACGCTGGAATGCGGCGCGGACGTGACGATCGACGTGAACTGCGTGTTCGAAGGGCGCGTGACGCTCGCCGACAACGTGACGATCGGCCCGAACTGCGTGATCCGCGACGCCACCATCGGCGCGGGCACGCGTGTCGATGCGTACACGCATATCGAAGGCGGCACGACCGGCGCGAATGTCGTGCTCGGCCCGTACGCGCGGCTGCGTCCGGGTGCGAAGCTCGGCGATGAAGCGCATATCGGCAACTTCGTCGAAGTGAAGAACGCGGTGCTCGGGCACGGCTCGAAGGCCAACCATCTCACCTATATCGGCGATACGGATATCGGCGCGCGCGTGAACGTGGGCGCGGGCACGATCACCTGCAACTACGACGGCGCGAACAAGCATCGCACCGTGATCGAGGACGACGTGTTCATCGGCTCGGACACGCAACTGGTCGCGCCGGTGCGCGTGGGCCGCGGCGTGACGATCGCGGCGGGCACGACGGTGTGGAAGGATGTCGGCGAAGGCGAGCTGGTGCTCAACGAGAAGACGCAGGTGAGCAAGACGGGCTATGTACGCCCGGTGAAGAAGAAGTCGTAAGGCTGTCGAGAGATTCAGCCCAACGCGCGCGGCGCGCTTCGTGCCGCGCTTTCGAATGCAAGTTTCAAAGGATGAACGTCCATGTGCGGAATTGTCGGCGCGGTAGCGCAACGTAACATCGTCTCGGTGCTGGTCGAAGGTCTGCGCCGCCTCGAGTATCGCGGCTACGACTCGTGCGGCGTGGCCGTGCTGAGCCACGGCGAGCCGCGCCGCGCGCGCAGTGTCGCGCGTGTGTCCGATCTCGACGCGCAAGTGCGCGATACGAATCTCGGCGGCATGACCGGAATCGCCCACACGCGCTGGGCGACGCACGGCGCACCCGTCACCGACAACGCGCACCCGATCTTCTCGCGCGATACCGTCGCGCTCGTGCACAACGGCATCATCGAGAATTACGAGTCGCTGCGCGAGATGCTCAAGGGCAAGGGCTACGAATTCGTCTCGCAGACGGATACCGAAGTCATCGCGCATCTGATTCACAGCATGTATCGCGGCGACCTGTTCCAGACCGTGCGCGATGCCGTCAAGCAACTGCATGGCGCGTATGCGATCGCCGTGATGCACAAGGATCAGCCGCACACGGTCGTCGGCGCGCGTCAGGGTTCGCCGCTGGTCGTCGGCGTGGGCGAGGGCGAGAACTTCCTCGCATCGGACGCGCTCGCGCTCGCCGGCAGCACCGATCGCTTCGCCTTCCTCGAAGAAGGCGACGTGGTTGAGATCCGGCTCGACGGCGTGAAGATCGTCGATCGCGAAGGCGTACCCGCCGAGCGCGAAGTGCGCGTGGTGACGGCGTATGGCGGCGCGGTGGAACTCGGGCCGTATCGCCACTTCATGCAGAAGGAAATCTTCGAGCAGCCGCGCGCCATCACCGACACGATCCCGCAAGCCGACGAGTTCAGCCCGAGCCTGTTCGGCGAAGGCGCGCGCGACGCGTTCGCGGGCGTCGACAGCCTGCTGATCCTCGCGTGCGGCACGAGCTACTACTCGGGTCTGACGGCGAAGTACTGGCTCGAATCGATCGCCAAGATTCCGACGCAGGTCGAGATCGCGAGCGAGTATCGCTATCGCGAGTCGGTGCCGAATCCGAAGGCGCTGGTCGTCACGATCTCGCAATCGGGCGAAACCGCCGACACGCTCGCGGCGTTGAAGCACGCGCAGTCGCTCGGCCACAAGCACACGCTCGCCGTGTGCAACGTCGCGACCAGCGCGATGGTGCGTCAGACCGAGTTCGCGTTCCTGACGCATGCGGGCACGGAGATCGGCGTGGCATCGACGAAGGCATTCACGACGCAGCTCGTCGGCCTCTTTGTGCTGGCGGTGACGCTCGCGAAGATGCGCGGTCACGTGAACGCGAAGCAGGAAGCCGCGTACTTCACGCAACTGCGGCACTTGCCGGCGGCGTTGAACAGCGTGCTGGCGCTGGAGCCGCAGATCATCGCGTGGTCGGAGGAGTTCGCGCGCAAGGAAAATGCGCTGTTCCTCGGACGCGGCCTGCACTATCCGATCGCGCTCGAAGGCGCGCTGAAGCTGAAGGAAATTTCGTACATTCACGCGGAAGCGTATCCGGCGGGTGAACTGAAGCATGGCCCGCTCGCGCTCGTGACCGAAGCGATGCCGGTGGTGACCGTCGCGCCGAACGACACGCTGCTCGAGAAGCTGAAGTCGAACATGCAGGAAGTGCGCGCGCGTGGCGGCGAGCTGTATGTGTTCGCGGATGCGGATACGCGCATCGTCAGCGAGGACGGCATTCATGTGATCCGCATGCCGGAGCACTATGGGGCGCTGTCGCCGATACTGCACGTCGTGCCGTTGCAGCTGCTCGCGTATCACACGGCGTGCGCGCGCGGGACGGATGTCGACAAGCCGCGGAATCTGGCGAAGTCGGTGACGGTGGAATAAGCGTCGCGGGGTTTTCGCAGGGTTGGTATCTGGAGAAAAAAGCGCCTCTGAGAAGGCGCTTTTTTCTTTTTGGCGGGAGCATTTTTGCGGAGAAAGGCTCTGTGTTTAACCGGCATGATTTTGCCGGTAAAGCACCATCATGCTGTTTAACCGGCGCAAAAATGACGGTAGTCGATCTCGAAAATGATGCTGCTACGCGTGCCCCGCCTGTGGACAACCTTGTTGGCACCACACCGCGTTAACTGTTGGCGGTTTCTGAACAACTCGCCGTCCATCGCCGGAACGCGAAAGTTGTCCTGCGCTCAAGCCAGAACCAGACGCGTCATACCGGACTTGTTTGCTCCGTAAACATCTGACGTAAAACGCGCTTCGGCAGTTATCCACTGTTTTGCCGCAAGCTTGTTAACTACTACCACGTATACATACGAACTCTTTTGTTTACTTAAGCAACGTGGCCGCACTGCTCAAAACCGCAGCGCACCTTCAGGCAGAAGCAGCGCCATGCACTTGCCTCAACCGCTCGCGGCTATTGCTCAGATGCATTCGCATCGCAGCGCGCGCGTCGTCGGGATCTTGCCGCACAATCGCCTGATAGATCGCCTTGTGCTCGCCAAGCACGTTGCGCAAGCGCTCGATCTGATCCAGTTCCGCAAGCTCTGCCTTGCCCAGGCGCGTGCGCGGACTCACGCCGCGTCCCATCTGGCTCAGCACGTCGTAGAAATATCGGTTGCCGCTCGCCCGTGCGATCTGCAAATGAAACTCGACGTCATGCTGCAGCACATCCGTGTTCCCGCTCGCCAGTTGCTCCTCGAAGCGTTTCAGCGCCGCCGCGATCTGCTTGAGATGCGCGTCCGTGCGCCGTGTCGCCGCAAGCGCGGCCGCCGCGCCTTCCAGATCGATGCGAAACTCGATGACAGCCATGATGTCCAGCAGGCTCGACAGATCCGCGTCCGGCAGACGCACCGCCTCGCGATCCTCCGGCGCCCGGATGAACGTGCCGACGCCATGCCGTGTCTCGACCACATTCGCCGCCTGCAAGCGCGACACCGCCTCACGCACGACCGATCGGCTCACCGACAGTTGTTTCATCAGCGCGACTTCGGTCGGGATCTTGTCGCCTGGACGGAGAACACCGCGCTCGATGTCCTCGAACAGGGTGGCGACGACTTTTTCGGTGAGACTTGCCATATTGATTCGCTGCGGATGGAGTAGAGTAGTTTGGGCTGTTGTCGGACGTCGTCGGATCGGCTTGAGCCAGAATAGAACAAGGCGGAATGCGCCAAGATGGATAGATGTCCGACAACGCATCATCGTGCTGGACGGTGGATTCGTCAATTCGGCAAATCCTGCGTCAGAAATCGAAAAGATATAAGACATCGTATAAGTATGATCGAGCTTACATCGTCAAAACTTACGCAAAATCAAGCTAATTAGGGTATACGCCCCTGTCATACAGGCGCGAATCAGCGGTACTCTGTGTTAAGACGTCTGATGACATAGCGCTCTCGGACGCGTCGCTTTCCATTCAGATCGTCGTCGTCACAGGGAGGCATCATGCCGTCTTCGTCACCGTACCAACCGCTGCCCAATACATTCCGAACGTCCCTGCGCGAGCGCAAGAAGCTGATCGGCTGCTGGCTGTCGCTTGCGAGTCCGATCGCCACCGAGTTGATCGGCGTGGTCGGCTTCGACTGGATGCTGCTCGACGCCGAGCACGCGCCCAATGACGCCCTCACGCTCATCCCGCAGTTGATGTCGCTGAAGGATAGCCCGAGCGCGCCTGTCGTGCGCCCGCAGGCGAACGATCCCGTCGCGATCAAGAAGCTGCTCGACTCGGGCTTCGTCAATTTCCTGATTCCGTTCGTCGACAACGCCGCTCAAGCCGAGCGCGCAGTCGCCGCGACGCGTTATCCTCCTCAAGGCATCCGCGGCGTATCGGTCGGGCATCGCGGAAATCGCTACGGCACCGTGGCGAACTATTTCCAGGTCGCGAACGACAATATCAGCGTCGCGGTGCAGATCGAGAGCCGCGCGGCGGTCGAAGCGATCGATGAGATCATCGCGGTCGAAGGCGTCGACGCGCTGTTCGTCGGCCCGTCCGATCTCGCCGCCGCGTATGGTCATCTCGGCAACGCGAATCATCCGGACGTGCAGGCGGCCATCGCGCACGTGTTCGAGCGCGCGCACGCGGCGGGCAAGCCGAGCGGCATTCTCGCGCCCGTGCAGGAAGATGCCGAGCGCTATCTCGCGATGGGCTGCACGCTCGTCGCCGTGTGCGCGGATCTGGGCTTGCTCAGGAACGCCGCGCAGGCCGTGAAGAAACATTTCATCCCGGAGTGAGCGCGACGCGTCACGCTCGACCGGCCGACACCGAACATCGACATCAAGGAGCGATACATGCAAAAGGCAGGCTTCATCGGACTGGGCATCATGGGCAATCCCATGGCGGCCAATCTTCTCAAGAACGGCATTCAGCTCGCGGCATTCACGCGCAGCGGCGTGAGCGCGGATCTCACGGGCGCGGGCGCGACGGCATGCGATACGCCCGCCGCCGTCGCCGAGAAGGCTGATGTGATCTTCATCATGGTGCCGGACACGCCGGACGTCGAGAAAGTGCTGTTCGGCGAGAACGGCGTCGCGAGCAAGCTGAAGAGCGGGCAGATCGTCGTCGACATGAGCTCCATCTCGCCGATCGCCACGCGCGAGTTCGCCGCGAAGGTTCGCGAGAAGGGCGCCGATTATCTCGACGCGCCCGTGTCCGGCGGCGAAGTCGGCGCGAAGGCCGCGTCGCTCACGATCATGGTCGGCGGCGCGCAGGCGACCTTCGACAAGGTCAAGCCGCTCTTCGACATGATGGGCAAGAACATCTCGCTGATCGGCGAAGTCGGCGCGGGACAGGTGTGCAAGGTCGCGAATCAGGTGATCGTCGCGGCGACCATCGAGGCGGTCGGCGAGGCGCTTCTGCTCGCGTCGAAAGCAGGCGTCGATGCCGAAAAGGTTCGCACCGCGCTGATGGGCGGGTTCGCGTCGTCGCGCATTCTCGAAGTGCACGGCGAGCGCATGACCAAGCGCACGTTCAATCCGGGCTTTCGCATCGAGTTGCATCAGAAGGATTTGAATCTGGCGCTCGCCACCGCGCAGGCGCTCGGCGTCTCGCTGCCGAATACGTCGACGTGCATGCAGTTGTTCAACGCGTGCGCCGCGCATGGCGGCAAGGCGTGGGATCACTCGGGCATGGTGCGCGCGCTCGAGATCATGGCGAATCACGAAATCGGCCAGGAAGCGAAGTAAGCTTCGACGACCGAACCCGCCGGCCGCGCGCCGGCGGAATTACCTCAATGCTTCTTCAGCGCGCGCTCTCCGATTCGCGCGAAATGCCCGATCGCGAAGCGCCGCACGTTCTCCACGGCCGGATTCGTCTGCTCCTCGCTCCACGCGAGATCGATATCCGCGTACGCATCCTGCGCCCATAGCGGCCTGAACACGACTTCCTCGAAGCACAACTCGCGCGCCGACGCCGGCACGATCGCGACGCCCACGCCCGCACGCACCAGCGCGACGATCGTATGCGTCTGGTCGATGTACTGCACGTAATCCGCCTGCACGCCGCTCGCCGCGAGCAATCCCGCAATGCGATCGTGGAAGTACTTGCCGCCATCGTGCGAATACATGACGAACGGCTGGCCATCGAGATCCCTCGCGGCGATGGCGCGGCGCTTCGCAAGCGGATGCCCGATTGGAATCGCGAGTTGCAAGGGCTCGCGCGCGATCCGCTGATATTCGATGCCGTGCATGAAGAACTGCGCCCGCATGACGCCGAGATCGATCTCGCGCGATTCCAGCGCCTTCACCTGCTGCAACGACACCATCTCCTTGAGCACGACCCTGATGCCCGGCAACTCGTCGCGCACGGCGGCGATGAGGCTCGGCACGAGGTGATAGCCCGACACGGCCGTGAAGCCCATCGTCACCTGGCCGACGTCGCCGCGCGCCACGCGCCGCGCCGAATCCGCCGCCTGCGTCGACAGCCGCAGGATGCGAACCGCGTCCTCGTAATACGCCCGGCCCGCCGCGGTCAGTTTCACGCTGCGGCTGTTGCGCTCGAACAGAACGAGTTCGAGCGCCTGTTCGAGCAACTGGATCTGCCGAGAGAGCGGCGGCTGCGTCATGAAAAGCCGCGTGGCGGCGCGCCCGAAGTGCAATTCCTCCGCGACGGCCACGAAACAGCGCAGATGATTCAGCTCGATGATCATGTCAATTTGGGTATTGATCGATGCGGAATATAGCTTAGACATCAATCGATCGCGTGAATATAGTGATTTCCGAGATAGGCCGACCTTCAAGGAACTCGAATGTTCGACGTGCTACTGATCAATCCCGTGCTTGCGTCGCTCGACCGCGAACTGAGCGCGCGCTACACCGTTCATCGCTACTACGAGCACGCCGACAAGGCCGGATTCCTGCGCGAAGTCGCACACGGCATCGGCGGGGTCGTGACGGGTGGCGCGACCGGCATCAGCAACGCGTTGATGGATGCGCTGCCCGTGCTGCGCATCGTCGCGATCAACGGCATCGGCACCGATGCGGTCGACCTGACGTACGCCCGCGCGCGCGGCATCCACGTTTCGACGACGCCCGGCGTACTCACCGACGACGTCGCCGATCTCGCCATCGGACTGCTGATTTCCGCGTGCCGTGGCTTGTGCGTCGGCGATGCGTACGTGCGTGACGGCGAATGGGGCAAAAGCGGCCTGCCGCTCGCGCGCAAGTTCAGCGGCATGAAGGTGGGCATCGTCGGGCTGGGGCGTGTCGGGCGCGCGATCGCGCAGCGCGTGGCGGCGTTCGGCTGCCCGATCGCGTACACCGATCTGCGCGAAATCGCCGATGTGCGTTATCGCTTCGTCGCCGATCTGCGCGATCTCGCGCGCGAAAGCGATGCGCTGATTCTCGCGGCATCGGCGGACGACGCGGAAGGCATCGTCGATGCCGCCGTGCTCGATGCGCTCGGCCCCGACGGTTATCTGATCAACGTCGCGCGCGGCAAACTCGTCAACGAAGCGGATCTCGTGCAGGCGCTCGAAGAGAAGCGCATCGCGGGCGCTGGCCTCGACGTGTTCGTCGATGAACCCAACGTGCCAGCCGCGCTGTACGCGCTGAAGAACGTCGTGCTGCAGCCGCATCGCGCGAGCGCGACCGTGCAGACGCGTACCGCGATGGGCGACATCGTCCTCGCGAGCCTCGCGTCCAGCTTCGCGGGCGAGCGGCCCGAGACGAGCGTCACGCCCTGACACGCGGCATCGCCGAACCATGACCATCCCGACGACATCTGGGAGGAGACACGTGAAGAACCTCGATATCGCTTCGTCCGCAGCGGGCGCCAGCATGGCCAAGGTAGGCCATTTCCGCTACACCATCCTCGCGCTGATTTTCTTCGTCACCGTGCTGAACTACGCGGACCGCGCGACGCTCTCCATCGCCGGAACCTTCGTTTCGAAGGATCTGGGCTTGTCGGCGTCGGCGCTCGGCATCGTGTTCTCGGCGTTCGGCTGGGCCTACGCGATCGGCCAGATTCCCGGCGGATGGCTGCTCGACCGATACGGCGCGAAACGCGTCTACGGCGCGAGCATCGCGCTATGGTCGATCTTTACGCTCAGTCAGGGCACGGTGTCGCTCTTCGGCACGGCGGCCTCCGCGACAGCCGCGCTCTTCGTGATGCGCTTCATGCTCGGCCTCGTCGAATCGCCCGCGTTTCCGGCGAACGCGCGCGTCGTCGCGACGTGGTTCCCGACCAACGAGCGCGGCACCGCGAGCGCGTTGTTCAACTCGGCGCAGTATCTGGCGGTCGTGCTCTTCACGCCGCTGATGGCGTGGTTCACGCATGCGTTCGGCTGGCATCACGTGTTCTTCTTCATGGGCGGGCTCGGGCTGATCGTCGCGGTCGTGTGGTTCGCCGTGATGGACGATCCGAAGTCGCACAAGCGCATGAGCCGCGCCGAGTTCGACCATATCGCGGGCAACGGCGCGCTCGTGAGCCTCGATACGACCATCGCGACGACGCGTCGCCGCTTCACGCGCCGCGAACTCTCGACGCTCTTCACGAGCCGCATGATGTGGGCGATCTACATCGGCCAATACTGCATCACGGCGCTGACGTACTTCTTCATCACCTGGTTCCCGATCTATCTGATCAAGGAACGCGGCATGAATGTGATGACAGTGGGCCTGGTCGCCGCGCTGCCCGCGATCTGCGGATTCTCCGGCGGCATTCTCGGCGGGCTGCTGTCCGATTTCCTGATCCGGCGCGGCGTGTCGGTGTCGCTCGCGCGCAAGACGCCGTTCATGATCGGCATGCTGCTCGCGACCGCGATCATGACCGCGCCGCTTGCATCGACCAATACGGCAATCGTCGTCATCATGTCGCTCGCGTTCTTCGGCAAGGGGCTTGCCGCGATCGGCTGGGCCGTGCTTTCGGACGTCGCGCCCCGCGAGATGACGGGGCTGTCCGGCGGCGTGTTCAACGGCATCGGCAATACGGCGGGCATCGTGACGCCGATCGTCATCGGCTATGTGGTCGCGAGCACCGGCTCGTTCGAGCGCGCGCTGTGGTTCGTCGGCGCGCACGGCATCGCGGCGATGGTCGCATACGGGCTGCTCGCCGGGCCATTCAAGCGGATTCAGCTGAAGACCTGATTTCCGAGGGCAGTGCAGGCAGGAACGACAAAGCCGGCGCGAGCCGGCTTTGTCGTTTCGGTGCCAGTGTATCGGCAGTTAGTTGTCGGACGTCTTAGTTTGAAACTGGTTTGAATCGATTGGAAGCAGGGACAATCGTCCGTGAGTATTGTGGATAGAGCCGCGAGACGACAAAGGGTAAACACGCTTGGCACCAAAAGTAGGTCATTCTACAATGTCATCAGACAACGTATCACATGGCCAGCCAGCGCAGCGCGCACCGAGCCACTCGCTCCAACTCACAGGATCACGCTCATGTCCTCGAACGCAGTCAAACCGAACGCTACTCCGAAAGTCACCGAATTGCGCGTCGTGCCGGTCGCCGGTCGCGACAGCATGCTCATGAACCTCTCGGGCGCGCACGGCCCGTTCTTCACGCGCAACATCGTGATCCTGAAGGACAGCGCCGGTCACACGGGCGTCGGCGAAGTGCCGGGCGGCGAGAACATCCGCAAGACCATCGACGATGCGCGTTCGCTCGTCGTCGGCCAGTCGATCGGCAACATGCAGGCGGTGCTCAACAAGGTGCGTACCGCGTTCGCCGATCGCGACGCGGGCGGCCGCGGCCTGCAGACCTTCGACCTGCGCACGACGATCCACGCCGTTACCGCGCTCGAAGCCGCGCTGCTCGATCTGCTCGGCAAGCACCTGGGCGTGCCGGTCGCGGCGCTGCTCGGCGAAGGGCAGCAGCGCGATGAAGTCGAAATGCTCGGCTATCTGTTCTACATCGGCGATCGCAACAAGACGGACCTGCAATACGCATCCGGCGCGGATGGCCGCGACGACTGGGAGCGCCTGCGCACCGAAGTCGCGCTGACGCCCGAAGCGGTCGTGCGTCTCGCGGAAGCGGCGAAGGCGCGTTACGGCTTCAACGACTTCAAGCTGAAGGGCGGCGTGCTGGCGGGCGATGCGGAAATGGAAGCCGCCACCGCGCTCGCGGAACGCTTCCCCGAAGCGCGTGT